>Ga0207755_100599_pt1 | contig 15498 bp, 14 predicted proteins | sample A23P2SouthBayCA_FD_187734 | JGI IMG/M metagenome (GOLD analysis project Ga0207755, IMG submission 187734) | Aerobic enrichment media microbial communities from Bioluminiscent Bay, La Parguera, Puerto Rico - A23 P2 (SPAdes) | ecosystem: Environmental > Aquatic > Marine > Unclassified ...
GATCCCACCGAGATGACCGAGAGCGCCACCGACACTCCCACCGACGCCCCGCACGACACGCCCCGCACCCCACCGTTCCGCATCCGCGACGACGACGGCGACACCGTCACCGTCGCGCGCGCGAGCGACGCCGACGAGGGCGACATCGACGGCTTCTACGCCGCGTTCCCCGCGAGCGACCGCGCACAAGGCATCCCGCCCGCCCGCCGAGACGAGCGTCGCGAGTGGGTCGCCACCCTCCTCGGCGGCGACGGCGTCGTCGCCCGGCGGAACGGCCGCGTCGTCGGCCACGCCGCCCTCCTCCCCGGCGGCGACGGCCACGAACTCGCCATCTTCGTCGCGGCGGACGCGCGCGGCGTCGGCGTCGGCACCGCGCTCCTCGCCGGCCTCCTCGGCGCGCACCGCGGCGGCCGCATCTGGCTCTCCGTCGAACCCTCGAACCGGCGCGCGAGAGCGCTCTACCGGCGCTTCGGCTTCGAGCCCATCGAGCGCGGCCGCTTCGAGATGACGATGGAGCGCTAGTCGTCGGGGTCGAAGCCGTCGAACGGCGTCGTCTCGTGGCTCCGCATCAACACCTCGTCGGAGACCGTCAATCCGAGGTCGAGGAGCGCCTGCGCGGCCGCGGTGACGTCGCTGTCCGACTCCCCGACGACGGTGACGAGGAGGTTCTCGTCGCCCGTGACGAGTTCCTGCACCGCGACGACGCCGTCGATGGCGAGGACCTCGTCGAGGAGGTCGCCGCGCTCCGTGATCGACGCCGTACAGAAGAGCAGCATCCGGAGCGGATAGCCCGCTTCCCGGTAGTCTATCTCGGCGCTGTACCCCTTCACGATCCCCTCGCGCTCCAGTCGCTGGATGCGCTTGCGGACGGTGCTGTCGGACGTCCCGGTCCGCTCCGCGATGTCGCCAGAGGACGTGTTTCGCGCGTCCTCCTGGAGCGCGTGGAGGACGGTCCGGTCGACGTCGTCTACCATACCGTCGTTCCGTCCGCCGGGGGCAAAGACGCTTCGGCGCGCGCCCACACTGATTTCGTATCGCGCCATGTGGTGTATCGCTCGCGGACCGCCCGGCTTTTAGCGCCCCCTATCGAAGGGCGCGTATGGCCGACTTCACGCCCGAGGAGTTCGAGGAGCGCAAGTACACGGACTACTTCGCGCGCCTCCAGACCGCGTACAAGCGCGCGTTCAACGACCTGAACGCCGAGTACGACAGCACGCTCGTTCACGCGCTCGACCAGCAGGTGCTCAACGAGAGCGAACCGCACTACGAGGGCGACGGCGAGTTCAGCATCTCGCTCCCGGACGACCCACTCGACCGACTCGACGGCGTCGTCGAACGCGAGAAGGCGGACGAACTGCTCGGTCTGTACGTCGCGCGCATCGAGCACGAACTCCGCGTCGCGTTCGACTTCGCGGAGGACGAGGACGGGCAACCAAAAGCCTAAGGTCGCGAATCACCTATCCGCGGACATGAGCACCGAGAGCCAGTCCGGAGAGGACCTCGAAGACCGCGTCGTGAGCTTCCTCCGCCGGAACTTCCCGCAGATCCAGATGCACGGCGGCAGCGCCTCCATCACCAACATCGACCAGGAGACCGGCGAAGTCGACATCCAGCTCAGCGGCGCCTGCTCCGGCTGTGGCATCTCCCCGATGACGATTCAGGCGATCAAGGCCCGCATGACCCAAGAGATCCCGGAGATCACCAAGGTCAACGCCGACACCGGCATGGAGGGCGGTCACGGCGGCGGCATGAGCCCGTCGTTCCCCGGTGAGACGTCCGACGACGACGCCGAAGAAGACGAAGGCCCGCAGGCTCCCTTCTAACGGTTCCCGCCCCGGAGTTCGTTTTCGCCGCGTTAGTCCTCGGTCCAGTAGTAGATGGCTTCGCGGGGCGCGCCGCAGGACGGACAGGAGTCCGGGAGTTCCTCGATGTCGCCGACCTCGCCGCAGTCCGAACAGCGCCACGTGAGTTCGGCCTCGCCGAGGTCGTGGGGCGTGTGCTCGTGTTCGACGGTGAACGCCGCGGCGCCCTCGCGGTTCGTCACGAAGAAGCCGTCCTCGTCGAAGCCGCGAACGGTGCCGACCTTCTCGCCGTCCTCGTTGTAGACTGCGGTCCCGAGTTTGACCGTGGATTCGTCGCTCATACCGCGACTGTTCGGCCGGTCGAAACTTAAAGCCAACCGACGGACGGCACGCGGAAGACCTACAACCGTCCGCGGCGCACGCTCTCGCATGAGCAACGGACGGCACCGCGAGGTAGGCCGATGAGCGCGCTCGCCGGCCTCGCGGACGCCGTCCTCGGCCTCGTCCGCCAGTACGGCTACGCCGCGGTCTTCGTCTACATGGTCCTCGAGACGGCGTTCCTCCTCCACTACGTCCCGAGCGAAGTCGTGGTGCCGTTCGCCGCGAGCCAACTCGTCCACGACCCGCTCTCCTTCGCCGCGTTCGTCGCCGATACGACGGCGGGCGCGACCGTCGGGAGCGTCCTCGCGTACGTCGTCTTCGGCCGATACGGCCGACGCGCCCTCGAACGCTACGGGCGATACGTCCACGTCACGGAACGCGACCTCGACCGCAGCACCGCGCTCTTCGCGCGCTACGGCGAGTCCTCCGTCGCGTGGGGCCGCCTCCTCCCGTTCGTCCGCGCGTTCATCTCCATCCCCGCCGGCCTCGCCGACATGGACCTCCGGCGGTTCGTCGCGTACTCCGCCGGCGGCGCGCTCCTGTTCAACACCGCGCTCACCTACCTCGTCTACACCGCCGCCGACGAGACGTCCCCGCTCGGCGCCGTCGTCGCCGTCGCCGACCGAGCGCTCGCCGCCGAACTCGCGTACGTCGACGCGCACACCCGCTTCGTCATCGTCGTCACCGGCGCCGTCCTGCTCGTGGCGCTCGCCGCGTGGCTCGCGCGCGACTGGCTCCGCGAACACCCCGCGCTCGCGAAAGCGATGACGCTCCACGCGGTTCGTGCGCTCGGCCTCCTCGTCTGCGCGCTCTTCGTCCTCGGCGCGCTCACCGCGCCCGCGAACGCGTTCGCCGTCGTCACGAGCCTCTGGAACGACCCGCTCGTCCTCGTCCGCCTCGGCTTCACCGAGCGCGTCGCGCTCCTCCTCGTCGGCCTCCTCGCGGGCGCGCTCGGCCTCCTCGCCTACGAACTCGGCACGCTCGTCGAACTCACCGCGCTCCGGGACGAAGCGCGCGAGCGTCTCTCTCGGTAGGGCGCGAGGCGGCGAACCGGACCGCCGGAGCTACATGAAGTCCGCGATGCCGGACTGCTTGTTGTGGTCGTTCTCGAAGATGGATTCGAGGGACGACTCGAGGACTTCGAGGCGCTGCTTCGTGTACTCGCGGCAGTCGTACTCCTCCGCCACCTGGACCGCCGTGTCCATGTACTTGCTCACCGAGCCCTGGTGGACGGTGAGGTTCACGCGCCCGCCGCACTCCCGGCAGTCCCCGGAGAGCGGCATTCGCCGATACTTCTCCCCGCAGTCCAGACAGCGCGTCTGCTGGCTGGAGAACGCGCGGAGATTCCCGATGAGGTCCGGGAGGAAGTGCCCCTCGATGACGCGCTCCGCGACGTCCGTCTCGTCCACCGCGCGGAGCTTCCGCGCGAGCTCCAGTTGCGCGTCCATCTTGTCCATCATCGACCCGAGCGTCTTGTACGCCGACAGGTCGGGGCCGAGCGCGATGTCGCTCGTGTCGTGCGTGTGTCGGAAGCCCGTGTACTCGTCGTCCGTCCCGAGCGACGCCTCCGCGATCCGGACGTCCACCTCCTCCGGGTCCGCCATCTCCCGCGACGCCTCGTAGAATTCGAGGGGATACTGCTCGACGACGTCCATGTTGTGCGCCTCGTCGTCTATCTCGCTCGGATCGATGCGCGAGGACATCACGAGCGGCGCGTCCATCTGCCCGCCGCGCGAACTCGGCAGATAGGACTTCGAGAAGTTCAGCAGGCCGTCCATCAGGAGCATGACGCAATCCTCGTCGCCGTCGCAGTTTCGGCGTTTGGCGGCGTGGAAGTACGGGTGCGCGTAGCCGACGGCGGCGGAGGTGAAGCCGACGACGCGGCCGACGACGGCGGCCGACGTGTGGGGCGCCATCCCGAAGACGAGTTCGCCGACGAGGTCCCCTCGCTCCTCGACGTCGTAGAAGGAGTCGAGGCCGTAGTACTCGGTGAGGAGGTCGTCGACGAAGTCCGCGGTCTTGAGCATGTGTTCGGCGGCGCCGTCGGGGAGGACGACGTCCTGCACGCGTAGCTCGACGAGTTGGTCGTCGTGTTCGAGCGGGTCGCCGTCGACGTCCTCGGTGTAGCCGAGTTCGCGGAAGTCGTCGACGGTGACGTCGAGTTCCGCGGGGCGCACGGCGGTGACGGGGAGGTCGGTCATGTCGTAGCGGACGGTGCCGTCCTTGAACGTCGTGACGCCGTGTTTCGCGCGGAGGACGCCCTTCTCGATGGGTTCGGGGACTTTCTCCGTGGACATCAGTCCCTTCACGCCTTTGAGGATGTCGTAGGCGCTCTCGCGTTCGCCGACGGCTTCGAGGGCGTCGCGGTAAGCGGCGCGGACGTCGACGGTCTGACGTTCGACGTTGTCGAGTTCGCGCTCGCAGCGCGGACACTCGACGCGCCCGGACTCGTCGGGGCGCGCGACGACGCCGCAGTCGTCGCACTCGTAGTAGGGGTCGGTCCACGCCCCGCAGGACTCACAGCGGGGCTTGTAGGTGTGCTCGCCGCAATCGGGGCATTTTCGCTCGCCGAGTTGGACATCGACGAGGCCCTGTTCGGCGCGCATGTCGGGCGCGTAGTCCGCGGCGTCCCGGAAGGAGCGCTGCGGGCCGCCGGCGTCCCCGATGGGGAAGAGCGTGTGGACGGCGGGGGAGAGGTCGCGCGACTCGGACTTCTCCGGGCGGCCCATCCGGTTGCCGATGCGGGTGGGGGCGCGCTCCTGGACGGCGAACGGCGCGACGGCCTCGACGGCGCGCATCGCGTTCGGCCACTCCGCGGCCTCGGCGGGGAGCGAGTCGGCGTCCCAGTCGCGCTCCAGGGCGTCGTCGAAGCCGAGCGTTCGAACGAGCGGCCGCCAGTCATCGACGGTGAGCGTCGTCTCGTCCTGGGCGTGCTCGACGAGGAGGCGTTCGAGCGCGCGGCGCGCGCCGTCCGTGTTCGGGACGCACAGCGCGTCGTCCTGCACGGCGGCGCCGTCGATGGCGTCGGCGAGCGAGAGCAGGTCGTCGAGTTCGAGGTCGTGCCAGCAGTACGTGTACGTCGGGTGGAGCGGCGTGTCGTACGCCTCGGCCCAGTTCAGCGCCTGCTCGGCGTCCGGGTCCGCGAGGTCAACGTACGGGGAGTCGCGCAGCGCCTGCACGTCCGCGCCCGCGGCCTCGAACGCCTGCTCCCACCACTCGACCGTCCACCCGGCAGGCGCGAGCGAGTGGTTGTTCTCCACGAACTCGCCGTAGTTCACGAGGTACTCGCCCAGGTCGAGGATTTCGACGACGCCGTTCCGAACTTCGAGGGCCTCCTCCGGGTCGTCGATGCGGCGGACGTCGCCGTTCGCGAGTTTCACCGTCGGGCCCTCGATGGAGTCCACGGGGACGACGCCGCCCGCCTTCCCCGGGCGCTCGGTCTTGATCTGCGTGCCCGTCGCGAGGAAGTCGTCGACGACGTGCATCGTCGCCGGATGCACGCCCGCGGTCGCGAACCCGTGGTTGCGCGCGCGCCCGTACCGCAGACGGAAGCCCCCTGGCTCGCTCGGATGGCCGAAGACCGGCCGCCCCGCGATGAGGTCGCGCAGATACTTGCTCGCGGGGTCGACGCGCGGCGGCCCGTCCGCGTCGGCGTCCGCGGCGGCTTCACCCTCGGCGTCCGCGTCCGCGGCCGCCTCGTCCGCGTCGTCCGCCTCGTCGTGCCCGTCGTCGTAGTAGGTGCCGTCGATGAGGTCCTGGAGCCACGGCCAGTCCACCTCGTCGAGTTGGCGCGTGTAGCGCTGGATCTTCGGGGCCTTCAGCGCGATACCCTCCGCGAGCACGAGGCACATCCCGCCGCGGGCCGAGTTCGTGTCCACGCGATCCAGGTCGCGAAAGCCCGACACCTCGTCGTCGCCCGTCGCCTCCCCGTCCAGCATCACGGGCATGTGCTTCGCGATGAACTTCGTCTCCTCGTCCTTCGGCGAATACTGGAGGCCCGTCTCGTCGTCGTAGAGCGCGACCTCCTCCGCGTAGCGCTCCACCTCGTCGTCGCGCGCGCGGTACTCGTCGATGTCGAGCAGGGAGCGCGCGTAGTCCGCGACCAGCACGCTGAGCGCCTGTGCCGTCCCGCCCGCCGACCGGATCGGGCCCGCGTAGTAGACGTTCACGAACTCGGTGCCGTCGTCGTTCGTCAGGAGTTCGACGCGGTCGATCCCCTCGATAGGGGCCGCGACGACGCCCTCCGTCAGGAGCGCGACCGCCGTCCGCACCGCGCCCTCTATCTTCCCCGCGCGCGTGTCGTAGTCGCCGACCGTCCCCTCGACGAAGTCCTCCACGAGCGCGAGCGCCGCCTCCTCGCGGCCCATCTCGCCCTCCAGGTCACGGACGCGCTCCGCGACCCCGTCGATCCCGAGGATGTTCTCCACGCGGTCCGCCATGTCCTGTGCGACCGGAATCTCCACCTCCGGCGCGGGATCAGCCCCGCGCGTCTTCGCCTCCTCCGCCACCGCGAACGCCTCGTCCAAGCGGGACTCGATCCCCTCGAAGTAGGCGTGGTCTTCCGGGCGCATCGTGGTCCACGAAGCGTACTGCGGTGAGACTCTTGAGAGTTGTGCTCAGCGCACGCTGCGCGACAGCGAGCGCGTGACAGTCACCTCGCTGGCGCTCGCGTGTCGCTCACTCCGTGCTCCCGCTCGCGTTCCCGTTGCCGCTCCCTACGGTCGGCTCACAGCCATAGCTCACACCGCCGCTCGCGTGTCGCTCACTCCGTGCTCCCGCTCGCGTTCCCGTTGCCGCTCCCTACGGTCGCGGCAACGTTATTCCCACAGCGCCCGGCCCCCCGAGGGGTCGACGTCGCGGGTGAGCGGGTCCTCGAAGACGCGACAGTAGAGTTCGCCGTCGAAGACGGTGGCGCGGCGGAGGACGCCCGCGACGGCCTGCCCGGAGGGCCGGGAGAGGACGGCGCGGACGAGCGCCTCGGGTTCGCCGTCCCGCATCGCGATGGTGCCGGTGCAGGCGGCGACTTCGAGGGGTTCGTCGTAGGTGACGGTCTCGTAGGCGAACTCGTCCTGGTCGTAGTAGGCGAGTTCGGCGTCCTCGACGGCGCCGGTGGCGTGGAACCAGCCGGCGTCGACGTCAGCGGCGACGGTGAACGCCTCGATCTCCTCGCACCAGTCCTCGCCGTAGCCGAGGCGGACGACGAACTCGCGTTCGCCCGTGACTTCCCGTGCGTCCATACCGAGTGCGTCGGTGGCTGGTGAGAAAAAGACCCGGTCTATCGCATCGCGTGAAGCGTTGTCGTCTGCGCTACGGGCGCGGAGATCCACGCCTCGTCCCGGTCGACGTTGGCGATGACGAAACGCTCCTCTCCACCGTCGTCGTCGACGGCGGCCATGACCTCGCCGGCGCGGACGTCCGCGCTCGGCACGGCGGTCGTATCGGGTGCCATCTCGATTGGTACGAGGATACAGAGAGTACTTAAACTCGTCGATACGGCAGAAACAACCGGAAAGAATGACGCCGTAGAAGTAGACGTTTGATGTAGTTATCCCGCCCCTAACGTGCAATAGACATCTACTAACCCGTTTAGGTGTACGAACACCCGTTCGTTAAGGTTCGTTATTATCCTAATCTATAATCCGGATGGGGTGAGTTACCACGACCCCTGGGATTCGGGCGCGGCCCGCGCGCACCGGGCCGATTCCGGCGACGCGGGCGGAAAAACGGGCGTCGCCGGCGTTCGTAGCCTACAAATGGTGGGCCGTCGTAGCCCGCCGCATGAAAGTCGCCGACGTGATGACGCCGCGCGAGGACGTCGTGACGGTCTCTCTCCCCGGGACGCGTGACGGCGTCCTGGAGTACCTCCAGGAGCGGTCGTTTTCCGCGGTCCCAGTCGTGAAGGGCGAAGGGAACGAGGAGCGCTACCGCGGCCTCGTCTCGCGCGACGACCTGATCGACAACCCCGACGAGGACCAGCTCGCGATGCTGCTCCGCGAGGTGCCGACCACCACCGGCGACACCGACGTCGTCGAGGCGGCGCGCCTGATGGTCGCGGAGCGCGCGCGCCGCGTCCCCGTCGTGGACGGCGACGCGCTCGCGGGAATCGTCACCGTCACCGACGTCGTGCGCGCCATCGCCGAGGAGGACGTCGACGGCGAGACGCAGGTCGGTGACCTCGCATCCCGCGACGTGAACACGACCTACGTCGAGACGCCGCTCCCGGTCGCGGAGCGCGAAATCGCGTACGCGAACGTCCCGTACGCCGTCGTCCTCGACGACGAGGCGGAGATGACCGGCATCCTCACCGAAGTCGACGTCATCGACGTCGCGCGCGTCGTCGAGGGCGAGGCGGACGTCGGCGCGGGCGTCGCCGGCGAGGACGACGAGTGGATGTGGGAGGGCATCAAGGCCACCGGGAACCGCTACTTCCCCACGCGGAACGTCGAACTGCCGAGCGAGCGCGTCGGCGAGTTCATGAGCGCGGACCCGGTGACGGTGACGAAGCGCCGCACCGCTCGCGAGGCCGCACAGCGCCTCCTCGAACACGACATCGAGCAGCTCCCGCTCGTGAACGGGGACGCGCTCACCGGCGTCGTGCGCGACATCGACCTGCTCGCCGCGCTATGAGGGCGCTCACGGAGCTCGCGAAGCGCCGCGGGTACTTCTTCCAGTCGAGCGAAGCGTACGGCGGGGTCGCCGGCTTCTACACGTACGGCCCGCAGGGCGCGGCGCTGAAGGAGCGCGTGGAGGACACGTGGCGCGAGCGCTTCTCCGTCGCGGAGGGCCACATGGAGGTGGACGCCCCCACCGTGATGCCCGAACCCGTCTTCGAGGCGTCGGGCCACCTCGACGGCTTCGACGACATGCTCGTCGAGTGCGCCGAGTGCGGGACGAGCCACCGCGCCGACCACCTCGTCGAGGGCGCGACAGATATAGAGGAAGCCGAGAGCCTCCCGCCGGAGGAGGTGGCGGCGCTCCTCGACGCCCACGACGTCGTCTGTCCGAACTGCGGAGCGCCCCTCGCCGGCCAGCCGGTCGACGAGTTCAACCTCATGTTCGAGACGAACATCGGGCCCGGATCGAGCCAGACCGGCTACCTCCGCCCGGAGACGGCGCAGGGCATCTTCGTGGAGTTCCCGCGGCTGAAGGAGTACGCGCGCGGCCAACTCCCGTTCGGCGTCACGCAGATAGGGAAGTCCTATCGGAACGAGATCAGCCCGCGGAACGCGCTCGTTCGCACGCGCGAGTTCACGCAGGCCGAACTCGAACTCTTCGTCGACCCGGACGGGGACGACCCGGACGTCGACTCGGTCGCGGACGTCGAACTCACGCTCTACCCCGCGGAGAATCAGCCGGACGGCGACTACGTCGAGACCACGGTCGCCGACGCGGTCGACGACGGGCTCGTCGAGCCGTGGGTCGCCTACTATCTCGGCGTCGCGACGGAGTGGTACGCGGAGATCGGCGTGGACTTCGAGCGGTTCCGCTACCGGCAGCATCAGGCGGGCGAGCGCGCGCACTACGCGAGCGATTGCTGGGACGCGGAGGCCGACGTCTCCGCGCCGGGCGAGGACCCGGAGTGGATCGAGATAGCGGGCTACGCGTACCGGGGCGACTACGACCTCTCGAAGCACGACGCGCACAGCAGCGAGTCGTTCACCGTCTTCAAGCAGTACGACGAGCCGAAGACGGTGGAGCGCGCGAGCGTCGACCCGGACATGTCCTATCTCGGCCCCGAGTACGGCGGGGACGCGGCCGCCATCGCGGACGAACTCGAAGCGCTCGCTCGGCGGGACCGCGGGGCGTTCGACGGCGAGACGGTCGCCGTCGACGTCGAGGGCGAGACGTACGAACTCCCCGTGGAGAAGACGGGCTTCGAGGTGGCGGAGGAGACGGAGTCCGGCCACCACGTCACGCCGCACGTCGTCGAACCGTCCATCGGCATCGACCGCACCGTCTACACGGTGCTCGCGCACGCCTACGACGAGGACGAGGTGGACGAGGGCGAGCGCACCGTCCTCCGCCTCGACGCGGGCGTCGCGCCGACGAACGTCGCCGTCTTCCCGCTGATGGACAAGGACGGGATGGGCGACCTCGCGCGCGACGTCGTCGACGACCTGCGCGGCGAGGGGTACGCGGTGACGTTCGACACCTCGGGGAACATCGGGCGGCGCTACCGGCGACAGGACGAGGTCGGGACGCCCTTTTGCGTCACCGTGGACTACGAGAGCGTCGAGGAGGACCCGGAGACGGTGACCGTGCGCGAGCGCGACAGCACCGCGCAGGCGCGCGTCGAGACGGCCGAGTTGGCGGAGACGCTCGCCGCGCTCCGCGACGGCACGCTCGCGTTCGACGACCTCTAGGATGGCCGAACTCCGGCGGCGCCTCGTCCACACGCTGGGCGCGGCCGTCCCGCTCGCGTGGCTGCTCGCGGGCGTCCCGTGGCCGTGGGTGGAAGCGGCGCTCGTCGGCGGTCTCCTCCTCGGCGGCGCGCTCGAGTGCGTGCGACTGGGCGGCGCGGCCGACTGGGCGGTCTTCGACGCGCTCATCCGCGAGTACGAGCGCGACAACCCCGCGGGCTACTTCCTCTACGTCGTCGGGTTCGCCGTCACCGGCCTCGTCTTCCCGCCGGCCATCGCGGCGCCCGCGATGCTGATGCTCGCGTTCGGCGACCCGCTCAGCGGCCTCCTCCACCGGGGCGGCCTCGGGCGGAAGGCGCCGCGCGTGATGGGCGCGACGTTCGCGCTCTGTCTCGTACTCGCCGTCACCGCCGGCGTCCCCGCGCTCGCGGCGGCGCTCGGCGCGCTCGCGGCGACGGCGGCGGACGCGCTCAAGCCCGTCGTCCGAGGGTACGTCGTGGACGACAACCTCACGATTCCGATGGCCGCGGCCGTGGCGATGTGGGCGGGCGTCGCGCTCGCGTAGCGGGACGCCCGCGGACGAGCGACCACGACTATTTATAGCGTGAAGGGTGTAGTTCGCGGCCGTGGCAGCCAGCGACGGCGGCGCGGACGACGCGGACTACCTCCGGTTCTTCCCGAAGCCGTCGCCGTACGAGAACCAGCGCGAGGCGATGGACCGCATCCGCGAGGCGCTCGACGAGGAGCGCGACGTCCTCTTCGAGGGGGCGTGCGGGACGGGGAAGACGCTCGCGTCGCTCGCGCCCGCGCTCGACTACGCGCGCGCCGAGGACAAGACGGTGGTCATCACGACGAACGTCCACCAGCAGATGCGCCAGTTCGTCCGGGACGCCCGCGACATCCACGCGGAGGAGCCCCTGCGCGCCGTGGTGTTCCGCGGGAAGGGGTCGATGTGTCACATCGACGTCGACTACCAGGAGTGTCAGGTGCTCCGGGACAACACGTACGAGGTGGCGGAGGCGGAGCGCGAGAAGCGCGAGTTGGAGCGCCAGCAGGAGGAGCTGCTGGACGCGGCGCGCGACGGCGACGACGCGGCCGCCGAGGCGCGCTCGGCGGTGATGGACGAACTGGAGGCCGTGGACGACGAACTCGACGACCTGCGCGAGCAGAACGTCTGCGAGCGCTACTACGAGAACCTCACGACGGAGTCGGACGACTTCGTCGGGTGGCTCTACGACGACGTGCGGACGCCGGACGACGTCTACGAGTACGCGGAGGAGAACGGCCTCTGCGGCTACGAGCTCCTGAAGGACGCGATGGAGGGCGTGGACCTCGCGGTCTGTAACTACCACCACCTCCTCGACCCGGGCATCCGCGCGCAGTTCTTCCGGTGGCTCGACCGGGACCCGGAGGACGTCGTGGTCGTCTTCGACGAGGCGCACAACGTCGAGGACGCCGCACGAGACCACGCCTCGAAGGCGCTCACGGAGAACACGCTCGACGAGGCGCTGAACGAACTCGCGGGCGAGACGGAGACGGACGCCCGCGCGGAGTACGCGGAGAACGTCCTGCGCGCGTTCCGGGACGCGCTCGTGGAGACGTACGAGGCCGGCATCGGCCCGCGCGGGGACGGTCCGGCGTCGATGGAGCGCGTGGGGGAGGCGTGGGCGGACGTCCCGGTGGCGAACGACGCGAAGCGCGACGACCTCACGCTCGCGTTCCTCGCGGCGTACGAGGGCCGGGGCATCTCGAAGGACCTCGACGCGGCGATATCGCTCGGCGAGGACTTGGAGGAGGCCTACGAGGACGCGTATCGGAACGGCGACGCGAGCACGCGCGAGGAGTGTCAGACCCTGCAGGCGGCGGAGTTCGTTGACGCCTACCTCACCGACGGGGACGAACTCGGCCAGTATCCGACCGCCGCGGTGCGCCGGGACGCGGGCACGGACGAGGTGTACGGGCGCGCGGAGCTCTACACGTGCATCCCGCGGGACGTGACCGCGGAGCTCTTCGACGCGGTTGACGCGAGCGTGCTGATGTCCGCGACCCTACGGCCGTTCGACGTCACCGGCGAACTCCTCGGCCTGGAGGACCCCGTGACGATGGCGTACGGGCTGGAGTTCCCGGAGGAGCGCCGGCGGACGTTCGCCGTCGACACGGAGCCGCTGTTCTCCTCCAATCGCGAGGAGTCGGCGACCCAGGAGGAGGTGGCGGGCGTGCTCGCGGACGCGGTGCGCTTCACCGCGGGGAGCTGTCTGTTCTTCTTCCCGAGCTACGGCGAGGCCGAACGCTACCACGGCCTGCTCGACGGCGTGGACGCGACGCGCTACCTCGACGAACCCGGGACGAGCGCGGAGGAGTTGCGACAGGCGTTCGTCGCGGACGAGAACGGCGTGCTGTTCACGTCGCTCTGGGGGACGCTCGCGGAGGGCGTGAGCTTCGAGGGCGAGGACGCGCGCACCGTCGCCGTCGTCGGCGTCCCCTACCCCCGTCTGGACGCGCGCGCGGAGGCGGTGCAGGACGCCTACGACGAGGCGTTCGACCGCGAGGACGCGGGCTGGCGGTACGCCGTCGAGATTCCGACGGTGCGGAAGACCCGGCAGGCGCTCGGGCGCGTCATCCGCTCCCCCGACGATTACGGCGTGCGGATGCTCGTCGACCGCCGATACACGGCGGACTCCCGGACGTCGATGCGCAAGTACAGCGTGAACCCGAGCTTCCCGGCGGAGGAGCGCGCGGAACTCGTGGACGTCGAGCCGTCGAAGCTGAAGTTCGCGACGCTGAACTTCTACGGCGACGTGGACGCGTGGGGCCCGGAAGGTCCGCCGCGTCCGTAGGCCGGGGAACGCTTTTCCGCGCGTTCGCCGTTCCCTCTAGGTGATGGCAGCGCACACGGACGCCCGGGAGACGCTCGCTCGCGCCGGTCGATCGGCCGCGTTCGTCCTGCTCGGCGCGCTCGCGTGCGCGGGCGTGACGGTGGGCTTGCTCGCGGCGACGACGGGCGCGCAGTCGGCCGTCTATCGCGCGCTCTCCTGGACGACGGGGCCGGGCGAGGCGACGGCGGCGGCGGTGCTCGCGCACGTCCTCGGCGTCGGCCTGCTCGGGACGACGGCGGCCGCGCTCCTCGGGGACGCCGTGGACGCGCGCCTCGCGGGGGCGCGAACGGTCGTCGCCGGCGGCGTCGCGGCGACGGCCGCGGCGGTGGTCGTCGTGGCGCTCGCGGCGCTCGCGGGCGTCGCGTCGCTCCCGGTCGTGGGCGCGTTCGCGCTCGTCGCGCTCGTCGCGTGGGTCGCGCTCCTTCGTCGGCGGGGCGTGAGCGGGGGCGGGACGCTCGCGCTCGGTGGCGCCGCGCCCGTCGCCCTCTTCGTCCTGCTGGTCGCCGGGGTCGGCCTCGGCTGGGGGTGGGGGTACGTGGTCACCGCCGAATCGGTCGCGGGCGCGCCGGCGAACGCGACGGTCGCGGATTTCGACGAGGCGCCGGGCGTCGCCGCGGACCTCTTCGCGGACGAGAACTGCGAGGCGGACGGGACGTGCCGTCTCGAACTTCGCGGGTACGAACGCGAGGTGACGGCGGCGCGCTTCCTCGCGCGCCACGGCGCGGCCTGTCCGTATCGCGGCGTCTCGGACCCGGCGTTCGCGCGCTACGAGAACCGGACGTACCGCGTGACGTGCGGGCCCCACGGGGACTGACCGGCGGAACGCGCGCCGGGGGAGGGGCGACCGCCGAGGCGCGTGGCCCGTAGGCTAGTTCGAGACGCGGGCCTCCTCACCGGCGAGCATCTCCATGACTTGCATGACGCCGGAGTTGTCGTCGCGCCCCATCCCGTTCTCCTGCATGCTCTTGTAGAGTTCGTGGGCGAGTTCGGTGGCGGGCATCGGCGCGCCGTAGGCTTCGCCGGCGTCGGTGGCGATGCGGAGGTCCTTGTACTGGTAGTCCGCGAAGAAGCCGGGGTCGAAGTTCCCGCGGATCATCCGCTTCGCGCGGTTGTCGAGCGTCCAGCAGCCGGCGGCGCCCCCGCTGATGGCGTCGACGACGGCGTCGAGGTCCGCGCCGGCCTTCTGCGCGAAGACGAGGGCTTCGCTGACGCTCACCATCTGGGCGGCGACGACGATCTGGTTGCACGCCTTCGTGGTCTGTCCGGCGCCGCTGGGCCCGCAGTGCGTCACCGTCTCACCGGTGACCTCGAAGAACTCGGTGCAGGCCTCGAAGACGGCGGGGTCGCCGCCGACCATGATGGAGAGCGTGGCGTCGATTGCGCCCTCTTCGCCGCCGCTGATGGGCGCGTCGAGCATCTCGACGCCCCGGCCGGCGAGGTCCGCGGCGAGCGCTTCGGTGTCGACGGGGTTGATCGTGGAGTGGTCGACGTAGACGTCGCCCTCGCTGAAGCCCTCCAGCAGGCCGTCCTCGCCGCGGACGACGTCCTCGACGACGGGGGTGTCGGGCAGACAGGTGAAGACGACCTCGCAGCGTTCCGCGACCTCTCGCGGGGTGTCCGCGGCGTCGCCGCCGTGCGCGACGAGGTCCTCGACGGGTTCGTCCGAGCGGTTGTGACCGACGACGTCGTAGCCGGCGTCGAGGAGGTTCTTCGCCATCGGGAGACCCATGATGCCGAGGCCGACGAAACCGAGCGTGCGTGCCATACGCCGAGGGTGGTGCGCGAGGCCTAAAACCCTACGCCGGGAGCGGGACGGCTTCGATTCGTTCGTTGACGTTGGCGTCGTAGAACTCGATTTCGTCGACTGTCCACGTCACGGGGTCGAAGTCGACGTCGCGGACGCGTTCGACGGCGCGTCGCGGGCCGTCGCGCGCGAGCGTGACGTGCGGGGTGTAGTCGTCGCCTTCGAGGTCCTCGATGCGGCCGAGGTCGTCGACGAGTTGGCGGTGGACGCGGCGGAGGCCGGGGCTCTCGACGGCGAGGTAGACGATGGGGCCGGGGCCGGCGGTGGGGTCGTCG
>Ga0207755_100602_pt1 | contig 15445 bp, 18 predicted proteins | sample A23P2SouthBayCA_FD_187734 | JGI IMG/M metagenome (GOLD analysis project Ga0207755, IMG submission 187734) | Aerobic enrichment media microbial communities from Bioluminiscent Bay, La Parguera, Puerto Rico - A23 P2 (SPAdes) | ecosystem: Environmental > Aquatic > Marine > Unclassified ...
GACGGCGACGAGGAGGAGGACATCGACGAGGACATCGTCAACGCCGACGCGGAGGGCTTCTTCGACGAGGACCTCGTCGAGGACGACAGCGGCGGCGGTGGCGGTGACGGCGGCGGTGGGAGCGTCGACGATATGTTCGGCGACGACGGTGGCGACGGTGGCGACGGCGGCGGTTTCGAGGACGACGGTGGGAGCTTCGACGACGACTTCGACGACTTCGAGGAGGACGACAGCATGAGCATGGAAATGGACGACAGCGGCGGCGGGGACAGTGGCGGCGACGGCGAGGGCGGTAAATCCTTCCAGGAGCTGAAAGACGAGTACGATTCGGGCGACGCCGAGTGGGCCGAAGACGAGCGGCCCGGCGGCGACATGGCGCTGGAGGAAGACGACGACGAGATGGAGCTCGACGACGCCGACGACGGTCTCGAAGACGCCGGAGACGACCTCGGCGGCCTCGAAGACGACGATCTGTTCGACGAGGTCATCGAGGAAGAGGACGAGAGCGACGGTCTGGACGCGGAGATGGGGGAGCCCGAACCGGAGCCCGAGCCTGACCCGGAGCCCGAGGTAACACCTGATCCGGAACCGGAGCCAGAACCCGAAGTGACGCCCGATCCGGAACCCGAGCCCGAACCCGAACCGGAGCCAGAACCGGAGCCCGAGGTAACACCTGATCCGGAACCGGAGCCAGAACCGGAACCGGAGACGACCACGTCGTCACAGTCCTCGACTGCCAGCGACGACGGGAAGCCCTACCTCTCGGAACTGCCGGGCGGGTTCGCGAGCGACCTCATCGTCGTCGAGTGGCTCGAGTACCTGCTCGAACAGGCGAGCTACCGGGAAGCAGCGCGTGCGATCGACTACTACGAGCGCATCGACTGGATCGACGAGGCCGTCGCCGACGATCTCCACGAGATCCTGCGCGGGTTCGACGAGTCTGGCGGTGACGGCGCGCTATCCATCGACCAGCACATGCAGAGCCTCCAGTACATCAGCCAACTGGACGGCGACAGCGGGGCCGACGCGATGGTCCTGTCGAAGCTGGTCCGTGGAGGTGGTTCGGATGGGCTTCAGCGTTAGTGGCTCGGCGGCTATCGTCTTCGCCGGTATGTTCATCGCGTTCGGGATGTTCCACACGGCGACGACCAACGGTTTCGAACGCGTCTCCGAGGCACAGGAGGACCGGACGGACCGCACGCTGGCACAGCAAAACACCGCGATCGAGGTCACCAACGCGACGTGGAACGCGACCGGCGAGAATCTCACCGTCACGGTCAACAACACCGGTTCGGAGTCACTGACCGTCAGCGAGGTGGATCTGCTGGCCAACAACAGCTACGTCGCTGGCTACAACACGTCGGTCGACGGCGACGCGGAGACCGACCTGTGGCTGCCACAGGAGGAGCTGACGATCACGATCACGAGTCTGCGCGAGGACCCCGGCCGGATCAAGATCGTCACGGGCACTGGCGTCGCCGAGACGGCGACCACGACGGAGGTGCTCTGAGATGGCCGGCGTCTCGGCGTCACACCTGATCATCTTCATCGCGAGTATGATGGTCGCCGCCAGCGTCGTCGGCGTGTTCACCGACAGCGTCGGGCAGTTGAGCGACGCCATCGACGATCAGGGCGTCCACGTCAGCTCCGACGTGCGCAGCGACATCGAGGTGATCTCCGACAGCGGGAGTGCGGCGGTGTACAATTCGAGTGGGAACGGCAACATCACACTGCACGTAAAAAACACCGGCTCGTCACGGCTGCCGGCGCGGGCCGACCAGATGGACGTCCTCGTCAACGGGATGTACCAGACCGACGTGACGGTCACGCTGCTGGGCGGGGCCGACGCGTGGCGGCCCGGTGAGGTCGTCATGGTAGAGATCTCGGAGCCGCTGGATCCGGGCGACCACCGGGTGAAGCTGGTCGTCAACGGTGACGAAGAGGTGTTCGAATTCCGATCATGAGTATTGCACGTAACGATCTGTACTCGCTGGGACTGGACGATCACGACCGACTGAACAAGGAGCTCGGTGGCGGCATTCCACCGGGGAGTATCATCCTCGCAGAGGGTGACTACGGGGCCGGGAAGTCGGCGATGAGCCAGCGGTTCACCTACGGTCTCTGTGAGGAGGATCACGACGTGACGATGCTCTCGACGGAGCTGACCGTCGGGAGCTTCCTCGATCAGATGCACTCGCTGTCCTACGACGTCGTCGACCACATCCTCGACGAGAACCTCCTCTTCCTCCACGCCGACATCGGCGACGGGAACACGTTCTCGGGCAGCGACGAGGAGGAGGACCGCAAGGAACTGCTCCGACGGCTGATGGAGGCCGAAGTGATGTGGGAGTCCGACGTGATCGTCATCGACACGTTCGACGCCATCCTCCGGAACGACCCGAAGTTCGAGGCACTGGTTCGCCAGAACGAGGAGCGACAGGCCGCCCTCGAGATCATCTCCTTCTTCCGGGACGTGATCTCGCGGGGCAAGTGTATCATGCTGACCGTCGACCCCTCGACGCTGGCCGAGGAAGCGATCGGCCCGTTCCGGGCCATCGCCGACGTGTTCATCGAGATCGACATGGTCGAGGTCGGCAACGACGTGCGCCGACAGCTCAACGTCAAACGGTTCGCCGGCATGGGCGAGCAGGTCGGTGACACCATCGGGTTCTCGGTGCGGTCGGGAACCGGCGTCGTCATCGAATCCAGGAGTGTTGCCTAACAATGACAGACCACGGACGACCCAAGCCATCGGACGAGCTTCGACAGGTAGCGGCACGACGACCACACCTGCGTGACCACCTCAAGAAGTTCAAACAGATCACCGGGGAGTTCCCGATGTTCATCGAGGAGGCCGACGGCGAGTACGAGTCCAACCGGCCCAACGTCCTCTACCCGGTCGGTGGGCCGATCTTCTGCCACGTCTACGGCGACGTCGGGCAGGACATGAAGTACTACGCCATCGAGCCCAGTCTGGACGAAGACGAATCCATCGTCTTCGACAAGGTCCGGAACAAGCTCCTGCGCAAATCCGTCACCAAACCCGCACCACAGAACGAGAACGAGTACGACGACCGGATCGAGGAGCTGCTCCAGGAGTCGACGAAGATCCGCGACGAGGACTCGGACAGCGGCGTACTCACCCGCATCGCGAACCTCGGCAGCGTCGGCAAAGTCGAGGTGACCGAGAGCACGTACGAGAACATCCTCTACCGGCTCAACCGAGACATCGTCGGCCTCGGCCCGCTAGAGCCGGTCATGCGCGATCCGGCCAACGAGGACATTCACGTCATCGGCCGCGACGAGTGTCACGTCGACCACGACGTGTACGGGATGCTCGAGACCACCGTCGAGTGGGAGTCCGAAGCCGCCTTCGACCAGTGGCTGCGCAACATGGGCGAGCGTGTCGGCGACCCCGTCTCCGACTCGGACCCGATCGTCGACTCGACGCTGCCCGACGGCTCGCGTCTCAACCTGATCTACTCCGACGACGTCTCGCTCAAAGGACCTTCCCTCACCATCCGCCAGGGGACCGAGACGCCGCTGTCGATCTTCCAGATCACGAAGTGGAACACGCTCAGCCCGGAGATGGCGGCGTATCTCTGGCTCTGTCTGGAGAACGAACAGACGGTGTTCGTCGTCGGGGAGACGGCGTCGGGGAAGACGACGACGCTGAACTCCATCTTCGCGTTCATCCCCCGGGACGCGAAGATCTACACGGCAGAGGACACCGCCGAGGTCCTCCCGCCGCACAACACGTGGCAGCAGCTCCTGACCCGGGAAGGCGAGGACGAGGACACCAGCGTCGACATGTTCGACCTCGTCGCCGCCGCACTGCGTTCTCGTCCCGACTACATCATCCTCGGCGAGGTTCGTGGGGCAGAGGGTCGCATGGCGTTCCAGGCGGCCCAGACCGGCCACCCCGTGATGCTGACCTTCCACGCCAGCGACATCGTCTCCATGATCCAGCGGTTCACCAGCGAACCGATCAACGTCCCGGAGACGTTCATGGGCGTCGCCGACGTTGCGCTGTTCCAGAACCGCGTCAAACAGGGCGACGACGTCCTGCGCCGCGTGACCTCCGTGCAGGAGATCGAGGGGTACTCCAAGGAGATGGACGGTGTCGTCACCCGACAGGCGTTCAATTGGGACCCCGCCAACGACGAGATCAACTTCCAGGCGATGAACAACTCCTACGTCCTCGAAGAACAGATCGCGACCCTGCTGGGCTACGAGGACACGCGAAAGATCTACGACGAACTGGAGTTCCGCGCCAACATCATCCGCCGGGCGATTCAGGAGAACATCGTCGGCTACCACGAGGTCAACGAGTTGATCGAGAACTTCCAGCGTGACGGCGTGGAAGGGCTTCCCTTCACGATCGCCAGACCAGACTGATGGCATCCAACGAAGCCGAGAACTCACTGGAACTGACGCTGTCGGAGGTATTCAGCGGCCTGCTTGAGTCGTACCGCCAGATGCACATTCCGATCCAGCGGTACCTCTTTTTCATCCTCGTGCCGGCGGTTGCCTTCTTCCTCTTCAGCGCCATCGTCGCGCTGGTGCTGGACCTGCCGCTGATGATCCGGGCACCGATCCCGCTGCTGGGATTCCTCGCGATGGTGGCGGCGATCTTCTACCCGAAGATCCTCCTCTCACAACGTCGGCAGCAACTCAACAACCGTTTTCACCTGATGGTCACCCACATGACGGTGCTGGCGACGACGAAGATCGACCGGATGGAAGTGTTCCGCACCCTCGCAGAGGAAGAGGAGTACGGCGAACTCGCGAACGAGATGCATCGTGTCGTCGAACTGGTCGACACCTGGAACCAGAGCCTCGACGACGCCTGCCGCCGTCGAGCCAAGCAGGTCCCATCGAGGACGGTCTCGGACTTCCTCGATCGGCTCGCCTACACGCTCGGCGCGGGTCAGTCCCTCGAAGATTACCTCCTGAGCGAACAGGAGCAGATCATCCAGAACTACACGACGGTGTACGAGGGCAGCCTGGACAACCTCGAAGTGATGAAGGACCTCTACCTGTCGATGGTCCTCTCGATGACCTTCGCACTGGTGTTCGCGGTCGTCCTCCCGGTGCTGACGGGAACGGACCCGACGATGACCGTCAGTGCCGTCATCGTCATGTACATCTTCGTCCAGTCGGGGTTCTACCTCGCGATCCGCTCGATGGCACCCTACGATCCGGTGTGGTTCCACCCCGAAGACTATCCCTCGGATGTCGAGGACCGCATCGACAGAGCCACCTACGCCGGTGTCGCCCTGACGGCCGTCCTCTTTTTCGTCTCGCTGGGCGGCATGTTCGGCGTCTCGCCGATCACGCTCGATCACCTGCTCTTCTTCCTCGACGGCGTTCCCCTGTCGATGTACGCCGTCATCCCGGTCACGCCGCTGTTGATCCCCGGCATCGTCATCCGGCAGGAAGAACAGAGAGTCAAGGGTCGCGACGAGGAGTTCCCCAGTTTCATCCGCGCGCTGGGCGCGACCGAAGGTGCAAAGCAGTCGACCACCTCGATGGTCCTGCGAACGCTCCGGGAGAAGGACTTCGGCGCGCTCACCCCGAACGTCGACGACCTGTACAAACGGCTCAACATGCGCCTCGAACCCTCCGAAGCGTGGCGCTATTTCACCGCCGACTGTCGCTCCTACCTGATCCAGACGTTCTCGGAGATGTACCTCATCGGCCGCGAGATGGGGGGATCGCCGAAACAGCTGGGCGAACTGATCGCCCAGAACATGAACGTCATCAAGCAACTGCGCCAGCAGCGCAATCAGGCCGCCACGACGCTGATCGGCCTGCTCTACGGTATCACGGCCGCCTCGACGTTCGCGTTCTTCATCGGCCTGCAGGTCGTCAACATCCTCTCGTCGATGTCGCTGAACCTCTCGTCGACCTCCGGCTTCGACGCCAGTACCCTGATCAACACCGGCGTCTACAACATCCCGCTCATCGAGTTCCTGCTGATCATCATCATCATGTTCGGTGCGATGCTGTCGGCGCTGATGGTCCGCACCGTCGACGGCGGCCACAAGGCCAACACCTACATGCACTTCGTGTTGCTGTCGTGGATCGGTGCCGTGACCTCCATCGCCACGAAGTGGCTGGTGACCCAGTTTATCGGTATCTAACCATCTTTTTCCCGCTCGGGTGTCCTCGCTCACTTCGTTCGCTGCGGGCACCACTCGCGGCAAAAACAGGGGTGGAAAAGGCTGAACCTCGCTCCGGTCGGTTCAGTGAATCGCGCGAACTGCCGGGTCCTTCGGACCGCTCGTTCGCGCGAATGCTCACTAGACTACTGTTCGTCGTCGTGGGTTTCCTCTAGGACGATCCGGTCGTCGAACCGCCCACGCTCGTCGACTTTCGCTTCGCGGCGTCGGTGAAGATCCTCCTCTGAGACCCCATGCACCTCCCCGAGTGCGAACACGACTTCCAGCACATCGGCCAGTTCGTCGGGGTCGCCGCTGTCGTGAAACTCCGCGACCTCCTCGTCGAGTTTCTCGTGGAGTCGCCGCCGGTACTCCTCGTCGTCGGCGACGTGTGTCTCCGGAATCTCGTCGTTTTCTTCGATGAGCGACGGAATCTCGTCGCGGACGAGTTTGTCGTACTCCGTGGGCATGGTCGCCCTGCGACCGCGACCCACGTGGGTCTACCGGTCGACTCGAAACGATCCCCCACAGACCGTCTCTGACGTCTTCGCGAGCGAAGGGTCCGGAAGGATTCGGCGGTCTGAGGAGGTGGCGGGGCTTTCAGTCGTCGCCTGCTGCTTCAGGGCTGTCACCGTCGGCGTTCGAAGCAGTCGTCTCGGCGAGCGGGCTGTCGTCGAAGAACCCGCGGAGTGCCATGGTCGTGCCGATGTAGGAGGCCGCGACGAGGACGGCGAAGCCGACGAGGAGGTCGAGGACCATGTGTGACTGTCGTCGTTCGATCGGTAAAAATCCGGCCGGAGTGAGTCGCGAGACTTTTCCCCGCAAACGGCGATACAGCGAGTATGAGCAAGCGCACGGAGTTTCTGGCGGGCGAGCGCGTCGAGGACGTGGCCTTCTTCCTCCACGAGGACGCGGTCGGCAACGCCGACGCCCTCACCGAGTACGCCGAACAGGTCGAGGATGGGATGGTGCTGGTCATCGACGGCGACAGCGGCCGGAGCGCGTTCCAGTCTGCGACGGGCATCGACCCGATGGGACTCGCACGGGAGGCGATGGCCACCGACGGCGAGATCAAGCGCGATCTCACGGGCGGCGTCTGCCCGAACGCCGAGGAAGAACCCGACGAGAACCACACCGCCAAGTTCGTCTTCGCCTTCGCCGAGGCACAGAACGAGGAGGTCGGTGGCATCTACGAGGACGGCGACGTGATCCACGCCTACGCCGTCTGTCCCTGCGGCGAGAAGTACTCCGAGAAGTGGGTCGTCGATCAGGACTGACTGATACGGACGGTTGTAGACGGTCCAGTCGAACGCACACCGTCGTGTCGTGGGAATAATCGTAGCGGTGTATCGGCAGTCGTCGCCACGAGAGAGACGATCACCGGTAAGGATTTACAACAGACGCATCAGGCCATACTTCGGCCGGGCGACTCCGGCCCGTAGAACTGGCCGTGGAAACCGTAGGGCAGGCGGTGGGGCAAGTGAGCACGTCCGAGTTCCTCGAGGGTCCCAGCGTCGAGACACACCAGTGTGGACCGGTCTGCGTCGGGATCCAGCACGACCGAGAGGAGGACCCCGTCGTCCTCGGCGGTGGCGTCCGGCGCGGCGACGAAGATCGGTTCCCCCGGATAGGTCCCCGACTCGCGCCACCGTCGGACGGTGTCGGTCTCGACGTCGACTTTGACCAGAGCCGTCGGGAGGCTCGAACCGCCGTCCGTCGCTGCGAGGTACACGTACTGGTGTGGCTGGCCCCGAACGCGTCGGTAGTTCACCATCGGGAACTCGACCGGTCCCTCGTACAGCAGTTCCCGGGTCGCCGCCGCGTCGGACAGTGGCAGTCGATATCGGCAGAGGTCCCCGACCGGCAGGTCCGGGTCGGCACTCCGGAGATTCGAGAGCGTGAGACCAGTGACGGCGCTGTCGTCCTCGAACGCCACCAGGTCGACGACGATCTCGTCGCCACGTTCGTAGGCGTTCGCGTGGTGGTAGACGAACGACGGTGGGGCGGTGATCGTCGTCTCGTGGTGTCCGGTCTCTCTGTCGAGGACGACGAACCGCGTGGGCGCGTCGAGTGCCCGGAACGAGTCGAGGAAGGTCTCTCTCGTGAACGCGCCCCGGAGCAGGTCGGTCGTATCGAGCCCGAAGGCGTTCACCGTGACGACGGCGTACTGCTCTGTCAGCGCGAACGAGTGGATGTACGGCGCTTCGTCGAAGCGAAGTTCCGTCAGCGCCGTCGGGGAGCCGCCGGACCCCGGCCGTCGGAACAAGGTGTAGACCGTCTCTCGACCGTAGGAGACGCCGAGATTGTAGAACGTCTCTTCGTCGTGATCGTAGTGGACGTGCGCGAGCGTGAGGTCGCTGTCCAGCCCCGCGGTGAGGTCCGTCTGTCCGGTCGTCGCCAGCGTGTCCGGGTCGAACAGCAGCGCGGTCGGTGACTCAGTCACCGCCGCGAACTCGTCGCCGAACCGCTGGACGCCGATGACGGGATTGTCGGGGAAGGTCCCGCCCAGCAGCTGCCCGAGCCGCGTCCAGACGGCCCGGTCCGGCGGGGTCCCGGGAAACGGGGTCCGGACGCCGCCGCTCTTCGTCGCGTATTCGTAGTCTTGGCTCCGCACGAACTTGTTGGCGTAGGTCACCTTCCCGTCCTCGATCCGAAACCGGCGGAGCATCGCGAACGGGTCGAACCAGTGACGCACCTCCGTCTCGCCGGCCTCGAACTGGCCCGGCCCGTTCCCGACGAGATCACCCCGGAGCCAGTCCGGAAGCGCACCCTCGACGTCGAGGGCGACGTTCTCGACCTCCTCGTCCTGTGTGCGAAAGCCCGCACGGTACGCAGTAGTTTCGTCCATACGTCTCGTTCGGTCCGGAGACGTGTGTTACCATCGCTCGATCGAGTGCCACGCCACTGGGCGGCCGCTGGCCCACGTCTAGTCGCGCGATTCGAGCAGTATCGGAGCCGCGAGCCTCGTCAGCAGCGCCTTCGGTAGCCCAGTGAGGACGCTGCCGTCGTGGGCGTACGGCGTCCCGACCTCGCGGCGACTGACGCCGTGGCGGAGGTGCTGGACGCCGTCGGCGAGGAACCACCCGCCCAGCACTGCGCCGGCGGCGACGATCCACAGCGGCGTCGTCAGAACGGCGGCGTAGGCAGTCGCCGCGAGGACGAGCAGGCCGAACAGGGCGTTGTCGGCGTAGTCACCGACGACGGCCTCGGCCAGGTCGGTCAGCAACTGGAGCATCAAGAACCCCGCGGCCGCCGCGAAGGCGTACCACACCGACCCGTCGAAGACGAACAGCGTCGCACCGACGACGGCCGCGGTCGCGAGCTCGCTCGTGACTGTCGCGCGGTCGGGCAGCCACGTGGGGAGGGCGGTCATGTGGACAGCCGATGCTTCTGCTCGAAGCGGTTTCAGCGTTCGGTCGGGCACCAGCGAGATTACTCAGTCGCTTCGCCCGCGGTATGCGAGGCCGCTGCTTCTTCCTCAGGCAATCGCTTGAACGCGTCGACGATGGCCTGCTTGGCAACCGCACCACGGGTGCTCCAGTGATGGGCGTAATCGAGCATGTCCTCGTAGACGTCGGGTTTGCACCCCGCCGCACGCGGGTGGCCGCCGCCGTTGACCTGGGCGGCGACCTCGTGGCAGCGCTCGAAGGTCTCGGTGCCCCGAATGGAGGCCGAGCCGGCGGGCTTGACGATGACAGCGGCGTCGGCTCCCTGCTCGCGGAGGGCTTCGGCGACCTCGTTCTGCGAGCACCGGCCGTAGGTGACGCCGATCGTCCAGCCGGCGACCTCGCGCAGTTGGGCGCGCTCGACGGCCTTCTCGATGAGGGCCTCCTTCTCGACGCGCTTCTCGTCGAGGTAGTCGTGCCACTCCGGGGAGAGGTCCGGGCCGTGGTCGAGGACGGCCTCGATGTACTCCTCGGGTTCGAGCCAGTAGCTCAGGTCAGCGAGGTCGTCGCTGCGCTCGTCGTCGCGGATCCAGAGGTCGTGGTCTCGCGTGACGGCGGCGAGTTCGGTGAAGCGGTCGTCGAAGGCGTAGTCGAGTTCGGCGAGCGCCACGTCGGCAGTACAGACCTCGTCGGAGTCACCGACGACCCGCTCGACGCCAGCGTCGTCGACGACGGCACCGAGGTCGTCGTCCCACTGGTGGTGGTCGAACCAGCGCACGTCGTCGACACGATCCGTGAGGTCGCCGAGCGCGGCCAGATCCGACTCGCTGTCGGGACAGAGGTCACAGATCACGAGCGTCGCGTCGGGTTCGACGTACTCGGCGGCCCACGCGAGGGCCTCGTCGAGTTCGTGGGGGCCGGCCGGGACCAGCGATCCCTCGCCCAGCGCCTCGCGAACGAGGGCGACGCAGGCCAGCCCGTCGGCGTCGGGGTCGGCGATGACGACGACGCCGGCGTCGTCCATCCGCTCGGCTGCTTCGCGTTTCTGTTCCTCTTCTTCGATCGAGTCCGGGAGAAAGAACCCCTCGCCGGGGAGGATCGACTTCCGTTCCAGCGAGAGATTGTCGTCGTCGATGAGCCAGTCGTCCATACCGTCCAGAGCGGAGGCCGACCAAAGAAGGGTCCGGTTTTGGCGGCTACCGCGGATACCACGCCGCCGAGCCGGGCGTGTGGTGAAGGAACGTCTCGTCTTCGAGCAGTTGCGGGTCGGCCCACCGGAAGCGGGCGTTACCGGTGTAGCGGAACGGGGTAGAGAGATCGTCGACGGCGAGCCGGGCGCGCTGGCAGGCCGTGAACGACTCTCGGGCCGGCCCGTTGCGAGGCGAGAACTCGACGCTCGCGAGCTGTTCAGTGGGGTCGCTGACGTTTCGGACATCCAGCGCGTCCGTGGTCCGGGCGGCCGGCCCCACGTCGGTAAAGCGCTGGTCGAAGTCCGCCACCGTCTTGACTCGATCCGCACGGTAGGGGCCGGTCGGGCCCCCGACGCGGCCGGCGACGATGGTCGCTTCCATCTCGGCGAACACCGGCATCGGGTCACTGTCGGGACGAACGAAGACCCGGTCTCGGCGGTCGAACTCGCCGACGGCATTGTATCCCCGAACGCGTGCGGTTCCCAGTGACCGGGCGTTCTCCGGGAGCGGGACGTGTTCGATCGGAACCGCGGGCTCGTGGGTCGCCGGCTGCAACATGTCACCGAGCGCCCACGGGAGGTCGTCGGGGTAGTCGGCCGTGACGAAGACGTGCGTGTGGAGCGCCTCGAAGCGCGGCACCGCGCCGGCTACGTCGGTGCTGGAGTTCCAGCCGTTGCTCGTGAAGCCGTAGGACCGGTCGGCACCGCGACAGATCGCCAGCAGCGTCGCGAGCGCGTCGTCGCCGGCGACGGCGACAGGCACGTCGGCGGCCAGTGTCTCGATCGCGGGGTCGACGCTCGCGTCGGCCGCGGGGAAAACGGCCACGTCGGCGTCGGTTCGGGTGTCTGTCGTTTCGGCGTCGACCGCGGACGGGAGCGACACGTCGTCGTCGAGCCACAGCGTCGCCCCGGTGAGACCGGTGACACTGGGCCGTCCGAGCGACGCACGGTCGTCCGTGAGTGACTGACAGCCGGCGACGGAACCGACCGTGCCGGTTGCCACTGTCGCGAGGAGGGCTCTGCGAGTCGTGGAGGGCATGCAGTCCTACAGTCCCGTCGACGCCTCTTCGATCTGTCGGACCGTCAGGACCGGCACGTCGGCGCGGCGGACGACCCCTTCGGCGACGCTACCCAGCAGGTACCCGTGCTCCCCGTGGCGGCCCCGCGTCCCGGTCGCGATCACGTCGGCCTCGATGTCGCGGGCGTACTGACAGATCTCCGTTGCCGGATCACCTTCGCGAATCGCCGTCACCACGGCGTCGTCTTCCGCATCGGCCTCGGCGGCCTCCCGGGCGAACGTCAGCGCCTTGCCGCCAGTCGTCGCCAGCGCCTGCTCGAACTCCTCACGAACGGTCTCGGGCGATCCCGCGATCTCGCCGGCGTCGACGACGTACAGCGCGTGGACGGTCGCGTCGAACCGGCCAGCCAGATCGAGTGCAGCGGTGACGGCCCGTTCGGCAGTCGCAGAGCCGTCCGTTGCCATAACGACGGTGTCGAACATACCAGTACGTCCGGGGTGGCCGATCAAAAAGCCGCGGGCTTTTTGCTGGTCGGGCGGGTGGCGTCGATATGGACATCGACCTCGTCCTCGCGCCGGTGGACGGCTCAACCCAGTCCGAGCAGGCGGCCGAGTACGCACTGGCGATCGCAGACGCGTACGACGCCGACCTCCACCTCCTCTTCGTCCTCGACGAGACACTCGTTCGCGGGATCGACGCCGGTGAGGTCGACGCCGACGCCATCGCCGACGAACACCACGAGTTCGCGTCGACCGTCCAGCAACGACTGGACGACCGGGGCCACGAGGCCGAACTGAGCCACTCGACCGCGGCCGGCTTCTCGCCGTCGAGCCTGCGCCAATCGCCCGGCAGTGTCACCCTCGACGTGGCCGAAGACCTCGACGCCGACTTCCTCGTCGTCCCGCGGGAACCCGGCAGCGAGGACTCCGAAGACGCCATCGGCCGCGCGGCGCTGTACGTCATCGAGTACGCCAGCCAGCCGGTACTGTCGGTGTGAGTCGGGCGAGAGAGCGACTGGACACCGGCGTGTGCCTCCGTGAACCGGATCGGTAGGGAATGGACAGCTATCTATCCGACGGAGGCTCGCGCGAGTCGGACTGACAGCTACTCATCCGACGTCGACGACAGGAGCCGGATTGACATTTCCATCTCGAACCGCTCGCTGTTGGCCGTCTCGAACCCGACCTTCCGGTAGAGTGCGATCGCGGGATCGTTCCACCGTTCGACGGTGAGCCAGACGCGGTCGATCCCGTCGGACTGGCCCAGTCCCAGCAGCGTCTCGACGAGTTCGGTGCCGATGCCCGCCCCCTGATACGCCGAGAGGACGAAGATCGCGAGTTCGTACCCCTCCTGTTCGTCGGGCACCAGCGTCGCGTGGCCGATCAGGTCGCCGTCGTGGCTGGCGACCACGTTGAGACACTCGTCGTCGAGGATCGTCTCCAGCCAGCGCTCGATCGCGGTCTCGCGGGCCGGCGGGATCCCCTGTGCGCGGTCGGCCGGATCGAACTGTTTGTACATCTCGATCAGTGCCGTCCGGTCGGTCGCGTCTGCGCGACGGAACTGGATCGTCCGATCCTCGCGGTCGGTGTGCTGGCGCGGCGGCGACGGGAACGAACCGGCCGGCTCGTCGGGATAGTATCGTATCATCGGATGAGCGTGACTGGCGTCTGAGCGTTCAACAGGACGAACTCGGCGATCGACCCGAGTTGGATCTTGCCAAGCGCCGAGCGTTCGCCGCTGCCTAACACGATCCGGTCGAACCCCTCGCTTTCGGCGATGTCGACCAACCGGCTCCCCGGATCGCCCTCGACGTGGCGAACGGTCGCTTCGAAGTCGGCCTCGGCCAGAGTCTCACGGACGCGTTCCTCGATGGCCGCGCCGCCGGTGTCCATCTCTTCGTTGTCGAAGACCGCCACCGTCAGGTCGTCACCGGCCTCTCTGGATCGCTCGATCGTCTCGTCGAGGGCCTGATAGGAGAGATCGCTGCCCCCGACACCGAGTAGGACGTTCATAGCAGGGAGATTGCGGGCACTCCTGAAAAAGCCACCTCTACTGGCAGCCACTCGCGTGGTGCCGTCGAAACCCAGCGACCCGGCTGCCGATACCCTTTTTCGCCCCCGGGCCACAGGATGGAGCATGACAGACGGCGCGTCGCGTGAAGACCCAGACGAGCGACCGAGCGACGATCCGGTCGTCCCGATCATCACCGAGGCCGAGACCGCCGACGGATCGAACGGCGCGTCCGGTCCAGACACCGCCACGGCGGAGACGAACGCGTCCGACGGCTCCGACGTGCCCGCGGACGTGCGCAAGTACGACCGGTTCAAGAAGATCGACGGCGGCACCTACGACCGGGCCAACGAGTTCCTCCGGGACCGGACCTACGTCACCGCCCGGGAGTGGGCCATCGCCCGCCTCTGTGCGGACTTCCGGACCGAGACCGGCGTCGAGATGACCAAGATCGGCGAGAACCTCCCCGAACTGGTGCCGTTCATGACCGACACGTACACGCCACAGGCGGTCAATCAGGCCCGTGCCTCGTTCGAAGAAAAGGTCCGGAAGGCCGGTGCGACCTTCCTCTACGGCGCGATGTGTGACTTCTTCACCGCCGAGGAACTCGACGACGTGATGTACGAGGCCACGGAGGTCGCGAAATTCCTGCTGGAGGTCGAGGGCGTCGAGCTGAGCGTCGAAGAGGAACTGGAAACCGAGGACCAGATCTCGGAAGTGATGCGGGACGTACGCGAACACTCCGCCGCCCTGCGCCACGACGAGTGTCCTCACTGCGGCCACGACCTCGACAGCGAGGAGTAGCTGACAGCACGTTTTTGTCCACACCGTCCGGTCTCGAAGGTATGGACGCCGCCCGCAAGGTCCTCCTGCTCGACAGCCTACTGGGAGTCGTCTGGATCGGCACGGGACTGAGCATCACAGCACCGACGGTCGTCGCCAGCGTCGGGTGGCTCGTCGGCACCACCGCTCTCGCCGTCGTCGGGCTCCGCTCCGCAGAAGAACACGGCTATGCCCCAGCAGACTCACTCCGGTGGTTCGGTGCCGCCATCGCCAGCGTTCTCGTCGTCGGTGTCGTGGCCGTCGTCGCGACCACCGCCCTGTTCACGTTCGACGCGACGGTGGCGGTCAGCGCCATCCTCGTCGGCCTCGGCGTCGGCGTGCTCGGTTACCGACTCGTCTACGGCGTCGTCCGGCCGGTCCCCGAGCGGCGACTCGAACGCGCCCGCGAGCGCGGGGTCTGATCAGCGGACGTTCTCGCCCTGCTGGTCCCAGAACGTGCCCTCTGCGCTGTCGTAGACCACGGAGCCACGGACCATCGTCCACTCGGGGAAGACGCCCTCGAAGCCCTCGAACGGGGTCCACTCGCAGTTCGAGTGCAGACTCTCGCCGCTGATCTCACGCACGTCGTCGGTGTCGACCAGCACGAGGTCGGCGTCGGTGCCCTCGGCGATGCGACCCTTGTCCGGCAGGTCGAACACGTCGGCCGGGTTGGCCGCGACGAGATCCCGGACGCGCTCGTAGGTCAGGTCCCCGGTACGGGCCTCGGCGAGCAGGAGCGGGAGCATCGTCTCGACGCCGGGGACGCCGGAGGGGGCCTCCCAGACGGAGGCGTCCTTTTCCTCGCGCGTGTGGGGTGCGTGATCGGTCGCGATCATGTCGACCGTGCCGTCGAGC
>Ga0207755_100603_pt1 | contig 15430 bp, 14 predicted proteins | sample A23P2SouthBayCA_FD_187734 | JGI IMG/M metagenome (GOLD analysis project Ga0207755, IMG submission 187734) | Aerobic enrichment media microbial communities from Bioluminiscent Bay, La Parguera, Puerto Rico - A23 P2 (SPAdes) | ecosystem: Environmental > Aquatic > Marine > Unclassified ...
CTTATCGAGGAACTCGGCAAAAGCCGGCTCAAAGAAATCCTCGACGAGAAAACCGACTGAGAGGCAGGTTTCAGATTTCGGTAATCCGGTCGTGGGAGTCGGGAAGCGCTTGTGCGTCTTCGGTCAACAGCGCGACGACGAGGAAGTCGCTGTAGCCGGCGAAGTAGTCGACGAGGCGGCTGATGCGGTCGGAGTCGATTGCTTCCAGGGAGTCGAGCAGCATGAACGGGACGGTCTCGTACACTTCATGGGCGAGATAGCCCGCGAGGGCGAAGATTAGCCCTGTTACTTCGCGCTCGCTCTCGGAGAGATTCGTTATCGCGTCCTCATAGGTCGTCCCCGACTCGGTTTGGCGGATGATGTGCAACTCGAAGACGCTCTTGGTCACCTTTCGGCGGCCCTCTCGAACCTGCTGTTCCGTTCGTTCGAGCCAGATTCGGGCGATGTTCTCGTAGTCGAGGGTCTCCAACACTGTGTCCATGTGGTCGTTGAACCCCTCGATGGCTTGCTGTTCGATGCGCTCGATTTTCGTCCGAAGTTCTTCGATTTCGTCGTTGACGTCTTCGCGACGGCTCTTGAGGTCGCTCTCTTCATCGAGTCGGGCTTCGATGTTCTCGATGTTGTCTTCGACGCGTTCGAGGTCGCTTTCCAGCGACCCGAGGTCGTACTCCAGTTGATTGGCCCCCTTGTGCAATTCGAGCAGTTCCTCGTTGGATTCGTCTTCCAGCTCATCGACCTCTTCTTCGACGGCTTTGATTTCCTCGCGGAGTTCGTCCCGACGCTCGGTGAGGGTTTGAATCCGGGCTTCGGTGTCTTCGATTTCGGATTCGAGTTCACGCTGTCGGCGTTCAAGGCGTTCGCGCTGGCGCTGTTGGTCTTGGCGTTCGTGGCGTTGCTCCTTCAGTTCGTCGAGTTCGGCGTCGATGTCGTTGATGTCGCTGACGGTGTCTTTGCTCAACGCTTGGAGTTTCTCGACGGTGGTTTTGATTTGGTCGGCTTCGACGTCGCTGCCGCAGGTCCAACAGGTGACGGTGTCGTCGGGCAGCAGTTCGTCGGTGACGTCCTCGCTTTCGTCGCTGGTCTGGAGGGCGTCGAATGTGCCGTTGCCGGCGTCTTCGAGCATGTCTTGATTGAATCCGATGACGCTCTGGAGTTCGTTGACTTCGGATTCGAGGGATTGCTTTTCGGCACGGAGATTGTCGATTTTGGATTCGATTTCGTCGAGATCGCCGGCGGGCGTCTCGGGGAGGTCGTCGTAATCGTCTTCGACCTCTTGTTTCTCCGTCCGAAGTGATTCAAGGCTGTCTTCTTCGGTTTCAAGTTCGTATCGGACGTTTTCGAGGTCCGAGCGTTTCGAGCGGAGGTCTTCGAGAGTGTTTTCGAGTTCGGCTTTGTCGTCGCGACTCTGTTCGACATCGGCGTCTCGTTGTTCGATGTCGGCTTCGAGCTCCTCGAGTTCGGCTTGTTTCTCCTCGATTTGATTCTCCAGCTGGGTGCGTTCTTCTTCGAGCGATGGCAGTCGATTTTTGAGCGAGTCGAGTTCGTCGAGTTCGTCGGAAATCTGCCGTCGTTCGTTGAGGAGTTGGTCGATTTCCGATTGGATTTCGTCGGTGTCGACCGGTCGCATGATGATGTCACGAAGGTTTGCGTCAGTGACGACGGCACGTCGGGCTTCGTTGGATTCGAGCAAGAACGCGAAGAGGTCTGCGACGGTTGGGTCGTTGAGGTACGGGTCACCGGTGGTGTGAACCGTGCCGTTGCGGCGCTGGAGTGTCCGAGTGTACGTGTCTCCGTCGATGGTGAGTTCGACGTGTGCTTCCTCGGCGTCAGCTTTGAGAGAGACGTTGTCGCTGCCGAGGGCTGCCATAATCGCTTGCAGCAGCGAGGTTCGGTTGGTGGCGTTTCGGCCCGAGAGGATTGTTATCCCTGGCTCGAAGGTTAGTTCCGTCTCGTCGATACCGCCGATGTTACGAACCGAAAGCGCTCCTTTCGATTCCACTTGTTTTGTACTCATGTGTTCAAGACAACGTGCGAGTTATACATTAACGCTTTGCAATTGCATCAAACAATAACACTCTAAATTTTGTGATGGAAACTTAATCTGAGTACTCACAGGCGCGCCGGTCGAGGTGATCAAGGATAACGTAATAAATATTGTAATCATAGATGATTCGGATTCAGCGAACGCTTGGAAGTTGCCGAGGTTCAACGCCTCACTGTACGGAGTTGTTCTTGGTTGCCTTCGATGGCAGAAACAATTCAGCGCTGGTGTGTTCTTTGGAGCAGATTCGAATTGGTATCTGACGAAATTTCCTTATTGTAAATGCTAAATTGCACATGCTCTGGGATAACAACCTTAGGATTGTTATGGGGGATTCAGGATAGTATACTAATAACATCCTCATATCCGAATATTCCCAGTATTGAGGGCAATTCCAACAATAAGAATATAATCCATTCGATTATATGCATAAATTTGTAATTATTTAATATAAAAGTTTGGAATTCATAGCTGTTCCCTCTCAGCATGTTCATCGTTCACAAGGGCCGAACTAAAGCGTATATGCGATAATCAATTTCTAATGCTAATGAATGGACGGATCAAGATTATGTGGGTTATTTAGCAACAAGTATTATGGCAATTCCCATAAATTATCATAAATGTATAATATGGTTTGAAAACGCCGTTTTGTGATTCCGAACGGCCACAATATAATGGTTTTATATTTATCATTATTTCCAAAATGCATTTGTGCCCCCCCGACAACAACTCACAAAGAATGAAACCAACTCGAACGGTAAAAACGGCTGATACACTGGTGAATGTTATCACTAGCCTTCAACAACTTGACGGGGTGGGGGTCACAGAGTTGGCCGAGCATCTTGGATTAGCTAAGAGTACTGCGCATGACCATCTCGCAACGCTCCGAGAGCACGGATACGTGACGAAGGAGGGAGATACGTATTATCTTGGGCTCCGGTTTCTTGACCACGGAACATACGCCAGAGACCGTTTATCCATTGGGGAAGTGGTATCCCCGGTAATTGACCGGCTTGCAGAAGATACCGAAGAAACCGTTTGGTTTTCTGTGGCCGAACAAAGTGAAATTGTATATTTATTTCGGGCTGTCGGCCAACGTGGGGTGGACTTTGTCTGTCGACCAGGCAGTCGGATACCGATGCACGCGACGGCGCCTGGCAAAGCGATTCTCGCAACGTACTCAAACGATCGTGTGCGTAACATCGCTACATCTCAAAAATTGACACAGATGACTTCAAATACCGTATCGGATATCGAGACGCTGCTAGACCAGTTATCAGGAATCCGTGATAGTGGTGTCGCTCAGGCCGTCGGTGAGGAACATCCGAATATTACATCTATAGCCGCTAGCATATCAAAATCCAGCCAATCTGTGGGTGCAATAAGTGTCTCTGGCCCCAAAGACAGATTCACTGGAGAGGCTGGTGAAGCAAAGAACAAAGAGTTACTCGCAGCTGCCGACGAAATCGAACTAAGATTATCGGACGACATCTGTCCATGATGAGCTGTTCTGAATGACCGAAGTAAGCTCAGTTCAGATGTTGAAGACTTTGCGTGCGTTCCCCGCGAGAAGCATTTCTTCGGTCTCCGAGGCTAGATTCAAATCGTCAACCTGCTGGAGAGAAGAATTGACATTTACGGTCGGATAGTTTGTTCCCCACATAACCTTTTCGCAGCCGCGTCCACGGATGAAATCCACGAATTCGGCGTCCCAGTATTGCGGTGGATGTCCTGTCGTAGCAATATAGATGTTCGAGTGGGTCCACGCCAAGGCAATAGCCTCCGTAGTCCAAGGCCACCCGATGTTCGCTGCCACGATATCCAATTCAGGAAATTCAAGCGCGATATCTTCAATATACTTTGGATGCCCCGGTTCGTTTGGCATTTTAACCGCGGTGTGGCCGATCTGTATCATGACTGGAACACCCAATTCAGCACACTTTGCATAGAACGGGTAGTAACGCCGATCGTTGGGAGGGAGGTGGAAACCATACGGAACAATATGGCCTCCCACAAATTCTTCTTCCTCAACAAAGCGCTCTAGGCGTTTAACTCCAGACATACCCGTAAAAGGATCAATTCCGACAAGACCTTGCAATTGATTTGGGTGTGTTGAACAGACTTCTGCGACCTCCTCCTCTGGAATTTGAAGGCCTGAAGCACCGTTGTGATCGCCATCAAATTTCATCGCTGGAATAAGAGCCGTCTCTATTCCCTGAGTATACATCCTGTCGACGAACTCCTCTGGTGTTTCGGCTGCATGCGAAAACATGCCCCCCGCGTCAAATAGTTCTGCTGTCTGTTGAACGATCGAGTTCGAAATCTGACTCATCCCCGATTCAGTGAAAAGGTTCACCCAGACATCCACAGCAGCCGTCATGCATGTCCTCCGTAAACTGCTGTTCGACTAATCTTTTTGTCGGGTCCCGTGGTGCGTATTTGCATACGAATTCAATAGACTTTCACGCCTAATAAATAGTAACCAATGCCAACAGTCATAACACTCCCCGGAGCATGATAACAAAGAGATATGGGTTACTGCATCAAAATGCCGAAGCTCGAGCAGGGGATGCAACAGGGTATCCTAATAGCCTGGCTCGTCGATCTTGGAGCGGAAGTCTCGGAAGGAGACCCAATCGCTGAAATAGAGTCAGAGAAGACCTCTACCGATATCGACGCCCGAGAAGACGGTGTCTTGCGACAAATCTATGTCGAACCTGGAGAGACGGTCTCCCCTGGGACAACGCTCGGGATAATCGCTACGCCGGACGAGTCTATCGAGGAGCTTGAGGAATCGGTTGATGCCGAGGCAGTCAAGACAGCAGCCGAAGCCGGAGAGAAGACTACCGATAGGGAGACTGCGACCAGGAGGACGACCCGTGAAGCAGAGTCAGAAACGGGCGTGAGGAGGGCGACCGACAAAGCCGAATCAGACGACGAGACCGAGCATACTGAGTCAGAAAAGAAGCGTGCGCCTACAAAAGTGAGTCCAGCCGCTAGGCGCCGAGCGGAGGAACTCGGTGTCGACCTTGGAACTGTTCAAGGGACTGGACCCGATGGGGCTGTTATCTCTGAAGACATTGAACGTTCGATCGAGCGGGCCGGCGAGGCAACTATGGATGCTCGCCAACGGGCGGAGGAACTCGGTATCGATCTTGCGTCAGTCGACGGTACCGGGCCGCGAGGCGCGGTGACTGTCGCCGATGTCGAGACTGGTTCAGACGGCGTCCGAGAGCGCAGAGAACTCACGGGGATGCGGCGAACTATCGCTGACCGCTTGGGCCGCAGTCACCGCGAAGCACCGCACGTCACCGTCCACCGCGAGATCGATGTCGAGGAACTCATCAAAGCAGTTGATGTCGCCGACCGATATGCCGATGTCGATGTCTCGGTTACGGACCTTCTGTTGCTTGCCGTCTCAGCGACGCTTGCGGACCATCCCGAGTTCAACGGAACGTTCGAGGAAGATATCCACACTATCTACCACGACCAACACATTGGGGTGGCCGTCGACATAGAGGGCGGTCTCGTCACGCCTGTCGTCGAAAACGTCGACTCAGTATCTCTGGACGAACTTGTGTCGCGCCGGCAGTCTCTCACGCAAAAAGTCCTCGATGGCGACTACACAGGTGACGATATCACTGGCGGAACGTTCACCGTCTCGAACCTCGGTGTCTTCGGTGTCGATTCCTTCACACCGATTATCAACCCACCAGAGGTGGCAATCCTCGGCGTCGACCGAATTTCTGAGGAACCGGTTCCGGATGGCAATGGTTTCGAGTTTAGAAGACATATGGGATTCGACCTCTCGTTTGACCACCGCGTCGTTGATGGCGCTGACGCCGCGAAATTCCTCGCAACACTCGCTGAACACGTCCGTGACCCGTTGCCACTACTTTTGGAACGAGTCTAGTTCGAGACGTGGATCGCTTCTTTGAGTGCGTTCGCAGCAGCCTCCATAACGGCTTCAGAGAGCGTCGGATGAGTATGGACTGTAGCTGCCAGTTCGTCAAGAGTGAGGCCCGCCCGCATTGCCACCCCAATCTCGCCCACCAGCTCCGAGGCTTCCGGACCGACGACCTGCCCACCGAGTATTTCTCCCGTCTCGGCGTCGCCGACGAGACGAACGAACCCTTCGGTCTCGTCTAGCGTTAGCGCCCGTCCGCTAGCCGAGAACGGGAACTCACCGACGATGGTGTCGTGGCCGGAGTCCGTGGCCGCCGCCGGGCTCGCACCGATGGTCCCGATCTCGGGATTCGTGAACACCACTGCGGGTATCGGCTGAGAGGGGTCTGTATCATCCTCGCCTGCGACGGTTTCGGCGGCGATGACACCCTCGTGACTCGCCTTGTGCGCAAGCATCGGCTCACCAGTGACGTCACCGACTGCGAACACTGTCTCGACGTCGGTTCGACCGTACGCGTCAGTCTCGAGGAATCCTCGTTCGGTCGTCGAGAGGCCCACAGCGTCAAGGCCAAGTCCGTCGGTGACGGGTGTCCGCCCGACGGCGACCAGTACGCAATCGGCGTCGTACTCGGCTAGTGACCCGTCATCCATTTCGGTGAATACGGTGATGTCGTCACCATTGTCCCGCCAATCCAAGGCGGCCTCGCCGAACTCGAAGCTGACGCCACGGTCCCGGAGGCGTGATACGACGGGACGTGTAAGGTCGTCGTCGTAGGCCGACAGCGCCTGGTCAAGCATCTCCACTACGGTCACATCCGAGCCAAGCCTGGCGAACACCGTCGACAGCTCCATTCCGATGTAGCCTCCCCCGACCACCACGATATCCTCCGGAACTTCTGATAGCGACAGCGCGCTCCGGGAATCCAGCACCCGTTCGCCGTCGAAATCGAAGTTTGGAACGGTTATCGGTCGGCTGCCGGTCGCCACGACGGCCGCTTCGAACGATATATCGATGTCGCCGTCTTCGCGGCCAATGCGCGCGGTGGTTTTGTCTAAGAACTGGGCGTGACCACCCATCACTGAGACGCCGTTGCTCCGGCACAACGATTCAACGCCGCCGGTAAGCCCATCGACTACCTCGTCTTTCCAGCCGATCATTCGCTCAACGTCGACGGACGTCTTCGCGTCGATACCCATCCGCTCAGCGTCCTCGATGGCCTCGACACGGCCTGTCGCCGTGAGGAGGGCCTTTGAGGGGATGCATCCGTAATTTAGACACGTGCCGCCGATCGCGTCACGGTCGGCGAGCGTCGTCTCTACGCCGAGCTGTGCAGCACGAATCGCGGCCACGTAGCCGCCCGGCCCGGCGCCAACAACTAGCAGTTCTGTCTCCTCTCGCTCTTGGGCCATGAATAAACGCTGTCCCAGTAACGATATAAAGATATGGACGTCACTGGAGAGAACGCACGTCAGGCTGTCACGTCGCGGACAGCCTGAGTGATTGTCTCGTCGTTGGGGATAACGTACGATTCCTCAGGTGGGCTGTACGAGACAGGAACGTCCGCACGGGTGACCCGCCTAACTGGAGCGTCGAGGTGCCAGAAAGCCTGCTCGGAGATCCGTGAAGCAATCTCGCCGGCCGTTCCACAGGTCCGGTTCGTGGCGTCGACGACAACCGCACGCCCCGTCTTCTCGACGCTCTCAAGAATCGTCTCTTCATCGAGCGGGAGTAGCGTTCGAGGGTCGACGACTTCGATACTGACCTCGGGAGAGAGTTCATCGGCGACCGAGAGCGCCTCGGGAACCATCTCGCCAATGGCGACGACGGTGACGTCCTCGCCTTCACGCTTGACGTCCGCCTCGCCAAGGGGAATCTTGTAGCGTTCGTCGGGAACCTCCGCGCGGTTCCCGATGAGCGGGGCGGGCCAGAACACCATTACCGGGTCATCTTCGGCGACCGCGCTCCGGAACAGGCCGAGCTGGTCGTATGGTGTGCTGGGGACCGCGACCTTCATCCCGTAGTTCAACACCGATGGGTAGGCATTATCAGAGTGTTGGGCGGCGCTTCCGCCCGGCGTGCCCGCCTGCGGGACGGTGATGGTGATCGGAATCGATACTTGACCATCAGTCATGTGCCGCAGTTTCTGTGCGTTGTTTACGAGTTGGTCCATAGCGACGTAGCTCATCGTGTTAATCTGGTATTCGATGATTGGCCGCTTGCCGTCCATCGCGGCGCCAACTGCCAGACCGTGGAAACCCTGCTCGGAGATCGGGGTGTCGCGGACTCGCTCGTCGCCGAACTCGTCGACCAGCCCCCGGGTCGTCCCCATTAGCGCGTGTTCGACGTCTTCGCCCATAAGGAACGCCTCATCGTAGTCCCCGAGGGCCTCGTGATACGACTCTATTATCGTTCGGATATAGCTCTTATCGGTCATCGTCCTTGGTACTTTTCCGCGGGGAAGTTCGGGTAAGACTGGTCGGCGTAGGTATTCTCTGGGGCCTTTTCACCGTCAGGATAGTCGCTTTCCTTGGCGAACTTGGCGGCCGTCTCGAGTTTGTCTCCCACCTCGGTGTCTATCTCGTCAAGTTCGGGTTCATCGAAGACACCGCTCTCGATCAGCGCCGCCCGGAACGTCCTGATTGGGTCCTGGTTCTGCTTCCATTTCTCGATCTCTTCGTCGTCCCGATAAGGTCGGTCCTCGAGGAGAGCCGATTCGCCTGAGAAGTGCCCGGTGTAGCGGTAAGTCTTGCACTCGACCAAGCGGGGTTGGCTGGTCTCGCGGGCCTCCTCGACGGCCGCCTCCACAGTCTCGTAGACCTCAATTACGTTCTGGCCGTTAATTGTCTCGCCAGGCATCCCGTAGCTGTTAGCACGGTCAGATATTTTGTCGCCGGCGACGGCCGTCTCCTGAGATGTACTGACTGCGTATTGGTTGTTTTCACAGAGGAAAACCACGGGAAGGTCCCAGGCGGCCGCCATGTTCATCGTCTCGTGGACGACCCCTTGGTTGGAGGCGCCATCACCGAAGAAGGAGACACCGACCCGGTCCTCGCCGTCCAGTTGCGAACTTAGAATACCGCCCGCAACGTGCGGAACGCTCGCGCCGACGATGGCGTTGCAGCCGAAGATTCCGAGCGAGAAGTCCACCATGTGCATTGACCCGCCGCGACCATTGTTGAGGCCGGTTTCTTTCCCCGCTAGTTCGGCCATCATTCGGTTGATGTCCGCGCCCTTTGCAAGTACGTGACCGTGTCCGCGGTGGGTACTTCCAATGATATCCTCGGTTCCGAGTGCGAGACAGGTGCCGACGGCGACCGCTTCTTGGCCGAGGTACAAGTGTACCGGCCCCGGTATCTCCCCACTGTCGCTGAGATCTTGGGCCGTTAGTTCAAACTCGCGTATCTCTCGCATCTTTCGGTACATCTGGCGGAGCACCGACGCGTCGTGGTCCTCCATCTGGGTTTGTTGCTGTTCTGCTTGGCTACTCATAGGAGCCTCAATAACAAATGTATCTCCGACTGAGACGCTTATAGCTTTCCCTGCCGGCGACTGAGTGCGTTATAGTGTTGCCTATTCGACAAAATCTATTTGCTTGGGTGCCTCAAACACGAACGATGAGATGGACTTTATAAATGACAAGACGGTCCGGGACCTCTGGACCGAACGGACCGAATTGAACGCCGGCGATAGGTTCCTTGTATTCGAATCGAACGAGGGAATTGAGGAGTCATACACGTACGGCGAGTTCAACGACCTTGTTGACAGGACGGCGCGGGCGTTTCACGACGAACTCGGCGTCCGGAAGGGCGATGCCGTTACAATTCACCTGCCCAACTGCCCACAGTACCTCCAGACGTGGTTCGCGCTGCTGAAACTCGGTGCGGTGACGGTACACTCGAACGCAAACCACACCGCCCGCGAGGTGAATTACACCGTCGACAACTCGGACACCGAGATTGTCGTCACAGAGCCGAATTACCAGGATCTTGTTGAGGAAGCCACCGAAGGGACAGCCGCTGACGAGGTGGTTTACGCCCGTACCGACGACGACTCCTACGCGGGCAACAGCACGCTCGCCGCGCTCGTTGACGAGGCCAATCCCGACTTGCCGGACGTCGATATCAAGGCGGACGACACGGCACAGATAATTTTTACATCCGGCACAACCAGCGATCCGAAGGGCGTAATTCACAATCACGCTAATCTCGTGTACGCGGGCGAGCGGGCCGCGAAACACACCGCACTACGACCTGATGATCGGATGCTGACGACGCTGCCAGCATTCCACGTCAACGCCCAGTGTATCAGCATCCTCTCGACACTGACGGTCGGCGGGAAATTGATTATGGTTGAGGAATTCAGGGCCTCGGAGTTCATTGACCAGATACGCCGTCACCGGGCCACGGTGACGAGCATCATTGGCACCCAGGTACGGGCGCTGTTGGCCCAACCCAAACAGGGGACTGACGATGATAACGATCTCCGAGATGTGTTCTTTGCAATCAACGTCACGGATGAAGAGAAAGAGCGGTTCGAAGAGCGGTTCGACGCGCCGCTCCTAAACGGGTACGGACTCTCGGAGACGATGACGATCGTGACAATGGCACCCATACACGGGGACCGGAAGTGGCCCTCGATAGGGCGACCGACCTTTGATAGGGAGGTATTCCTCCTAGATGAGGACGGTAACCAGGTACCGAACGGCGAGATGGGTGAGATTGCGGTCGGAGGGACCCGGGGTCGAAACCTGATGGCGGAATATTACCAGATGCCGGACCGGACTGAGGAGGCGTTTACGGAAGAGGGGTGGCTGCTCACCGGCGACTACGGGCGGTTCGACGAGGATGGCTATCTCTACTTCGTAGACCGAAAAAAGAATATCATCGAAACTCGTGGCGAGAACGTCAGCGAGTCTGAGGTCGAGGGCGTTCTTGAGAACCACCCAGGCGTCGAGGAGGCCGGTGTCATCGGGGTTCCCCATGAGATTTATGGCGAGGCAGTGAAGGCGTTCGTTAAGCGCAGCGACCCTGAGGTTACGCTTGAAGACCTCGAGGCATACGCCGAGGCGAACCTGGCAAACTTCAAACTCCCCGAGACCATCGAGTTCGTCGATGATTTTCCCCGGACCAGCATCGGAAAGATACAAAAAAGCACGCTCCGCGAACAGGAGGCTGGTGTCGAATGAGTTCGGAGATCGATCCTGGGGACTACGAGGATCGTCTCGAAACTACGGAGAGATGGGAGTACGGAGTACTGACACGTCGGGACGCCCGCCGCTATGCACGTTCTGTCGAGGACGAGAACCCGCTGTTCCACGATGTCGAATATGCTCGCGAGCACGGATACGATGACGTCGTCGTTCCGCCGAACTTCCTCTCGGCGATTATTGACCCGACCGAGGGCTGCCCGGCTTCGGAACTCCGGGAGGATGGCCTCGATCCGAACCAGTTTCCCATCGATATGCCGTCGGAGGTTATCCTGATGGGCGGCGGGCAGGACTTGACGATTGACCGGTACGCAACTGCAGGGTCGTCGCTCACTATCGAGGAGACGTTTGTCAATATCTATCAGCGTGAGAGTTCGTCGATGGGCGTACTGACTTTCCTTGAGCAGGAATCCGAGTACATCGTTGACGGCGATGAGCGGGTCCTCCGCTGCGAAGCGACTATGATTGTGGGTGATCGCCAATGAACTCGATTGACGATGTCTCGGTCGGCGACACCGTCTCTCGAGAGCAGACGCCGACCAGAGCGCAGCTGTTCCGGTATAGTGCGATTACGTGGAATCCCCACCGGATTCATTACGACACCAAGTACGCTAGCGACGTTGAGGGCCACCCTGACGTACTTGTCCAGGCGCACTTCCACGGTGCCGTCATGCAGGGTCTGTTGATGGACCAGTTCGGGCCAGAGGGGCAACTGACGGACCTTGGCTGGCAGAACGTCGGGCGGGCCATCCCGGACGAACCACTGACGGTTGGTGCGGAGGTGACGTCGGTAAACGAGTCGACGGGCCACGTCAAGTTTGACGTATGGACGGAGTCGTCGGAAGGGCGCTGTGCCGAGGGGACCGCAGCTGTAAAACTCCCGGCCTCCGAGTAACCAGTCAGAAGTTCTCGGGTAATTTCCCTCGCTTCTTCGCCTCCTCAACGAGTATCGGGACACCGTCGGTAATCGAGTGGATTCCAAGGACACTCGCTAGTTCGAACACCTCCATGATTTCCTCGCGGGTCGCACCGTATCCGAGTGCGTTCTGGATGTGAACGCGGGCCCCTTTGTTGTAGAGGTGGGTCGTCGCGACGTCTATAGCAATGTAGACGAACTCCTTGACCTTCGGATCAAGTACGCCGTTTTCCCATGGGTGTGAGGAGAGCTCCATGTACTGCTCAAAGTACTGGTGATCAAGGGCAACGACATCTTCCCAGAGATCCGACCAGTACCCGCGTTTCTCTTCGAAGGTCTCGCGGAGCCGCTGCTGTTCGGCCAGATCCTCCTCGCTCGGTTCCTCAGGGCGGCCGGCCTCGTCGACGAGGATTGGGACGCCCTCCGTCACAGAGTGGATACCGAGGACAGCCGCCAGCTGGAACACCTCCATAATCTCCTCAACTGTAGCGCCTTGGTCAAACGCGTTCTGGATGTGGACCCGCGTCCCCTTGTTGTAGAGGTGGGTCGTCGAAACATCAATGGCGATGTAGATGAACTCCTTGACCTTCGGATCAAGTTCGCCGTGCTCCCACGGGTGCGCAGAAAAGCCGCGGTAGCGGTCTAGGTACTCGGGGTCCAACTGCAGGAGGTCGTCGTACAGCTCTGACCAGTACCCGCGCTGTTCGGTAAACCGTTCTTTGATCTCACGTTGCCGCTCAGACAGCTCCTTGCTTGAGTCTGGCATGCAAAGACCCCGGGTTCGTGGTCACTTATAGATATCGTCCCCAGTCAGTGGATAAGAAGTCGGGTGACCCGTCTGTGTGCCCCGGAGAAGTGTCTCGGCGCCCGTTCACCTGATTCTGTTGGCGGCGGTACTGTTATTTTACTCCCCTATGACTTCTGCCCATGGTAGCTGAGACCGACTTAGACGGACGTGTAGCACTCGTGACTGGGGCCAGTTCCGGGATTGGCCGTGAAATAGCGCGCGCTCTCGCACGCGAGGGTGCAGACGTCGCACTGGCGGCTCGACGCGAGGCGGCACTTGAGGAGCTTGCCGCGGAGCTGGATGGCGTTGAGACGCTCGTCGTCCCGACTGACGTCAGTGATGAGTCTGCGGTAGACGCCATGGTCGAGGCGACAGTCGACGAACTCGGAGGCTTGGACATCGTTGTGTCTAACGCTGGCGTCGGCGCGCCTGGCGAACCGGTCGCGGAGACGACAACCGAGACCCACCAGACCATCGTGGAGGTCAATATAAATGGAACGTTCTACACGGCTCGGGCGGCCCTTCCGCACTTGCTGGCGTCGGACGGTAATCTTATCTTCATGTCCAGCATAGCTGGCCAGTACCCCCGGCCGGCAACTCCGATGTACGCTGCCTCGAAGTGGTGGATTCGCGGGTTTGCCTTGAGCGTGGAAGCACAGGTCGGACCGGAAGGAATCGGCGTCACCGTCGTTAACCCTGCCGAGGTACGGACAGATATCGAGGTCCTCGGCAAACCCGTCAAGGACCATTTCAAGGACGAGGATATCGTCGAACCCGAGGAGGTGGCTGAGGCTGTGGTGTTCGCTGCTAGCCAGGAAAACGCGACGATTAGTGAACTCGACGTCTACTGGCGGGGAAAACTTGGGCAGTTCTGACCGTCTGCGCGGCGAAATGTATAACTGGGTACGTTGCGACTCTTTGATTATGTCCAATGGGCTCACCAGCGAGCAGAAGATGCTGGTCGACATCGCTCGAGATATCACCGAGAGCTACGGCGAATCGTACTTCCGTGAGAAACGGCTGGCCGATGAGGAACCCGAAGAGTACATCGAGGAGATTGCTGAGGCGGGGTTCTTCGGTATTCCCATCCCCGTCGAGTACGGCGGTGAGGGGATGGGGATGGAGGAACTCGTCTACGCCATCGAGGCAATCGGCGAGGCCGGCGGCTGGGACATCGTTGGCAGGTTTACACTGAACACGGTCTTCGGGGGAATCGTCCTCTCGAAGTACGGCACCGAGGAGCAGAAGGAGAAGTACCTGCCGGGCATCGCCAGCGGTGATATCAACTGGGCGCTTGGAGTGACTGAGGCTCGAACTGGGTCGAACATGCTCCGCACCAAGACGTTCGCCGAGCGTGATGGCGATGAGTTCGTCATCAACGGCGAGAAGGCGTTCAACTCCGGGCTCGCGGGCGCTGATGGCTACACGTTCCTCGCCCGCACGAAGAAGTTCGAGGACGTCGACCGCCGGACGGACGGCCTGACGGTCTTCCTCATCGACCCAGACGCCGATGGAATTGAGTACGAACCCGTCGACCTAGACATCTATTGGCCGGCCGGTGAGAACACGTTCACGGTCCACATCGATGATCTCCGCGTCCACGAATCGCAGATCATCGGCGAGGTCCATGAGGGATTCAACCCGATATTCGAGGTGCTCAACCCAGAACGGATCAGCGTGGCTGCAGAGCACATCTCTCGAGGTAAGTGGGCGATTGACAAGGCTGTAGATCGAGCGAAGGAACGCGAGGTTTGGGGTGAACCGATCGGCGCCCACCAAGGAATCCAGCATCCTCTCGCGCAGGCGTATGCGGACGTCGAGACGGCGAGTACGATGGTGAAGCGAGCGGCCAGGGCGTACGACGAGGACCTTGACAATGTTGGTGAACTTTCAAACATGGCGCACCTAAAAGCCGGTCAGGCTGGCTTTGACGCGACTGATGCCGCCGTCGAAACCTACGGCGGAGCAAGTTCCGTGGCTGACTACGGGATAACGGCAGTATGGAGCCTTGCACGCCATCAACGCATCGCGCCCGTCACGGACAATATGAAGCTGAACTACATCGCAAACAACGTTCTCGGACTCCCTCGTTCGTACGGCGTGTAATCGACTAAATCATAATTTTCTGGCGCCGACAACAGATATTTTCGCCGATCCACCGAATCCTCCGATATCATTATAAGTATCGAGTATGAACGGGGCTTCATGGCAAGACGTAGCAAGCCTCAAGACTCGACTAGTAGCCGTACGACCGTCCCAGGTCTCACTCGCCGATCCGCACTCAGGGCCGTCGGAGCGTCCGGGATTGCGGGATTGGCAGGCTGTCTGGGCGGTAACGGCGAGGGGGATCAGCTGTCCATCGGTATCCAGGTCCCGCTCAGCGGAGTGTACGGATCGACAGGGGACTCCGTCGCGAAGGCCATTGAATTGGCTGCCGACAACGCGGTCGAAGAGGGCCAGTTTGAGGAGATCCAGACCGAGATTAAGGACACGGAGACTGACCCGGACGTCGGTAGACAGCGAGCTCAGGAGCACATCAACGATGGCGTGGATTTCCTGATTGGAAACGTCTC
>Ga0207755_100604_pt1 | contig 15419 bp, 12 predicted proteins | sample A23P2SouthBayCA_FD_187734 | JGI IMG/M metagenome (GOLD analysis project Ga0207755, IMG submission 187734) | Aerobic enrichment media microbial communities from Bioluminiscent Bay, La Parguera, Puerto Rico - A23 P2 (SPAdes) | ecosystem: Environmental > Aquatic > Marine > Unclassified ...
GACGGCGCGCTCGGTCGCTTCGCCGACGGACGCGACTTCGCGTACCTCGTCGGCGTGCCCGTCGAACGCGTCGGCGAGCGCGGCCGTCCCCTCCGCGCGCTCCGTCTCCGGGCGCGTCACGTACGCGACGTCGACGTCGGGGAGGCGCGCGACCATCCGGTCGTACTCCTTGTCCGCCATCGACCCGAAGACGACGTGCAGTTCGTCGCGCTCGTATCGTTCGAGGAGGCGCGAGAGGGTCGACACCGCGCCGGGGTTGTGCGCGCCGTCGAGGACGACGAACGGGTCGCGCTCGACGATTTCGAAGCGCCCGGGCCACGTCGTCGCGCGCAGGCCGCGCGCGACGGTCTCCGCGTCGACGTCGACGAGTTGGCGCGCGAGCGCCGTGGCGACGCCGGCGTTGACGGCCTGGTGTTGGCCGAGCAGGGAGAGCGCGGTGTCGACCCGCCAGTCGGGGCCGACGAGTTCGACCGCGCTCTCGACGTCGTTTCGCATCCCGGTCTCGCGCGCGACGACGTCGGCGTCGCGTTCGCCGACGGTGACGGCGTCGGTGTCGGCGCGGATGGCGTCGAGTGCGTCCCCGGTCGCGCCGGTGACGAGCGGACGGTCGGGCGGGGCGACCTGCGCTTGCTCGCGCGCGATGTCGGCGACGTCCTCGCCGAGCAGGTCGGTGTGTTCGCGGCTGACGGTGGTGACGGCGCTGGCGACGGGCGTGACGGCGCTCGTGGAGTCGTAGCGGCCGCCGATGCCGACTTCGAGGACGGCGACGTCGACGTCCTCGCGGCCGAAGTGCGTGACCGCGAGCGCGGTGAGCGCCTCGAAGCGCGTGGGCTGGTCGGTCTCGTCGAGGTCGTCGAGGTGGGCGAGGAGGTCCTCGACGTACGCGACGAACCGCGCTTTCGGGACGGGGCGGCCGTCGATTCGGACCTGCTCGCGGAGGTCGTTCAGCGCGGGGGACGTGAAGACGCCGACGGTCAGACCCGCGCGCTGCAGGACGTTCGAGAGCAACTCGGCGGTGCTCCCCTTCCCGTTCGTGCCGGCGATCTGGACGACGTCGACGCCGTCCTGCGGGCGGCCGAGCGCGTCGAGGAGCGAGGCGGTCGCGGCCGTCCCCATCTCTGGTCGCCGCGACCGGAGCGCGCGCAGGGCGTCGACGGCCTCGGGGTATCGCATCGCCCGTACAGAGAGAGGCGCTCCGGATTAAGCTATCGCCGGAACCTGTCCTCTGCGTAACGTCGAAACCCCCTCCAAAATACGTCCGACGAAATCGGAAGCTTTGCGCCTCGCACGGACACCGGCTCTTACAGGCATATCCGTGTAAACTACTGCCGTCGAGCGGCGCGTTCGACCCGCTGGGCCGCCGTCGCGGTCCGCCGGTCCGCCGCCAGCGCCCCCGGACAAGATGTCCGATACCTTCGGACGCCGTCGCTCGCCGATTCGCCGGTCTCAGGCGACCGGCCGCGAGAGAACGCCCCAAACGCCCGTATCCGGCCGTCTCGTGCGAGGAGGGGTCGTCCGACTCACCGACAGGGTTAACGTACCACCCCTGCCTCTTTGAGGTGGACAATGACAGTCAGTCTCCAGCAGGCGATGGAGGAGGCCGGCGGTGCCATGGACTACGTGCGCACCATCGACTCCCACGCGAACTCGAACCACCTCAAGTTCTTCGCCGACATCCCCCAGCAGACGACGAACTGGCGCCAGGAACAGCAGGCGTGGGCGGACAGCGTCGCCGTCGCCGACCTCTCCCACCACATGTACGACCTGCACGTCGAGGGCCCCGACGCCCTCCAGCTCTTCGCGGACCTCGGCGTCAACGACTTCTCCAACGTGCGCCCGGGGAAGGCCAAGCAGTTCGTCGCGTGCAGCCCCGACGGCTACCTCATCGGCGACGGCATCCTCTTCTGCCTCGACGACGACTCCTATACGCTCGTCGGCTACGGCCCCATCAACTGGGTGAAGTACCACGCCGAGACCGGCGACTACGACGTCACCTACTCCGAGGACCCGCACGGCGGCGTGCGCGAGGGACCGCCCGAGACCTTCCGCTACCAGGTGCAAGGCCCCGACGCCCTCGCCGTCATCGACGAGGTCATCGACGGCGACCTGCCCGACATCGGCTTCTTCAACTTCGGCGAGGTGTCCATCGCCGGCCACGACGTCAACGCGCTCCGCCACGGCATGATGAACGAGGCCGGCTACGAGTTCTTCGGCCCGTGGGACGTCCAGGGCGACGTCCTCGCCGCCATCATGGACGCCGGCGCAGACTACGGCATCGAGCGCATCGGCGCGATGGCGTACCCGACGAACGTCATTCCCGCCGCGTGGATGTCCGTCCCCCTCCCCGCCGTCTTCCACGACGGCATGGAGGACTATCGCGAGTGGCTGGGCGCCGACGAGTTCGAGGGCGCGCTCACCATCGCCGGCAGCCTCGACAGCGAGGACATCACCGACCACTACCTCACTCCGGTCGGCGCGGGCCACGACCGCCTCGTGGACCTCGACCACGACTTCGTCGGCCGCGACGCCGTCGCCGAACAGATGGACGCGGACGCGAAGCAGAAGGTCACGCTCGTCTGGGACCGCGAGAGCACGAAACAGCTCACCGACAACCTCTTCGAGGACGCCCCCGCGCGCCGCTACCCCACCCTCCCGATGCCCGAGTGGGCGCTCACGCAGAACGACCTCGTGCTGAAGGACGGCGAGCAGGTCGGCGTCGCGAACAACACCCGCTACCTCTACTTCGAGCGGAACATGTTCTCGCTCTGCGCCATCGACGCCGAGTACGCCGAACCCGGCACCGAGGTCACCGTCGTCTGGGGGCAGGCCGGCGAGACCGGGAACCCGCGCGTCGAGGAGCACGTGCAGACCGAGATCACCGCGACGGTCGCGCCCGCGCCCTACTTCGAGGACAAGCGCAAGACCGCGGACTACACCGCGGCGAACTGACCCGACGATACGCTTTTGGGGCGCGTCTCGGTATCGGTGGACATGAACCAACCAACGCCCGACGGCGGCGCGCCGAGTCTCCGCGCGCGCCCCGGCTTCGTCGCCGTGGTGCTCGCCATCGCCGTCCTCGCGGGCGCGCTCGAAATCTCCCCCGCGAGCATCGCGTTGCTCGTGAGCGAACGCCTCGGCGTCGACACCGGCGCGGTGAGCTGGCTCGTCAGCGTCATGCTCGGCGTCGCCGTCGTCGCCAGCGTCCCCGCGGGCCGAGTCGTCCACCGCCTCGGGCCGCGTCGAGCGCTCGCCGCGGCGAGCGCGCTCCTCGTCGCCGGCGGCGTCGCTAGCTGGTGGTTCGCGACGCGCGGCGACTACGCGCTCGTCTTCCTCGCGCGCATCGTCGCCGGCGGCGGGTTCATCCTCCTCTGGAACGCCGGCCTCGGCGCGTTCGGCGCGTTCGCCGAGCGCGCCACCGCCACCAGCCTCTTCACCGCGAGCGGCCCGCTCGGCTTCGCAGTCGGCCACTTCACCGCCCCGCTCCTCGCGGCGTCGCTCGGCTGGGCCAGCCCGTTCCTCGTCTACCCCCTCCTCGTCGTCGTCCCGGCGCTCGCGCTCGCCGTCGTCCGCGCGCCCGCCGGCGCGGACGCCGACGGGGACGCGCCGACGCTCGGCGAAGTCCGTTCGCTCCTGGCGACCCGCGCGTTCGTCCTCGTCGCCGCGATGGCGTTCGTCTCCTACTCGCTCTACCTCTTCGTGAACTCGTGGGTGCCCACCTACCTCGACGCCGTCCTCGGCTACTCCGCCACCCAGTCCGGCGCGCTCGTCGCCGTCTTCCCCCTCCTCGGCGCGTTCTCACGGCTCTCGGGCGGCCTCGTCGCCGACCGCGTCTTCGACGGCGAGCGCCGCCCCGTCGTCCTCGCGTCCTTCCTCGTCTCCGGCCCCCTCCTCGCCGCGTTCCTCGTCGTCGAACGCTCCGCCGTCGTCCTGCTGGCGCTCGTCGTCACCGGCTACCTCGTCCAGTTGAGCCTCGGCCTCTTCTACAGCTACGTCCCGGACGTCCTCGACGCCCACCTCGTCACGAACGGCGTCGCCGTCCTCTCCTCGGTCGGTCTCGCGGGCGCGTTCCTCGCGCCCATCGTCGCCGGCGTCCTCGTCGACGTCGGCGGGTACGCGCTCCCGTTCGCGTACGTCGTCGGCCTCGCCGTCGTCGGCGCCGCCCTCGCGTTCGTCGCGGGCGAACCCGGTCGCTAGGGCGCGCGGAACTCGATGGCCTGCCCCTGTCCGAGGCCGACGCACTCCGTCGCGAGGCCGAGTTCGCTCCCGCGTCGGCGCATCTCGTGGACGAGCGTGACGGGGAGGCGCGCGCCGGACGCGCCGAGCGGGTGGCCGAGCGCGATGGCGCCGCCGTTCACGTTGTAGACGGCGTCGTCGAAGCCGAGTTCGCGCTGACAGTAGAGACACTGCGAGGCGAACGCCTCGTTCAACTCCACGAGGTCGTAGTCGGCCGGCGCGCGGCCGGTGCGCTCGCAGAGCCGTCGGACCGCGGGCACCGGTCCCGTCCCCATCACGGTCGGATCGACGCCCGCGACGTCGTGCGCGCCCACTTCCGCGAGCACGTCGAGGCCGCGTTCGTCCGCGAACGCGCGACTCGTCACGACGACGCCCGCGGCCCCGTCGGACATCTGCGAGGCGTTCCCCGCGGTGACGGTGCCGTCCGCGTCGAAGACGGGGTCGAGGTCCGCGAGCGCCTCCCTACTGGTGTCGAAGCGGATTCCCTCGTCGGTCTCGACGAGGCCGTCGTCGGTACTGACGGGGACGATTTCGTCGTCGAAGCGCCCGGCCTCGGTCGCGGCGGCGGCGCGTCGATGGCTCCGCAGCGCGTACTCGTCCTGCGCCTCGCGAGAGACGCCGTACCGGTCAGCGACCGCTTCCGCGGTCTGCCCCATCCGGAGGTTCTCCAGGCCGTAGCGCTCGACGATGTCGGGGTGGAGGCGGTCCATGGCCGCGGTCATCCCGAGTTCGCTCATGTTCTCCACGCCGCCCGCGACGACGCAGTCCCGCTGGCCCGCGGCGACGGCGTCCGCGGCGCGCGTTATCGCCTCCGCGGAGGACGCGCACCACCGATTCATCGTCGCGGCGGGCGTGCGCTCGCCGAGGTCGGAGAGCAGCGCGACCGAGCGCGCGAGGTTGTTCGCCTGCGGGCCGCGCTGCTGGGCGCACCCCCACGAGAGGTCGTCGACGTCGCCGCCCGCGAGTCCCGTGCGCGCGAGCAGGTCGTTCACGACGGCGACGGAGAGGTCCTCGCTGCGCACGTCCGCGAACACTCCGCCGGCTTTCCCCTGCGGTGTCCGCGCGGCGGCCACGACCACGGGCGTGCGACGTGTCATCACGGGAACTTGCCCGCCGAGGGGCTAAAGGCTTGTGTCGAACGCCGACGCGGCCATCGAAACGCCTTTCGTGGCGTGCGATGACGCCCCCCACATGGAGCTATTGGCCGAGGACGTCCTCCCGGAGGAGGCCGTCGAGTTGAAGCGACAGGCCCGCGAGTTCGCCGCGGAACACGTCGAACCGAACGCGGCCGACTACTTCGCGTCCCGCGAGTACCCGATGGACGTCGTGGAGGCCGCGCGCGAGCAGGACCTCGTCGTCCACGAGATTTCGCCCGAGTACGGCGGGAAGGGGCGCTCACTCGCCGAAGTCGTCGCCGTCCTCGAGGAGTTCTTCAAGGCGGACGCCGGCCTCGGACTCGCGCTCGGCGGGCAGGCGTTCGGCACGCCCATCCTCGAGGAGTTCGGGACGGAAGCGCAGAAGGAGGAGTATCTCCGTCCGGTCGCGGAGTACGACGCCATCTCGGGGATGGCCGTCTCTGAGCCGGAGACGGGGAGCGACCTGACGGGGATGCAGACGACCGCCGAACGGGACGGCGACGAGTGGGTGCTGAACGGCGAGAAGTACTGGATCGGGAACGGCGTCCACGCCGACTGGATCACCGTCTACGTGAAGACCGGTGACGGCCCGGACCGCCACGGCAACCACTCGCTGATCGTCGTGCCGACCGATACCCCGGGCTACCACGCCGAGCGCATCCCCGAGAAGATGGGCTATCGCGCGTCCGAGCAGACCCACATCACGCTCGACGACTGCCGGGTGCCCGCGGAGAACCTCATCGGCGAGGAGGGCAACGGCTTCCGGATGCTCGCCGAGTTCTTCAATCACGGGCGCGCCCGCGTCGCCGCGCACGGCGTCGGCCTCGCCGCCGCCGCCATCGAGGAGGCGTGGTCGTTCGTCCACGACCGCGAGGAGTTCGGGCAGTCCGTCTCCGACTTCCAGTCCGTCCAGCACGACCTGGCGGACATGCGCACCGAGTTCGAGAGCGCGCGCTCGCTCCTCTGGCGGACCGTCGACCGCATGCGGGCGGGCGAGGACGCGGAACTCTGGGCGTCGATGGCGAAACTGAAGGCGACGGAGACGGCGACCGACTGCGCCGAAACCGGTATCGGCCTGCACGGCGGGTGGGGCGTCCTCGACGAGAGCCGCATCGCGCGCGTCTACCGGGACGCCCGCCACCCCGTCGTCTACGAGGGCGTCAATCCCGTCCAGCGCGACATCGTCTACGCGAACTACGAGAGCCGATAGCGCGCCGGTTCGCCCGGTTCTCGAATCACGTCGCCGGCGCGTTCGAGGTGCGCGAGCGCGCTCATCACCTCGGGGAAGAGGTAGATGGCGTCGTGCCCGCCCGACACCTCGCCCGTCACTTCCGCCGCCGTCTTCTCGCCGTCCGCGAGCGACTCGCGCACGCCGCGCAGCCGTCGCTCCACGCTCTCCCGGTCGTCCGCGAGGCTCGCGTCCAGGTCGCCGTGCGCGGGCCCGTGCGCCGGATAGACGCGATCCACGTCCGTCTCGGCGAGGCGGTCGAGCGAGCGCAGGTAGGCGCCGACCGAACTGTGGTACTCGCGGTCCAGGCGGTCGTTCAGGAGCGCCGCGCGGAACGGCTCGACCCCCATGTCGCCCGAGAACGCGACGCGCTCGCCGTTCACCTCGGTGAGATAGCAGAGGTGGTCGGCCTGGTGGCCGGGCGTCCAGACGACGTCCACGGTGCGTTCGCCCGCGACGACGCGCTGGTCGTCCACCAGCCACTCGTCCACGGCGTCTATCGGGAGGTTCTGCGCCATTATCTCGCGTATCTCGCGCTCCTCGTCGAGGAATCGCTCGCGGTTCTCCGCGTCCATCCCGCCCTCGTTGAGCGCCCGCCGCGAGCGCGCCACCACCTCCTCGACCGGACGTCGAAGCCGGTCTCGGGCGGTGTGCGGGGCGTAGACCACCGGGTCGCCCGCCTCGCAGACGGCGCGCACCTGGCCGGTGTGGTCGGGGTGGGGGTGGGTGAGGAACACGCGGTCGAACTCGTCGAGTTCGTAGCCGCTGCGTTCCGCGAACGACTGGCCGTCGTTCCACTCGGGCAGGCCGCCGCCGTCGAACAGGACGGTCTCCTCCCCGTCGAGGACGTAGCAGGCGACCTGTCCCGGCGGCCAGTCGATGTCGAACTCGACCCGCGTGACTGTCTCCGCTGGCATCGTCCAGCGATACTCCGCTCGCCCGTATAGTTCTTGCTCGACGCGCGCCGGAACCCCCACAGAAACCAGACCATTCAGGGACAAATACATACTCGGATACTTATGAAATCTGTCCTGGCTGTTTCCGTATTCTGGGCGCGAATGCCGAAGAATACTGCGATAAACGCGCTGAAAGTCCGAAAATAGGTCTACGATCCCTCTCACTGGGAAGCACTCGACCAGCCGCGAATGAAGTTACCTACTCTGCCACTAGAGGCACTATAACCCGAGAGAAGCGGATTGTAGCCGCGATCTCCGATCGGACGGCCATCATTCCATTAAATTCGATAGCTTCTCGGACCTCTCACGATTCCGACTCGCCGTCGCTGGTCGCGTCGTAGACGCCGGGGATGGCCGTCTCGCGCGCGTCGACGGCGAGCGTCTCGCCCTCGCCGGGCGGGTCGTCGAGGACGACGGTGACGGCGTCGATGGACGCGCCGCGGAGGAAGGCGAGGGCGCGTTCGAGGAACGACGGCGACCCGCCGCGACGGCAGACGACGACGTGGTGGCCGGCGGCGAGTTCGCGCAGGTCCGCCTGGAGCGCGTCCTCGTGCTCGTCGGGGCCGAGGACGTGGACGACTTCGCCCGTGATTCGCTCCATCTACTCGCGCCCCCAGCGGCCCCGCGGGCGCGCGAACGCGACGTCGACGCGTCCGCTCGTGACGAGCGCCGCGACGAACCCGAGCGTGACGAGCACCGGCACCCAGTTCGAGAACGCGAGGTTCACCACGCCCCAGAGGAGGACGAAGCTCACCATATCGTCGAGGGCGAACTCGCACGCGGCGAGGCGCTCCCGGAGCGCGGTCACGTCGAACGCGGCGTCGAGCGCGAGCGTCGCCACCGTCGCGGAGAGCACCCATCCCGCGTAGTTCGAGAGCGGGACGCCGTAGTAGACGCCGCCGCCCGCGTACGACCAGAACCCGAGCGCCACCGCACCCGGGTCGAGGACGGCGTCCACGGCGAGTACCGCGAGCACGACGGCGGGCACGCGCACCCGAGCGTCGGACGCCGCGTCGCCGAGGACGAGGACGACGAGCAGGAACGCGTTCATCACGAGCGGCACGAAGAAGAGCGGGAGCGCCACCGGGACTCCGCCGACCATCGGCCCGAGTTCGACGCCGTACGAGAACGCGCCGTACGGCCATCCCGTCTGCACGCCCACCGCCTCGATCAGGTAGGTGTAGCCGCAGAGGCCCGCGACGAGCGCGAGCGCGCGCCGATCCAGCAGCGGGGCGATTCCGGCGACGAGCGGGAGGCGCAAGAGCAGCGTCCCGAGGACGAGCGCGACCGGACTGAACGCGACCGCTGGCGGGAGGAACCCGGTAGCGCCCGCGAGCAGGGACGCCGCGCCGACGACGGGCGCGACGACGGCGAAGACGACGCGGTGCTCTCGCACCGCCGATTCGAGGCGCGCCTGGCGGTCGCTACGCATACACGATCACCCAGAGGCCGCCGACGGTCAAGAGCGCACCGACGAGCGCGTTTATCGCGGGGAACCACCAGTACGCCCGGTCTATCGAGACGTCGCTCGCCGCGAGGCCGACGGCGAGGACGGGATAGACGCCGAGGAGCGCGCCGACTCTCGCGTCGAGCAGCGCGAACTCGACGGCGGCGGCGAGCCAGCACGCCCCGACGTAGGCGAGCGCGTACTTCGAACCGAGGACCGTCGCCGTCGTCTCGACGCCCGCGCGCCGGTCCGGGACGACGTCCGGGATCGCGGAGAACGTGTGCATCCCCATCGTCCACAGCCACCCGCCGAGGACGGCGAGCAGCGGCGGCGTCGCCCCCGCTATCGAGGCGTACGCGGCGACCCCGGGGAGGACGTAGAGGCCGTTCGAGACGGAGTCGAGCGGCGGTCGCGTCTTCAGCCGCGGCGGCGCGCTGTACGCCCATCCGAGGACGAGGAAGCCGAGCACCCACGGCGCGCTCGCGGGCACGAGGACGGCGAGCGCGACGCCGAGCAGGCCGCAGGCGGCGACGCTCGCGACGACCAGCCGATCGCCCTCGTAGCGGACCTCCCGGTCGTCCTTCTTCGGGTTCTCCGCGTCCGCGTCCCGGTCGAAGACGTCGTTGACGCCGTAGAGGTAGACGTTCGCGGGTACGAGGAAGTACGCGACGAGCGCGAGCGTCCCGGGCGCGGTGAGCGCCGCGAGGTCGGGTGCGGCGTAGACGGCGCCGACGAGAGCGGGTCCGGCGAGGTAGAGCCAGAACCGCGGGCGCGAGCGGACGAGCAGGCGCGAGAGCCGTCGGCCGGTGGCGGGACTCATGCTGTGACGCGCTCGCTGTCGGCGAGCACGGCGTCGGCCGCGTGCTCGCCGCTGATGAGGCACATCGGCACGCCGATGCCGGGCCGAGTGAAGCCGCCGGTGAAGTAGAGGCCGTCCATCGCCGACGAGCGGTGGTCGGGTCGGAGCGGGCCGGTCTGTCGGAGAGTGTGCGCGAGGCCGAGCGCGGTGCCCTCGGCGGCGTTGTACCTGCTCGCGAAGTCGGAGACGGAGAAGTGCTCCTCGACGACGATACGCCCGCGCAGGTCGACGCCGGTGTTCGCGGCGATATCGTCGAGCAGTAGGTCGCGGTAGCGCGCTCGAACCGTCTCGTCGTCGTCGAGGCCGGGCGCGATGGGGACGAGCGCGAAGAGGTTGCTGTGGCCGTCGGGGGCGACGGCGTCGTCCGTCTTCGACGGGACGCAGAGGTAGTACGCGGGGTCGTCGGGCCACGCGGGGTCGTCGAAGATGGCGTCGAAGTGCGGGTCCCAGTCGTCGGGGAGGACGAGCGTGTGGTGTGCGAGCTCGGGGACGTCGCCCTCCACGCCGAGGTAGACGAGGAACGCCGACGGCGCGTACGTGCGCTCCTCCCAGTAGTCGGCGTCGTACTGCCGGTCGGACGGGGCGAGCAGGTCCTGCTCGGTGTGCTCGTAGTCGGCGTCGGAGACGACGACGTCGCTCTCGACGACGCCGCCGCCGACGAGCTCGACGCGCATCGCGCCCCGCTGGCCGCGGATGGCGGTGACGTCCGCGCCGGTTCGGTAGGTGACGCCGAGTTCGTCGCCGAGGGCGACGACGGCGTCCACGACGCTCGCGAGGCCCCCGTCGGGGTAGTGGACGCCGAGGTTGAAGTCGACGTGACTCATGAGGTTGTAGAGCGCGGGCGTGTTCGTCGGGGACCCGCCGAGGAAGACGAGCGAGTACTGGACGAGTTGGCGGAGCTTCTCGTGCTCGAAGTAGTCGCCGACGTGGTCGCGCATCGACCCGAGGAGGCCGAGGCCGCTCGCGTTCCGCACGACGTCCCAGTCCACGTAGTCGCGGAAGCGCGGCCGGTCGGTGTAGACGAAGTGTTCCATCCCCACCTCGTAGGTGTGCTCGGCGTTGTCGAGGTAGTCCTCGAAGGCGTCCCCTGCGCCGTCCTCGTAGGACTCGAAGAGGCGTTTCGTGCGCGCGACGTCGCCGGTGACGTCCACGGCCCCCTCGGGCGCGTCCTCGCCGGGGAGGCTGCGGCCGTCGCCGTCCTTGAAGAACACCCGATAGTGCGGGTCGAGGTGCGTGAGGTCGTAGTAGTCGCCCGGCGCGCGGTCGAACTGCGCGAAGAAGCGCTCGAAGACGTCCGGCATCAGATACCACGACGGGCCCATGTCGAACCGGAAGCCGTCGCGTTCGAGCGTGCTCGCGCGCCCGCCGAGTTCGTCGTTGCGTTCGAGGACGGTGACGTCACAGCCGGCGTCCGCGAGGAAGCACGCGGCGGCGAGGCCGCCGAAGCCGCCGCCGACGACGGTGACGTTCACTCCCACACCCCGCGGAGGGAGGAGACGGCGCGCCGCGCCCGCGTGCGGACGGCGCCGGTGCGGCGCGCGCGTCGCCCGCCTTCGTGGCGCGTGCCCGGTCGGGACAGGGCGCTCGCGGCGTAGAACGCCTCGACGGGGTCGCCGGTGCGCCGCCAGTGGTACCACGTGGTGGCGGCGAGGGAGAGGCGCCGCGGGGTGGAGAGCGTGGGGCGCGCGGAGAGCGTGTCGTAGCCGCGTTCGCGGATGAGGCGGTGGTGGTCGGCGTAGAGGACGGCGGCGAGTAGGACGCCGAACTGGCAGTCCTCGGGGAGGTAGGCGATGCCCTCGACGCCCTCGCGGTAGAGCCGTTCGGTGCGGCGGAGTTCGGCGCGCATCGCGTCGGCGAAGCGTTCCGAGAAGGACAACGCGCGGACCTCGGACTCGTCGACGTCGTGCGCGTCGAGGGTGGCGCGCGGGAGGTAGACGCGGCCGTACTCCTGGACGTCCTCGCGGACGTCGCGGAGGAAGTTCGTGAGTTGGAACGCCTCGCCGAGCGCTCTCGCGTGCGGGCGGGCGGCGTCGACGTCGTCGGCGGCGAGGTCGTACTCGTCGGCCATCACGTCGAGCATCATGTAGCCGACGGCGACGGCGGACCCGCGGAGGTAGCGCGAGAGGTCGTCGTGGGTGTCGTAGCCGTCGGGGTCGACGTCCATCGCCATCGCGTCGAGGAACGCGCGGACCTCCTCGTCGGTGATGTCGTAGGTCTCGCGCAGGTCGCAGAACGCCGCGAGCACGGCGTCGTCGGTGGGTTCGCCGTCGAGGACGACGGCACGGACGCGCGCGAGTTCGCGTTTCTGGTCGGCGGCGTCGCCGGCCGGGTCGTCCACGATCTCGTCCACGACGCGGAAGAACGCGTAGAGGACGTAGGTCGCGTGACGCACTCGCTCGGGGAGGAGGCGAGTGGCGACGTGGAAGGTCGCGCCGGTCCGCTGCTGTATCGCCTTGCTCGTGGCGACGTCGTCGGAGGATGGCATGATTCGGGGGTGGGACCGCCACGGGAGGTTGACGGTCGCCGTTCTGTCAATATACACCACCGCGCCACAAGAGGAGCGTACCTAACCTGTCAGGTATCACTCGTCGAGGAGCGCCGCGAACACCTTCCGCTCCGCCGCGCGGAGGTGCTGGTGGAACGTCGCGCGCGAGATACCCATCGACTCCGCGAGGTCCGCGCCCGTCACCCGCCGGTTCGCGTCGTAGTAGCCCGCGAAGTACGCCTTCTGGAGCGCCGTCGACTGGCGCTCCGTCAGGCGGTCCTCCACCGCCGCCGCGAACTCGTCCTCGCCCGTCGGCGGCCGCTCGCGCTCCCGATAGCGCACCACCTCCGCGTCCGGATAGCGCTCCTGAATCCCCTCGACGATGCCGCGCGTGTCCGCCCCCGCCGGCAGGTCCACCTCGATGCGCGCGCGACCGTTCCGCGCGCTGATCTCCCGCACCCGCCCGCCGCGGTCCGCCAGCGGCCCGACCAGCGACTCCTCCGACACGCGGAACTCGAACAGCGCCCCGTTCCCGTCACCGACGACGTCGACGCCGTCGACCCCCGGCACCGCCTCCGCCGCCGCGAGCACGTCCTTCGTCGGCGCGTCCGCCGCGAAGAACAGCGTCGGCGTCGACGCGCGCGACACCGCGCCCCGATAGTCGAGTTCACCGTCGAGGCGCGCCGAGAGATCCACGAAGAACAGCGAGCGGTCCTCGGTTTCGAGCGCGAGGGTGACGATCTGATCCGCCGCGATCAGCCGCCGCGACTCGTTCGCGCTCAGCGCCGTCGCCACCGTCCGCCCGAGCGACTCCAGCACCGTCGCCTCGACGTCGTTCAGCGCCGCGGGATCGGGCGTGTACACCACCAGCACGCCGTACGTCGTCGACCGATACGTGAGCGGGATCGCCGCCACGCCGGAGACGCCGCCGAACGGCACGACTCCGGCCGCCTCAGCCGCGGTGACGTGCTGGAATTCGCCGGTCCGGATCGCGCGCACGATCGGGTGGTCCGTCCGCTCGGTCGGGACGGCGAGCGCGTCCGCGTCCACGCCGTCGCGGCCGTGCCAGGCGCGCGGGCGCACCTCGCTCGCGGCCCGGTCGACGTCCCCGAGCCACGCGAACGAGTACGTGTCCGCGGCCGCGAGGCGCTCGCAGACGCCGACCGCGACCTCGTCGCGGCCGTTCGCGTTCACCACGACTTCGGTGACGTCCCCGAGGAGGCCGTCGAGGCGGTCCACGAGGTGTTCGAGCGACGCGCGGTCCTCGCGGACCTCGCGCTCCGCCCGGACGCGCGCCGTGACGTCCGTCTGGAAGCCGACGTAGTTCGTGACCTCGCCGTCGTTCCACAGCGGCGCGACCTTCACCTCGTTCCAGAACGCCTCGCCGTCCTTCCGATAGTTCAGGAGTTCGACCACGACCGATTCTCTGGCGTCGATGCCCTCGCGGAGTTCCGCGACCGCGTCCGCGTCCGTGTCGGGCCCCTGCAGGAACCGGCAGTTCCGCCCGACCACCTCGTCGCGGTCGTAGCCCGTTATCTCCTCGAACGCGTCGTTCACGTAGACGAGCGGGTTGTCCGGACGGTCCGGGTCGGTGATGGTGACGCCGACCGGGGCTTCGTCCAGCGCGCGCAGTTTCACGTCGCTCCCGGGCGCGACGTCGTCGCTCGGTGCCGCCATACGCACACCGCGGTCGGCGACTCGTATGAGCCTTCGGGTCGCCCCCACGCCCGCCGCCGGAACGAAACCAGAACCTCACTAACACAACTGAATTTTAATTATAGCCGGGTTCGAGCCGCGCTCTCGCAACCCCACCCGCACTAGACCAAAGGTACTTGGACGAGCGGGCCGCACTCCCGACGAATGGCGGACCCCGACGACGCCGACCTCACCGTCCTGCGGAACAAGCGCGACGCGACCCGCTACCAGATACTCGTGGAGGTCGCGGAACGCCAACCCGCGATGAGTCAGCGCGAGATCGCGGACGCCATCGGCGTCACCTCGCAGGCCGTCAGCGACTACCTCCGCGACCTCGTCGAGGACGGCCACGTCGACAAACTCGGCCGCGGCCGCTACGAGGTCACCAAGGAGGGCGTCGACTGGCTCATCACCCAGACCGAAGCCCTCGAACGCTTCGTCGAACACGTCTCCAGCGACGTCATCGGCCGCGTCGAAATCGAGACGGCCATCGCCGCCACCGCGCTCTCCGCCGGCGACCCCGTCACCGTCGTGATGCGCGACGGCGTCCTCCACGCCGTCTCCGGCGACACCGGCGGCGCCACCGCCGTCGCCGTCACCGACGCCGACGCCGGCGGGGACGTCGGCATCACCGACTTCGAGGGCGTCGTCGACTACGACCTCGGCGCCGTCACCGTCCTCGTCCTCCCGCGCGTCCAGGACGGCGGCTCCCGCGCCGTCGACCCCGCCGTCGTCCGCGAGCGAGCGGCCGCGCACGACCTCGTCGCCGCCGCCGGCGTCGAAGCGCTCGCCGCCGCGCGCGCCGCCGACCGCGACCCCGACCTCCGCTTCGGCACCGTCACCGCCGTCAGCGAGGCCGCCGCGCGCGGCCTCGACGTCCTCCTCCTCACCACGCCCGCGCACCGCTCCGCGCACACCGACGAACTCCGCGAGGCCGGCATCGACTACGAAGTCGTCGACGTCGACTAGCCCCGCGCACCACAAGCACCAAGGCGGTGTTGCCCGCAGTAGACGAACATGCACCACCCCGGCCCACCCCTGTTCGTCGCGACGGGCGACGAGGTGGAGCTCGCGCCGCGAGACCCCGTTCCCGGCGAGCGCTACCGCTGGACGATCCGCGCGCGCCCCGCCGACTCGACGGCGGCCGTCGGCGACAACCCAGTCGAACACCTCGTCCCCGACGAACCGGGCACGTACGTCGCGCGTCTCGACGCCCCCGACGGCGTCCACGACCTGACGATTCGCGTCTTCCCCGGGAGACTCGCGCCCGGCGGCGACCCCGGCACGTCCGGTCGATCCGGCGGCGTCGACGCCACCACCGCCGGCGCCGCGGGCGTCAGCGGCGGCGAAGCGTACGCGGACGAGACCGGCGGCGGCGAC
>Ga0207755_100608_pt1 | contig 15371 bp, 16 predicted proteins | sample A23P2SouthBayCA_FD_187734 | JGI IMG/M metagenome (GOLD analysis project Ga0207755, IMG submission 187734) | Aerobic enrichment media microbial communities from Bioluminiscent Bay, La Parguera, Puerto Rico - A23 P2 (SPAdes) | ecosystem: Environmental > Aquatic > Marine > Unclassified ...
CTCGGAGATCGTTTTTCGCCCACGTTTTTCGAGGAGCGGTTGCCGAAGGCAACCCGACGCTGAAAAAGGTGGTTCTTACATGTAGCCGAGGTCGCGCAGGCGCTCCATCAGGTCTTCTTTGTCCTGGGCGCGGCCTGCGCGCTCGGTGGTCCCTTCGAGGTCCTGCTGCCAGGCGGGTTCCTCGGCGGACTTGTCCGTGCTGACTTCACTGCCGAGCGAGCGGAACCCGGCGAAGTACTTCGGCGAAACCGGCACGTCCTCCTGGCTGACGCCCTCGGGGAGGTCGTCGTCGGTCTCGGGAACGTAGCCCTCGTCCGGGAACGCCTCGACGGTGTCCGGGACGACGAAGTTCCAGAAGGCCTGCCACACGTCGGCCTCGTCGAACTGGAGGATCGTCTGGATGCGGTCGTGTGGCGGGTAGATGTCGGGGTCGTGACGCGGCGAGAAGAACGTCTCGTCGGCGCGGGACTCCTGCTCGTCCCAGCGGATGCCCGAGATGATGCCGTCCACGTCGTGCTCCTCAATGGTGTCGTTGAGCGCGACCGTCTTCAGGAGGTGGTTGCCGACGTAGGTGTCGAGCAGGAACGGGAACGTGTCCTCCTCGTATTCGAGGATGTTGCGGACGTGGTGCTGGTTGTGCTCGGAGAGTTCGTCGATCGGGATGTCGTCACCGGGGGTGAGACCGTTCTCGTCGACGTAGTCGCCCACGTCAGTGTTGCGCGCCCAGATGACGTCGAGGTCCCACTCCTCGGACCAGTGCTCGACGAACTCGATGAGCTCGTCGAAGTGCTGGTAGTGGTCGATGAAGACGACCGGGGGGACTTCGAGGTCGAAGCGGTCGGCGACTTCCTTGACGAAGTACAGCGTGAGCGTCGAGTCCTTGCCACCGGTCCACATCACGACGGGATTCTCGTACTGTTCGAGGCCCTCTTTCGTGACTTCGATAGCCTTCTCGATCTTGTGGTTGATCGACGGGTAGTCCTCGGCCGACTCACCCTCGCCGTCGCTGTAGTCGACGTCGAGGTAGTCCGGGAAGTTCGCTTGTTCGCTCATCGGTAATGAGATATAATTAGAAAAGGGGTAAGTACTTTTTGGACCAGCGACACGTGTGTGATCCGACCGCACACGCTGCGAGGGCGAAATCGCCCCCGACGGTTAAGCGATTGCCGGCCCCACCGACTGACACGGATGCAACGGATCGACGCCCGAGGGATCGCGCGCCGATGGGTGCGCGGCTACGTCCCCGCCGCGGCCGCCCTCTTCGCTGGAAGTATCGTCGTCGGCTTCCTGTTCGGGAGTCTCGTACCGACGGAACTGTTACAGGGCGAAGCCGGTGGATCGCCGTTCTTGCCCGACGAGATCACGTTCGTCTCGATCCTGGTCAACAACCTGCTCGCGATCACGGTTGCGCTGCTGGGCGCGGTGTCGATCGGCCTCTTTTCGGGGTTCGTGCTCGTTCTCAACGGCGTCGTCGTCGGCGCTGTCGTCCAGATCGCACTGCGCGAGGTCTCAGCCCTGACGGTCTTCGTGCTGATCGCACCACACGGGATCATCGAGATACCCGCCATCCTGCTCGTCGCCGCCATCGGGTTCCGCTTTGGCCACCGCACGTACCGGTACATCCGCGGCCGGAGCGAGGAACTGGTGACGGGACGAGACGTGAGAGAGGCCGCCGTGCTCTACGCCGTCGCCGTCGTCATGATCGTCGTCGCCGCGTGGATCGAGGCCGAAGTGACGCTGGAACTGGCACAACGGATCGGCGGGTAACGACGCGGAGGAGCCACCACGCTCACTCACGCCACACGTTTCACTCCACGACGATTCGCCGTGGCGCTGGCAGCTCCGAGGTGTCCTACACCCGCTCGACCAGCGTCGCGATCCCCTGCCCGAAGCCGATACACATCGTACAGAGCCCGTATCGCCCGCCGCAGCTTTCGAGCTGGTACGGCAGCTTCCCGAGCAGTGCCGCGCCGGTCGCGCCCAGCGGGTGCCCGTGTGCGATGGCACCGCCCCAGACGTTAGTCCGCTCCCAGTCCGCGCCGGTCTCGTCGAGCCACGCCGCGATCACTGCGGCGAAGGCCTCGTTGACCTCGAAGCGATCGACGTCGTCGACCGTCAGGTTGTTGTCAGCCAGCAGTTGTCGGGTCGACGGGATCGGTCCGGTCAGCATCGTCGTCGGGTCGACGCCGACCACCTGAGAGTCGACGATGCGAGCCATCGGTTCCCAGCCGTGGGCGTCACAGGCCTTGCCACTGGCGATCAGTGTGGCCGCCGACCCGTCGACGATCCCGGAGGCGTTCCCGGCGTGGTGGACGCCGTCGCCTTCATCGCGGAACGCCAGCGGCAACGCCGCGAGCGTCTCGCGGTCGGTCTCGGGCCGCGGGTGACCGTCCTCCTCGACCACGACGGAGTCGCCGTCAAGCGTGGTCTCGACGGGGATCACCTGCGTGTCGTGGTGGCCCGCCGCGGCGGCCTCGCCCCACCGGTGCTGGGAGTCGACCGCGATGCCGTCGAGTTCGCGCCGCGAGAAGCTCCACTGCTCGGCGATGCGCTCGGCTCCCTCACCCTGTGTCGTGAGTTCGTCGAAGTGCTCGAAGTAGGTGTCGGTGACCGACTCGCGATCGGCGTAGCTGTTGGATTCGGCCGGGCTGTCGCTGCCCATCGGGACGCGCGTCATGTGCTCGACGCCACCGGCACACAGCACGTCGTGCGTTCCAGCGGTGATCTGTCCCGCGGCGAAGTTGACCGCTTGCTGGCCCGACCCACACATCCGGTTCAGCTGGACGCCCGGCACCGTCTCGCCCCACCCGGCGACCATCGGCGCGATCCGGCCGATGTTCATCCCCTGCTCGTCGGTCGGGACGACACAACCGTAGAGCACGTCTTCGACGACCTCGCCACCGTCGAAGTCGTTCCGGTCGGCCAGTGCCGACAACGGTGCCGCGGCGAGGTCCTGCGGGTGTGTGTCTCGGAACGCGCCGCCGTGCTTGCCGAATGGCGTCCTGACTGCGTCCACGATGTAGGCGTCTCGCATACCTCGCTTTCGGCGCAGGGCGTGGTATCACTTTGGGCGCACAGAACGGTACAGTGCCGACTGCGTCGGTCTGGATCGGTACTGTCAGAAAGAGGTGTCCGGAGACAGCAAGCGGGGGGAGCAACCGATCAGCTGATGAAGTCGTTGTTGCGCCAGTCGACGCTGTCTTCGCCCTCGTCGTCGCGTGGTTCCTCGGCGACGTTGATCGTCGCGGGCCGTTCCTCGCCGTCGACGATACGAACGGCTTCGAGTTCCTCGTCGACGCAGACGATGGCGGTAAGCGTGCCTTTCTCGGCGTTCTTGGCGACCTCACAGAGGACCTGAAACATCGGGTACTGCAGCGCCGTGTTCTGGAGGACCGTCTCCAGATCGCCCTTGAAACAGGCGTACTCGACGAGTTCGGAGGGGATCTCTTCCTCTTCCTCTTCGAACGCGCCCCACTGGGGACTGCCACCGCCACCACTCGGGCCGGGACCGGGGCCGTTGACTTCTTCGGGGTCTTCCTCGTAGACCCGGTTCTCCGTCACGCTGGCCTTGAGCTGAGCCGTCGGTGTGTACTTGCTGATCGTGTCGTCGGCCGAGACGGCGCTGATGATCAGCGTGTTGTTCCGACGCGTGATCTCTACGTCGGTGATCTCCGGCGGAAGATCGGTTTCGTCGAAAAAGTCGTATGTGTCTTCGAGTGGCAGTTCGAGCGTCGAATGAAGTCTGTATACGCGGCTGGTCATGATTGTGGAAGTGTGGCAGTCTTCGACGGCTGTCCCCTGGCGCGGGTCTGCAACGGTTCGAGTGGACGTAGGAGCCACTCGCTTATATGATCTGTCCTTCGGAAAAGCCCGCGACAGAAACGGAAAAACGGGTCGAAAGCGCTCCCTGTCGCGTAATATCGCCCTTCAGCGATTGTTTCTTCCTCGGCGAGGGGAAGTAATGCAATCAATCGTCGGCAGCGGCCGGATCGTCCGCCGTCACACCGGCGCCCTCCGGCGACTCGATGCTCGGCGGATACTTCCCGCGATCCAGTTTCAGATCCGACGCTGGCCGGGCCATACAGGTCAGTGCGTACCGTTCTCGCTCCTCGTCGGTCAGCCCACGCGCGGCCGGCTGGACGACCTCGCCCTCGACGATCTCGGCGGAACAGGCCAGACACATCCCGACGCGACAGGAGTACTCCTGTGCGATCCCCGCTTCGAGACACCGGCTCAGGATCGTCTCTTTGTCGGAGACCGTGATCTCCTCGCCGGTCCCCACGAACTCGACGGTGTACTCGGTCATGTCCCGGCGTTCGGAACCACCCGGCAAAACTCTTGTTATCGGTCGAACTCCGACGAACTGTGACCCCCGGTACACACGGCTTATCGACCGTTCGCTGGGCATAACAAATGTCGTCGACCGACTCGCGGGCCTATGGGAAAGCTCGCCGTACTCTGGCTCGTCGCGCTGCTCGTCCTGTGCAGCGCGCCCGCAAGCGGTGCCGTTCACGCCGGGACCGGCGTGGACTTCGCTCAGACGGCAGCCAACGACGACACGGCCGACGACAGTCCGACGGAGGACGACGACGATACTCCGGAAGACGAGTGGCCCTCCTGGGATGACGACTGGTGGCCCTGGGAAGACGACGAGAGCGATGACGGTGACGAAGACGACGAGGACGACGAGACGCCGACGTACACGGCGACCGGCACGGAAACCGAGACTCGGACTCCGACGCCAACTGCAACGGAGACGCCCACGGAGACCGAGACGAAGACCCCCGAACCGATCGAGACCGAGACACCCACACCCACAGAAACGGAGACCCCCGAACCGACCGAAACCCAGACATCCACTGAGACAGCGACCGAGTCCGACACTTCGAACAACGCCCCGGTACCGGGGATCGAGGCCGACGACCCAGCGACGGCGACGCCGACCGCGACGCCCACGCCGACCGCGACGCCCACACTGATTCGGACTGAGACACCGGAGTCGACCGAACGTGTAACGCCGAGCGCGACCCCGACGGAGTTCTCTTCTCCGTCACCCACGGCACCGACGTCGACTGATTCGCCGACCGCCAGCCCGTCCGGCACTGCCCCACCGACGGCGTCGGCGGCGGGTGACTCGTCCGGCACGTCGCCGACACCGGATCGGACGACGGCGCGTGTGGGCGACGTCGAGACCGGGACCGCCGTTGCGACGACCGACAACCGGAGCACGATCCGCGTGACTGCCATCGAACCGCCGTGGGACTGGCTCCGAGCAGGGGTGAACGCGACCGTCAGAGCGTCGGTCTACAACGCCGGGTCGACACCGGCCACCCGGACGCTCACGGCGACGCTCGACGGTCGACCGGTCGCCAACGAAACCGTTCGGATCGAACCCGGTGAGCGGGCCGAAGTCGAGTTCGAGTTCACCGCGGCCAGCGGGGTCGTGGCGGTCGACGGTCACCGGGCCGGTCGGCTCAGAGCCGGTGGCAGCCCACCGACGCCCTCGGCCACCGACCGGACCGCAACACCCACCGCGGCGGGCAGTGTCACCGAGGCGCTCCCGACCGTCCCCGCGCTGGGGCTGCTCGCGCTCGTCGGCACCGTCACGCTGGGCGGCGTGCTGTTCGGTGTGAGACGGCGATAGCCCCACCTCGGTGCGCGCGCCACCTGATCGAGTCAGAGACCCAGCCGAACCGGCTGATTCCTCGTGTAGGGTATATGCAGAACGTTGTAGACGTTTACGCAGTCGACCGTACGACTGCGTGCGGTCGATCTGATAGGGATCTACAACGTTCCGTATAAAGAGTTTTCTCCCTCGGGAGTACAGTCTCCTCCATGACTACCCACGAGTACGACGTGGCCGTCGTCGGCGCGGGCACGTCGGGCTGTTACGCCGCGGCGACGCTGTGCCACGAGGGGTACGACGTCGTCATCGCCGAGCGCAAGGACGCCGAAGAGGCGGGCCACATCGCCTGCGGAGACGCGCTGAAGGGGGCCTCGAACTTCCCGAGCGCGATCCCCAAATCCCAGATCGAGGGGGCTTTCACCAACACCGGCGTCGACCACGGGCGCTTCGAGATCCCCGAGGAGGACACCGTGCTGGAGATTCCCGTGCCCGGTGAACTGGCGGTCATCGACCGCTGGGAGTACGGCCGCCGTCTGATCGAAGGAGCCGAAAAGGCCGGCGTCGAGTTCCACTACGACACCGTCGTGCAGGACGTGCGTCAGGACGACGACGGGCGCGTGACCGGCCTCGATGCGAACCGCGAGGGCGACCACGTCACATACGAGGCCGACCTCGTCATCGACGCCGCGGGCGCGCTGTCGATCATCCAGGAGAAGGCCGACCTCGACGGGGCAACGTTCGACACTAACGTCACCTACTCGCAGTTCTGCTCCGCGTATCGGGAGATCGTCGAGACCGAAGACCCGGTGCCGTGGGACGACGCGCTGGTGTTCAAGCCGACCGACCGCGCCGCGGGATACGTCTGGTACTTCCCGCGCACGGAGACGGAGATCAACGTCGGCCTCGGGTTCCAGATGAACGAGGAGCCGATGGAGCTTGTCGACGACCTCAAGGAGGACCTCCGGGGCCGCTCCGAGTTCGAGAACGCCGAGGTGCAGGACAAACTCGGCGCGGCGCTGCCGACACGCCGACCCTACGACTCGGCGGTCGCGCCGGGCTTCATGGCCGTGGGCGACGCGGCCGGCCACGTCAATCCGACGACGGGTGGAGGCATCGCCGGAGCGGCCTACGCCGGCCAGTACGCCGGCGAACAGGCCATCGAGGCGATGGAGGCCGGCCGGGTCGACGAGGAGGCCGCGCTGTGGGAGTACAACGAGCGCGTCATGGAGCACTTCGGTTCCCGCTACGCCGCGCTGGACGTGTACAACATCTTCGCCACCGCCTACGACGTGGACGACCTGATGGGGCTACTCGCCGCCCTGCCCGCGACGAGCATCGCCGACGCGCTGTACTCCGGGTCGGCCGACATCGGTCTCGGCCTGAAGCTCAAGACCGCGATCAAGAGCTTCGGCCACTGGGGGACGATCTACGACCTCTACCAGACGAAGCAACTCGCCGACAAACTGCTCGCCCACTACGAGTCCTACCCCGCGAGCCCGGACGAGTTCGACAGCTGGCAGTCCCGGCGCGACGACCTGATGGACGAGGTCTACGCCGTCACCGGTGCCGATCCGAAGTACTGACTTCTCACTCCGATCTCACGGTCGCCGGGCGGCGATCGCTTCGATGGCCGCCGAGAGCCAGTCGACACCGACGGCCAGCGAGGGCTCGTCCACGTCGAACGTCGCCGTGTGGTGGCCGCCGGGGTGGTCGGTGCCCACACAGACGTAGGCCGCTTTCCCGCCGGTTTCCTGCACGCGCCGCATCAGCACGGTGGCGTCCTCGCTGCCTCCCAGCGGGGCCGTCCGGAGTCGCGAGGAGACGCCCGAGACCGATCCGGCGACCTCGTATCCGATGTCGACGAGCGCGTCGTCGTTCTCTGCGCTGGGTGCCTCGCCGGTCCGTTCGATGGAGTACTCGCAGTCGTGCATCCCGGCGGCGTGTTCGAGCACGTCGTCGGCGCGCTCGCGCATGTACGTCATGAGTTCCGTCGTCTCGCCCCGGACCTCGCCCTCGATGCTGGCGTGTTCGGGGATGATGTTCGAGGCGGTTCCGCCCTCGACGACGCCCGCGTTGATCCGCGTCGGCCCGTCCTCGTTACGTGGAATCGCATAGAGGTTCTGGACGGCCGCGGCCATCGCCTGCACGGCGTTTTTCCCCTGCGCCGGATGACCGCCGGCGTGGGCCGGTTCGCCCGCGAACTCGGCGTGGAACTGGCTCACCGCGAGGAAGTCGGTGACGCCGGCGACGACTTCGCCGGTCGGGTGGTCGAGACCGATGTGGACTGCCAGCAGGTCGTCCACGTCGTCGAGATGCTCCGCTCGGATCGCCTTCGCGCCGCCGACGACCTCCTCGGCCGGCTGGAAGAACACCTTCAGCGTTCCCGAAAAATCGCTCTCGGCGACGGCTTCGAGGACGCCGACGCCGATCGCGGCGTGGGCGTCGTGCCCGCAGGCGTGCATCGCACCGGTCTCGGAGCGAAAGCCCTCGGCGACCGGTTCGTGGCCCTCGTCGGTCGACTCCTCGCGCGGCAGGCCGTCGATGTCGACCCGCAGCCCGACAGTCGGCCCGTCGCCGCGGTCGAGGACGGCCACGAGGCCGGTTTGCCCGTCGCCGAGTGAGTCGACGGTCCCCTCGTTCGCCCCGGCGTCGAGCGCGCGCTCGCGCCACTCGGCCAGCGTCGCCTCGTCGGGGACGCTCATCCGAGCGTCGGCATCGAGGAACTCCGGGCCGACGATCAGTTCGTCGGCGGTGTCTCCGAGTTCGTCGACGAGTCTGGCGGTGGTGTAGAACTCGCACCACGCGGGCTCGGGGTGGCGATGCAGGTCGCGCCGGAGCGTTCGCAGTCGCTCGTACTGGGAATCGTCCATACCGCCCGTGGACGGCCCAGCGGCTTAACTGGTGTGTGAGAGTCGTGTGGCTCGGTCGTGTTTCGAGCGGAGCGTTCAAGCGTGCGCTCGCCCACGTCTCGTTCGTGCGTGACCGCCTCGCCACCCCTCGCCTCGCGCTCGCGGTCGCCGTCGTGGCGATCAGTACCAGCGCGATCCTGATCCGCTGGAGCGAGGCACCGCCGGTCGTCGCGGCGTTCTACCGGGTGCTGTTCACCACCGCGCTGCTCGCGCCGCTGACGGTCGACCGACACGCCCACCGGCTCGGCGAGCTCTCGGGTCGCCACCTGCTGGCGGCGGCAGTCACGGGGCTGGCGCTGGCGGCCCACTTCGCGGCGTGGTTCGAGAGCCTCTCGTGGACCGGCGTCGCCGCCAGCGTCACGCTCGTCCAGTCACAACCGCTGTTCGTCGTCGCCGGCGCGTGGCTCGTCCTCGACGAGCGGATCACCCGCCGGACCGTCGCTGGTGTGGCCGTCGCGCTCGTCGGCATGGCCACCATGTCGCTGGGGGACCTGCTGGGCGGGACAGTGGTCGGACCGCGCCCGCTGTACGGCAACGCGCTGGCGGTGCTCGGTGCGGTCATGGCCGCCGGCTACGTGCTCGCGGGGCGGTCGCTGCGCCAGCGCCTCCCGCTCCTGCCCTACGTCACCGTCGTCTACGGCGTCGCCGCGGCGGCACTGGGGGCCGTCGTCGTCGCGCAGGGCCACCCGCTGGTCGGGTACGAGAACCGGGAGTGGCTGCTCTTCCTGGGGATGGCCGTCGGCCCCGGCATCCTCGGGCACACGCTGGTCAACTGGTCGCTGGCCCACGTCGAGTCCAGTCTCGTCAGCGTCACGCTGCTGGGCGAACCGCTGGGGAGCGCGCTGCTGGCACTGCTCCTGCTCGGGGAAGTGCCGTCCCGCTGGACCGTCGTCGGCGGTGCGGTCGTGCTGGGCGGGATCGTCGTCACGGCGCGCGGGCGAGCCACGGGGTGAAGGTCACTCGGCAGACCGTTCGCGCTCGTCCGAATCGACCGCCCGCGTGTCCCCTCGGCCGAGGACGAACCCGAGTCCGATCACGAGGAGCCCCAGCGAGATGAAGCTCGAACCGACCATCAGACCGCCACCACTCCCGAAGAACAGGCCCAGCAGGACGAAGACGAGTCCGATCACGAGGAGCGCCGTGTTCATATCGGTCGTTGGTCGTCGGCCGGCATAGCCGCTTCGCCATCCGTTCAGACGGAGTCTCGTAGCGGTGTACCGGCGGTGGTCGCCTGCGTGGTTACGATCCGCTGGAGAGTGTCTGCAGACGCCGTCTCACTGACTCGCCAGCCGCTCGATCGCACCCTTGAGCCCGGCCGCCTCGAAGTCGTGGTCCGGCCGGATGTTGACGAAGTCGAGGAACTCCCGGGCGGCCAGCAACTCCGCGGGTGTGTAGTGCATGGCCGCGGCGTCGACGGCGTCGCGCGAGCCGATCAGCGGCGTCAGCGCGCCCAGCGCACACGCCAGATCGTATGATCGGGCGTCGCCGATGGCTTCCTCACGGACTTTCGTCGCGTCGATGAAGTAGAGGTCGCCGTCGGCGACCAGCACGTTCTCCCCCCGGAAGTCCCCGTGGGCGAGGCCGGCGTCGTGCATCCGGTGGAGGGAGTCGAACACCGTCGGCGCGTGTTGGCGAACGACGGCCGGTGAAAGGTCGTCTAGCACGGTGAACTCGGGGATGAACTCCAGCACGAGGACGCCGTGGCCCTCGTACTCGAAGGCCTCGACCGGTGCCGGGGCGTTCACGCCGATCTCGCGCATCGTCCGAGTCGCTTCGAGTTCGTGCTCGGCCATCTGATAGGGCGTCCCGAAGTGCTCGAAGAACCCCTCCGTCCCCGAGGAGAACGCGCCGAGGTTCCGCCCGGCGGTCAGCAGCGCGTGGACCAGCGAGTTCTGTTCGGTGATCACCTTCACGAACCAGCGGTCGTCGACGGCCATCGGTGTCGATAGCCAGTTGTCCGCGTCGAGGAACTCGACGCGGGCCGACGGCTCGTCGTACCGGTCGATCACCTCCCGCGTGACACCTTCGAGTGTCGCCCAGGGAACGCGACCGCGGAGGAGCCGTCGGAACGCCATGTAGAGACAGGGGCGGGCCACCCTCAAAGTGGTTCTGACCGGGAGGGGAGTCGGGTTCGCGTTCCCCGTTTTTATTCATCTTTGATAATTTGTGGATGAGGATTAAATAGGATCGTTCATCGAATTTTGATGTATGGCCGCAAACATACCAGAGGATTTGCCGATAGATTCCGACGATCGTGGCCCCTACGTCATCTGGGACCTTCGATCGTGGGATGGAGACCTTGAGACGATGAAAGACATCAACGAGGCGTGGATGGACGTTCACAGCCCAGCCGCCAAGGTCGGAACGATACCAGTACTGCCCGACGATGTCGTCGTCCACGGTGAGATCCAATCGTTCATCTCCGAGGGCTGGAACGAGGCGTCGAAAGCGACTGGACTACGGTACCTCGCGCTCGTCGCAGAGAACCTCCAGGCCATGGCCGTCGAGAACCAGATCGATGCGCCCTCGATCGAGGAGATACGAGCGTTCCAGTCGGTCGATGCGGCGGTCGACTGGATGGGAGAGATGACCGACTGATCGCTCGGTTCCGCGCGAGCGTCTGTCTGGGCGGATCGGTCGACACGGTCCCCTCCAGCCGCCACCATGGTATTTGTTCCCTCGAACCGTACCCGAGTCCATGGACTTCTCGCTGCCCGACGAACACGGGATGATCCGCGACTCGGTGCGGGACTTCTGCGAGGCCGAGATCGAGCCGATAGCTCAGGAGATCGAGGACGAACATCGCTTTCCCGCCGAGATATTCGACCAGCTAGCCGATCTGGACATGCTGGGCGTCCCCATCGGCGAGGAGTGGGGCGGGCTGGGCGGCGATCAGTTGATGTACGCGCTCGTCACGGAGGAACTGGGACGGGTCTCGGGATCGATCGGGCTCTCCTACGCCGCCCACGTCTCGCTGGCCTCCAAGCCCATCGAGACGTTTGGCACCGACGCACAGAGGGAGCGCTGGCTCCGGCCGCTGGCGACCGGCGAGTATCTGGGCGGCTGGGCACTGACCGAGCCAGAGAGCGGCAGCGACGCCAGCGACATGAGTACGACCGCGACGAAGGAGGGCGACGAGTGGGTGCTCGACGGCACCAAGCAGTTCATCACCAACGCCTCCGTCGCGGGGTCGATCCTCGTCAAGGCCGTCACCGACCCCGGCGCGGGCTACGACGGCATCTCGACCTTTATGGTCGACCCGGAGACCGACGACGGCTTCGAGGTCACGACCGAGTGGGAGAAGATGGGCCTAAACGCGTCCCCTACGTGTGAGATCAGACTCACCGACTGTCGGATCCCCGAGGCCCGTCTCCTCGGCGACCCCGGCGACGGCTGGGACCAGACCAAGAAGACACTCGACGGCGGCCGTATCTCCATCGCGGCGCTGTCGGTCGGGCTGGCACAGGGCGCGTTCGAGGCGGCCCTCGAATACGCGAAAGAGCGCGAGCAGTTCGGCCAGGCCATCGGCGAGTTCGACGCCGTCCGGGACATGCTCGTCGGGATGGATCGCAAGATCGAACGCGCCCGCCTGCTGACACACAAGGCCGCGACCAGATACGACGCCGGCGAGGATGTCGGGCGGCTCTCCGCGATGGCAAAGCTCGACGCCAGCGAGATCTGTCGCGAGGTCGCCGAGGACGCCGTGCAGGTGCTCGGGGGATACGGCTACACGACCGACTTCGCGCCCCAGCGGTTCTACCGCGACGCCAAACTGATGGAGATCGGCGAGGGGACCAGCGAAATCCAGCGGCTGGTGCTGGGACGCGAACTGGGACTGTAACGACCGCGTTTTTTGAGGACGCCTGTCGTCGCAAGCGTATGCCCACGAGCGAACACGGTCTCGACGACACGCTCCTCCCCGAGACGCCCGACGGGTACGCCCCGCCAGTCGAGTTTCGGTATTCGATGAGCGCCGTGGTCGCTCTCGTGGCAGTCCTCACGCCCGCTGCACTGGTCGCATCCGGCTCGATGCTGCGGATCGGGCAGGGGGACGCGCTCCCGGCGCTGCTCGGGTACGAGGCGACCGCCGACGGCGTCTCGTTCTCGGTGCCCGTCGTCCTCTCGGTCGTGTTCGTCGCCACCGTCGCCGTCGTGACCGCGCTCCACGAACTCGTCCACGGGCTCGCCTTGCGGTTCCAGGGCTACGACGTGTCCTACGGTGCCGTTCCGCGGATGGGAGCGTTCTACGCGGCGGCCTTCCACCAGTTCCAGCACCGCGACGAGACGCGACTCGTCGCCATCGCGCCCCTGCTCGTCCTCGACGTGCTCTTGGTCCCGCTGGTGTTCGTTCCGATCCCGACGCTCGCCTTCGCCGCCTTCGTCGGCTTCCTCGTCAACACGGCGGGATCGGCCGGCGACCTCTACGTCGCCTGGCGACTCCAGCGCTACCCGCCGGGGACGCTGATCTACGACGCCGACATCCGGCACATGTACGTCTTCGTCCCCGATGAGTAGGTCGGGCGGATCGGAAGCACGCTCACTTCGCCTTCAGATTGTGGACGGGAACGAGCCAGTCGAGGACGTCGGCGGTCGGTTCGATGGCCTCGCTGATCGCGTCGGCGGACTTGTAGGCCATCGGGGCCTCGTCCCGAACCGATTCGACGACCGACTCCGAGTAGATCCCGTCCATGGCGGCCTCGAACTCGGCCATGTCGACGGTCCGGTGGGCCTCGCCCCGACCCATCACGCGGCCCGCACCGTGAGGGGCCGTCTGGTGCCACTCGTCGTTGCCCTTCCCGCGAGCCAGCAGCGACCCCTCGGCCATATTGAAGGGGACGACGAGGCGCTGGCCCTCCCGGGCAGGGGTCGCACCCTTGCGGATCGTCAGGTCCCGGAAGTCGACGTAGTTGTGGATCGACTGGAACCGCTCGACCGGTTCGACGCCGAGGGCCTCACAGATCCGGTCGGCCATCACCTCGCGGTTCCAGCGGGCGTACTGCTGTGCGAACAGCATGTCGACGTAGTAGCCGTGGGCCTCCCGCCCCTCCAGATAGTCCAGATCGGTGTTTCGATCGCTGGCGTCGGGACGGAGGTCCCCGAGCCGGTCGAACACGTCCTCGATCTCGCTGCCGTCGAAGTCGGCCCGGATCGCGTCCTTCCGGAGGTGTGACTCGCCCTTGCCGCCGGTGACCCACGCGTACAGGTCCTGCTCGTCGACCTCGGTGGGGTCGAACTTCAGGTAGTCGTGGTACCGCTCGGGCAGCGACTCGCGGATGGTGGCGACGTTGCGCCGCTCGGTCGCTTTGCTCTGCCAGTACTCGGCGACGGACTTCCCGAGGTAGCGAGAGCCGCTGTGGATCACGAGCCAGTAGTCGCCGGTGGTCTGGGCGCGGGCGAACTCGACGAAGTGGTTGCCACCGCCCAGCGTCCCGACCCCGCGGATGACGTAGCCCATGCTCTGGCGCTGGTCGGCGAGGACGCGCTCACAGAGTGTCTCGAAGTAGTCGCCGTCGTAGCCGCCGAAGTCGAATTCGATGGGGTCGATCCCGGTCCCGAATCGCTCCCGGAAGCTCGCCTCGAACTGCTCGAAGACGTCGTTGGCGCGGTCGAAGGGGAACTCCTCGACGAGGTGGACCGAGTCGTCGTAGTCGTGCACGTTCTGCCCCATCGGCACCGCCTCGCGAACGCGGCGTTCGCGCTCCTCGTCAGAGAGCGGGAGGTCGTCGCCGAGGTTCACGGCGGCCATCCCACACCCCACGTCGACGCCGACGATGTTCGGGACGATCCGCTCGCCCAGCGCCATCGTGAAGCCGATCGGCGCGCCGGCACCCCAGTGGGTGTCGGGCATCACCCGCACCGGTTCGGTGAAGGCGGGATGGTCGATCAGCTCCCCGATCTGGTCGAGGCAGTTCTCCTCGACCAGCGACTCGTCCTCGACCATGACCCGGGCCGTGGTGTGTTCGCCCGTCAGTTCGATCATTGCCGGATCGTAGTCCGGTCCCGGCCATGAAGCTCACGGTAGTGTGAGGAGCCGTGACACCGGCGTCAGTCGTCGACCAGCAGGCCGTAGCGGTACACGTCGACGTGCTCGCCGTCGACGAAGGCCTGCTCGCGATGGACGCCCTCGCGCTCGAAACCGAGCTTTTCCAGGACGCGCTGGGACGCCTCGTTGTGCGCGAAGGCGTTGGCGTACACTTTGTGGAGGCGACGCTCGGCGAATCCGTAGTCGACGAGCAGGCGGCCGGCCGCCGTCGCGTACCCGTTACCGTGGTACTCAGGTGCGAGCCAGTAGCCCAGTTCCGCTGTCCCCCACTTCTCGTTGCAGTCCACGAACCCGATCACGCCGACGGGATCGCCGTCAACGCAGACGAGCAGTTGCACGCTGTCGCTCTCGACGACCACCTCCTCGTACCACGATTCCTCGTCGTCGCTCGTCATCGGGTCGACCGCGCCGAGCCCCCCGCGAACGTCGGGGTCGTTCAGGCCGCGCTGGCAGAAGTCGAGATCCTCGCGCTCGACCGTCCGCAGCGTGACATCGTCGCCGTCGATGAACACTGGTCCGGGCATACTACGTCGCTGTCGTGGCCGGTACCTCAACGTTACCCCGGCGTGCCACGAACCCTCACAGAGCCGCCGCCGGTCACTCGCGCCACTCGTCGGCCAGCAGGCCGTACTCGTGGAGGTCGACGTACTCGCCGTCGACGAACGCGTGCTCGCGGCGCGTCCCCTCACGCTGGAAGCCGACCTTCTCCAGTACCTGAGCGGAGGCGGGGTTCGTGGCGTACACGTCTGCGCCGAGTTTGTTGATCCGGCGCTCCTCGAAGGCGTATCGGGCG
>Ga0207755_100609_pt1 | contig 15360 bp, 15 predicted proteins | sample A23P2SouthBayCA_FD_187734 | JGI IMG/M metagenome (GOLD analysis project Ga0207755, IMG submission 187734) | Aerobic enrichment media microbial communities from Bioluminiscent Bay, La Parguera, Puerto Rico - A23 P2 (SPAdes) | ecosystem: Environmental > Aquatic > Marine > Unclassified ...
CGACCACGACACCTACTTCGACGTGGTGGACGTCGACCCGTTCGGCACGCCGATTCCGTTCGCGGACGCGGCGTTCGCGAACGCCCGCGACCTCGTCTGTATCACCGCGACGGACACCGCCCCGCTCTGCGGCGCACACTTCGAGTCCGGCGTCCGCAAGTACTCGACGGTCCCGAGAAACACGGAGTACCACGCCGAGATGGGACTTCGCGTGCTCTTGTCGGCGCTCGCGCGCACCGCGGCGCGCTACGACGTCGGCGTCCGTCCCATCCTCAGTCACGTGAGCGACCACTACGTCCGGTCGTACCTCGAACTCGACCACCGCGCCACCGACGCCAACGCGGCTATCGACGAACTCGGGTTCGTCCATCACTGCGAGGCCTGCCTCCACCGAGAGACCGAACAGGGGTTGATTCCGAACCCGCCGAAGTCGTGTTCGCACTGCGGCGAAGGCGTCCAGACCGCCGGCCCGATATGGCTCGGCCCCGCCCACGACGCCGACTTCGTGCGCGACGTGCGCGCGGAGATTACGGACGGGATGGGGAGCGCGAAGCGCGCGCGGAAACTCCTCGACACCATCGCGGGCGAAGTCCACGAACCGACGCACTACGACCAGCACAAACTCTACAAGCGCTGGAGCGAACCCGCGGTCGGGATGGACGACTTCCTCGACGCCGTTCGAGACGCCGGGTTCGAAGCGTCTCGCGCGCACTACGGCGGCACGACGTTCAAGACGGACGCGTCCGTCGCCGAGTTGCGCGAGTGCGCCCCGTAGGCCTTTTTCCTCGCGGCCCGCGAACACGAAGGCGTGTCACGACTCAGCTCTACTCTTAGCGTCCTCCGCGCCGTCGCCGGCGAGGCGAAAGAGGACCAGGTGACGTTCCTCGCGGCCGCCGTCGCCTACTACGGGTTCGTCTCCATCATCCCTCTCCTCCTGCTCGCGCTCTCCGCCGCGTCGCTCGTTGGCGCGGGCGAACTCGGCCAGCAAGCGGTCGACGTAGTCGGGTCGCTCCTCACCGCCGAAGGAGAAGCCACCGTTCGGAACGCCCTCGAGAGCGCGTCCGGCCGGAGCGGCGCGACGGTCGCGTCACTCGTCGTGCTCGCGTGGTCCGGTCTCAAACTGTTCCGCGGACTGGACGTGGCGTTCGCGCAAGTGTACGGCGCGACCGACACGCGCTCGCTCGGCCACCAGCTCAGAGACGGCGTACTCGTCCTCGGCGCGATAGCGGTCGGCGTCGTCGCCGCAGGGGTCGCCGCCGCCGTCGCCGGGTTCTTCGCTCACGGTGCGCTCGTCGACGTCATCGCGTTCGTCCTGCTGGTCCTCACGCTCTCGCTGTGCTTTTACCCGATGTACTACATCTTCCCCGACGTCGAACTCGGCCCGGCCGAAGCCGTCCCCGGAACCGTGTTCGCCGCGTTCGGCTGGACGGTCATCACCGGAATCTTCCGCGCGTACGCCCCACTCGCCGGAAAGTACCAGGTGTACGGCATCCTCGGTGCCGCGTTACTCCTCGTCACAGTCCTCTACTTTGGCGGCACGATTATTATGGTCGGGGCGGTACTCAACGCCGTGCTCGCGGGACGAACCGACGAAGTCGACGCCGAAGAAGACGTGAGTCGCCCGGACGCCGCGCCCGACATCGCCGACCTCGGCACCGAGGTTCGCGCCCTCCGAACTGAACTCGACGAGAAAACGGTCTCGAAGGACGAACTCGAAGCGGACCTCGAAGCCTACGTGAGAAAGCGCGCGCGCAGCAATCACGCCCGCGGCTGGGGGCCCTATCTCGTCCTCCTCTACGGGACGCTGATGACGCTCGGCGCGTTCTACTTCCTCTCCGGCGGGTGGGCGATACTCGCGATGGTCGTCGTCTGGCTGTCGACGCTCGGCCTCTACACGCTGATGGTGTTGTTCGGCGCGGGAGCGTCCGCGCTCGGCGCGCCCGGCCGCGTACTCGACTGGGTGCGCGAAAAACGGTGACGAGGAGTTACGGCGTCACGACCGCCGTCTCGAACGCGGTTCCTGACTTCCTCGTTCCGGTTCTCGTCGTTCTCACGCACTTCGGCGACCCCGCCGTCGTGCTCGCCGCCGCACCGATTGTCTACTGGTTCGGCGCGCCGCGCCTGCTGTCGAGTCGGGACGCCGCGCGCGTGCTCGCGGTGACCGTCGGCGCGCTCGCGCTCGTCGTCGTCCTGAAACACTGGTTCGCGGCCGCCCGCCCCCCGCCCGCCGTCGCGCGCATCGTCACCGACGGCTACGGCTTCCCGAGCGGTCACGCGACCGGGTCCGCCGCGTTCTACGGAAGTCTCGCCGCCGTCGCGTACCCGTGGACGCGCCGAACGCGGTTCACCGTCGCCGGCGTCGTCGTCGGTGGCGTCGCCGCAACCCGTCTCTTGCTCGGCGTCCACTATCTCGTGGACGTACTCACGGGCGTGCTCGTCGGGAGCGCCTACGCGTGGGTCGCGCTCCGCGCATCCCGAACGGACGTCAGAAACGCGCTCGCGCTCGCGGTGGTCGTGGGCGTCGCGGCGCTCGCAATCGCCTGGACGGCGGATGCGGGTGCGACGACGGGTATCGCGGCCGGCGCACTGGCCGCGTGGACGCGAACGAACGGAACGTGGAACCCGCTCTCCCGACGGTACGTGGTCGTACTCGCGGTGCTCGCCGCACCCGCGGGACTTCCGGTAGTGCTCGACGCAGCGCCGGCGCTCGCGCTCGTCGGCGGTACAATAACGGGAATCGGCGTGGTGTGGGTGCCGGCGCGCGCTCAGAACGTTTCGAGGTACTTCTCGATCTCCCACTCGGAGACCTGAATGCGGTAGCCTGTCTGCTCTTCGCGTTTGGCCTCGATGAACTTGTCCGTGATGTGCTCGCCGAGCGAGTCTTTGACGACCTCGTCGGCCTCGAGCGCGTCGACGGCCTCGCCGAGGTTCGACGGGAGCGTCTCGATACCGTGTTCTTTGCGCTTCTCCTCGTCGAACTCGTAGATGTTCTCGCGGACCGGGTCGGGTGCTTCGAGACCCTTCTCGATCCCGTCGAGACCCGCGTTGATGAGCGCCGCGAACGCGAGATACGGGTTACACGAGGGGTCGGGGAAGCGCGCTTCGATGCGGGACGCCGCGGGGATGCGCGCCGCGGGTTTCCGAATGAGCGCGGAGCGGTTCCGGTCGGACCACGCGACGTACACCGGCGCTTCGTAGCCGGGGACGAGGCGTTTGTAGGAGTTCACGGTCGGGTTCGAGATGGCCGTGATGGCGGGCGCGTGTTCGAGGATGCCCGCGAGGAACTGGTGGGCGACCGTCGAGAGGTTGAAGTCGTCGTCCTCGTCGTGGAACGCGTTCTCGCCGTCCTCGAACAGCGAGAAGTGCGTGTGCATGCCGGAGCCGTTGATGTTCGCGATGGGTTTCGGCATGAAGGTCGCGTGCAGGTCGTGTTCGGCGGCGATGGCGCGGACGACCGTGCGGAAGGTAGCGACGTTGTCGGCGGTGCGGAGGGCGTCGTCGTACTCGAAGTTGATCTCGTGCTGGGATTCGGCGACCTCGTGGTGGGACGCCTCGATTTCGAAGCCCATCGACTCCAGCCCGCGGATGATGTCGCGACGGACGTCGGAGGCAGGGTCCTTCGGCGCGAGGTCGAAGTAGCCGCCGAAGTCCGAGAGTTCGGTCGTCGCGCGACCCCGCTCGTCCTCCTCGAACAGGAAGAACTCGGGTTCCGGCGCGGCGTTGACCGTGTAGCCCATGTCTTCGGCGCGTTCGAGGACGTTCTTCAGGACGCGGCGCGGGTCCCCCTCGAACGGCTCACCCGTCGACGTGTTGATGACGTCGCAGATGAGGCGAGCGGACGCGCCGTCCTCGAGGTCCCGCCACGGCAGAACGGCGAACGTCTCGGGGTCCGGCTTCAAGCGCATGTCGGACTCCTGAATGCGGACGAACCCTTCGATGCTGGAGCCGTCGAAGTAGATACCGTCCGTGAAGGCCTTCTCCGCCTGGTCGGCGGGAACGGAGACGTTCTTCACAGTACCGAGAATGTCGGTGAACTGGAGTCGGAGGAAGTCGACGTTCTTCTCCTCGATTTCTTCGAGGACGGCCTGTTCCGTCTCGCTCAGTCCGCCGTCAGGTGCAGGGTTCCCGTTCGTCATTGGTTTAGACAGTAAGTTAGAATCCAGCCACTATATTAGCAGTACCGGTCCGCGCAATTCCCGCCTGGCACAAGTAAACTGGACATTCGTAAAATTATAATGCCCTGGGTGGGTAGGGAGAACTGATGACGTACGAAAACCTCGATGCGAAACTCATCAACTCCCTCCTCGGCGACGGCCGCGCCAGCCTCCGCAGTCTCGCCGACGAACTCGACGTCTCGGTGACCACCGTCTCCAACCACCTCAAAGACTTGGAGGAAGCCGGTGTCATCGAGGGGTACACGCCCGTCGTGAACTACGACCGCCTCGGCTACGACGTCACCGCCGTCCTCCAACTCAAGGTCGAGGGGAACAGCCTCCCCGACATCACCGACCGGATGCGCACCCACAAACAGATGATTTCGGTGTACGAGGTCACGGGCGACTACGACATCGTCGCCGTCGGGAAGTTCCGGGACACCGACGACATGAACCAACTCATCAAGACCTTGCTCGGCGACGTCGACATCAAGGAATCCAGCACGAGCGTCGTCCTCAACGCCGCCGCCGAACACGAACAGTTCGAACTCGACCTCGACGACGAATCGTAAGACCACACACTGCGCGTTTTCTGTCGCTACGCGGCCTGAAAAACGGAAGAAGTTCGGTCGAAGTCGATGCGAACGCGGGTCAACGGTGGGGGTGAGGCGTTGGCCGGTTTCTACATCGCGCCGCCCATGCCGCCCATACCGCCCATACCGCCCATGCCGCCAGCGCCGCCCTCGTCGTCACCTTTGTCGGTGGAGAGGTCGCCGGCGGAGATGATGTCGTCAATCTTGAGCACGAGGTTCGCGGCCTCGGTGGCGCTACTGAGCGCCTGCTCTTTGGCGTGCGCGGGTTCGACGACACCGGCCTCGTAGGTGTCTTCGAGGTCGCCCGTGAGGACGTTCAGACCCGTGTTCTGGTCGCCGGACTCGTGGGCCGCGCGGAGGTCCACGAGGATGTCGATGGGGTCGAGGCCCGCGTTCTCGGCGAGGACGCGCGGGATGAGTTCGAGCGCGTTCGCGAAGGACTCGACTGCGAGCTGCTCGCGGCCGCTGACGGAGTCAGCGTAGGAGCGCAGGCGGTCCGCGAGTTCGACTTCGATGGCGCCGCCGCCGGGGAGGACGCGGCCGTCCGTGATGGTCTGGGCGGCGACGTCGAGCGCGTCCGTGACGCCGCGTTCGAGTTCGTCCACGACGTGGTCCGTACTGCCGCGGAGGAGGAGCGTGACGCCGTGGGACTCGTCGTCGAGGCCCTCGACGTAGAACAGTTCGTCCTCCTCGTCGCGGCGGATGCTGCCGTGACCGAGGTCGGCCGCGGTGAGGCTGTCGATGTCCTGGACGACGCTGCCGCCGAGGACGTTCTTCAGGAAGCCGACGTCGGACTTCTTCACGCGGCGGACCGCGAGGATGCCTTCCTTCGCGAGGAAGTGCTGGGCCATGTCGTCGATGCCCTTCTGGCAGAAGACGACGTCAGCACCGGATTCGACGATTTTGTCGACTTTCTCGCGGAGCTGTTTTTCCTCCTGGTCGAGGAAGTTCTGGAGCTGGTCGGGGCTCTCGATGCTCACCGAGGTGTCGGCGTTCGCTTCCTCGACTTCGATGGCTTCGTTGAGGAGGAGGGTGTCCGCGTCCTCGAACTCAGTGGGCATCGAGTCGACGACGGGGTCCTTGTCGATAGCCGCGCCCTTGAGGAGCTCGGACTCGCCAACGGCGCGCCCCTTCTGCGTCTCGATGTTGATGTTCGCGACGTCCACGACCGTGGAGCCGTCGTCGGCGTCGACGGAGACGTGGTTGAGCGCTTCGTAGAGGAGCCCGCTGAGGAGTTCCTTGTCGAGTTCCGCGCCCTTGCCCGTCATCGAGGTCTCGGCGACGGAGCGGATGAGTTCCTCGTCGTCGGGGTCGACGGAGACCGCGATGTTGTCGACTTCCTCCCGGGCCTTCTCCGCGGCCTGGTTGTACCCCTTGATGATGGCCGTCGGGTGGATGTCCTGTTCGAGGAGGTCTTCCGCTTCCTTGAGGAGTTCGCCCGCGATGGCGACGGCGGTCGTCGTGCCGTCACCGGCCTCGTCCTCCTGTGTCTCGGCGACCTCGACGATCATCTCGGCCGTCGGGTTGTCGATGTCCATCTCCTCGAGGATGGTGACGCCGTCGTTCGTGATGGTGACGTCACCCATCGAGTCGACGAGCATCTTGTCCATGCCCTTCGGCCCGAGGGTCGAGCGAACGGCGTCCGCGACGGCACGCGCCGCGGAGATGTTGTGTTCCTGCGCGTCCTTGTCCTTTACGCGCTGGGCATCGTCGCCCATGATGATCATAGGCTGACCCTGCATTCGCTGTTGCTGCGCCATAGTCACTCGAATGATTGATTGTCCTTCTATATAAAAGTTGTCCAGCCGAGGCGGCAGACCGGCGTCTGAGCGCGCGACGCGCCCGAATTCGTGTTACACGTTCACGTGGGTCGTGCTAGTCGGCGCCGGTTTCGTGCTCCAGTACCTCCGCCACGCCGAACCCGGGTTCGACGTTCTCGATGCGGACGCGCGCCCGTTCACCCATCTCGCCATCCGGCACCAACACCACGAAGTCCTCGACGTGAGCGATACCGTCGCCCTCGTCGCCGATGTCCTCGACGTCCACGACGTACTCCTCTCCTTCCTCGACCGGAACGGGCGTGTCTCCTTCTCGCATACCCCGGAGTTTTCGGCCCGGAGAAAAGAGCCCTGGGGCCGCGCGTTCGTATAAAAATCTAAACGAAATCGCGTTCTGGAAGCATTCAAGGCAGCGGACGAGAAGTCGAATACGTGACAGAACCCCTGCCGATAGAGGACCTCGCGAGCCTCCCGAGCTTCCACCATCCGGCCGCCTCCCCCGACGGCGACGCCGTCGCGGTCTACTACGACGAATCCGGCCGAAACGAACTCCACCTCCTCGACCCCGAGACGGGCGAACGCGAACAGTTGAGCGACGGCGACGTGCCGCGGAACGCCCGCTGGCCGGTGTCGTGGAGCGCGGACGGCGAACGCGTCTACTTCCACATGGACGACGGCGGCAACGAGCAAAACGACATCCACGCGATAGACCGCGACGGCGGGGTCGAAACGGTCGTCTCGATGGACGGCCAGCTCTCCCTCACCGACGTCGGCGAGGACGAACGCACCCTCCTGCTCGGCGGCACCGCGGGCGGCCAGATGAACCTCTACGTCCACGACCTCGAATCGGACGAGACGGAGAAACTCACCGACCACGACCGGGCCGCGGGCGGCGGCGTCCTCGACCCCGCCTGCGAACGCGCCGCGTACAGCACCAACGAGTCCGACGACTTCGACAACCAAGACGTGTTCGTCGTCGACCTCGACGAGAAGAAGCCGGAGAACCTCGAAATCGGGGAGACGGGCGCTGAAGCGAGTCCGAGCGAGTTCGGTCCCGACGGCGACACCCTCCTCGTCTCCGACAACACGAACGACTTCTCGCGCTGCGGCGTCTACGACTTCGAGTCCGGGGACGTGACGTGGTACGGCGACCTCGACGCCGACGAACGCCCCGTCGGGTTCACCGACGACGGCGACCGCTTCCTCGCGCTCCGCGTCGAGGACGCCGCCATCAGTCCCGTCGTCTACGACGTCGACTCCGGCGACCGCGAGACGTTCGACCTCCCCACCGGGGTCGCGGCGTTCGCGAGCAGTCCCCTCCTCGGAGACGAGCGAGTGCTCCTCAGTCAGACCACGCCGTCGGAGCGCGCCGCGCTCCTCGCGTACGACCTCGAAACCGGCGAGACGGAGACGCTCATCGAACCCGCCTATGGAGACATCGACCCGGACACGTTCGTCGACGCCGACTACTTCCGCTTCGAATCGCACGACGGACTGGACATCGGCGCGATTCGGTACGACTCCGGCGAACGCCCGAGTCCCGGTATCGTCCACGTCCACGGCGGCCCGCGCGCACAGGACTTCCGGTCGTTCAACCTCTACGACCAGTTCCTCCTCTCCCGGGGATACTCCGTCCTCCACGTGAACTACCGGGGGTCGTCGGGCAGGGGTCGCGAGTTCGCAGAACGCCTCCTCTCCGACTGGGGCGGCGGCGAACAGGAGGACATCGCCGCGGGCGCACGCCTCCTCCGCGACGAAGACTGGATCGACGAAGACCGCGTCGCCGTGATGGGCGGGTCGTACGGCGGGTATTCGGCATACTGGCAGATGGTCCAGTATCCCGAACTCTACGCCGCCGGCGTGGCGTGGGTCGGCGTCACCGACCTCTTCGACATGTTCGAGAACACCATGCCGCACTTCCAGACCGAACTGATGGAGAAGTACCTCGGCACACCCGACGAGAACGAAGACCTCTACCGCGAACGCAGCCCCGTCGAGTACGTCGAGAACCTCGACTCGCCGCTCCTGATGATTCACGGCGTCAACGACCGCCGCGTCCCCGTCAGCCAAGCCCGCATCTTCCGCGACGCCCTCGACGACGCCGGATTCGAGGAAGGCGACGACTACGAGTACCACGAACTCGGCGAGGAAGGCCACGGCTCCAGCGACATCCAACAGAAGATACGGACGTTCGAAATCCTGGACGACTTCCTCGACCGCCGACTCTGAGAATCGGCACAACCCACGCGTTTCCGCCAGCGTCAGAACAGCGATCTGACCGGCTCCCGTTCGCTCAACCCTGGAAAAAGCGGCACGGACGATACTGACCCAGCATATAGCTTTCCACTGGCGCCGTTTTTCCTCCAGGTTTTGCGGGGGCGTAGCCCCCGGAAAAAGTGGAACGGAAGAGACGGACGTTCGAAATCCTGGACGGCTTCCTCGACCGCCGCCCGTAGTCGAGCGGGGACGCCCACTAAGCATTTCACAGTTCCGCGAAACGCTCCGGGCATGGCAACCCTCACTTCGGAGGACGAAGGGAAGTTCCTCGTGGACGTCGAGGGCGAACAGTTGGGAATCATCACCGCCGTGGAGGAAAACACCGCGTGGGTCGACCCCGAACCCGGACTCGGGGAAGCCGTGCTCGCGGCGTTCGGTTGGACCGACAAAGGAGAAGACGACTACACCGTCGAGGGCGACGTCGTGGACACCGTGACCGGCGAGGAAGTCCGCGTCGACGCGGACCTCTGAGCGGGCGGTCCGGCCGGTAACTCGTTTCTATCGTCGACGGCTGGTTTCGAACGCGGCGTCGGTCGTCGTCGAGAGAACGCCGTCGTCCGTCGACGCGAGCACGCCCGCGTCCGAGGACGAGACTCTGCGCGAGTCGAGGACGGCCGCAGTGTTCTTGCCGGCCGTCTCCCCGGCTTCGTTGTAGCCCTCCTGCGTGTAGTGGAGAGCGTCCTGCATCTTCCCCTCCGCCGGGAAGTTCGTCTGAATCGTGGACACCATGTGGACGTACGCTCGGCGGTTCGCGACCGCGGACTGCACCGCCCGCACGGCCCTGTACCCGCTCGTGTCGCCGCGGCGTTCGTGGCCGATCTGGAGGACGAAGAACCGGAAATCGTCCTGAACGTCCGACTGCCAGCGGTCGATGTGGTCCTCGAACGCGTCCGCGTACTCCGCCTTCGAGATGATGCGGCGGTCTATCGCGTGAGCGTCCTGTTCGCCCTGAAGCCACACGCACCCCCGGACGGTGGGGTCGAAGCCTTCGTCCTCCAGATAGTCGAGCGCGGCCAGCAGTTCGTCGCGTGCGTCGTCGTAGAGGGTGCCGTCCCGACTCCACAAGCGGTCGGGGTCCATGCGGCTTCCGGGGGTCTGGCCCGACCCCCCAGACGAGTACGCGACGTAGACGGCGGGCCGTCCCGTTCGAGCGTAGTACTCAGTGGCGAACGCCGGCCACAGCGACCCCGTGGTGGCCTGTTGTTCCGGCGGGGCGTCCTCCCCGACGGGGTCGTCGAGGGGGACTATCGAATCCTCCGTCCACTTGTACTCGAACGCAGCGCCGCGCGGGACGTCGGGCGACCGGGACGCCCGCCCGCGGCCGAGCGCGTTGCTCTGCCCAGCGGCGACGAACACGTCGACGGCCGCCGTGCCCGCGACGACGCTCGTAATACCGCTGATTGTCACGTCCTGCGCCGCCCCCGACGTGTTCGTGACGCGGACGACGATGGTCGCACCGGCCCCGCTCGTGCCGACCGGCGACTTCCCCCCGGTCGCTCTGTCGGACGTTCGCCCGAGAACGGCGTCGTTTGTCACGTCGTAGACGTCGACAGAGACAGCGGGGTTCGTCCCGCCCCCCTTCAGCTTCAACTCCAAACGCCACAGTTCGAGGCGTTCCGAAGGGGCGAGACTGAAACGAGCGACCTCCTCCTCGTCGAGGCCGTCCCGGTAGTTCACGTGGTGGAGCGGGAGGCTGAGGAATCCCCGTCCGTGCGTGACGGTCGCCTGCGTCGCCCGCACCGCTCGCGCGTTGACCGCCGGGAGCGGATGCGACGACGACCCCAGTCCGCCGACTATCTCCCGGCTGTCGTCCGTGACGCGAACGAAAACCGCGTCCGCGGCGACCCGATACAGCGGCCACTGCCCGTTACTCGACCGCTCGGTCGACCCGGGTTCGGGGAGGTCGCTCCACGTCTCGACCTCCGCCTGCACTTCGACGCCGAGGTCAGCGAAGTTCTCGTTGAGCGGAACGTTCCAGTTCTCGTCACCCGCGTCCGGCTGATTGTAACGGGGCACTATCGCGACCCTCCGTAACCGTACTCGCCGTAGCCCTGCGTCCCGAACGCTTCCGGCACGCCCCCCGCGCCCAAACGCCGGACGACCGAGCCGCCGTAGCCGTACAGCGCGATCGCCGACGGCGCGGACTCACTCGCCCCGGGCCCGTCGGCCGGCACGTCGGCGGAACGACCGGTGAGAAGTGGCGTAGTCGCGGCGCTCACGAGGACGTGACGCCGCGACACCTCGAACTCGGACATACCCCGATAGTTATCACAGAATTGTAAAACCGATTTCCGCCCGACAATGGCACCGTTGGAACGAAACACTACCCAAGTCAGTTCCGACTGGTGGCACCGGACCAACCGGCACCCGCTACGCGACGCTCGGCGGGGGTGAGTTAGAGAGAAACGCCGGGACTGGGATTTGAATTGCGTCAGACGGTCACCGTACAGGCGCTGCGACTGACTAACTCAAAACCCAGTCGAGCGTTCACGCTCGCAATCACACGCGAAGCGACACACCAGTCGCTTCGCGGCGTGAGTTAGAGAGAAACGCCGGGACTGGGATTTGAACCCAGAACCCCGTAAGGGGACACGCTTTCCAGGCGTGCGCTTTGCCATTCGGCCATCCCGGCCTGCAAGCAGTCGTAGCCGAGTCGTGGGTTTAAGTCCTTCTCATTCGGTCTGCGAAGACGCTGGAGGCGGCGGTGGTGACGGCGAAAACGACGAGCGCGACACCGAGGAGTGAGAGGAGTCCGGGGCCGTCGCTCGTGAGGAGGCGGTAGCCCTGCGCGAGGACGAGGAAGCTGAACGCGCCGACGCCACCCCACGCGAGCGCGTCCCGGTTCATTCAGTCCCGCGCGGCGATGGCTTCGATTTCGACGCCGACGCCCTTCGGGAGCGCGCCCGCCTGCACGGCGCTCCGAGCGGGCGGATTGTCCTGGAAGTACTCCTCGTACGCGTCGTTCATCTCGTCGAAGTCGTCGATGTCCGCGAGGAAGACGGTGGTCTTGAGGACGTCCTGGGTGGTGAGGCCTTCCTCTTCGAGGATGGCTTTGACGTTCTCCAGGCACTGCCGGGTCTGGACGGCGATCTCTTCGTCGTCGAGGAGGTCGCCGTCGGCGGTCATCGGTATCTGGCCGGCGGTGAACACGATGTCGCCGTTCGTGGTCGCTTGACTGTACGCGCCGACCGCGGCGGGGGCGTCCGCGGTGGAGATTGTGCGCTTCATACGCGCTATCTCACGTCGCGGTAACTTAACTGTGGGCGGCCGCGGGATTGACGGCCACGGCCGCCGAAGCACCCCTATGAAGCGACTGGGAGGCGGCGTGCTCGCGGGCGTACTCGGACTCGCCGGCGCGAGCGTAGCAGCGGGGGCGGCGCGGCGTCGCGCGCGCGGGATTCCGTTCAGTCCCGTGACCGCGGACTGGTACGTCGGCCCCGACTTCCCGGAGCGCGCGGGTATCGTGGACGACGACGCCCCGACGCCCGCGGGCGAGATGGACGACCTCGACGCGTTCGCCCGCCCCGACTTCGACCCGGGACGCGTCCACCCCGAAATCAGAGCGTTCTACGAGGAGACGAGCGCGTTCTCGATGACCTATCAGGCGAGGTGGCACCGGCCCTTCCGCACCGGCGCGGCGTTCGCGTCCCGCGCGACGAGCCGTATCGAACAACTGAACCTCCCCGCGCCCGGCGACGAGAGCCCTCGAAAACTGGAGAGCCGGTTCGCCCCTATCGACCCCGCCGCGGACCCCCGGGAGGGCGCGCGAGCGTGGGTGCGCACCGACCCGGAGACCGGCGAAGCGGTGTTCGTCGCACTCTACGCACACCACGAGGGGCGGAGCCCCTCGGAACGCGCGAGCGGTGGAACCGCGAGCGCCGAGGACGGTCAGAAGGGCTCACGAGTCGACGAACAACTCGTCAATATCGCTGTCCCCCTCCCCGGCTGGAACCTCTCGACGATTCTCCACCTCGAATCGTTCGACGCCGGAAGCCCGGACGGCGCGGCCCTCCGCCTGACGACGCGAGCGCCCGGCGACCCCGGACTGTACGCGGTGCGAGACCATGGCTACTGGCTGCCGATGGACCAGACGTTCACCGTGTGGCCCGCGGACGCCCCCGGTGCGCCCGCGCCGCCGGAGATAGACGCCGACGGGGACCCGGACCTCGTCGCGACCCACGAAATGTGGCTTCTCGGAATGCAGTTCCTCACCGTGTCGTACGCGATCGAGAACGCGGAATCGCCGACTCGGTGAGGCGTTTTCTCAGACGAGCAGTTCGACGTCGTAGCCTTCGGCTTCGAGGCGGTCGAGGAGGTCCGCGACGTGCTCCTCGCCCCGGGTTTCGAGGTCCAACTCGACTTCAGCGGCGTTCATCGCGATGTTCCGGTTGGTGCGGTCGTGCTGGATGGCGTAGATGTTCGCGCGAGCGTCGCTCAGCACGTCGAGCAGGTCGTCGAGGCTTCCCGGCCTATCCTTGAGGACGGTGCGGAGTTTGACGTATCTCCCCGAGGCGACGAGGCCGCGGGTGATGACGGTGGTGAGGAGGTTGAGGTCGATGTTCCCGCCGCAGAGCGCGGGGACGATGACCTCGTCCTTCTCGTAGACGAACTTGCCTTCGAGGAGAGCGGCGAGCGGAACCGCGCCCGCGCCCTCGACGAGCGTCTTCCCGCGTTCTAAGAGTTTCACGAGCGCCGTCGCGATTTCGTCGTCGCTCACGGTCACCACGTCGTCCACGCGTTCGCGGATGACGGGGAACGTCCGTTCGCCCACGCGGCGGACCGCGATACCGTCGGCGATGGTGTCCACGGAGTCGATGGACTCGGGGCCGCCCTTGCGCAGGGAGTCCGCGACTGTGGACGCGCCTTCGGCCTGCACGCCGACGACGCGCGTGTCGGGACTCCGCGCCTTGATGGCCGTCGCGATACCGGAGATGAGGCCGCCGCCGCCGATGGGGACGACGACCGTCTCGACCTCGGGGAGGTGGTCGAGTATTTCGAGGCCGATGGTTCCCTGTCCCGCCATCACGCGCTCGTCGTCGAACGCGTGGACGTACGTCCGCCCTTCTTCTGCCTCGATTTCGTGCGCGCGTTCCTGTGCGGCGTCGTAATCCACGCCGTGAAGGACGACCTCAGCGCCGTACGATTTCGTCGCCTTCACCTTCGAAATCGGCGCGGTCTCGGGCATCACGACCGTTGCGTCGACGCCCGACCGACTCGCGGCGAGCGCGACGCCCTGCGCGTGATTCCCCGCGCTCGCGGTGACGACGCCCGCGGCGGCCTCCTCGTCGGAGAGCGTGCGAATCCGGTTGGTCGCCCCGCGAATCTTGAACGACCCCGTGCGCTGGAAGCACTCCAACTTCAGGTGGACTTCCGCGCCGGTCATGTCCGAGAACGTGTGCGAGTAATCGAGCGGCGTGTGACGGGCCACGTCGCTCACGCGGTCCTCGGCCTCCAGGATGTCCGCGAGTTCTAACATACTCCCGAGTACAGGGGACGCTACACTAAGCGTAGTGGTACGGAAACGAGAAGGGGGCGTGTGTGACTCCGCACCCGGACCGAGGAGCGAATGGAGTATAAATCCGAGGGAAGCACGGTGAAAGTGAAAGTGGTCGGCTGGAACGCTTACAAACCCGGAACCACCATGCGGAGGTATGGAGGTCCTGTCCCGCATCGGCGTCGGTGCCGCGTCCATCGACACGGCCATCCCCTCGGCGACGGTCACCGCCGGCGAGCCCGTGAACGTGGAAACCCGCGTCACGGGCGGGAAGACCACCCAAGACGTCGCTGACGTCCGCCTCGCACTCGCGACACGGTACGTCACCGACGACGGCTACCGGAGCGCCGTCGTCACAGAACACGCGCTCGTCGACGCGACCACCATCGAACCGGACGACGACCGCACGTTCGAAACCACCATCGACATCCCGCACGCAACACCCGTCACGCTCGCCCACACGGACGTCTGGGCCGAAACCAGCGTCGACGCGAACTGGACGTTCGACCCGGAAGACGACGCCCACCTCCGCGTCGAACCCGACCCCCGGCTCGACGCCGTTCTCGACGCGTTCGACGCCCTCGGATTCGGCCTCCGGCACGCCGAACCGACCGTCGGCCGGCGCGCCGACCTCGACCACAAGTTCGTCCAGACGTTCGACTTCCGCCCCCACGACGCTCCGTTCGACGTCACCGGCGTCGAACTCACCGCCCGCCCCGACCACGACGAACTCGCAGGCGTCCTCACCGTCGACCAAAACACGGACACCGCTAACCGCATCACTATCGACGACGCCGAAAACGCGGAAACTCGACTCCGAGAAACGATACGGGAACTCGCCTAAGTCGCCCTACCGCTCGTCGATGGGCGTCCAGTCGTTGTTCTTGTCGCCGACGTAGCGGGCGCGCGGCCGGATGAGGCGGTCATCGTGGACCTTTTGCTGCGCTCACTCCGTTCGCTGGCAAAATCTCCGCTAAAAGCCTTCGTCACCCCCGCTGGGGGTTCCTCGGCCGCTCGCTACGCGAGCGTTCGCGTAACTTACCGTTCGTCGATGGGCGTCCAGT
>Ga0207755_100612_pt1 | contig 15254 bp, 21 predicted proteins | sample A23P2SouthBayCA_FD_187734 | JGI IMG/M metagenome (GOLD analysis project Ga0207755, IMG submission 187734) | Aerobic enrichment media microbial communities from Bioluminiscent Bay, La Parguera, Puerto Rico - A23 P2 (SPAdes) | ecosystem: Environmental > Aquatic > Marine > Unclassified ...
CCCCTCGCCCACGCCCCCGTGTTCACGCTGGCGGCGGCGGTCGCGGTCACGCGGGCCGCGCGCGAAGCGGGCGTCGACGCCCGGATCAAGTGGCCTAACGACGTCGTCGTGGGTGAGGTCGGGTCGGAGAAAGACGGTGGAACCGTCGACGAGGAGCGGAAGCTCGCGGGGATTCTCACCGAGGTCGAGGGGGAGGCCGACCGCGTCGAGTGGGTCGTCGTCGGCATCGGGATCAACGTCAACGTCGACGCGGCGACGCTCCCCGAGGGCGTCGACGCGACGAGCGTACAGGCGGAGGTCGGCGAGGTCGACCGCCGGGTGTTCACCCAGCGACTGCTGGAGACGTTCCACGAACTCAGGGAAGATCACGACGCGATCGTCGAGGCGTGGCGCGAACACGCGACGACGCTCGGCAAGACAGTCCGGGTCGAGACGCCGGGCGGCGTCGTCGAAGGCGACGCAGTCGACGTGACGTTCCCCGGCGCGCTCGTCGTCGACACCGGCGATGAGGAAGTGACGATCACGGCCGGGGACTGCGAACACCTGCGACCAGCGTGATCGGACCGCCCCGCCACTGGGTCAGGCAGCCGTCAGCGTCTCGTCGACGTGGACCGTCAGCACGGGTACCGGCGAGCGCCTGACGACGTGTTCGGCGACGCTCCCCAGCAGGAGGCGGTCGATCCCGCCCCGGCCGTGGGTCCCCATCACGATCAGGTCGCAGTCGCTCTCGGCAGCGTAATCGACGATCTCGCGCCCCGGACTCCCCTCCAACATCGTGTGTTCGACGGTCGTCTCCGGCGAACAGATCCGTTCCGCGGCCTCGATGGCCAGCTCACCCTCTTCGTTGAGCAGGCCCCGAATACCCTCGACGGAGGTGCTGGCCGGCATCGTCATCAGACTCGACGTGTGGACCACGTACAGGAGTTCGAGCGTGGCGTCGTCTCGGCGCGCGATCTCGTCGGCGTGTTCGATGACCCGCTCTATGCCGGCCGAGCCGTCCGTCGGCAGGAGCAAGCGGTCGTACATTGTCGTATGTTAACAGTTGTCTGGGAGGGGGCTTAAGTGTTGGCTGCGTAGTGGACCCGTTCCACGTCGTCGACACCGGCGCGGCGAACGATAGCCCGGACGGGTTCACGCGCCCCTGAGAGGTTGTCGGAGTCGCCGTCGAGCACGAGCAGATCGGCGTCGCGTCCCTCCTCGACCAGCCCACAGTTCAGGCCGGCGATCTCCGCGCCGTTGATCGTCGCCATTCGCAGCACCTCGGCGGCGGAAACGTCCGACAGCTTCGCCGCCCACTCCATCTCGCGGAACATCGACGGGCTGTTGGTCATGACGTTGTCCGTGCCGAGCGCGACCGTCGTCCGATCTGCGAGGTCGTCGATCGGCGGGCGACCGACGTTCGTGACGACGTTCGACCGCGGGCAGACGACGACCGGCACCTCGCTGTCGCCGACCCGGTCGAGGTGCAACGACTCGGCGTGGACCATGTGGACGAGGAAGTCCGGGTCCAGATCCAGCGCCGGGTTGATGTCGCTCTCGTCGACCTCGCCGGCGTGGATGCCGAAGAGCTTCTCCGCTCGGTCGGTCGCGTTGCGCTCGCGACTGAAGTCGCCGTCGTTGGCCCCGCTCGCGCCGAACCCGTCGCTCGCTTCCATCGCCTCGATGGTCTCTCGCCCGAGGACGACGCTCTCGACCTGCGAACCCGACAGCGCGGCCTCGATGGCGTCGACGCCTTCGACGCCGCCCTCGCGGAACTCGACGAAAGCTGCCGTTCCGGCCCGCTTCATGAAGCTGATCGTCCGTTCCATCGCGGCCACGAGTTCCTCGCGGCTGGCCTCCCGGAGCAGCCGATGCTTCAGTCCGTCCGGCGGTGCGACGAGTTCTTCGAGCGTGAGGCCGCCGCCGGCCTCCTTCGCGATGGAGTCCCCGATGTGAGTGTGGGCGTTGACGAACGCGGGCACGATCCACTGGGAGGCGTCGACGGTGGTCTCCTCGATCGCGTCGATCACGCCGTTCTCGACAACGATGCGGCCCTCGATCGGCTCGAACTCGCGGCCGCGAAAGATCGTTCCGGTCAGGATCGTCTGGTCGCTCATACGTGTCGCTCGTGCTCTCCTCAGTTGAACTCGTCGAGTGTCGCGTGGATGCCCGGGCGCACGTCCCGGACGAGCGCGCCGTCCAGTTCCAGCCCCAGAACCCGGATCGCGGCCTCACCGACGCGGTCAGAGACGCTTTCGGGGGCGTACACGCCCAGCCGCCACTGGTCGCGCTGGGCGGCACGCAGCGCGTTGACCAGCGTCGACTGGGCACCCAGCTGTCGGGTTTCACCGTTGACGACGACGCGACTGGACGATTCCGTCATCGAGGGCTCTCCCGGGACGTCGAGGAGGACGGCGTCGGGATCGACGCCCGCTGCCGCGGCGATCTCGCGCTCGGAGTCGTGGATCGCAGCGGGATCCATCGCGAGCAACTCGTCGGGGACGGCGGTCATCTCCGCCCAGACGGCGCGCTTGTAGAGGGTGCGTTCGCTCAACCGCCGGGCGTACTCGGCGGTCTCGTCCGTTCGCCGGAGCGTCACCAGCAGGTCCTCGTCGTCCCAGCGCCTGAGCGTCGCGGGGTCGGTGTCGGTCGTCCCGAGCAGTTGTTCGGTGGCCCGCCGGAGCATCGTCTTGGCGATGCGGGCGACGTGGTGTTTGTACACCGTCGGGTTCATCAGCGCACGCGCCAGCAACAGCGACTCGGCGGTCTGGACGTTCCCCTCGTCCAGCACGAGGTCGCCGTCGACGAAGCGGAGTTCGCGCACGAGCCGCTCGTGGTCGATCGTCCCGTAGGGGACGCCGGTGTGGTGGGCGTCCCGGACGAGGTAGTCCATCCGGTCAACGTCGAGTTCGCCCGACACCAACTGGCCGAGTTCGCCGTCGCCCGCCACGAGGTCGGCCACGGCGTCGGGGTTCAGCCCGTGGTCGGTCAGGACACGCGCGACTGCGCCACTGTCCAGTAGGTCGTGGACGTCGTCGTGGTACTTCCCGGTCTCGCGGTGGATCACTCGCTCGATGTTGTGGCTGTACGGCGAGTGACCCACGTCGTGCAGGAGGGCGGCGGCCCGGACCCGCTCGGCCTGCTGGCCCTCGATGCCGAGCTGCGAGAGCGCCTCGTCGGCGAGGTAGTAGACGCCCAGCGAGTGCTCGAATCGGGTGTGGTTGGCCGACGGGTACACCAGCGTCACCGTCCCCAGTTGCTTGATGTGACGGAGGCGCTGGACGGGCGGGGTGTCGAGCAGCGCCTCGGCCACGCCGTCGACGGCGATGTGGTCGTGGACGCTGTCCTTGATCGTCGTCATCGGTATTCGGTTGGTCGCCTCCCGATATAAGAATAGGCCCGCGTTCGCTGACGCCGTCCCGTGCTCAATCCGACACGGTGGTCAACCGGTATAACGGCCCTGCCACTCGGTCAGAGACTGGATAACAAAACTACCGACCCCACAACGTCGGAGCGACACCCCATGAACGGTGACTCTGAGACTGACCGGCGACGGTCCACGACGCTGAATCGACGACGACTCCTGCAAACCGTGGGAGTCGGTGCAGCAAGCCTGACTGCTCTCTCGGGGATCGCGAGCGCACACCAGTCGCAGTTCTTCGGCTGTAGCCAGGTCTGTACCGATACCGAGGGCAACTACGCCGTCGTCTGCCACCGGGGCGAGTACGAGTGTCGACCGATCGAGCGCACGTCGGAGCGGAACAACCTCCCGTGGGACTGGGACGCCTACTGCTACGAGGCCGACTGGGACGAGGCGATCGTCGGAATGATCGAGGAGAACGTCCTCGTCGGGGACGAGATCGCCGACGATGGCACCTGTAGGCTGTGTCTCAACCCCAACCGCTGCGCCGAGAACTACGTCGACGACCCCAGCGACATCGTCGACGCACTGGACGAGGACGACACCTGTGCACCCTGTCTGGGGAGCGTGGAACTCGGGACCGACTGCGAGGTGTACGGCTCCAGCGGTCGAGACGGCGACAGAAGTCCCCCCGAGGAGAACCCTGCTCGTCGAGACCCCGACGGAGAGCGCGACTCGCACTCCGGCGGCGGTAAGGACGAGCGCGGGCGGGGCCGTCCAGAGCACGAAGACCGGGGGAACGGCGACCGTGGAGGCGGGCGAAAAGACCGGGGGAAGGGGAACGGTAACGGTGGCGAGAGAGGGCGAGCGAGGGGCAACGGCGACGGCAATGGCCGTGGGAAGGGGCGGTGAGGCAGGGGTTCGATCACAAGAATTTTGCTTCGATCCATCAGGAGGGGGTACAAAGTACCTTCCAGACGACAGGTTCTGCCCGAGCGACACGACGGTCTGGTTGCGGTCGAACTGATTCGGCTGGCGGAGGCCGATCAACCGGAGCCCGATTACTCGAACCGCGAGAGCAGTTCGTGGAGTTCGCCACGCCGGGCGTTGCCGGTGTCCTCGGCGTCGCCGGGCGACCGCCCCATCTCGTTGACCGTCTCGATGGCGTCGACCGGTCGGTAGTCACGGCCGTGGACGAGCCACGCGGCCAGCACGTGGCCAGTACGGCCGATCCCGGCCAGACAGTGGACGACGACCGGCTTCTCGGCGGCGACGGACTCGTCGAGGAAGGGGAGGATCTCCTCGGCGAGGGTATCGACGTCGGCGAGGTGGTGGTCGGCGACGGGGACGTGAGCGACGTTCTCGTTGCCGAAGGCCCGGGCGTACCGTCCCGTGTTCGCTTCGGTCTGTTCGAGTTGGGTCCCCGAGAGGAGACAGAGGACTCGCTCGATGCCGCGCTGCTGCATGAACTCGACCCACTCGTCGATCGCGTCGGCACGCTCCGCAGTCGAATGCCAGCCGGGACAACAGGCCCCGTACACGTACTCTTCCTCGGGGGCGGCGGGGGCGAACCGGTGGGCGTCGACCCGGTCTTCGTTTCGAGGTGTCGGCATTATCATCCCTCAGACAGTGAGGGGTCTTGAAACAATCCCCGCAGTTCTCAGCTGTGACAATGAGATGTGATGTGTGTCGTCCGGACCGGGCCGCGGAATCGCCACACACACCGTCGGATCGACAGCACCATTTATCACGATGAACCCTCCTACTGGGGATATGGTGACGTTTCTCTCCGGCGGGACCGGGACCCCGAAACTGCTCGCCGGATCCGACGCGGTGTTCGCGCCCGACGAGACGACCGTCGTGGGCAACACCGGCGACGATGTGGTGCTCGGGGGCCATCTGGTCTGTCCGGACATCGACACCGTCCTCTTTCTCGACGGCGGCGTCCTCGACCGGGACCTGTGGTGGGGAATCGACGACGACACCGCAGAGACCCACGAGGAACTCCGCCGTCTCGCCGACGCCGCGGGCCTCGCGACCGGACCACGATTCCTCCCGGACGACGCCCAGACCGGGGGCCGAGCGATCGGGCGCTGGCGGCGCTTCTCCGGCGTCGCGGAGTTCATGCACATCGGCGACCGCGACCGGGCCGTCCACGTGACCCGGACGAGCCTGCTCGACGAGGGGCGGACGCTGACGGAAGTGACGCGCACGCTCGCCGACGCGTTCGGTCTCGACCGGGACCTCGTACCGATGAGCGACGATCCGGTCGCGACGCTGATCCACACGCCCGACGGGATCCAGCACTTCCAGGAGTGGTGGGTCGCACGCGGCGGCGAGCCACCGATCGATCGCGTCGAGTTCCGCGGCAGCGAGGACGCCGAGGTGACGCCCGCCGTCGAGGACGCCCTCAGTGATCCCGTCGTGATCGGCCCTTCGAACCCGGTCACGAGCATCGGACCGATGCGAGCGATTCCGGGCTTCGAGGCGGCGCTCCGCGAGACGCCGGTCGTCGCCGTCTCCCCGTTCGTCGGCGACCGGGTGTTCTCCGGACCGGCGGACGACCTGATGGACGCCACCGGCTTCGACGCCAGCACGGCCGGCGTCGCCGACGCCTACCCCTTCGCCGACGCGTTCGTGCTGGACGACGACGACCCGACGGCACTCGATCGGCCGGTCGTCCGAACCGATACGGCTATCGAAGACGACGCAGACGGCGAGCGCGTCGCCCGCGCCGTCGACCGGGCACTGGAGGCGGTATCGTGACGCCGGGGAAGACGACGACGCTGTTCGACCCGCCGGTCGCGCTGGCGAGTCTCAGCGGTCAGTCGGACGCCGACTGGGCGGAGGGGGGCGCTCCCTTCGCCGGCTGTGCGTTCCTCGGCGGGATCGCGCTCGACGACGCGACCCGTCGGGCCGCCCGCGAGATGGTCGCGCGCGACCGCGAGGAGTTCCTCCCGCCGGACCCCCACGACTTCGTCTACCGGCAACTACGAGCGATGGAGTCGGTGCCGATGCGGGCCGCCGTCAACGTCCGCAGCGCGGCGCTGGCACCGATCGAAGACGCCGCCGACATCTGTCGCGACCACGACGCGATCCTGGAGATCAACGCCCACTGCCGGCAAGAAGAGATGTGCGAGGCCGGCGCGGGTGAGGCACTGCTCCGCGACCCCGAGAAGCTCTGTCGGCAGGTCGAGGCGGCGACGGCGACCGGTGCGAGCGTCAGCGTCAAAGTCCGAGCCGAGGTCGAGGACGTCGATCTGCCGGCGCTCGCACCTCGCCTCGAACGGGCCGGCGCGGCCGCCATCCACGTCGACGCGATGGACTCGGAGAGCGTCGTCGCCGACGTCGCCGGGGCCGCTGAACTGTTCGTGATCGCCAACAACGGCGTTCGCGACGCGGCGACGGTTCGCGAGTACTTCGGCCACGGTGCCGACGCCGTCAGCGTCGGCCGCCCGAGCGACGATCCGGACGTGCTCGCCGCCGTTCGAAAGGCGACACACGAGTGGTTTCGGGAGGCTGCGCCGTGAGAGACCCCGCACAGAACGCCGAACTCGCGTTGCTGCTGGAGGTCGCTGGCACGCCCAAGCCGGGCAACGTCGACCGCGAACACGAGTACGACGACCTGCGCTTCGAGCACTTCCTCGCGGGCGCGGTCGGCGCGCGGCCCGGGTTCGAGCGAGCGGCCGACGGCGATCCGCTGGGCGCGGCGTTCGAGCACGCCATCGAAGGGATGGCCGACCAGCGCGGCGGCAACACCCAGTTCGGGGCCGTCCTCGTCCTGACGCCGCTGGTCGCGACCGCCGCCAGCGGTCCACTCACGGGGGATCGCGTCCGTGAAACCGTCGGGGCGACGACCGTCGACGACGCCGCGGGGTTCTATCGAGCGTTCGAGCACGTCGACGTGGCCGTCGACGATCCGCCCGAGGGGATGGAACCGCTGGACGTGCGCCGCGGGAGCGAGGCCGTCCCGACGCTGCGAGAGCGGGGGCTGACGCTCGAAGCGATCATGGAGCAGAGCGCCGACGTCGACGACGTGGCCGCCGAGTGGGTCGAGGGGTTCGAACGCGTGTTCGGAGCGGCAGAACGTCTCGAAGCCCTCTCGGGACCGGTCGCCGATCGGTCGTCGACGGTCTTCCTCGAACTGCTGGCCGAACGGCCCGACACGTTCGTCGTCACGCGACAGGACCGCGAGACGGCCGAGGAGGTACGACGGCGGGCGCAGGCGGTGCTGACCGGCGAGGAGAGTGCCGACGCGCTGGCCGACGAACTCGTCGAGCGAGACATCAACCCCGGAACGACGGCCGACCTGACGGCCGGCGCGCTGTTCGTCGCACTCGAACGGGGGCAGGACGTGTGACCGCGAGCGACGACTGGCCGGTCGAACTCCGGGGCGTCACCGAGTCCGTCGTGACGACGCTCGGGCCGAACGACCGCTGGAACGTCGCGGCGTTGGGACTGCACGCGGCCGCGTCGGACGAACGAGGCGACGGGGAAATCGTTACCGCGCGCACGTGGGGACGCACCCGGACGTGGCGCAACTTCACCGAGCGCGGCGAGGGGTACGTCCAGTTCACCACCGACCCGGTCGACTTCGCGGAGGCAGCGATGACGGTTCGCGAGGAGGACGATCCGGTCCTTTCGAGTGCCGACGCGTGGGTTCGCGTCGAAGTCGAAGAACGCGCGAGTGGCACCGACGGCGGGACCCAGTGGGTCGAGTGGACGCTCCGCCCGCTCGAGTCGGCCGTCGAACGCGAGCGGGTGCCCACGACCAATCGCGGTTACTACGCCGTCGTGGAAGCGACTGTCGCGGCCTCCCGCCTCGACGTGGCGGCCTACGACACAGAGACGCTGCTCGATCGGATCGACTACTTCGGAGACGTGGTCGAACGCTGCGGCGACGAGCGCCACCGAGCAGCCTTCGCGGTCGTTCGCGAGCACGTCGACGGGGCCAGTGTGTGAAGGGCAATCAGTCCGGCGGTCGTTCCGAATCCTTTTAGGGGGCCAATCCGGTAAGGCTCCGTATGGCAATCAAGCCCGCCTACGTCAAGAAGACAGGAACGCTCCTCATGGAACGATATCCCGACGCCTTCGGTGCCGACTTCGAGCACAACAAGGACGTCGTCACCGAGCTCACCAACATCGAATCCAAGGGCGTTCGAAACCGCATCGCCGGCTACATCGCACGCAAGCAGTCCTCGCCGACCGCGGAAGCGTAGATCGGGTCTTCTCTCTGTTCTCGCGACGCTCGTGAGCGGCGCGGTTTGGCGGCCGACTACTGATCCGTAGCCATCCGGTCGGCGTGGCGCTTGCGGTGGACGATCCCCTGATTGATCGCGGTGCGGTGGACAAACTCGCGGAACGCCTCGCCGGTCTCGCTGTCCTCGTCTAGCACCATCGGCTCGCCGTCGTCGCCGCCCTCTCGGACGGCCGGATCGAGGGGGATCTCGCCGAGGAAAGGCAGATCAGTCTCCTCGGAGAACTCCCGGCCGCCACCGGAGTCGAAGATGTCGTGCTGGCCGCCACAGTCCGGGCAGGTGAACGTCGACATGTTCTCGACGAGTCCCAGCACGGGCGTCTCGTGGCGGCCGAACATCTCCAGCCCCTTCTTCGCGTCGTCCAGCGCGACCGTCTGCGGGGTCGTGACGATGGCCGCGCCCGTGACGGGGACGCTCTGGAGCATCGTCAACTGGGTGTCGCCGGTGCCGGGCGGCAGGTCGATCACCATGTAGTCGAGGCTGCCCCAGACCACGTCCTCCCAGAGCTGTGTGAGGACGCTGTCGACCATCGGCCCTCGCCAGATGACCGGGTCGTCCTCCCCGACGAGGAAGTCCATGCTCATCAGCTTGATCCCGTACTTTTCCGGGGGAATGATCTGGTCGTCCTCGGTCGCCTGCGGGTGCTCGTCGGCGGCGACCATCCGCGGGACGTTCGGCCCGTACACGTCGGCGTCGAACAGGCCGACCTGCGCACCGAGCTCCGAGAGGCCGACGGCGAGATTCACCGCGAGCGTGCTCTTGCCGACGCCGCCCTTCCCCGAGGCGACGGCGATGACGTTCTTGACGCCCGGCAGCACGTCGACTTCGGGGTCGATGCCGCGGTCGATGTTGGCCGTCAACTCGATCTCACGGTCTGTCTCGTCGAGTGCGTTTCGCACTTCGCCCGCGATGGCGGTCTCGTTGGGGGAGTACGGTGCCCCCAGCGCGAGGTCGACGTGAATCTCGTCGTCGCTCACCTCGACTTCGTTGACCAGCCCCAGCGACACGATGTCGTCCCGGAGGTCCGGATCACGGACCTCGCGCAGGCGCTCGCGCACGTCTGCTTCGTCCATGCCCCGAGGTAGGAGAGGGACCGGCGATAAGGGTTGTGACCCCGAAAGCAGCGTCCCCGGTGTCTGGGTCGTCACCCGTTCAGGGTCGACGGAAGGTGTAGACGAACGCGTCGCCACCGGTCCCGAACTCCACGTCGACAGCCCCGTCGTCGTGATCGAAAACGAGCCGTTCCGCGGGGCCGTCGAAGTCGTGCAGGGGCATTCCGGCGTCGACGCTGCCGTCCGGTTCGACGGCGAAGTGAGCCGTGCCACCGAACTCGGCGACGAGGGACCCGTCCTCGCGCTCGGTCACGCTCGGGGCGAACCGTTCCAGCGCCGTTCGAAGGGCTCCGCTGTCGGTGGGATCGACGGGCGTCGGTGCCATGCCGAGTCGTTCGGGCGGGCCGTGCAAAGGCGTGACGACGGATCGGGCGTTTCGTGACGTTTTTATACACCCGGCGAGGAAACTGAGGTAGACTCGTGCAGGGGCGCGGCGTCCCGAGTCCTCGACGCGAGGGCGCGAGTACTATACAAGCGTGTCGTGGTAGCCAAGCCTGGCCCAAGGCGCAGGGTTGCTAACTCTGTGGCGTACAGCCTCCGGGGTTCGAATCCCCGCCACGACGCTCACACACCCACTAACCACACATGAGTGCAGAAGACCCAGAACTGGACGAAGACGTGGATGAGGAGGAGCTCCGCTACTTCGTCCGGATCGGACAGACTGACCTCGACGGCACGAAGTCCGTCGAGCGTTCCCTCACCGACATGAACGGCATCGGCAAGCGCGCCGCGCGCATCATCGCCGAGAAGGCCGGTGTCGACCGTCAGGCGCTCTTCGGAGCGCTGGACGACGACGACATCGAGGCCGTCGTCGAGAAGGTCGAAGGGTACGCTGACGAGGTCCCGGAATGGCTCACCAACCACCAGAACGACTTCTACTCCGGCGACTCGACTCACGAGATCGGTAACGACCTGCAGATGCAGCGTCGGGCCGACATCAACCGGATGCAGATGATCGACTCCTACAAGGGCGTTCGCCACCAGCGCGGCCAGAAGGTCCGCGGGCAGCGAACGAAGTCCACTGGCCGTACCGAGGGCACCATCGGTGTCAACGTCGAGGCCATCAAGGAGGAACAGGCCGAGGAGGCCGCCGAGGAGGATGACGAATAATGGCACTCGGATCTAACACCAAGTTCTACGAGACGCCGAACCATCCCTTCCAGGGCGAGCGAATCGCCGACGAGTCGAACCTCGTCGGCCGCTACGGCCTGAAGAACAAAGAGGAACTCTGGCGTGCACAGTCCGAGCTCCGAAGCTACCGCCGCGAGGCCCGAAAGCTGCTCGGCCGTGCCGAGGGCGAGGGCTCTCGCTTCGAGGCCGACGAGTTCCTGACACGTCTCAAGCGGCTGGGCGTCCTCAACGAGACTGACGCGCTGGACGACGTCCTTTCGCTGGACGTGACCGACGTGCTCGAACGACGCCTGCAGACGGTCGTCTACCGGAAGGGCTACGCGAACACGCCCGAGCAGGCCCGTCAGTTCATCTCCCACGGCCACATCGTCGTCGGTGACTCCCGCGTCACGCGTCCCTCGGTCAAGGTCGAGAGCGACGCCGAGGGCGACGTCGGCTTCGACGAGCACAGCCCGATCTCGGACGAACTGCACCCCGAACGAGCGGAGGCCCAAGAATGAGCGAATCCGAAGACAGCAAGTGGGGCGTCGCCCACGTGTACGCATCGTTCAACAACACGATCATCACCATCACGGACCAGACCGGCGCTGAGACGCTCGCGAAGTCCTCCGGTGGGACGGTCGTCAAGCAGAACCGCGACGAAGCATCGCCTTACGCGGCGATGCAGATGGCCGAAGTCGTCGCAGAGAAGGCCAAAGCCCAGAACATCGAGGGCGTCCACGTCAACGTTCGTGGCCCCGGTGGGAACCAGCAGAAGTCCCCCGGTCCCGGCGCACAGGCGACGATCCGCGCGCTCGCCCGCGCCGGCCTCGAGATCGGTCGTATCGAAGACGTCACACCGATCCCCCACGACGGGACCCGCGGTCCGAAGAACGCTGGATTCTAACCAATGACACAGGACTACGAGGTCGAGTTCGTCGAACGCACCGACCGCGAGGCGCGGTTCCTCGTGCGCGGGATCACTCCCGCCTTCGCCAACGGCATCCGCCGGGCGATGATCGCCGACGTGCCGACCTTCAGCGTCGACACGGTTCGGGTCATCGAGAACTCCAGCGTGATGTTCGACGAACAGATCGGACTCCGCCTCGGACTGGTGCCGCTGACGACCGACCTCGACGACTTCGAGGTCGGCGACGAGGTCACGCTCTCGCTCGACGTCTCCGGTCCCGAAACCGCCTACTCCGGCGATCTGGTCAGCGACGATCCGCTTGTCGAGGCCGCCGACGACAACATCCCGATCATCGACCTCAAAGACGGCCAGCGCCTCGAAGTCGAGGCCGACGCCGTGCTCGACCGTGGCCGGGAACACGCCAAACACCAGGGCGGCGTGGCCGTCGGCTACCGACACCTCCAGCGCGTCGAGGTCGTCGGCGACAAGGGCGAGTTCGAGGACGACGACCCGCAGATCCTGCGCGGTGTCATCGAGGAGCAAGCTGCCGAACACGCCGAGGGAGACGCCGAAGACGGCGATCTCGTCCTGACCGAGGCGTTCGACAGCGACCTTACGAAGCGCTACCCCGGCAAAGAGCTCGAAGTCACGGACGTGGAGAACGCGTTCGTCTTCCACGTCGAGACTGACGGCTCGCTGTCGGTCGACGATCTCACCCTCCGCGCGGTCGATACGATTCGCTCCCGCGCGGACGAACTTCGCGACGCAGTCCAACTGTAAGAATGACCCCTGCCCCAACCGCACCGATGATCGCGACGCCACCCCGCGCCAGCGTGAGGATCGAAAGCGGTTTTACGGGGCAAACAGAACGCACTATTGCGAGCAGGGATAGCCAAGTTTGGCCAACGGCGCAGCGTTCAGGGCGCTGTCCCGTAGGGGTCCGCAGGTTCAAATCCTGCTCCCTGCACTTTCTCAAGGAGGAACGTCATGAGTAAGACTAATCCGAGACTCAGTAGTCTCATCGCCGACCTGAAGTCGGCCGCCCGCTCGGGCGGCGACATCTGGGGCGACATCGCCGAGCGTCTGGAGAAGCCACGGCGCACACACGCAGAAGTCAACCTCGGCCGTATCGAACGATACGCCCAGGAAGACGAGACCGTGATCGTGCCTGGCAAGGTGCTCGGTTCCGGTGTCCTGCAGAAGGACATCACCGTCGCTGCAGTCGACTTCTCCGGTACAGCCGAGAAGAAAATCGACCAGGTTGGAGAGGCAGTATCGCTCGAAACCGCAGTCGAACAGAACCCCGACGGCTCGGAGGTGCGCATCATCCGATGAGTGTCGCAGAATTCGACGCGGACGTCGTCGTCGACGCCCGCGACTGCATCTTCGGACGGATCGCTTCCAACGTCGCCGAGCGCGCGCTCGACGGCGAGACGATCGCTATCGTCAACGCCGAGGACGCCGTCATCACGGGCAACGAGGAGGACATCACGGCGAAGTTCCAGAAGCGCCGCGAGATCGGTTCCGATCAGGGACCGGCCTACCCCAAGCGTCCGGACGGAATCCTCAAGCGCTCGGTTCGCGGCATGCTTCCGTACAAGAAGCCCCGCGGCCGAGAGGCGCTCTCGAACGTCCGTGTCTACGTGGGTAATCCGTACGAGGACCACGATCTCGAAGCCGAGATCCTCGACGGTACCTCGCTGGATCGACTGTCGAACATCAAGTTCGTCTCGCTCGGAGACGTCAGCCAATCCATCGGAGCGAACGTCACATGGTAACGAACACCTCAGGCAAGAAGAAGACGGCCGTCGCCCGCGCCACCGTTCGCGAGGGCGAGGGTCGCGTGCGCGTCGACTCCCAGCCGGTCGAGCTGGTCGATCCAGAACTGGCTCAGCTGAAGATGCTGGAGCCGTTCCGCATCGCAGACGACGACCTGCGCGAGCAGGTCGACGTCGAGATCACCGTCGAAGGCGGCGGTGTGATGGGGCAGGCCGACGCGGCCAGAACCGCGATCGCACGCGGACTCGTCGACCACACGAACGACGCCGAACTCCGTGACGCGTTCATGGAGTTCGACCGGTCGCTGCTGGTCAACGACGTTCGCCAGTCCGAATCCAAGAAGTGGGGCGGCCCGGGCGCACGGGCTCGCTACCAGAAGTCCTACCGCTAAGGTGATATGATATGATGGTACCGGTCCGGTGTTTCACCTGTGGTAACGTCGTCGGCGAGCACTGGGAAGAGTTCAAGGCACGCACTCGCGAGGCCGAGGACCCAGAGAACCCCGAGAAGGTGCTGGACGAACTCGGCGTGGAGCGACACTGCTGCCGTCGAATGCTCGTCTCGCACAAGGACCTCGTCGACATCGTAGCACCCTATCAATGATGGTTCAGGAAAATCGCTACGAGAAGGCGCGGATCATCGGTGCACGAGCGCTGCAGGTGGCCTTCGGTGCGCCGGTGCTCATCGAAACCGACCAGACCCAGCCGATCCTCATCGCAGCCGAGGAGTACGACGCTGGCGTCCTGCCCTTCACTGTCCGACGAGGTAACAACTGATGACGCTCATCACCGACATCCGACTGCGCCGCGTGCTCGATTCGCGTGGCAACGCGACGGTCGAGGCCGACGTGCTCACCGAGAGTGGCGGCTTCGGTCGTGGCAAGGCACCGAGCGGTGCGAGTACCGGTGAGTACGAAGCGATCGAACTCCCGGCCAGCGAAGCGATCGCACGGGCTCGCGAGGACGCGTTCCCGCGGCTCATCGGCGAAGTCCACGCCGGCAATCAGCGTGACGTCGACGCCGCGCTCCACGCGGCCGACGGCACGGACGACTTCTCCGAGATCGGTGCCAACAGCGCCGTCGCCATCTCGATGGCGGCCGCGAAGGCCGGTGCCGACGTGCTCGGTGCGCCGCTGTACCAGCACCTCGGTGGCACCTTCCGTGGCAACGAGTTCCCGACGCCGCTGGGCAACATCATCGGTGGTGGCGAACACGCCGCCGACGCGACGAACATCCAGGAGTTCCTCGCGGCGCCTGTCGGCGCGCCGAGCGTCGAGGACGCCGTCTTCGCCAACGCGGCGGTCCACCAGGAAGTCCACGACATCCTCGCCGAGCGGGATCTGCCCGCCGGCAAGGGTGACGAGGGTGCCTGGGCACCGTCGGTCTCCGACGACGAGGCCTTCGAGATCATGGCCGAGGCGGTCGACACCGTCGCAGACGACCTTGGCTTCGCCATCTCCTTCGGGCTCGACGTGGCCGGCGCGGAACTGTACGACGCCGAGGAAGACGGCTACGTCTACGACGAGCAGGTCCGTTCCACCGAGGAACAGATCGACTACATCGCCGAGAAGGTCCAGCAGTACGACCTCGTCTACGTCGAGGACCCGCTCGACGAGAACGACTACGAGGCCTTCGCCGACCTGACCGAGCAGGTCGGCGACCAGACGCTGATCTGTGGCGACGACCTGTTCGTGACGAACGTCGAACGCCTGCAGGACGGTATCGACGCCGACGCCGCCAACTCCA
>Ga0207755_100613_pt1 | contig 15239 bp, 13 predicted proteins | sample A23P2SouthBayCA_FD_187734 | JGI IMG/M metagenome (GOLD analysis project Ga0207755, IMG submission 187734) | Aerobic enrichment media microbial communities from Bioluminiscent Bay, La Parguera, Puerto Rico - A23 P2 (SPAdes) | ecosystem: Environmental > Aquatic > Marine > Unclassified ...
CCCGACACCGAGAAGTGGCGCCGTAACCGCCTCTCGAAGTAAGCCCACCCTTTTCAGCCCTGCCGCTCCCGTCGCCGCACGCCCGACGAACGGGGAGACCACTACAATCAAGTAGCCGTCACGGACTACCACCTGTCATGACACGCGTACTCGTCGACCGGGACATCACCCCCACCGACCGCCTCCTCGCCGGCGTCCCCGACTCGTGGGACGTCGAGGTCGGTATCGATAAAGCAGACGGCGACGTCACCACGTCGCTCGACGGCGTGAGCGTGATGTTCGTCACGTCCCGCGTGCCGATGACGCGCGCCGTCATCGAACGCGCGGACGACCTCGACATCATCGCCAAACTCGGTACCGGTATCGACTCGGTCGACTGCGAGGCGGCCCGCGAGAACGGCGTCACCGTCACGTACACGCCCGGCCACAACGCCCTCGCCGTCGCCGAACACGCCGTCACGCTCGCGCTCGCCGTCGGCCGACGCCTCCCGCACGCGCGCAACGTCATCGAGAACGACGGCTGGCGCGATCAGTACACGCTCGGGAGCCGTCTCTCCGGATCGACGGTCGGCGTCGTCGGGTTCGGGAACGTCGGGAAGCGCGTCGGCCGCCTCCTCACCGGCTTCGACGTGGACCTGCTCGCGCACGACCCCTACGTCCCGAGCATCGACGCCGAACTCACCGGCGCGGACCTCGTCTCCCTCGACGACCTGCTCGCGGAGAGCGACGTCGTCGTCACCACCGTCGAGTTGACCGAGGAGACCACCGGCCTCATCGGCACCGACGAACTCGACGCGATGAAAGAGGACGCCATCCTCGTCAACACCGCCCGCGGCCCCGTGGTCGACGAGGACGCCCTGATAGACGCGCTCCGCGCGGACGCCATCGGCGGCGCCGGACTCGACGTCTTCGAGACGGAACCGCTCGGCGGCGACTCGCCGCTGCTCGACTTCGAGAACGTCGTCGTCACCCCGCACGTCGCCGCGATGACGCGCCAGACGCGCGAGGAGACTATCGATCAGATAACCGCGAACGTCCGCGCGCTCACGTCGGGTGAGCGCCTCGACGAGCGCTACCTCGCGACGCCGCGCGCGGAGTAATCCCGATTATATCGGGAAGTCGCGCGGTTCGTGCTGGATGGAGATCCACTTCGTCTTCGTGATCTCGTCCAGGAACGCGTCGCTGTTGTACTCGCCGAGGCCGGACGCGCCGATGCCGCTGAACGGGACGTGCGCTTCGTCGTTGATCGGCTGATCCCAGATGTGGACGTTCCCCGTCTCCATGCCGTCCGCGATGTACTTCGCGGTCTCGAGGTCGCCGGCGTGGACGGCGCCGGAGAGGCCGTACTCGGTGCCGTTCGCCAGTTCGATGGCCTCCTCGACGTCCGAGAACGGGATGACGGGCGCGATGGGGCCGAAGTGCTCGTTGCAGGACGCCGACATGTCGTTGGTGACGTCGGAGAGGACGGTGGGTTCGACGACCAGCGAGTCCTTCACGCTGTCGAGTTCGACGGTCTCTCCACCGGTTTCGAGCGTCGCGCCCGCCTCGACGGTCTCCTCGACGTACCGGAGCATCTGGTCGCGCTGGCTCTCGTTGATGATCGGGCCGACGTCCGTGTCGGCACCGTGCGCGCTCCCCGTAGTGAGCGCCTGCGCGCGCTCGGTGAGGCGTTCGACGTACTCGTCGTAGACGTCCTCGTGGACGATGTGACGGTTGATGCTGATGCAGACCTGGCCCTGGTGGATGAACGAGCCGAACGTCGCGGCGTCGATGGCGTTGTCGAGGTCCGCGTCGTCCGTGACGACGAACGCGTTGTTCCCGCCGAGTTCCATCGCGGGGAACGCGAGGTTCTGTCCCGCGAGGCCCGCGACGTGCTGGCCGACCTCGGTCGATCCGGTGAAGGAGACGACGTCGCTCTCGGGGTGGCTGGCGACGCGGTCACCGATCTCGGATCCCCAGCCGGTGACGACGTTGAGGACGCCCGGCGGCAGGTCGGTCTCCTCGAATAGCTTCGCGAACAGCAGGCCGCCCGTGATCGGGGAGTGCGTCGACGGCTTGAGGACGACGCTGTTACCGGCGGCGATGGCGGGCGCGACTGCGCGCATCGAGAGGTTCAGCGGGAAGTTCCACGGCGAGATCACCGTGACGACGCCGGCCGGTTCGCGCTGGACGATGTTCTCCTTCCCGGGGATGTTCGACTCCGCGTGCTCGCCCTTCATGCGGCGTGCGAGCGTCGCCGCCTCCGCGCCGTGGTCGTTCGAGATCTGCATGGACGTCTCGCCCATGGCCCGCGTGCCGCCGATCTCGGTCGTGAGCAGTTCGATGACCTCCTCGCGGTGCTCGTTGAGCGCCTGCAGGAAGTCTTTTACCGCTTGCTCTCGTGCCGCGGGCGGGTGTTCGGCCCACGCGGTCTGGGCGTCCGCGGCGGCCTCGTACGCCGCGTCGACGTCGGCTTCCGTCCCGGCGGGCACCTGCGTGACTACCTCGCGCGTCGAGGGGTCCTCGACGTCTATCGTCTCGCCGCTCTCGCTCTCTCGCCACTCGCCGCCCACGTAGAGGGCGTTCCAGTCCGCCTCGATCGAGAGGTCGTCTGACATGTGTACCCTATCTACACGGTCAACATTCATTAAAGATGCCGGTGGCGGTGCAGGCGGCCGGAAGGTGCCTCGCCCATTTATTTGTGCTAAATAAATACAATATTATGGCCAGGTGTCTACGTCCCATTCCAGACAATACGTTGTCGGCATGGGAAAGAGATACCGACTATTTCGCCCTATCTATTCGGTTAATACTGTTCTATATGCGGTAATGTGTGGTAAATAGCGCATATATGACCATGCCGGTTCGAGCAGACTGTCGGAGTGTACTCCGAATCGGAACGCGTACCACTTGCAATATTGTACTACAACCAAATTTCTGTTGCTCCGGCGAGCCGCGCCCGGACCGTCGGGTATTACCGAACGATTCATGGCGGCACCGTTCGTACGTGAGCGCATGGACGGGCGAGATCTACGCGTGAAGTCGGCGGGGACGATGTTCGGGATCGTCGAGGCGATCAAGGAGTTGGACGAGCCGACGCTGTCCGCCATCGCGTCGCACGTGGACGTGCCGAAGAGCACCGCACACGATCACCTGACGACGCTCGCCGAACTCGGGCTCGTCGTCGCCACCGACGGGGGCTATCGCATCGGCGCGCGCTTCCTCGAGTACGGCGGGTACGCCCGCGAGAACATGCCCGTGTATCGGGTGGCGCGCCCGGTCGTCAAACGCCTCGCCACCGAGACGGGCGAGCACGCGAACCTCGGCATCGAGGAGCACGGCCTCGCCGTCTTCTTGTATAAGGCCACGGGCGAGGACGCGGTCACCATCGACACCCACTCCGGGATGCGCGTCCCGGTGCACACGACGGCGCTCGGGAAGGCCATCATGGCGCATCGGCCGCGCGAGGAAGTCGAGGCGGTCATCGAGGAGCACGGCCTGCCCGCGGTGAACGAGAACACGGTGACGGATCGGGAGACGCTCTTCGAGGAGTTCGAGGAGATCCGCGAGCAGGGCTACGCGACGGACAACGGCGAACGCGTCTCCGGGATGCGCTGTGTCGCGGCGCCGATCATCGACGAGGACGACGCGGTCATCGCGGCGGTGAGCGTGTCGGGGCCGATGAGTCGGATGCACGACGCGCGCATGGAGAACGACCTGCCACAGCGCGTGAAGAGCGCCGCGAACGTCATCGAGGTCAACCTCACATACTCCTAACCCCGTCGGGCGATACCGAACGGGGTCGCGGGCGGATCGCGCGCCCGAACCCGGTATTTTACGGCGATACCCGTGTAATATTCTCGCGCACGGGCTCGAACTGCCGTCCGGCATCGTCCAACGAGATGCGGCGACGGCGTGCCCGACCCGTCTCAGCGGTCGAAGGAGAAGACCGGCTTACACGTCTCCGAGTCGAGGAACGCCTCGAACGCCGCCGACGGGTCGTCCACCGAGAACGACGTGTCCATTATCGTGGGCGCGTCCACCGCGCCGCGTTCGAGCAGGCGGAGCGCCTGCTCGAAGTTCCGCCACGTCGACCCGTACGACGTGTTCACGTCGACCTCGCCGCGCACCGAGTCCGCGAGCGAGACGTGGCTCTCCCCGTTCGGGATGCCGACCATCACGACCTGTCCGCCCTTCCGGACGTACTCGACGCCCATCTCCACCCCGGAGTGGTGACCGGTCGCGTCGAACACCCGGTCGAACCCGCCGCCGGCCGTGCGCTCCGCGGCGACGTCCGCCAGATCCGTCTCCTCCACGTTCGCCGTCTCGATACCGAGCTCCTCGACGAGCGGGAGACGGTACTCCGTGTCCTTCCCGAGCCCCGAGACGACGACGTTCGCGCCGACCGAGTCCGCGATGGCCGCGGTCAGCACGCCGATGGGTCCGGGCCCCTGCACGAGCACGGACTCGCCCGGCTGGAGGTCCGACTGCGTGAGGACGGCGCGCGCCGCGATACTCGTCGGCTCCGTGAGCGCCGCGTCCCGCAGCGGAACGCCGTCCGGGACCCGGTGGAGGTGCTCGGGCGCGACGGTGACGTACTCCGTGTACGCGCCGTCGCGATGCATGCCCGTGATCGAGAAGTCCTGGCAGACGTTCGGCTGGCCGTTCTTACACTGGAAGCACTCCCCGCAGTCGTGGATCGGCTCCTCGACCACCCGATCACCGGACTCGAACTCGGTGACGTCGTCGCCGACCGCCGCCACGGTCCCGGAGTACTCGTGGCCCATGATTCGCGGAATCGGGATCCAGTGATAGCTCTCGTCGTACTTGTAGGCGTGCGCGTCGCTCCCGCAGATACCCGCGGTGTGGACGCGGACGAGCACCTCGTCCGGGTCGGGTGTCGGCTCGTCACGCTCCTGCAGTTCCACCGTCTCCGCGCCGGTCTGAACAATCGCTTGCATCTCTAGTGGCCTCATAGTCGGCCGGCTCCCGACCGACGATGTCGCCTATCCGTACCCGCTCCGTCTATTTATAACTCGGGGTACGGCGGAGCGGCGCACCACGTGGATTTATGCCGCGTCCCGGCCACGTACGTACTGTATGCACGACCGAGCAGCCACCCAACCGGAGGGCCACGATGGAGATAACTGAGATCCGCACCACCGACGTCAGCACCGAATCGTGGGGCGAGTTCGTCGAGTTCCCGCTCGTCACCGTGATGAGCAACTACGACGAGTACAACAACGCCGACGGCGACAACCCGCAAGCGCGCCGCAAGTGGATGGGGCCCGTCGGCGACGTCGTCGTCGAAGTCGAGACGGACGCCGGCATCACCGGCGTCGGCGCCGGTAACTGGGCGACCGGTGCCATCTCCACTATCGTCGAGGAGACGCTCTCGAAGCTCGTGATGGGCGAAGACCCGCTCGACCGGGAGCGCCTCTGGGACATGATGTATCGCGCCACCATCCCGTTCGGCCGCAAGGGCGCCGCCATCGAGGCGATCAGCGCCGTCGACCTCGCGCTCTGGGACATCGCCGGGAAGGAAGCCGACAAGCCGGTCTACGAACTGCTCGGCGGGAAGACGAAGGACGAGATTCCCGCGTACGCGAGCAACCTCCACCCCGTCGACCACGAGAAACTCGCCGCGGAAGCCCAGCAGTACGCCGAGGAGGGCTTCGAGGCGATGAAGCTCCGCTTCCGCTACGGTCCCGAGGCCGGCCGGAAGGGGATGAAGGAGAACGAGAAGATCATCGAGACCGTTCGCGACGCCGTCGGCGACGAGATCGCCGTCGCCGCGGACGCCTACATGGGGTGGAGCGTGCGGTACGCGAAGAAGATGCTCGACCGCCTCGAACCCTACGACATGGAGTGGGTGGAGGAGCCGGTCATCCCCGACGACATCGACGGCTACGTCGAGGTCCGCGAGTCCGCGCCGATGCCCATCTCCGGCGGCGAACACGAGTTCACCCGCTGGGGGCACAAGGAACTCCTCGAACGCGGCGCCGTCGACATCCTCCAACCGGACGTCCACCGCTGCGGCGGCCTCACGGAACTGCTGAAGATAGACAACATGGCGAGCGCGCACGACGTCCCCGTCATCCCGCACACGGGCACGAACCCGCACCTCCACTTCATCGCGTCCTCGACGAACGCGCCGATGGCGGAGTACTTCCCCATCCCCGAGTGGTACCGCGAGCGCCAGAACGAGGACAAGGAGTCCACGTACGCGGACGCCATCTACGCGAACCCGCCGAGCGCGGAGAACGGCGTCATCCAGATCCCCGAGGGCCCCGGGACGAACTCCGAACTGAACCGCGAGGCGCTCGAACACTTCAGCGTCGAGTGACCATGTCGGACATCTCGTTCGAGTACAACGTCCCCGTGTTCGCGGGCGCGCCCGACGACGGCGGCGACGAACCCGTCCACCGCGACACCCCGAGCTACGAGTCGCTCGACTGGGAGACGACGAAGGCGGGAGTCCTGGCGGCCGAGGAACTCGGCTTCGACGCCGTGTGGGCGCCCGACCACCTGATGCTCGGCCGCGACCACGCCGAGTACGAGTGCTGGACGCTCCTCTCCGCCATCGCCGGGATGACCGAGGACGTCAACATGGGGTCGCTCGTCCTCTGCAACGACTACCGGAACCCCGCGCTCGTCGCGAAGATGGCGGCGACCCTCGACGTCGTCTCGGAGGGCCGCCTCGAACTCGGCCTCGGCGCCGGCTGGCACGAACCCGAGTACGAGAAGTACGGCTGGGAGTACCGGGACGGCTTCGAGCGCCTGATGCGCCTCGACGAGTCCATCCGCCTGCTGAAGGCGATGTGGGCGGACGACGGGAGCGGCGTCAGCTTCGACGGCGAGCGCTACCGGGTCGAGGACGCCTACTGCACCCCCGGCCCCGTCCAGGACCCGCACCCGCCAATCCTCGTCGGCGGGCAGGGCGAGCAGGTGACGCTGAAACTCGTCGCGAAGCACGCGGACGTCTGGAACACGGACGTCTTCAACGGCGACGTCGACACACTCGAACACAAGGTCGGCGTCATCGAGGACCACTGCGAGACCGTCGGGCGCGACCCCGACGACATCACGTACTCGTGGGACGGCCACGTCATCTGCACGCGCGACGAGGAGAAACTCGACCGGCTCCTCGACCTGATGCTCCCGATCCAGTTCGAGGAGGAGTACCAGGATCAGCCGGACATCACGACGGAAGCGGACGCCCGCGACTACTTCGTGATGGGGACGCCGGAGGAGTGCGCGGAAGCCATCGAAGAACGGATCGACGCCGGCGTGACGAAGTTCCAGGGCTGGTTCGTCGACTTCCCGGACCGCTCGGGGATGGAGCTGTTCGCGGACGAAGTGATGCCGCAGTTCCGGTAGACGCGCCGTCTCTCAGGCGTCCGGCGCCGTCACGGTGCCGGCCTCGTCCGTCTCCGTGTCCATCCGACCCTTGATCAGTTCCTCGCTGTCGCGCTCGAAGACGTAGACGTGCTCGGGCGCGATGGTGAACTGCACCGAGTCGCCCTCCGCTATCTCGTGGAAGCGCGTGAGCGTCGACGTGAGCGAGCCGTCGTCGGACTCGCCGTGGACGATGGCTTCCGTGCCGAGCGGTTCGATGACGCGGACCTCGGTGTCGACGACGGGCCCGGCGTGGTCGCTGCGCCCCTCGCTGCTCGACTGGCGGAAGAGGTCCTGCGGGCGGAACCCGATGATGACCTCGCTCGCGTCCACGTCGTCCGGGAAGAACGCCGCGGGGACGTGGAAGTCGCCGCCGGAGAAGTCGACTCGGTAGCGGTCGCCGTCCGGCGTCAGCGTCGCGTCGAAGAGGTTCATGTCGGGGCTCCCGACGAACTGCGCGACGAAGAGGTTCTTCGGCGAGTTGAAGACGTCCGCGGGCGCGGCGAGCTGCTGGAGCGCGCCGTCGTTCAGGATGGCGATCTTGTCCGCGATCGTCATCGCCTCCTCCTGGTTGTGCGTCACGTACGCGGACGTGATCCCCATCTCGGACTGGAGTTCGTCGATCTCCGTCCGCATCGTCTTGCGGAGCTGCGCGTCGAGGTTCGCGAGCGGCTCGTCGAACAGGAAGAGACGGGGTTCGCGGACGATGGCGCGCCCGAGCGCGACGCGCTGTTTCTGCCCGCCGGAGAGCGCGGCCGGCTTCTTGTCGAGGAGGTCCTCGATCTCCAGCATCTCCGCGACCTCGCGCACGCGCGTCTCGATCTCGTCGCTCGACCGGTCGGCGTCCTCGCGTTCGAGGCCGAACCCGAGGTTGCGCTCCACGGTCATGTGCGGGTAGAGCGCGAAGTCCTGGAACACCATCGCGACGTCCCGGTTCCGGGCCTTCACTTCGTTGACGCGCACGCCGTCGAAGCGGACGTCGCCCTCGGAGGGCTCTTCGAGGCCGCCGATCATCCGGAGCGTCGTCGTCTTCCCACAGCCCGAGGGACCGAGGAGCACGAGGAACTCGCCGTCCTCGACGTCGATCGAGAGGTCGTCGACCGCGACGATGGACCCGTTCGGGCCGTCGAATCGCTTGGTTACGCTATCTATCTCTAGCCGGGTCATACTGTGGTTGTATCCACCATCACGTATTAAAATTACTGTCTGGGGGTCGGATAGGGGTGGGGCGCGGCGGGCGCGGTCAGCCCTTGATGGCGCCGCCGGTGAGGCCCTGCACGAAGTACTGCTGGATGTACGCCAGGCCGATGAGCACGGGGATGGAGACGAGGATGGACGCGGCGGCGACCACGTTCCACTGGACGTTGAACCCCTGCACGAACGTCAGCAGGCCGGGCGGAACGGTGTACTTCGTGTTCGCGAGCAGCGTGAGCGCGAACACGAGTTCGTTCCACGCGAGCAGGAACGCGAAGATGAACGACGCGATGAGCGAGTTCCGCGCCATCGGGACGATGACGTACCGGAACGTCTCGTAGGGCGAGCACTGGTCCATGTGCGCCGCGTCGATGATGGACGACGGGAAGTCGTCGAAGAACCCCTTCATCAGCCAGACGACGAACGGCGCCGTCATCGCGCCGTAGAGGAGGACGAGCCCGAGGTGCGTGTTGAAGAGGTTGAGCGTGTTGAACAGCTCCCACTCGGGGACCATGATCGCGGTCCCGGGGAACATCAGCGACGCGAGGAAGAGGCTCATCAGGAGGTTCTTCCCCGCGAAGTCGCGCCGCGAGAGGACGTACGAGCCGAGCGTCCCGAACGCGACGGCGATGAGGCCGGCGCCGATGGAGACCTTGAGACTGTTCGCGATGAGGCCGATGACGTCGATGTCGATGGCCGAGGAGACCTGCACGCCGAACAGTCGCTGGACGAGGTCCTCGTAGCCGCCCGAGCGGATCGAGGACTCGACGACGAGGCGGAACCCTTCGAGCGTCCAGTCGTGCGGGTAGATGGTCGGCGGGATCTGCTGGATCTCCGCCGTCGTCTTGAACGACGTGACGACGAGCCAGTAGAGCGGGAACAGGACGAAGCCGGCGCAGAGGAGCACGGCGATGCCCACGAGGATCGATCGGAGGTAGCTCCCGGCGGTCGTGTCGTAGAGCCAGGACTGGTTCGTGCGGAAGTCGTCGACGGAGTCGGGCGTGTCGGTGCTCATTGGGTTTCACCCTGCATGCGGTCGTAGACCTTGATGTAGTAGTACGAGAAGACGAGGAGGACGGCGAACAGCATCACGCTGAGCGCGTCCGCGAACCCGACGTTGAAGTCGGTGAACGCGGTCCGGTAGATCATCACGGGAAGCGTGGTGCTGGAGTAGCCGGGGCCGCCCTTCGTCATCACCCAGATCATCGAGAAGTTCCGGATGTTGTAGATGAGCATCAGCAGGAAGCCGATGGCGAGGTTGTAGCGCATCAGCGGGAGCGTGATGTAGCGGAACTCCTCCCACGGGGTCGCGCCGTCCATCCGCGCGGCCTCGTAGAGGTGTTCGTCGATGCCCTGGAAGGACGTGAGCGTCAGGAGCGCGAACAGCGGCGCGAGTCGCCATATCATCCCGACGATGGCCGGCCACAGCGAGAGCGAGGGGTCGCCGAGCATCACGATGTACTGGTCGACGATGCCGAGCGACACGAGGAGTTCGTTGATGATGCCCTGCGAGCCGCTGAACATGAACGCCCAGACGGACGCGCCGACGACGCGCGGGAGCACCCACGGGATGAGGACGATGGCGCTCGCGACGCTCACGTACGGGAGTTTCTCGTAGAGGAGCCAGCCCAGCAGGAAGCCGAGCAGGATGGCGACGCCGCTCCCGACGACGACCCAGAGGACGGTGTTGACGAGGACGGTGTGTATCTGGCCGTTCTGTACGATCTGTGCGTAGTTCTGCAGGCCGGCGAACGTCGCCTCGTCCGGGTGCAGGAGGTCCTTCTCGAAGAAGCTCGAGTAGATCGCTCGGACGATCGGGTACAGGATGAATATCCCGACGAGCGCGGTCACCGGGAGGACCGCGAGGTAGACGCGGAGTCCCTCCGGGACGCGCTGTATCACCCGCTCGAAAGGCGATTGTGCGGTTGATTCGTAACTCATGGTTGTACGTGAACTATGTACGCCGTTTCGCCCCGCATCTAAAAAGTATTTCGCTGCGTCGGCCGCTTACGACTGCTGGCCGAGGTTCTCGTCGATGACCTGCTGGACCTTCGGGTTCGCGTCCGCACAGGCCTGCTCCGCCGTCTTGTTGCCGAGCATCACCGGCTGCAGAATCTCCGTGTTGACGACGTTGTGCACACCCTCCAGTCCGGAGAAGGAGGGGAAGCGGTTGGTCGTCGTGAAGAGGTTGTCGTTGTCGTAGAGCGTGAGCAGGTCGCCGAACTGGCTCTTGAAGAGGTCCGCCGGGTCCTCGAACGCGCTCTTGAGCGTCGGGACGCGCCCGCGGATGCCGACGTCCTGCTTGTACGTCCACGGCTTCAGCTGCTCGGGCTGGTTGAACCAGTTCATGAAGTCGAACGCCGCGGACTTCTTCGCGTCGTTCGAGCCGTTCCCGAGCATGAACCCCTGCGCGTTCTGCAGGAGGAGTTCTTGCGGTTCGAACTGGCCGCTGGGGTTCTGCGGGAGCGGAGCGCGGGTGACGGTGTGGCCCTCGCCGTTCAGCCACGCCTGCGGCGCGCCCGTCGTCTGGTAGACGGCGTTCGCGTGCGAGAGCGTGATGAAGATGCCCGACTTGCCCTGTCGGAGGAGGCGGCCCGCGGCGATGTGGTTGTTCTCCGCGATGGAGTCGGGGAAGAGGCCGGCGTCCGCGATGTCCTGGTAGAGCTTCACCGCGTCGACGAACCCGGGCTGATCCACCGTCGCGGTGAGTCCGTCCGGGTCGAAGTAGCGTCCGCCGTTCGCGTAGACGAACCCGATGAAGTACGACGAGGTCAGCCCGAAGTTCGTCCCGGGCGTCGTGATGGGTGCGGTGACGCCGTCGATGTCGCCCATCTCCTTGCCGAGTTGGATGAGTTCGGGCCACGAGCGCGGCGGCGCGTCGAAGCTCGTCTGTTCGAGGTAGTCCGTCCGAATGTCCACGAACGGCCCGAGGTCAGCGTAGCCGCCCGGGAGGCCCCACTGGCGCTCCCCGCTCGTGTCACCGAGACCGGTGTAGAGCTGCGTCTGGACGTTCGCCTCGATGAACGAGTCGTTCAGCGAGCTCAGCATGTCCTGGAACTCGTCCTGATCGACGGGCTGAATCGCGCCCGCGCCGACGTAGTCCGGAATCTGCTGGCACTGCCCCGCGAGGACGTCGGGGAGGTTCTGGTTCGCGGCGGCGGAGGCGATGATCTGGTACTTGTTGCCCCAGGCCTTGTGCTGGTAGCTGACGTTGTTCGCCGTGTAGTCCTTGTACTTGCTGCTGATGTACTCGCGCTCCGCCGGGATGCCGCCGAACAGCCAGAAGTCCAGGTCTTGCGGCTGCGTGCTACTGCTGCTCGTGCCGCTACTGCTGCTCGTGCTGCTCCCGTTACCGTCGCCACCGCCGTTACAGCCGGCGAGGCCGGCCGCTGCGGCGGTTCCGATACCGGCGACGAAGCGCCGTCGATTCATCCAGTCGGGCGTGTGTCCGTTCTCACTCATAGGTGCGATGCGTGGTGAACCCGCGGTTCCCACGCGTCTACTGAGTCAACCATAGGGAAATATAATAAAGGTTTGGTCGCTCGTCGGCTCAGACCATCCGGTAGACTTCGTCCAACCAGACCGTGCTGTCCTCGGCGATGATGCCGTCCATCACCTCGTCCCACTCCGCCTGCGCCTCGCTCTCTTCCATCACGCGCTTGAGCGCGTCCGGGTCGTCGAGTTCGAGGTAGCCGAAGACGTGACCGTCTCGCTCGAAGACGCTGTACGTCTCGATGTCGGCGTCGCTGTCGAGGTAGGCGTCTCGGAGAGCGTCGGGGACGTGCTCGTGGTGCTCTCGGTAGGCGTCTCGCTGGCCGTCGACGATCTCGAGGTGGAACGCGATGCGCGCCATACTCGGAGTATTCGCCGTCGACGGCATAGGCGTTCGGGTGGCGCGCGCCGCGAGTGCGGAACGCGCGTGGCGTACCGGGTCAGGCCTGCTCGACGTCGTGTTCGAGCGTGCCGATGCCTTCGATCTCGAGTTCGACGCGGTCGCCGTCTTCGAGACTGTTCACGCCCGCGGGGGTGCCCGTGATGACGACGTCGCCGGGTTCGAGGGTCATGTACTGGGTGATCTCCGCGATGAGTTCCGGCACGGAGAAGATGAACTCCTCCGTGTTGGATGACTGGCGGACCTCGCCGTTCACGCGCAGCTCGACGTCGGCGTGCTCCGGGACGTCGTCGGGGTCGGCGAGGACGGGGCCGAGGGGGCAGGAGCCGTCGAAGGCCTTCCCGCGCACCCAGTTCTGTTCGACGCGCTGGTCGTCCCGGTTCGACACGTCGTTAGCGATCGTATACCCGTCCACGACGTCCAGCACCTCGTCCTCCGGGACGTTCCGGCACTGCTCGCCGATCACGATGCCGAACTCGATCTCGTGTTCGACGTTCTCCTTGCCCTCGGGGAGGGTGATGGTGTCGCCGTGCGCGGCGACCGCGTTCGGCGGCTTCAAGAAGAGCAGCGGGCGCTCCGGGATATCCATGCCCTCCTCGTCGGCGTGGTTCGCGTAGTTCAGGCCGACGCAGACGATCTTCGAGGGCTCGCAGGGCGCGAGCACCTCAACCTCGTCCTCGTCGTAGGTTCGGCCGCCGAACTCGAGGCCGTCGTCGGTCCACTCGCCGTCTCGAATCGCACCCGCCGGATCGCGGAATCGGACTCGCGTCATGCGAGAGACCTGCAGTAGCCGCGCACATATACCTTACTCATTCGCCGGTGGAGAGCCCGTACCGACCGCTGACGCCGTGTTCGGTATCACCGGACGGGTGAAGCACGGGGTGGTTCGGGCGAGTGGCGCGCCGTCGCGCCGCGATGGCCGCCGATCGGGAGCGACGGCCGGCGCGCCGGCGCCGCGATCCGGATTCGGCATCACCGGACGATGGTCGCGGAGTTGTTTACGGGCATATCGTTGTAATTTTCTCTCGGGGCCGTCCGGCATCCGCAGTGCGGACCGGCCGACGCAGGGCGGGCCCCGACCGGGAAGTGACCGATTCCACCGCAACCGTTCGGTAATGCCGGATACACCGCAGCGTACGGCGGTCGTCCCCCGTTCCGAAGGTATGGAAAAGTCTATCACGCGCGCGACGAAATACGCGAAGTATGCCCGACACAACGGTGAGTACGTTCCGCGACTCGCTCGCGGAGCACAACGCCTCCTCGTCCGTCGTCGAGGCGGCGGCGTTCGAGGACGAACTCGAATCGCTCCTCACGGGCCCCGCCGTCGGCGTCCCCCTCGACATCGACGGCGTCTCCCTCGCCGACCTCCCGGTCACGCTCGACCCGACGCCCGCCGAACTCGAAGCCGCCGACTTCGGCGTCACCGCCGCGTCCCTCGCGGTGGCCGACTACGGCTCTATCGCCGTCCGCGCGGACGCCGCCGGCACCGAACCGGTGAGCCTGTTCCCCGAGACGCACGTCGCCGTCGTCGCCGCGAGCGACGTCGAACCCGACGCAGAACGCGCCTTCGAGCGCCTCGACGACGGCGCACGCGCGGACCGCGCGAGCGTCGTGCTCGCCACCGGACCGAGCGCGACGGCGGACATGGGCGAACTCGTCTACGGCGCACACGGCCCGACGGACGTGCACGTCGTGGTGGTGGAAGACCGATGAGCGCCGACCGGAACGAGAAGGCCGCGCGCATCCGCCACCTCCTCGACACCGAGGGCGACGCCGTCGCGACGAACACGAAGGGGTTCAACGCCGGCCGCTACGACACCGTCGCCGAACTCGACGACTACGAGGGCCTGAAGGACGACGCCCGCTCCATCAAGGAGGACGCCATCGAGCGCCTCCCCGCGCTGATCGAGCAGGTCAGGGACGCAGTGGAGGAGAACGGCGGGACCGTCTACGTCGCTGACGATGCCGCGGACGCGAACCGGTACGTGCGGGAGGTCTGTGCCGACGAGGGCGCGGAGACAGCCGTGAAGTCGAAGTCGATGACCACCGAGGAACTCGACCTGAACGAGGCCCTCGAAGCGGGCGGCGTCACGCCCGTCGAGACGGACCTCGGCGAGTGGGTGCTCCAACTCGCCCACGAAGCCCCCTCGCACCTCGTCGCGCCCGCCATCCACAAGTCCCGCGAGGACATCGCCGCGCTCCTGAACGGCGTCTTCGAACCCGACGAGCCGCTGGAGACCGCCGAGGAACTCACGCGGTTCGCCCGCGAACGCCTCTGGGAGGACATCCGGGAGGCGGACGTCGGGATGACCGGCGCGAACTTCGTCGCCGCGGAAACGGGGACGCTGATGCTCGTCACGAGCGAGGGGAACGCCCGCAAGTCCGCGCTCGTTCCCGACACGCACGTCGCCGTCGCCGGCGTCGAGAAACTCGTCCCGACCGTACGCGACTTCCAGCCGTTCATGGAGCTCATCGGCCGCTCCGGCACCGGCCAGGACGTCACCTCCTACATCTCCACGCTCACCCCGCCCGTGGACTCGCCGACGCTCGACTTCGAGCACGCGGACGTCCCGCTCTCCGAGCAGGACGGCGAGCGCGACTTCCACCTGGTGCTCGTGGACAACGGCCGGATGGACATGCGCGAGGACGACCAGTTACGCGAGACGCTCTACTGCATCCGCTGCTCCGCCTGCGCGAACTCGTGCGCGAACTTCCAGCACGTGGGCGGGCACGCGTTCGGCGGGGAGACGTACACGGGCGGGATCGCGACCGGGTG
>Ga0207755_100616_pt1 | contig 15180 bp, 10 predicted proteins | sample A23P2SouthBayCA_FD_187734 | JGI IMG/M metagenome (GOLD analysis project Ga0207755, IMG submission 187734) | Aerobic enrichment media microbial communities from Bioluminiscent Bay, La Parguera, Puerto Rico - A23 P2 (SPAdes) | ecosystem: Environmental > Aquatic > Marine > Unclassified ...
GGCGAGTCGTTCCCGCCAGTGACCGACGGCGATCCGGCCCAAAGATCACGAAGCTATTTATGATGGTACGTCAACGATGCGCACGTAGATTCACAGTGGTTCAGACATGACAGCACGACATAATACGTTCACAGCCGTGTTTCTCGCGGCCCTGATGGTCCTCTCGGTCGTCGCAGGGACCGCCGCCGTCGCGGGAGCACAATCGAGTACAGTCGACGCGTCGTCAGCCGATGCGGACGTCACCGCGGCGGCGACGCTGGACAACGGGAGCGCGAAGGCGCTGACGATCTCGTGGTTCCGCGACCCGGGCGAGGCCAACGGGCCGTACCCGGTCGCGCCGAACGAGTACGAGGGCAACGAGTCGGTCGGCATCGAGCTGTTCACCAACGCCGAGGGCGACCGCGAACTCATCGTCGACAACTCGACGGCGCGCAACCCCAACGGCAAGTGGGACATGCTCGCGCTCCACGTCGAGACCGACGGCCTCGAAGCCCTGAACCCGCCCACCTCGGGTGGCGACAAGGGCCTGGTCACCCAGGCGTTCCTCGACAACGAGAGCTGGGACCTGACCGTCGAACAGGTCGGCGGCGACAAGTCCCTCGACATCGCGGCGAACCAGGAGAACTTCGCGCCGCCCGAACTCAGCGCGGCGACCGAGGCCGAGATCCCGCCGGTGATGGTGTTCGCCGACACCGAGGAGGTCGAGGGCGACATCACCCGCGGCGACGAGCCCGACACCGGACTGTACGTCTGGGTCGACCCCAACCGCGCGACGCTGAACGCGGGCGGCGAGACGGGGAGCTTCGAGACCGGCGAGGAGTACGAGGCCACCTTCGAGGTCGAGGGCCAGACCGAGACGGTCTCCTTCGAGATGGTCGAGGGCCGCGCGACGATGAACGACAGCTACGCGCCGGCCAACTCCTTCAACCAGGGGATCACCGCGAACACGACGCTGATGACCGGCTCCAGCGCCGAGATGGTCATGGTCCCCGACAACGAGACGCGGGACAACCAGACCGCGTCGATCGAGACCGAGGGCAACCTCAACCTCCAGGAGGACGACCGTGGGACGATCCCCTACGGGTTCCTGACCGGGCAGTTCGACTTCAGCGGGATGGCCGGCGAGTCCTTCGACGTGCACCTCTACGCGCCGGGGTACACCAACGAGACGCTGTCGAGCGACTTCCGCGACCAGGCGGTCCTGCTGGAACCGGAGTACCGCATCGAAATGGCCAACGGCTCAGGGACGGTCCGGGACGTGCTCCAGCCCGACTACACGATCGACAACGCCACCATCCGGGAATCGAAGACGATGACGATCGCCTACACGAACCCGGACCACGACACCCCGGAGGGCATCGGCACCCAGATCGGCGACGGCCACGCCTCCGGTGACTCGACGATCGCCTACAACACGAACGTCAACGACTCGTACTACGACGAGATGTGGCTCCACTACGAGACGAGCACGGAGATCTTCGAGGCGATCGACCTCTCGCCGGGTCGGGACTCCGTCGAGAAGTTCGAGAGCTCGCCGCTCTCGCTGAACGTCACCCAGACCAACGCCGAGGACGGCACGCCGCTCTCCCTCGACCTCTCGGAGAACTCCTCGGGCGTCTACGTGGTGCCCGACAACGGCTCCTCGGACCCGCGCATCTACAACTCCAGCCAGGGGACGGGCCTGTTCTTCTCGTTCAAGCTCAACGAGATGGCCTTCTTCGAGGACGGCGAGCGGACCCAGCCCGACGTGGGCGACGAGTTCGAAGCGACGCTGACCATCGACACCGAACAGGGTGAGCGTACCGAGACCACCACCTTCCGCATCGTCGAGGGACAGGCCGTCGCGGTCACGCCCGGCGACGAGATCCGCCTCCAGCAGGCCGAGGAGGCCGACGTGCAGTTCAACGCCACGCTGGCCCGCGGCACGGCGATGAGCATCCGTCTGGTCGCCACCGCGGACAACGGCACCGTCGTCATGGACGAGAGCACGGGCGAGCTCGGACTGAGCGGGCTCGGCCCGCAGATCTGCTGTGACGGCCCGTCGACGGCGCCGTGGGGAACGATCTCCGCGACCTTCGACACGAGCGACCTGCCCGTGGGCACGAGCGTCACCGCCTACGCGTCGGTCGTCGCGGACCTCCCGGACGCCTACGAGACGCCGCTCGTCGTCCAGGAGATCAGCGGCGAGATCCGCGGCCAGCCGACCGGGAGCGTCTCGATCGGCGACCAGTCCGGGTCGGGCGAGTCGATCACCGTCGACAGCGTCGAGCTGAGCGACGGCGGGTTCGTCTCCGTCCACACCGGCAGCCCGCAGGGACCGACCATCGGCGAGACGGGCTACCTCGAGGCCGGTAGCCAGGAGGGCCTCGAAGTCGCGCTCTCCGAGCCGGTCTCCGAGGACGCGACGCTGTACGTGCTCGTCCACCAGGATACGAACTTCAACGAGGAGTTCGACTTCCCGGCCGACGACGGCGCGTACCTCGACGACGCCGGCGAGCCGGTGTCGACGAGCATCGCGTACACGGTCGAGTCGGCGGCGACGGCGACCGCGACGCCGTCGCCCACGTCGACCGCGACGGCGACGGCGACCGCGGCGCCGACCGACACGCCCGCGGACGGCGGTGACGGCGGCGACGGCGGCGACGCGACGCCGACCGAGACGTCGAGCGGCGACGGCCCCGGCTTCGGCCTCGCCGCCGCGCTCGTCGCGCTGCTGGCAGCGGCCCTGCTCGCACGCCGCCGCGACTGACGTTCGCTCGCGATTCATTTTTCGACGCGCTCCCCGTGGCCAGTCGCAACGCCGTCCGCGACGTGCGCGGAGCCGCCACGACGCGCGACGTACCGATGGTCCGGTGACTCGACGGTCAGACACCGCGTTCGGACTCAGAATCGCGGCCGCTCTCGCAGATCGGAATTTCGTCGTATGAAACGTCTGGGCACCGCCCGTGTCTCGACCGGCGCCGACTCAGACCGACTCGACGGCCGCGGTGAACTCGCGGAGCCACTCCCCGAGGCCCTCGTCGGGCACGGACAGCTCGCGCGTCGTCGGTTCGAGGTCGGGGTAGCCACCGACCTCGTCCTGGCTGTCGATCGGCGACCCCGTTCGGTCGCGCACGTCCGCGACGATCCGCTCGTCGTGAGCGGTGCGGTCTGCGGGACGCGCGCCGACGCCGGCGAGGACGCTCTCGTAGGCGTCGCCCGCCCGCTGGGTCGTGATCCCGTCGGGCCACACCGGGCGTTCCGAGAGGGCTTCGATGGGGGCGCCCTGGTCGACGACGGGCATCGACGGGTCGGTATCGTTGTAGGCGACGTACGCGCGAACGGGGCCGTCCGCGTCGGTGAACGTCGCGCCGACGACGGGCTCGGATTCGTCGGTGATGGTCCCCGCTCGGTAGTAGTTCCCGACGACCGAGGCGGTCGTCTCGTCGGGGACGCCGCCGCCGAGATTCGTCCCGCGGTCGAAGTCGTACATCACGTTGTTGACGACCGCGGTGCTCGTCCCGCCTTTCAGCCGCGGGTGGCGGCCGACGTTGTGGGCCCACAGGTTGCCGGCGAGCGTGACGTTGTCGCTGTTGTTCATCACGAGCGACCCCATGGAATGGTCGCCCTTCGGGTGGATGGAGTCGACGAGGCACTCGGCGACGAGGTTGTTGCTGAACGTGACGTTCGGCGCGCCCGGCGAGTTCGTCGACATGCCCTCGTCGGTCCCCCAGGTGGCGCTGCAGTGGTCGACTATCACGTTCGACCCGTCGTCGTTGGTGATCGCGTCGATCGGCCCCGAGAGGTCGTCCCCGGGCCGTGCGCGCAGGTGCTGAAGTATCACGTTGTCGGCGTTGACGTGGATCCCACCGCGGACCACCGTGATCCCGGGCGAGGGCGCCGTCTGGCCGGCGACGAAGACGTTCGGCCGCGAGAGCGACAGCGACTCCCCGTCCAGGTCGATCACGCCACCGACCTCGAAGACGACGACCCGCGCGCCCTCGCGGTTCAGCGCCCAGCGGAGCGACCCCTCGCCCGAGGCGTCGAGGTTCGTGACTCGCACCACGTCGGGCAGTGCGCCCGACAGCCACGCGGCGTCCGCGAAGCCGTCCGTCGGCGCGACGTGTGAACTCGGCGAGTCGTCCAGGAGCGACGCGTCGAAGCCCGACGGGACCGCCGTCCCGGTGCGCGCTGTCGGCGTCGCCGTGCGCTCGGGAGTCGGGTCGTCCGTCGGTGGGGCGGTCTCCGCGGGCGTCGACGCGGTGTCGCCGCCGGATCCGTCGGTCGACTCCCCGCCGAGCGCGCCACAGCCGGCGGCGCCGACCGTCGCGCCGACGCCGGCGAGCGCGAGGAGTCGACGCCGCGTCACGGCCGAACTGCGAGTCCGATCACTGTCACTGTCAGTACCGCGCTCATCAGACATACCCCAGCCGATGGGAGCGTGCCCGTTAAACTTGCCGGAGCCGGGCACCGCGCGCCCGGGCCGGGTACCGCGCCCGCCCACTAGCCCCGGCTGTCGCCTCCGATCCCGCCCCGTTGGTCTGGCGGCTGGAGGGTCGATCCCAGATTTCGACGCCGAGCTGCTCGAAACCAATCGTCAAGATAGTTAATTATATATAGGGCGATGTGCAAGGTCGGGGCATGCCAGACTTTGACAACTGGCGGTCAGAAGCGAGTACGAGACGTGACTTCCTCCGTGCCGGCGCGGCAGGGAGCGTCATCATGCTCGCCGGGTGCTCGGGCAACGACAACGAGACCGACGCCCCGGGTGACGGCGGCAGCGATGGCGGCGATGGTGGGGACGGCGGCGATGGCGGGAACGGTGGCGACGGTGGCGACGGCATGTCCGGCGTCACCGACGCGCGGTTCCGCCTGTTCGACCACGCCAACACCGCGCCGCCCGAGCGCCACCTGAATCCGTGGAACCCGGCCCAGTCCGGCGCGTGGTGGCCCGGCGCTGCGATCATGGACCGTCCGGCGGCCTACAGTCCGTCGGCCGACGAGATCATTCCCATCATGATCGACGACTGGGAGATGACGGACGACACGACGCTGGAGGCCACCTTCCGCGACGACTACACGTGGCACAACGGAGACCAGTTCGTCGCCCAGGACTACGTGATGGAACAGCAGATCGAACTGGAGATCCTCAAGGCGAGCGCCGAGGACGGCGAGAACGCCCACGTCGCGATGGAGAGTATCGAGGCGGTCGACGACCAGCTCGTCCGCGTCGACCTCCACACACCGTACGCGCCGAAGTTCGCGATGCAGAACACCATCGCGGACTACCACGGGAACCTCGCCCGCGGCGTCTTCACCAAGCACGACGACGACAAGTGGAGCGACTGGCACGAGCGCCTGCGCAACGCCTCGGGCGACGACAAGACGGCCGTCATCGAGGAGATCACGACGGCCAGCTACCCGAAGATCACGAACACGGAACAGGCCATCGGCCACGGTCCCTTCCAGATCTCCGACGTCGGTGACAACATCATCGTCTGCGAGCTCTACGAGGACCACCCCAACGCCGAGAACATCAACTTCCGGGAGTTCGCCATGCGGAACTTCCCGAACACCAACCAGCCGGTCCAGCCGTACGCGAACGACCAGATCGACGCCACGGCCGGCGGCTTCCCGGTCCAGAACGACCTCAAGAGCCAGCTGCCGGACACCCACTCGCTGTACCGCGAGGCGCGGTCGGCCAACAGTCTGTTCACGTTCAACTGCGGGGCCAACAACGACTACGACACGCCGGTCAACGACCGCAACGTCCGAAAGGCGATCTGTCACGTCTTCGACCGACAGGCCGTCGACCAGCTCCTCCAGGGCGTCAAACGCCGCTTCGAGTGGCCGCCTTGCCGCGTCCCCGGCCGCATCCTGGAACTCGGCGAGCACGAGTCGACCGAGTGGGTGCAGGACTTCGAGATGTACGGCCAGAACGACACCGAACGGGCCGCCGAGTACCTGCGCGCCTCGGACTACGAGCAGGACGGGAACGGCAACTGGCTGACCCCCGACGGCGAGCAGTTCGAGCTGGGCTTCCTCAACGCCACCGAACGCGTCGACTTCCAGGTGCTCCAGCAGAACCTCGAGAACTTCGGTATCAGCGTCACCCAGGAGTCCGTCGACACCGCGACGTTCGACGAGCGCCGACAGAACGGCGAGTACGAGATGATCCCCGACGGCTCCTCGGCCAACGGCATCACCGCGATGTGGGCGCCGGGGCTGGTCGTCGACTGGCTGTCGAGCCTCGCGCAGTTCTCGATGGAGCAGACCATCCCGATGCCCATCGGCGACCCCGAGGGATCCAGCGGGACCAAGGACATCAACGTCGCCGACCACATCCAGAGCTGGCAGACCACCGGCGATTCGCAGTACCACAAGGAGCTGATGTGGTGGTGGAACCAGCACGTCCCGGAGCACGAGAACATGTACGAGCCCGACGCGGGCGCGTTCAACACGCAGAACTGGTCGCTCAACGCCGAGCCCCAGATCACCGAAGGGATCGACGACGCGCTGTTCATCGCGACGAAGGTCGGCGACGGCATCAGCTACACCGGTAACTGACCCGCCGACCCCCTCGCGCATCGCTCCGTCGACCGCCGCGGCCCCGATTCACTCGCTTTCGCGCCCGTTTCGTTCGTCTCCCCCGTTTCGCTCCCGCGAGCGAACGCTTATGTGCGCTCGCGCTCACCCGAACGGTATGGGACTGCTGCGATCCGCCGCGAAGGTGATCCTCGGCGTAGACATCCTCTTTTTGCTCCTGCTGGCCTTCTCGTTTTACTACCTCGAACCCGGAACGGGGTCGTACGTCACCGCGCAACTGACCCTCGTCCCGATCGTCCTCTCGTTCGTCGCCGCCGCTCTCGTCGTCCGGACCGGCTGGGAGCCGTTCTGACCCAGTAGCGGTGGGACGACGACCGGTCGTCGACGCAGTGGTGCTCGACGGCGGGGACAGGCGGTCGGACCCGCGTACACGGAGGGATACATTCAAGAGGGTCGGAACCACTACCGTATGAGTAGTAGGATCATGGTAAACATAGACTGGCGTCTGCGCAGATTAGGGCAGACAGCGTTCACGGCATGGGTCGTGATCTCGCTCTCGTTCGTGATCGTCCGGCTGATGCCGGGCAACCCGATGGGGGCGATGATCCAGCAGCTCGAACGCAGGGGGTTGGATCCGGCTCGGGCGCGCGAACTCGTCGAACTCCGGCTGAGCGTCGACCCGACCCAGCCGATCCCGATAGCGTACGTCGAATACATGGTGAACATGCTCCAGGGCAACCTCGGACGGTCGACGTACTATCAGGACACGGTGACCAACATCATCGCGGAGGCGCTGCCCTGGACGCTGTTCGTGTTGAGCTGGGCGACGTTCATCAGCTTCTTCATCGGTATCTCCGTCGGCGCCCTGATGGCCTATTGGGAGGGCGGGAAACTGGACGTGGGGCTCACCTCGTGGGCGATCCTCATGGGGTCGATCCCGTTCTACGTCCTCGCGATCATGTTGCTCATCTTCATGGCCTACCGGTGGGGATGGTTCCCGACCGGTGGGCGGCGGCCGACGGGGCTCGAACCGGGACTGACCTGGCCGTACATTGCGGGGGTGATACGACACGCGGCGTTACCGGTGCTGTCGATGATCGTCGCCTCGGGGGTGGCCTCCCTGGGGATGCGCGGGAACGCGATCCGCGTCCTCGGCGAGGACTACCTGCGGGTCGCCCGCCTGCGCGGGCTCTCGGACGTGACTATCTCGACGCAGTACGTCGCCCGCAACGCGATCCTCCCGATGTACACGACGCTACTGATCGGCATCGGCGAGATGTTCGGCGGGTCGGTCATCCTCGAACAGGTGTTCCAGTACCGCGGTATCGGCTGGTACATGCTATCGGCGACCTACCAGCGGGACTACCCGTTGATGATGGGCGGGTTCGTCGTCATCACGCTCGCGGTCGTCATCGCCCTGCTGTTGGCCGACCTCACCTACGGCTACCTCGACCCGCGGGCGAAGGGCCAGAGCGGTGAGACCTACTGATACAATGGCGTCACGAAATCCACACTCCGCCGGAGGGACCGACCGATGACCGACGAGACCGACGGGGACGGCCCCGACCGGACCGACCACGCCGAGGCGCTGGAGTCGATCCCCTCGCGCGAGGGAGGCGCCGACGCAGCGGCGGGCGACGCCGCCGCGGAGACGGCTCCGGAGTCCACGGCCGCCGAGCGCCCGGGTGCGCGCGAGCCCGTCCGCGCCGACGGCGGGAGCGTCGGCGTCGAATCGCCGTTCGAGGTGGTCTCCTCCGTCGAGGAGACCCGTCTCGACAAGCTGCGGAAACTCTACGACTCGTACGTCCGCGCGCCCTTCTTCATCGTCTGGACGGACTGGCGCGCCCGGATCGGCTTCACGATCGTCTTCACGTACCTGCTGATGGGCATCGTGGGACCGCTCGTCGTCGAACCGACCGAGGTCGGCGAGGCGGGCGCGCTCGCCAAGCCGTTCCAGAACTGGGAGTACCCGCTCGGAACCGACAACATGGGTCGGGACCTGTTCTCGCAGGTGGTCTTCTCGACGACCGAGATCCTCAAGATGGTCTTCGCGGGCGCGCTGGCGACCGTCGGCGTCGGGACGATGGTCGGCGCCGTCGCCGGGTACAAGGGTGGCTGGGTCGACACCGTCCTCTCGTCGGTGACGGACATCTTCATCAACCTGCCCGGGTTCCCGACGGTGATGGTGCTCGCGCTCCTGTTGCCGATCGGGAGCAACCCGTACACGGTCGGGCTCCTGCTTTCCATCGCCGCGTGGGGCGGCCTGGCGCGAGCGATCCGGTCGCAGATGCTGACGCTGCGCGGGGAGTCGTTCGTCGAGGCCTCGCGGGCGATGGGCATCCCCTCGCGGGACATCGTCTTCAAGGAGATCGTCCCGCACCTGATGCCGTTCGTCGTCATCAACCTGACCAACGCCGCCCGCCGAGTGATCTTCTCGGCCGTCGGGCTGTACTACCTCGGTATCCTGCCGTTCGAGAACCTGAACTGGGGGATCACGCTCAACCAGGCCTACGGCGCCGGCGCCCACTACCGGCCGGGCGCGCTTCACTGGTTCCTGACGCCGATGATCGCCATCGTCGTCTTCTCCGTCGGCCTGATCCTCCTCGGGCAGTCGCTCGACCGCGTCTTCAATCCGCGGGTTCGTGCCCGCCACGAGAAGCGTTCGGGCGATATGGCGCCGGACGGCGAGAGCGACGAGGAACTGACCGGCGACGTGGGGAGTGTCTGAGATGACTGTTTCGGAGACCGACTACGAACGGACGGTGGCGCACAGCGACCCGATCCTCCAGATGCGGGACACGACGGTCTCGTTCGGGATGGAACGGGGCGAATCACGGGTCCTCGACAACGTCGACATGGACATCGAGCGCAACGAGGTGCTCGGCGTCGTCGGCGAGTCCGGCTCGGGCAAGTCGATGTTCGCCTCGGCGCTGCTCGACGCGGTCGTCGAGCCGGGCCACTTGCGCGGCGACATCACCTACAACTCCGGCGACGGCGAGTCGCTCGACGTGCTCGAACTGAGCAAGGCCGAGCGCAAGGCCTACCGCTGGGAGGAGGTGTCGATGGTGTTCCAGGGGGCGATGAGCTCGTTCAACCCCGTCCGGGATATCGAGACCCACTTCGTCGAGACGCTGGAGGCCCACGACTACGACGTCGGCGAGGGCATGGAGCGGGCCCGGCAGCTGCTCGAAGACCTGTACCTCGACGCCGACCGCGTGCTCGATTCGTACCCCCACGAGCTGTCGGGCGGGATGAAACAGCGCGCGCTCATCGCCCTGTCGCTCATCCTCGAACCCGAGGCGCTCGTCATGGACGAGCCGACCGCGGCGCTCGACCTGCTGATGCAGCGCTCGATCATCTCCCTGCTGGAGAACTTGAAAGAACGGTACGACCTGACGATCGTCTTCATCACGCACGACCTGCCGCTGGTGGCCGACATCGCCGACCGGGTCGGCGTGCTGTACGCCTTCGAGTTCGTCGAACTCGGGCCGACCGACGAGATCCTCGAAGACGCGGCCCACCCCTACACCCGGAAGCTGCTGAAGTCGACGCCGAACCTCGAATCGCCCATCGAGAACATGCGGCCGGTCGAGGGGTCGGCACCGGACCCGGTGAACGTCCCCGACGGGTGTAGCTTCCACCCGCGGTGCCCGCTGGCCGACGACCAGTGTATCGAGACCGACCCCGGCCCGTACGACGCCGGCGAGGGCCGATTCGTCCACTGTCACCACTGGGAGCACGCCGCCGAGGAGATCCCGATGGACGAGTTCACCGACCTCGACGACCCCGGCGCGCCGAACCGGGCGGCCCGCGAGACGACCGACCGCGTCGGGGAGGACCCGGTGCTGTCGCTCGACGACGTGAAGGTCCACTTCGAGAAGGAGTCGGGCTTCCTCGACTTCTTCGAGGACCCGCCGGCGGTCAAGGCCGTCGACGGCATCGATCTGGACATCTACGAGAACGACGTGGTCGTGCTCGTCGGGGAATCGGGCTGCGGGAAGACGACGCTGGGCAAGACCGCCGTCGGGCTCCAGCGCCCGACCGGCGGGAGCGTCGAGTACCGCGGCGACGACATCTGGGACGTGCGCGACGGCAACGGCGACGGCTCCCGGTCCTGGAGCGAGATCCGCCGTTCGCTGCAGATCGTCCACCAGGACCCCGGGAGCGCGCTGAACCCCCACCGTCGCAACAACAAGATCCTCGAAGCGCCGCTGAAGCGCTGGCACGACGACTTAGACGGCAACGACCGCCGCCAGCGCGTCATGAGCATGCTCGAACACGTCGGCATGACGCCGCCGGAGGACTACTACGAACGATACCCCCACCAGCTCTCCGGCGGGGAACAACAGCGCGTCGCGCTCATCCGCGCGATGCTGATGAACCCCGAGGTGATCCTCGCCGACGAACCCGTCTCCGCGCTGGACGTGAGCCTGCGCGTCGAGATGATGGATCTGCTCATCGAGCTGCAGAACATGTTCGACACGTCGTACCTGTTCATCAGCCACGACCTCTCGAACGCCCGCTACATCGCCGAGCGCACCGGCGGCCGGATCGGCGTGCTATATCTCGGCGAACTGGTCGAGATCGGCCCGCCCGAGCAGGTCATCAACGACCCCCAGCACCCCTACACGCAGGCGCTGCGCTGGGCGACGCCGGAGCTCGACCCCGCGGAGGAACGGGCCGAGGAGTCGCCGATCCGCGAGATCGACATCCCGGACCCGACGAACCCGCCGTCGGGCTGTCGCTATCACACCCGCTGTCCGGAGGCCCGCGAGGTCTGTGCCGAGCAGACGCCCGGGTCGTACGACGCCGACACCGCGAGCCCGCTGCATCGCGGCACCTGCTTCCGGATGGTCGACAACCACGAGTACTGGTCGAGCCCCTCGATCGTCGACGAGGACGAGGACGGCTTCGGCTCGCCGAGCGACGAGTCGGCCGGTACCGCGCCCTCCGACGACTGAGCGCGCTCGCTCTCTTTTCGCGTCTCGTTTCGGATATCGTCGCAGAACGGTCGCTTCGCCGCCCGCTTCACTCGCCGAGCGCCCAGCGGACGGTCACGCGGCCGCCGTCCAGTTCCTCGTCGTACTGGCCCCTGAGATCCGATCGCTCGACGCTCGCGGGGACGTTCGTCGGCAGGTCGCCCTCGCTGACCTCGCCGGGCGCGATCTCGCCGCCGCGGTAGCGGTCGCGGTTGTCGCCGAGGTGTCGGTAGGAGTATTCCTCCTCGCCCCGGTAGAACGCGAAATCGGAGACGAGCGGCGCCCGCGCCGGCTCCTCGCCCGCGTTCTCGGCGCGGACGGTCCCGACCGCCCACTTGTCACCGCCGGGCGGCTCCGCAGTCGTCTCGCCGTCGCTGCCCTCGTAAGCGTACGTCTCTCCGACCCGCACGTCGCTCACCGAGAGGACGACGCCGTTCGGGAGCTCGTGACGCTCGCCCATGGGGAGCGCCCGCGGGACGAACCGCGTCCGCGCGACGGGGTCGGCGTCAGTCAGTCGGTACGACGCCGGCTCGACGTACCCGTTCGACGGGAGGGTGACGGTCTCGGTGACCGTCTCGCCGGCCGGAACGGACGCTTCGACGATCCTGCCGGTGCTCGCCCAGTCGCCCGTCCCGACCCTCGCCTCCACGCTCGCGGCGACCGACCCCGCGCGTCCGCCGGTGTTCTCCAGCGTCACCGAGAGCATCCCCTCGGTCCCGATCTCGATCTCCGACGGGGCCGACAGCCCGGTCACCGCGACCGACGCCGGCGTGGCCGTCGGCGTCGGCGTGGAAGTGTCGGTCGGTGTCTCCGCGCCGGCCGCTGTCCCGCCCGCATCGGTCGCCGGGTCGTTCGGATCCGTGGACGTCTCTGCGGTCCCGGCCTGTCCGCATCCGGCCGTGACTGCCGCTGCTACCGCGAGAAAGGCGCGTCGGTCCATACCCCTGTGTCTCGGTGACACACAATGGGGCTTTCGGTGAGGTGCCAGAACCGTTAACACACGTCGGGGAGAACCGACGGGGAGATGGAGATCAGCGACGTCGAGACGATCGAGTTCAGTTGCGAGTCCGCGAAGGCGCGCGACGAGAAGGGTCACGCTCACCCCGGCCCACCGGTCGAGCGGGTCCGGCGGATCACGCGGGTCGCGGTCGACGGCGGGCCCGACGGCTACTGTCTCGGTGGGCACCGTCCCACCAACGACCTGGCGAGCGAGACGCTGGCCGGCGAGGACCCGCGCGAGCGCGAGCGGATCCGCCGCAGACTCCGGCGGATGGGTCGGCTGCGGCGCGCGACGCTGAGCGAGACGACGGTCTCGCGGGTCGACTGCGCGCTGTGGGACGCTGCGGGCAAGCACTACGGCGAACCCGTCTTTCGGCTGCTCGGCGGCCACCGCGAGCGGGTGCCCGCCTACGCGAGCACGATGGTCGGCGACGACGACCCCGACGGTCTGGGGACGCCCGAGGCGTACGCCGACTTCGCCGAGACGCTCGTCGACCGCGGCTACCCCGCGGTGAAACTCCACACCTGGATGCCGCCCTACGACGCCGACCCCGAGCGGGTGGTCGCCGCTTGCCGGGCCGTCCGCGACCGCGTCGGCGTCGAGGTCGAACTGATGCTCGACTCCCATCACTTCTACGCGCGGACCGAGGCGAAACGCATCGGCGACGCGCTCGCCGACCTGGGTTTCGCCTGGTTCGAGGAGCCGATGGACGAGCACTCGGTCGGCTCCTACGAGTGGCTGACCGACGAGGTCGACGTGCCCGTCGTCGGGCCGGAGACGGCGGAAGGCGGCGCACAGACCCGCGCGGAGTGGCTCCGCCGGGACGCCGCGGACGTCGGCCGCGTCGGGGTTCACGACGTCGGCGGCATCACGCCGGCGCTGAAGGCGATCCACGCCTACGAGGCGTTCGGCGTCGAGTGCGAACTCCACGGCGGCAACCTGCCGAACCTCCACCTGCTCGCCGCGATGGCCGAGTCCGGCCGGTACTACGAGCGCGGCCTGCTCCACCCCGACTACGACTACGAGGGCGCCCGGCCGTATCTGGAGACGCCGCTCGACCCGCTGGACGACGACGGCCGCGTTCGTGTCCCCGATTCGCCGGGACTCGGCTACGACTTCGACTGGACGTTCGTCGCGGAAAACCGGGTCGAGCCGTGAGCGACCGACAGCTTCGATCCCCGTCGCCGAGGAGGTGGGACCGATGACCGACGCCGAAGACGCCGCCGAGGCTGCTCGACCGACCGACGCCAGCCACCTCGCGCTCGTCTGTTCGACCGCGGGCGACGGCGAGTCGGGGGTCTACGCCTACGGCTACGACGCCGACGCGGGGACGCTCTCGGACCTGACGACCACAGCCGTCGAGCACCCGATGTTCCTCGCTGTCCACCCGAACGCCGACCGCGTCTACGTCGCCAACCGGACCGACGGCGGAACGGTGACGGCGTTCGCCGTCGACCGAACCGACGGCTCGCTCACGCGGCGGGCCGACCGGTCGAGCGAGGGTGTCGGTCCCTGCTACGTGAGCGTCGACCCGGCGGGGCGCTACGCGTTCGCCGCCAACTACGGCGGCGGCACGGCAACGATGTACCCGCTCGACGAGGCGGGCGACCTCGGCCCGGCCTGCGACGTGGTCAGACACGAGGGCAGCGGGCCGGTCGACGACCGCCAGGCCGAACCGCACCCCCACTCGGCCGTGCCGAGTCCCGACGGTCAGTATCTCTACGTGCCGGACCTGGGCACCGACGAGGTCGGGATCTACCGGATCGACGCCGGGGCCGACCGGCTCAGACCGGCCGAGACGGCGAGCGTGACTTTACCGCCGGGGACCGGGCCACGCCACCTCGCGTTCGGGCCCGACGGCGAGTACGGCTATCTGGTCGGCGAACTTGACTCCACGCTCACGGTCCTGGCTCGGGACCCGTCGACGGGCGCGCTCGCCCCCGTCGCGAGCGCGAGTGCGCTTCCAGAGGGTGTTGGGGAGTCGGACAACGCACCGGCGGACGTACACGTCCACCTCAGTGGGCCGGTGTACGTCTCGAACCGCGGTCATCAGAGCGTCGCCGCGTTCGATGCGTTCGACGACACCCGGGGCGAACTCCGTCCGCTCGGTCACACGCCGACCGGCGGCGCGAACCCGCGGGACTTCGCGGTGGCTCCGGACGGTCGACACCTGCTCGTCGAGAACCGCGACGGCTACGAGGTCGCCACGTTCGCGGTCGGCTTCGACGGCCGACTCGCCGAGCGGACGCGGCGGGAAGTGCCGAAACCGACCTGCCTCGCGTTCGTCCCGCGGGACTGAGCGCGGCGGGTTCCGCCGCGGTCGCCGGTTCCGCGAAGGCTATCTTTATTCGCGCTCGGCGAGACACACGAGTCGCATGGAGACCTTCGAATCCGACGACGGACACGTGGTCGTCCGTCTCGACCGCGGCGACATGGCACTGGAATCGATCGAAGCGGCCTGCGAAGCCCACGACGTGGACACCGGCGCGGTGGTCTCGGGGATCGGCACGTTCAGCAACCTCAACATCCACTACGTCGACCGGACCGACCTGCCCGACGAGCAGGCGGACCGCAACGTCGCCCTCGAACTAGACGGGTCGTGGGAAGTCACGAACGTCGGCGGCGCCATCGCCGACGGCGAACCCCATCTCCACGTGACGGCGTTCGACGGTGAGC
>Ga0207755_100618_pt1 | contig 15174 bp, 19 predicted proteins | sample A23P2SouthBayCA_FD_187734 | JGI IMG/M metagenome (GOLD analysis project Ga0207755, IMG submission 187734) | Aerobic enrichment media microbial communities from Bioluminiscent Bay, La Parguera, Puerto Rico - A23 P2 (SPAdes) | ecosystem: Environmental > Aquatic > Marine > Unclassified ...
TCAACAGCGCGTCGCGGTTCGGTGCCCCTCCTGTTCGCCGGCCGACGAGACCGCCCACGAGGTGCTCAACCACGGTGGGCAGGCCACGGTCCGGTGCAGCGAGTGCAGTCACGTTCACAAGACGACCATCGAGGAGGAGTCACGCGTCGACCGCCGGGTCATCGTCTCCCAGGACGACGAATCGACGGAGGCACGCGTCGAAGTGCCGCCGGAGGAAGAGCTATCGACGGGCGACGAGTTCCTCGTCGAAACCGACGAGGCGATTCTCACCGCACGTATCACCTCCATCGAGACGACGGAGGGCGCCCGCGTCGACGAAGCCACTGCAGAAGACGTGAAGACGCTGTGGACGCGTGCGGTCGGCAACGTCGCGGTGAACCTGACGCTGCACCCGAAAGACGGCGGCCACGACGAGACTCGGAGCGTGAAGATACAGGTACCCGGCGACGAGGAGTTCATCGTCGGCCGAACCCACGAGTACGGCGGCGAGGAGTTCACCGTCGAGCGCCTGCTGGTCCGGGAGGACGCCACCGACTACTATCGAGAGGGATACGACCACGGCGGCGACGCGGCGCTCGCGAAGGATCTCAAGCGAGTGTACGCCCGAGACGAGAACTCCACCCAGCGGGCGTGGTCGGCCTGGTAGGACCGTGTTCCGACGCGACGACGACAGCGATGCGGATTTCGAAACCCGTCGGGAGCGAATGGTCGAGACACTCGCCGAGAGCGGCCGCATCGAACGCGAGTCGACTATCGAGGCGCTGAAGGCCGTCCCGCGACACGAGTTCGTCCCACCCGAGCGCCGGGGGAGCGCCTACGCCGACCGACCGCTTCCCATCGGTAACGACCAGACCATCTCCGCGCCGCACATGGTCGGCATCATGTGCGACAGACTCGCCTTGAGCGAAGGCGAGGCGGTGCTCGAAGTCGGCACCGGCTGTGGGTATCACGCCGCGGTCACGGCCGAAATCGTCGGCGACGGCAACGTCTACACCGTCGAGTACGTCGAATCGCTGGCCGAAGACGCGCGAAAGCGACTCGACGACCTCGGGTACAACGTTCAGGTCCGCGTCGGCGACGGCCACGACGGGTGGCCCGAGTACGCCCCCTACGACGCCGCGTATCTCACCTGTGCCGCCCGTGAGTTGCCCGAAGCGGTCCTCGAACAGCTCCGGGAGGGTGGTCGCTTGCTCGCGCCCGTCGGTGAGCGCCGACAGCGGCTCGTCCGCGCCGTCAAATGCGAGGACGGCATCGACCGCGAAGAGTTCGGCGGCGTCCGGTTCGTCCCGATGCAGGGCGGCGATTCTTGAGGCCGGAACGCGAAGTCGGCGTATGCCAACGCAGGACCGAAGCGAGCCGCCCTGGCGCGAGATAGCGTTGCTGTGGGCGGCCCGCCGCTGTGGCGCCCTCGAAGCGCTGTCGACGACCGCGGGAGCGCCCGAAGCGGTCGCCGACGCCACCGATATCGACCCCGAAGCGGCCGAGCGTCTCGTTGCCGCGCTGCAGTCGCAGGGCTTTCTCACCCGCGTCGACGGGGAGTGCGAACCCACCAACCGCTTGCTTGGCTTTCTAACGAAGACCGACCTCCGCTCTATCGGCCGCCTGCCCGCCGAGTTGGACGCCTTCGGGCGGTGGGTCGCGCTGCCGGAGACGCTGGCCGGTCGAGCGGTTCCGGAGCAGCCAGACGAGTTGCGGAACGAACTCGGCAAAGAGACTGCCGCCGACGAAGTCTGTCTGCGCTCGGAGGTGACGACCGCGGTCCACGCCGCCCCGGACGGCGACAGCGTCGTGGTGGTCGGCGACGGAGCGGGCCGCCGTGCCGTCGAGTTCGCCCGCCGTGGCTGGTCAGTGACGTTGCTGGACAGCGAAGCCCGAATCGATGCCGCCGAACCGCTGCTTCGTCGGGAATCCATCGACCTCCGTCGCGGCGACGGAACCGAGATACCAACGTGTGACCTCGTGGTCGGCGTCGAAACCCTGAGTCGCCGGGACAGTGACAGTGCCACAGACCACGTCGCGGCCGCGGCCGCCGCAGCATCTACGGTCGTCTTCCTCGACACCTTCGATGGCGAAACGCCCGGAGCCGCGTTGGTCGATATCGACCGACTGGCGGCAGGGGAGGGTCGCGTACACGGCATCGGAGCGACCCGCTCGTGGCTCGAAGGGGCGTTCGACGACGTATCCGTCGAGGCGGTGCCGTCGAGTCGGCGCTCGGCGCTCATCGGGCGCTCGATTCAATAGGCTCCGGCCCCGATTTCGAGTATGGACCCGGCGGTGCTCCGCGACGACATGGTCGACAGCCTCGAACACGAGGCCAAGGCCGTCGTTCGCTCGGAGACGGTCAGCGTCGCGATGCGGGAAGTGCCTCGTGAGCCGTTCGTCGACGACGAGGCGGCCGCCTACGCCGACCGCTCCTCGGAGCGCTACGGAACGCGCGTGCTCTCCCCGAGTGCGGCGGGACGACTGTTGGAGGCACTCGCCGTCGACCCCGACGACGACGTGTTGGTCGTGGGCTGTGGCGTCGGATATACCGCCGCCGTCATCGCCGAGATTGTCGGCGAGGCGAACGTCCAGGCCATCGACATCACGCGCCGCCTCGTCTACGAGGCGCGGTCGAACCTCGAACGCGCCGGCTACCCTGGTGTACTCGTCGACCGTCGCGACGGCGCCCGCGGACTCCCCGACTACGCACCCTACGACCGAATTCTCCTCGAAGCCGCCGCTATCGAACCGCCGCGGGCGCTCCTGAACCAGTTGGCCCCCGAAGGACGACTGGTCATGCCCCGAGGCACCGGAACCCAGGAACTCGTCGCCGTCGAGGGCGAGGAGGCCGTCGCCGAGTTCGGCACCGTCGCCTTCCAGCCGATGTTGGTCGAAGGCGAGCAGGCCGACACCGTCGAGCGCAACCGAACCCACCGCGAGGACCGCGAGCACGCCCGCCGGGCCGCCGAGCGCCGGAAGGGCTGGGAGCAGTCGTGGATAGACTGGGACGACCGACTCTGAAGTGGCCTACTTTTCGACCACCAACAGCGCCGTGTTCTCACGTCTGTCGGCGTAGTCGCTACCCGCGGGCGGTTTGATGTCGAAGACGACGGTGCCGTCTCGCTGGTTCGGACCCAACTCGGGGTCGATGTTGAACTCCGCGGTGCCGTTCTCGTCGGTCTTCGCCGTCGTGACGCCGTCGAGTCGTGCCGACCCGCCGCGGGCGACGACGGTGGCATCGGCGACGCGCCCCCCGTCGGGGTCGACGACCGCCACCGAGACGGAACCGTTGTCGGGCGTCGTGACCTCCGGCGTCGGCCGAACGTCGAGTTCCGTCACCGCGAGTCCGGAGATGCCGGAAATCATGCTCATCATCACCGAGAGGCTGGCGACGCCGACGACGAGTGCGATGACGAGGCGAACCGGCAGTCCCTCGATACCGCGTTCGTCCTCGCGTAGCCGTGTTGCTCTGAACATGGGGCGTCTGGCCTCGGTATCGTACATAAACCGCCGGGTCGCCGGAACCGCAATCTCGGCCATCGGAACCGCAAGACCCCTGTAGGTCCCGGGCGCAGCGTCGCCCATGCAACCGCGGGCGGCGGCGCTGGTCGCGGCGGGCGGGTTCGTCGGTGCGGTGAGTCGACACGCCGTCGCCGTCGCGTTGCCGACAGCGTTTCCGTGGGGGACGCTCGCGGTCAACGTCGTCGGCGCGTTTCTGTTGGGGATGGTCGTCTACGAGACGCTGCATCAGGGGCGACTCTCGATGGCCGCTCGGACGTTCGTCGCGACCGGGTTCCTCTCGTCGTTCACCACCTACAGCACGTTCGCCAGCGAGACGGTCGGACTCACGCCGACGCTGGCGGCGGCCAACGTCCTCGCCAACTACGCACTCGGCGGCGTGGCAGTCCTGCTCGCACGAGAGGTGGTCCGGTGGCGCTCGTAGCGGCGCTTGCGGTCGGCATCGGCGGGTCGGTGGGGGCGCTCGCACGGTACGCCATCGGGAACGCAATCGAGCAGCGGGGCCTCGACACGTTCGCCGTGAACGTCCTCGGCAGTTTCGCACTCGGCGTCGTTCTCGCAGTCGGCCTCGGAGACACCGCAAGGCTGGCCTTCGGCGTCGGCTTCTGTGGGGCGTTCACTACGTTCTCGTCGTTTGCCGTCGAGAGCGTCCGACTCGCAGAAGACGAAAACGTCGAGGTCGCAGCCGTCTATGCGGCCGGGACGCTCGTCGCCGCTCTCCTCGCGGTCGCTCTCGGAAGCGAAATCGGTGCCACCGTCGCGTAGCTGCCCCGTCGACCGGGCGAAAGTATAGGTCCGTTCGCACGCGCATAGGGGTATGTTCGAGGATGCCACACCGGTCAGCACCGGCACCGAAGACGCCAGCGCCGCCTGGGTCCGTCCCGTCGCCGTCTTCGAGGGGGGTGCGGCATGAAACTCGCTTCCTTCGAAGTCGAAACGCCGGTCGGAACACGACAGCGCGTCGGCGTCCGCGACGAACACGGTGCGCTCGTCGACGTGACCGCCGCCTACGCCGCCGACCTCAACTCGCGGGGGGAGGCCGACCCCCTCGCCGTCGCCGAAACCCACGCTCCACCTGAAATGTCGACGTTCCTCCAGCGCGGTGAATGGGCCTTCAACGCCGCCCGCGACGCCGTCGCGTTCGTCCGTGAGACCGACGCCTCGGAAGGCCCGACGGGCGGGCAACTCCGGTTCGACCCCGCCGACGAGGGCGTTCGACTCCTCGCACCGCTGCCGCGGCCGAACTCGATTCGGGACTTCATGGCCTTCGAGGAACACGTGAAGAATAGCCTCGGCGAGGAGCCACCGCAGGTGTGGTACGACACCCCGGTCTACTACAAGGGCAACCCCGACAGCGTCGTCGGACCCGGCGAGGAGGTAGCGTGGCCGAGTCACTCCGAGCAACTCGACTACGAACTCGAAATCGCCGCCGTCATCGGCAAGGAGGGAACCGACATCGATGCCGCCGACGCCGAGGAGTACATCGCCGGCTACACCGTCTTCAACGACTTCAGCGCCCGGGACACACAGATGCAGGAGATGCAGGGCCGCCTCGGCCCCGCGAAGGGAAAGGACTTCGCCAACGCCTTCGGCCCGTTTCTCGTCACGACCGATTCCTTCGACCTCTCCGAAGCGCGCATGACCGCCGAAATCAACGGCGAGACGTGGTCCGACGGCGTCGCTGGCGAGATGTATCACTCCTTCGCGGACATCGTCGAACACGTCTCACGCGACGAGACGCTGTACCCCGGTGACGTACTCGGCAGCGGTACCGTCGGCGAAGGCTGTGGCCTCGAGTTGGGACGGTTTCTCGAAGAAGGCGACACCGTCACACTACACGTCGACGGACTGGGGACGTTGGAGAATACCGTTCGCTAAGCCGACCTATCGGCGTTCAATTTCCGCAGCTGTACCTCGAAATCCCGTGTCGAAAGCTCCTCGGCCGTGCTGTCGAGGTCCGCCCGCAACGCCTCGACGCGTTCGGTGAGATCGCTGTAGGCATCGCTGTTCTCCAGTTCGTGTTGGCTCTTCTGGGACTGCAGCGCCGCCCGCTTCGAGGCAAGCGAGAAGAACTCCTGCAGTTGGTTGTCGTAAGCCGACCGGGAGAGCAACGACTCGACGACCCCGACGAGGTCATCGCGCCGAATCGGCTTGACGATGTACTCGTCGAACCCCATCTCGATGATGTCGAAATCAGGTTCGACGGCCGTCACCATCGACACCCGGCAGTCGTACTCCGACTCGCGAATGTGTTCGAGCACCTCGTCGCCCGACACCTGTGGCATCAGGCGGTCGATGAGCGCCACGTCGACGTCCTCGTCGAGAGCGTCGAGCGCCTCCTGGCCGCCGTAGGCCGTTCGAACGTCGTACTCCTGGGAGAGCCACGCCGTGTATAAATCGGCAAGGTCCCGCTCGTCGTCGACGACGAGTACCGTCGCCGTTTCGGTCGTCTCCGTATCCGTCCCCATACTGACCCCAACGAGATACAACAAAATAGCCGTTGGGGCTGTTTTCTCGCTCTGAGAACGGCCGTTTCGCCTCCAAGACGCCTTTCTCAACTGCACCTACAGACGGAATAAATAAGCCACAATATAAATACTTCTCAACTAACAGGCAGTATCGCTAACACGGGTCGACTGCATTATACGAGCGGGCGGCATTTCCATCCACCCACCCACAAACCGGCCGAGGGAATCTCGGCTGGTACATCGCCGCCCTACGTGTACGATGCGAACTCTAGTTGCTAGGACAAAATTATGCCCTTGTCGTGATTTCGACACCGTCGACGGGTTCTCACCTGATGAACGAAACAGTCAAAACGGGACTCGCCGGGGCTGAGCGAAGCCTTCGGCTTCGCGAAGGTCGCCGAGTCCAGTGACTGAGCGAACGTAGTGAGCGAAGGAAATGGACTCGCCGGGCAGGTGCTTGAAACAGAATCATAATGCATCCTCCACGGAGTCCTTTCGAACGTTCATCTTCTCCTGGTCGGTCCGGACGTCGTAGTGCTTGTACAGCACATCGAGCGACACGTCGCACCGCTCGCTGACGATTTCGGGAGCGACCTTCCGATTCAGGTGGTAGGTAATCGAACCACGTCGAACCGCGTGCGGCCCACAGGCCGACGGGCACTTGCTCGGATAGCCGTCCGCTCCGAGTGCATCACACTTCTCGGGGTCGACATCGTGCGGACAGTCGCCGTACTGACACGGCTGTGTGGCCCTGTTGACCCGGACGTAAATCGTGTCGCCAGTCGGCCGTCCGGCCCGCGTGGTGAACAGCGGTTCGCGGCCAAAATCGTCCGTCACGTCGTTCCGTTCGGGGTGTTCGAGCGAGTCCTCGATTACCTGGTAGTGAATCGGTCCGAGGTACACCCAGCGCTCGCCGTCGTCACCGTTCTTCAGTTTCGTTCCCTCGTCGGGGCGGTTCTTCACTACGAGCGCGTTGTCATCGGGTCGGAGATCGTCGGCATCGATAGCTCGGAGCGCCGACCGGCGCATTCCGGTGTACCACAGAAGCGTCATCATCGCGTGAGGTGGGCTCGCGTAGTGGTACTGATCGAGCGTCGAGAGAATCGACTTCGCTCGCTCGGCTGAAAGGTGTTCTTCGCGTGCTTCGGCTCCATCCGGCAGCTCCGGTGCGTGTAGCTTCTCCGCGAGGCCGTCAGTTACCCCCTCGATATCGGCCCAAAAGCGGAGCGCCATCCGCACCGTCGACAGCTGTTTCTGAAGCGTCAGTGCGCGAATCTGTGGCCGTCGCCACGCGACAAAGTCGGCGAGGTCACGGCCCGTGAGGTCGTTGAGGTTCTCGATCTCGGCGATTTCCACCGCCCACTTGCGGAAGTAGTTCATCCGCGTTCGGGCGTTCCGGATCGACGACTCCTCGAGCTCCGGTTTACGCGAACGGAGGAAGCGGTCGATTCCCTCGTCGACGGGAAGCGGTTGGAGGTCGTCAGGCATCGCTCAGCCCTCCGGATCGAGACGGCTCCAACAGTTCGACTCGGAGGTCGTTAGCGCAGCTGTCACAGATGGGGCCGACGTGTTTCGGTTGGTGACCGCCATTCGGACACCACACACAGTTTGTCGCTCCGCTCATTGCGGCCTCCGTCGGGCGCGACGACGACAGCCGTCGGAACAGTAGTCGTTCGGCTCACCGTTCTCGACGGCCGATTGGAACCGCCGTCCACAGCGCTGACAGACGACGCTGATTCCGACTCCGCTCATCGGCTATCCTCCGGTCGGGGCTCCGATCCGGTTCTGACGAAACCCGCCGCGGCAGGGTCACGGTCATGGCTGGTCTTCGAATCTCGGAGGTACGTACGTTCCATCTCCGCGATGGTCTCTTCGACCATCTTCGGATTGCTTGGGTAGTCAGCGCGTGCCTCCAGTTCGGTGTGCAGTTCCACGCGCTTCAGCGCGTTCTGGCGTTCGAGAGCCTCCGCGATTCGATTCAGTTCCGCGAGTCCCTCGAAATCTAGCCCCATCAGGAATCAGCCTCCTCGAAGCCGTCGGTTCGTTCGACTAGCCACGCGACCTCGCTGACGAGGGCGTCTCGCCCAGCGTCGGTGACATCGTAGGCGTTCGTCCGCTGGTCCTTCCGACCCTTCGTGACGAAGCCGTTCGCGACGAGTTCGTCGAGATTAGGGTACAGTCGGCCGTGGTTGACCTCGGCGTCGTAGTACGCGCGGAGTCGGCGTTTGATGGTGACGCCCTTCGGGGCGTCTTCGGCTTCAGCCAGGACCGCGAGAATGCGGAGCTGGAACTTCGAGAGGTCGGCGGGCTTTTTGTGCGGCGGTGCGTCTTCGTCCGTGCGGGCCTTCGTGCCCGCGTTAGTGGCTTCCGTCATCGTTCAGGTACGGAAGCATCCGCCCGGCGGCCCTCGTCGGGCTACCCCGGCGACGGGTCCAGCGTCGCCGGGTTCACTTCTGAATGAAGTTCAGACAGACGAGATGCTTCCTTGCACCGGACATTATCCCACTTATGCATAAATCTATCGTATGGGCTAAAATGAATATTTTATGAATATTTGATACGAATTAGGGTGCTTCCCTTTGTATATGGGTGCAATGAGAAAATCTGGGTCGTGGCAGACAGTCTGGGATGATCGAATCTTAGAGACTGCTGCGAACGACGATGACGGTGCTGTTTCGCTCACCGGATTAGTGGAAGATGAGCATATCCGAATTTCACAATCGAGTATTTCACGCCGGTGTAAAACCCTTGCAGAACACGGATTACTGCGGAAGGTCGGACCAGGAACCTACATTCTCACGGACGAAGGAGAAGCATACCTCAAAGGAGAGTATGATGCAAACGAGGGGGTATACCTAAACAACTATTCCGAAACGAACGGACCGACTGCAACCGAAACGGAATCCAATAGCATCCCCTGATGACGCTCAGTAGCGTTCCCCTCCGACGCTGCGCGACGTGGCAGATTGAGACCGATGATCGACTACTAGAGTTGCTTCGAGGTGAAGGGTGGACATCTCCCAGGTCATTGGCGGCTAAACCGACAGTTCACCTTTCAGTCCGAGAAGTCCGCCGACGGCTTCGGATGTTAGCTGATGGAGGATTAGTTGCCCCGTCTGACCCGGATTTTGATTTGTATCACCTGACCACTAACGGAGAATTGTATCTAGATGGAGAGCGGAATCAGGAGTTGCATCCACATCCATTTATACACGCCCTTGCCACACAACCCCTCATTCAGGGATAGATTGACAATTTCAGTCCGAATCGTCGTTACTGAGGGTCGTTATAATGATTTAATTAGGTCTTCCCATTCCTCAGCAGTCCATTTTAATGAGCTAACGGCACCAAGATAGTCTTCAGATGGGGATGACAACCCCTCAACATCCAGTGCATAGCCATTTGGGTCAATATCCGCGAGTGATCCAACCCCACTAGATACTACTGCCCGTTTTTGTTTCTCTACCACTTCAAGAGAACCTCTTTTAAAATCAGGCCATGTAGCATATCCAGAGATATGAACCGGTATTGGATTAAAGTCAGGTAATTTGGAGGTTATCTGTTCAATTTTCTCACCATCAAGATCGGATAGAGACTGTTGAAGCACGTCTAGACGGTCGAGATATTGAACAAAATGCATATACGGGAGTCCGACCCGGGCGAGTACATAAACGTCAGCCGTTGCTTCGTCTTTCGATCCTATAGGAAGCCAGAGTGAACCGGGTTTTGACATTTTTATCTGGATTTTCTTTGCTGGGTCCCGACGCTCTCCATCAATCTCGATCGCATCGATATCACTACCGATCATATCTTGGACATCTGCAGACCGGCCAAAGTCCAAATACACATTGTCGATACCTTTTGATTCAAAAAATCTAGCTACTGCGAGTTCTGCAAGGTATCCACTAAGTGCATTATCTAGGTGTTGAACTAGCGAACGCTGTCTAAACCCATCAAGGTCGGTAGGGTCAAGTTCAGCGACAACAACGTCGTATAGACTCGATGCTAATGATTGTTTATAAGCACCGAATCCCAAGGAGACAGTACTATATTGTATTCTATTAGTAAACCAAGATTCCAAATCATCAAGATCGACTGCTTTGGTGTTTCCTTTTGGCTTGGTTGGGAGTCCGTGCGTTCGGTAGGAGGCCCGTATTAAATCACGGAGCGTTTCCGTACTCCACGGTTCAATATTTGTTCGACTCGCTAAAGCCTCGGCAGCATTTTGACAGTCCTCCTTTGTATTCGAGGCTCGAAGTTTGAGTTGTTTCTCGACCATCCAGATCCAGAGACATGAGTCAGAAGGATAATCTTTAGCACAATCATAAGTTTACTCATAATACCATATTCCTTACTTATTTATGAAGGCTCAATATAGTTACGAGTTGATGAGTAATACCTCATCAACAGAGATTGCTATTGAGAGACTATGTCGATAAGCCGATTGCGGGTTTCTTGATCAAGCCGGGCGACACCTACCCGGTGGTATGTTAGTACCTTGCAACCCTTATCAGTCAACTTATCCTCGCGGATATATCGTAGTGTACTCTCAGAAGTAGCAAGACACCAAATTGAGCCCGGCTTTGCCGCTTCCGCAATTTCATCCCAGCGCTCCGTAATAATCTCCTCAAAGTCACTCCCAGGTAGAATTATTAGCACCACGTCTAACTTCGGAAGGGCATCCACCATTGAATCGACAAAGTCTGTCTCTTTACCATTCGAATATCTACTGGCTTCATCAACAAACTCATTGCCACGAACATATCCAAACTCACTGGAAAGCAAATAAAGATCTACATCAGCGAATTCTTCCAACTCTTCCTTTGTGTTCCGTATCGTTCGAAAATGACCTTGGAAATATTCCTCAAAAGTGAGACCATCCGTGTTTTCGCTAACTGTACCTGACCCTTTAGCGAAGATACCCGCATTCATTCTTAGCACCTATATCGCTAGTCGTGTTAAGATTTTGTACTTCGGAACGCGGAGCACAGAGTATTTCGAGCGTATTCAGAACGAAAGACGGTTCAATGGCCTCAGTCGTCGCGTGGCTTCTGAAGCATCACGACCCATTCACACTCAATGACGCCACCTTCATGATTTCGACCTTGGAACAGGTCTCGATTGGTGATTTGATCCCACGCAGATCCAATAAATCGGAAGCCACCTTTTTCGTCAATATCGGCACCGTGTCCCTCTATTTTCCCGAGGTTTTGTGCAATATCAGCCACATATTTGTGGCTGTGAATTAGCCGCTCTCCGATTGTGTTCTCGCCGATAACGAAGAAGTAGTAGCCTCCGGGTTTCAAGTGCTCATAGACCCTTGCGAGGTTTTGAGCCATATCCTCTGCGAAGAATTTCCAAGTGACATACGCTTTCCGCTCGGCATCATTATGATCTAGCGTATGGATATTTGCGATATCATCGTCAAGTTTCGGAAGCCTGGTGGCCTCAAATTCCTCATCAGTTCCAACCCAAATATCTCGTATTGAGGCTGGTAGATCTTGTTTGACCTTACTCATCGAAACAGAATTACTACCGACGATAGATTTGCGAAGCTCCGTTGCGTCGAATTTCTCGTCATCCGCCAAGAGATCATAAATCCAGAAGAGCCGAAGTTTTGACCCCCGATAATAATTCATTGCATTAATATAGGGCGGAGAGGTGATAGCTATGTCAACTTCCCCTTTGTATTCGGGAACATCAAACGTACGGGCATCTCCGAGTCGAATATCCGTCTTTGCCTTGTGTGCGAGGTTTTTTGATAAATCGTGTCCTTCACCAGTTCCGTTGCTGTCGTCTCCGAAGGAGCCAATTCGTTGCTGGCCAGGAGCAACGTGAGCCTTACCGTAAATCTCGTTCCACAGTTCGACAAGTTTACGCTCAGACTCGATGAGCTGCTCTTGATGAGTCTCAAAAAGATTCGGTGGATGCTCACCATCTTCGATCTTCCGGCGCATTTTCTTTGACTTATACGCCTTTGAAACGCCCGGGTCTGCATTAGAAACCTCAAAGACCGTATTAGCGATCATGAGGACAAACCAGCGATTAACCCGATGGCGTAATTCCTCGTAGCTGAGGTCAAGGTCGTCGATAGCATCGGCTTCGAAGTCGCTCAGGGATGCCTCAATTTCGTCATCGCCAAGCTCGAATTCATCGGTTACCTTCCGAATACAGGAGAGGCCCCTAATCGCTTGATCTTCGAACCAGTGTTCTTTCTTGGTGCGATCCAAGAATTCGGCATCGTATTCCTCGTACAGTTGCTCTTCCGTGTCACTGAGGTCCTGTTCAAAGGAGTCACGAGCTAGCTCAAGGAGAGATGGTGGAATCGGAGACGTAGAAACTTCGCTTACCAACCGCGAGAGGGGGTTGATTTCGACGCCGAAATAATCACGCCCGTTTATTTTTGCCTCGACACCAGTAGTTCCGCTTCCACTAAACGGATCCAGGACTAAAGGACGTTCACCCTCCTCGTTGAGGTCATCTGTAAACTGTCGGATAAGATAACTAGGGATATGCGGAATGAAGATGGCCGGGTGTTTGTGAATCGAGTGCGTGAGATATGTCGTATTCGGGATAGAATGACCATCGTCAAGCTCTTTCACCAGCGACCGAAAGTCCATCTCCGGATATTCAGCAGGCTCTCCCTCGTAGGCGTATGTAACATCGTCACCCTTCGGGACGGGTCCGAGAGGGTATCCAGGCACTTCCTTAGCGGTATCTACTCCCATTCCCGGATTATCGTCAAACCTGAGATCGGGGAATACTGATTCACCGTCTCGCCGCATTTGGACCCCGCCATACTGTCTATACACAGATGGGCTATCGGTCAGCTGCGAATCCTCACTACTCATTCACCAAAACTCTGGAGTGGCGAGTACAAAAACCCAATCTAACCTCGGCGAGAGTGAAATTATATTATTAACGACTATTCGTTCTTCTTACTCATACGAGCTAAATATCTCTCGTTAAGAAAGGGTCAATACGATCAGCCAAGTGCGCTGGAACAGCGTACTTATTGCGTCTTTTTTCAAGAACCTGGCCGGGATAGTCACCCTCACCGACCATGATGTTCATTTGTCGGGTAGGGGCTCGATCAAAGTACGATCCAATTTCTTGTTTCGTCGGCGCTTGTGCCCAATCAATACGGTCGTTTGGACCGTCTGGACTGGTTTCACCACTCCCTTCGTAGTACGTAAGGGAACGTACAACCGGGTAGATTCGCTCCCGAGTACTATTCTTTTGATCTATGTCGTAGACGTAATTCCGGAAGGTTGCTCGCGCATCGGCGAGCACCTGACCTCTGGGATTATCCTCCAGTCGTTCGTCGGAGAGCTGATGTAGGAATATAGGACGAGTATTGAAGTGATACATGATGACTTGAATGGCGACATCGCGGAGATACTGACGAGGATCTGAATCGTAGACGTTTTCCACAAGATCAGTGCCGACGTTATTTGCAAACTCTTCAGCAAGGGTGATAGAGAGATCGTTAAGCTCGCTATCTATTTCATCTCTAGACCCACTAGCTAATGTTTGTCCGAATGATATGAGCTGATTCGCCAGCTCAGTTCTCCGTAAAATCATGTGTACCATCCGAATGGCATTGTTAGTACCATCATCAGACAATTCATACGCCTTGTTTTCTCGTTCAGCAATAGAGAAATTCAGCCATAAATCATCAGATTCATTTTCGTGGATGATTTCTCGAAGCGAAACAGGAGCTTGTTCAAAATCATCAATATCACCATCTTCACCAACAGCGGCTAAGGATCCAGTATACAAAGAGTTGAGATGAATATCCCCATAGAGACAAGAAAGGTGGAATACAATCTCATCGCTACCACCTTCCGGGTCGGGAATAGTAACATCTATGCGCATATTCTCATCATCCATTTCCTCAGAAACATTTGACGGTAGTCGCTGACGGAATTGACGGATTAAGCGCTTGCTGGTTGTCTGTTGAGGGTCATCTTCCCAACTAGCCGGGCGTCGGTTTTCGTTGAATAAAATCCCGATATGGAAATGGATGTCTGAGATACCTCGATCACGAAGGAACCCAAAGAACGAGTATTGATCGTCAAGGCCATATTCATCTTGAAAATCGGGATCAGGCTCAAGGACGATATCGTTTTTCACGAGTTCTTCAACAAGAGCTTCCGGCTTACGAAGCAGAGAAGGACGTGCAGTGGTTCCCCCACTGACAACGCTAGTCCGATGCTCTCCGAATACCAACACACCATCATCTTCAAAGTAGAGCGTTGCATCAGCATTAGCACTCTTATTGTCTGTACCCAAATCTAGATTTAACTCATTCAGCCTTTCGTACTCTCCACCTTCATCTTGATCAAGCGTTTCTGAGGTATAGGAGAGAGATCTCCAACCAGCATTTGGTTGCAGAATATATTGAGGTAGTTCTGATATATTCTGGTCAACAACGAGAATTTCATTCGGGTCTTCAGCCGCGATTACCTTTTCAAAGAATTTCCCTTTAATCGCGTCGAAGGACCGTGTGAAGTACTCTGCAACAGTAAACAGGCCCCCATATACAGCAGGCAGTGTGTCATTGCCATTTTCCGAGGCAAGGCTCCTTGCACGGTGTAGACCGCCTACGCTTTGGTTGGTAAGTTTATCACTACCATCTTCAACGTCATCATTTTCCTGCTTTTCGTGTTCTTGAAATGTCGCCAGCGGGAGTTTCCGAACCGGAGACTCTATTGTATCTTTTAGAATCAGTTCTGCGTCTTCTAAGTCCGCGTCATCGTGGATGGAAATGATTGACCTGTCGAAATAATCCATGCTAGGACGGAAACCCTAGCCCACCCCGAACATAAACCTAGGTCTAGTAAAGAATCGAGTGACAGAGCCGGGATTAAGAATCGATTGTGTATAACGGATGGTGGCCGAGTAGAGGTTAGTTCCTAACCTGCTCAACTAACTGAATCTGGTACGTTCCGTCATCGACTTTCGCTACACAGGCGTAGTGCTCACCCTCGATCTCACCGTCGGTCATCACGCCGTCGGCTTCCAGCTCTGATTTCGGTAGCGTAATGCCCCCACTTCGGCCGTCATCCAGGGATAGAATCTTTCTGATGGGCATACTCCGCATACGCGGCCACTAGGGAAGTATCTTTGTAGACTTCGCATACTTAACAGATTCTCACGTTTTTCGCCGTCTCGCGCCCGTTTCTCAGAGGTATCATGGCTC
>Ga0207755_100622_pt1 | contig 15066 bp, 14 predicted proteins | sample A23P2SouthBayCA_FD_187734 | JGI IMG/M metagenome (GOLD analysis project Ga0207755, IMG submission 187734) | Aerobic enrichment media microbial communities from Bioluminiscent Bay, La Parguera, Puerto Rico - A23 P2 (SPAdes) | ecosystem: Environmental > Aquatic > Marine > Unclassified ...
GGCCGCCGAGACCACCGAACGCGACGGGATAGACGACGCCCGCGACGACCGACGCGCGGAGGAGGCTCGGGTGGACGTTCGCGTATCGCGCGAGGAGGGCGAACGCGACGGCGAGCGGGAGGTAGCCGGCGGTGACGGTGGCGCCGGCGACGAGGGCGTCGCGGCGGTCGGATATCGGCGAGGCGAACGCGACGAGGCCGCCCGCGGCGAGGAGGAGGAGCGGCGGGACGAGGTAGAGGTACTCGACGCCCGCGAACCCGACCATATCGACGGCGCCGCCGGGGTAGACGGTGCCGACGAAGTGCGCGTCGGTGAACGCCCATCCGGCGGCCTTCCACGCGGGGACGAAGCGGCCGCCGGCGTCGGCGAGCGGTTGGTAGGCGCGTGCGACGCGCTGGACGTCCGCGGCGGCGCTCAGGTAGGCGAACGCGTAGCCGACGAGGTACGCGACGACCCCGGCGACGGCGCCGCGAACGAGCGTCGGGGCGGACACGCGGGTTGGCATAGTTGGGGGTTGGGTGTCGAACGGCAAAATAGCGGGGGGCCGGGATGCGAACGCGACCATCTATAAACTCCATAGCGCGATATAGAGTTCGTCGGGGGTCGCGAATAGGCGGGTTCCGCTGAACGCCCCAGCGTCCAACCGTACCCCGCTCTCGCGAATCTACCGCGATGACCAGAAGGGGGACGGCGTCCCCGAGAGCGTTCTCCGCAGCGAAGCTAGCTGGGAATCCGATCCGAATCGACGTCCAGGAGTTCTAGCACGTCGTCGACGGACATGTCGGTCCCGTCGCTATCGCTCGTGTCGTCGACGGCCGTCATCACGGCGTCCTCCAGTTCCGAGAGCCGGTCGGTGATCTTCTCGAGGTTCAGGACGCGGGGCGCGAGCGTCAGGTACGTGGCCCCGTCCTGGTCGTACAGGTCGTCCGCGTCCATCTCCGGTAACCGCTCGTCGTCGTCGCGCTCGACGTCCATGGAGCCGAGGCCGGCGACGGCGACGGGCGATTCGAGTTCGATAGAGCCGTTCAGAATCGCCTGTGGCAGTACGAGAGTCAGATCCTCGAGGACGGCTTCGCCCTCCGCGCGAACGGTGTAACACAGCGAATCCCGCACGGTGAGCGCGCGTGACGCCGTCGCGATGCCGAGCACGACGCAGTCCTCCAGGATGACCTGGCTGCCGACGACGTTCCCGCGGACCACGCAGTTCGTCAGTCGGACCCGCTTGCCCGTGACGGTCCCGTCGACGCGGGCGTCGCTCGCGGTCACCGCGGCCGGCGTCCCGAGCTCGCCCGTTACGTGCGCCCCGTCGAGTTCGACGCCGTCGCCGGCCATGACGGATCCCTCGACCGTCGCCCCGGGGTCGGCCTCGACGGTCCCGCCGTACACGCTCCCGGCGACGGTCGCGTCGCTTCGGAGGCGAACCGGGCGATCGATCTCCGCCTGCTCGACCGGGATGATTCGGCCGTCGTACGTCTCCTCGGCTTCCACCACCGCACGCGTCTGCTCGATGTGCGCCATCAGTCGTCCACCTCCGTGGCGAACTGCACGCCGTCGTCCGGCATCGCTTTGCCGAGCGCGTCGGTGTACGAGAGTCCGAGCCGCGACCGCTCGCCGTACTCGCCGAGCGAAGCCGTGAGCTCGTCCGGATCGAGACGGGTGGTTCGAGCGGGCGAGTCGACGCCCGAGACGCCGCTCATCAGCTCCTCCGCGCCGTCCAGCGGCTCCAACGCCGCGGAACACCAGTCGGTGCCGTCCGCGGAGAGCTGCGAGGGGACGACCGTCTGTCGCGTCCGGACGCCGTCCTGTTCGTACGTGACCACGTAGTAGGGCGCTTGCAGCGTCGTCGCTTCGTCGCTCGGCAGCGCGTACGAGTCCGCGTCGAGGCGATGGTCGTCGATCCGGTCGAGCAGTCGCTCCTGGCGGTCGATGTAGTCGTTGATCGCCTGAACCGTCTCACCGGTCGTCTCGCGAACCGCCGTCGTCCGCTCGTCGCCCACCGTCTCGTTGTGCTCCTGCAGGAATCCCCAGGCACCGGTGACCTGCTCGGTGAACGGGCGCTCGATACCGTCCTCGAACTCCGCCTCGTCGATCTCGAAGATGTGCGACCCGAGATCCCGGACGCGCTCGCGCGCGGTCTCGTCCAGTTCGCGGTGCTTCTCCGCGTACCGCTCGTTGATCGACTCCAGGCGCTCGTCGAGCTCCGCTCGCTCGGTCCGGATCTGTTCGTGTTCCGCCTCGATCTGGGGCTTGACCGACTTCACCTCCATCACGTGCTCCATCAGCTTCAGCTCCGCCTGCGCCTGGATGTTCTCGTGGATGGCGTCCTGGATGCTCTCGGCTGCCTCCACGACGGCGTCACGGATCTTCTTCACCTCGCCGGTCAGGCTCTGGACGTCCTCTCGCAGTCGGGCGATGGTCTGATTGATCGCCTTCAGCGGCTTGTGGAGGTCGTCGTTCGCCATCAGCGCTCACCCCCCTCGTAGGCGGACGCGCCGAGCACCCGGTCTTTCTTCAGGCGGCCCTCGTCGATGAGCCCCGAGAAGGAGGTCCGGCCGCGCGTCTCGAGCATCCACTCCTCGCGGTGGTGGCGCTTCTCCAGGTCCATCTCTTCGCCGTGGAGCTCCTGTGCCTGCTGCATCCGTGCCTGAACGCGCGCGTCCTCTCGCTCCTGTTCTGCGACGAACTTCTCGACCTCGCGCCGGCGCTCCTCTTCACGCATCAGCTGAGCTTTCTCCTGTGCGGCCTGCTCCGCCTGCTCGATCCGTTCCTGCTCCTCGTTCCGGGTCGCTTCGAGGATGCGGTCCGTCTCCTCGTCGATCTCGGCGAACGACGACTCGACCTCCCGCTCGAACGACCGCTTGCGTTCCTCGTGCAAGCGCTCGTACTTCACCATCAGGTCACCGATCTCGGAGACCTTCCCCTCGGCGGCCTTCGCCTCGGTCTTCAGGTCGCGGATCCGCGACCGGAGGTCTCGAATCCGATCGGTCGCCGTCCGAATCTCCTCGCGGCGCTGCTCGAACTCGCGCTCCTCCAGCTCCGCCTTCTGGTCCTCGATGTTCTCGTAGAGCTCCCGCCGCTGGTCGTCCTTCTCGATCCACAACTGGTCCCAGACGGGATTCACGAGGTCGTCCTTGATGCGGTGGCGCGGGATGACCGCCGCCGTGTCGTGGGTCGTCCGGCAGGTGTCGCAGTGCCAGCGGCCGGCCTCGGGATCCGTCAACGCCACGGTGGACTCGACGTCGTCGGTCTGACAGTCCGGACAGTAGAAGTTGTAGCTCACGAGCCCGAAGGCGTCGGCCGCCGTCCCGATGTGGTCGTTCAGCAGGTCGATGGCGGTCTCCTGCATCCCGGTGAGGTCTCGGACGAGCTTGCGGCCCGTATCCGAGACGTCCTGGAGGTCGGCTTCGGCCCCGTCGGCAGTCGCCATCTGCTCCAGCTGGTTCAGTTCGCCGACGTCCGCACGCGCCTCCTCGGGGTCGACCGCGACGTCCGTGTCGACGGGGTCGGCGTCCGCGAGGTCGGCGAGCGCTCCGATCGCGTCCGCGGCCGGTTCCGAGGCGTCCACGACGGGGACCTCGACGGTGTGCTGTTCGGCGGTCTGTATCTCGTCTCGAACCGCCTCGAGCGTCTCCGTGATCTGGCCCTCGATCGGCTCGTCGCGGTCCATCACGACCGGGAAGTCCTCGAGGTCGGCGAGGTCGTCGGTGGCCGTCGCGATGGCGTCCGTTTCCGCGAGCCGTTCCAGTTCGAAGGCCGTGGGCTCGGACGACGCCGTCGCGTCGTACACCATCGTCCCGTCCTGGACCGGGAGGCTGTGTCCCGACCAGAGGCCGCGTTCGACGCTCTCGACCGTGACGTCGGGCGATCGGGTCTGCACGTATCCGTAGCCACCGCCGCCGGTGAGGACGCCGAGCGCGATCAGGGCGATACCGATAGTCCCGGCACCCGTCACCAGCGCGCCGACGCCGACGACGACCAGCGCGACCGCCGCGATGGCGGCGTAGCGGAGTCGCCGGTGCTGCGTGTCGAGGAACTCAGAGAGCGGGCCTCGAACGGCCTCGTTCACCGCTAACGCCGCTTCGGCGCGGTCGTCGACCGGGTCGTCGGTCTCGTAGACGACGTTAGTGACCCGCACGACGATCACCCCGCCGTCGTCGGCCCGCTCGGTTTCCGCGCTGCACGCCGTCGTCTGTCCGGTGTAGCGTTCTCATTCTATGTCTCGGATGGCACGGCTCGCTGCGCGACTCACGTCGGGGTCGGGATCGATACGTCGCTGCTGCAGCGCCGACTTGGCGCCGCTCGCGCCGAGCGTGCCGAGCGCCTCACAGGCGGCAGCACGGACGTCCGCATCGTCGTCCTCCAGCCGCTCGGACAGCGCGTCGACGACGGCCTGCTCCGGGACGCCGCCGGCCTCCGCCCGCTCGGCGAGTTCCGCGACCGCTGCTTCCCGCGTCGCCGGCGTGGCCGCGGTCAGGTCGTCCCGTAGTTCGTCGAGCGCTTCAGTCTCGGGTGCGCCCTCGTCGGTCGCGTCGGCGGCCGAGGTCGGCTCGCTCTCGTCGGTGTCGTCGCCCGTCTCGGTCGCGTCCGTCGACGCCGACGAACTCGATGCGGCGCTCTCGTGTGGATCGTCGTCCGCCTGACCGTCCGCGGCCGGCGTCGCCGCGCTCGCTGCGGGTCCGGCGTCGCTCGGTGCGGCCGTCGTCTCGGACTCGGACCGGGACTCCGGCGACGGTGGGGACACGCTCTCGCGCGTCGACGTCGTGCTCGCGGTGTCGTCCGCCACGGCCACCGCTTCGTCGGGCGACATGCTCGGGTCGTCCGCCGCGCCGACGTCGCCCGTCGGCGAGTGCGTCCCGAACTCCTGCAGGAGCGCGCCTCGGCCGGTATACCCGAAGTACCCTATCGCCAGGTTCAGGAGCACCCCGAGGAGGCCGACCGGGAACGAGAGCAGGGACAGGACGGCCGAGAGGCCGACGTACCCCATCCCGGCGTACCAGGCCGCGGTCGGATACCGGGGGAGGACGAACCCGATCAGAAGCGGAACCGCGGCGACGACACCCCCGACCAGGAGGCCGCCCACTATCGGGCCCGCGGCTCCGAGTCCCGCGCCCGCGACGCCGAGTATCGCGACGACGACGAGCAGCAACTGGAGACCACCGAGAACGAGCAGGCCCGTCCGGAACCGGTTGACGTTCGTTCGGGCGGTCTCGGCATCGACGTCGAGCGCGTCGATTCCACTACTATCGGACGATCCTTCCTCGCTCGCCGTCGTGTCGGAACCGCTATCGAGGCCACCGCCGGCCTCGAGTTCGTCGTCCTGGGTCCGCATCCCGGCCAGACGCATCACTAATCTGAACGGGAAGAGGACGACTCTCAAGACGAGACCGAAGAGGTATCGGAGTATCTTCAGGGTGAAGAGCATCTCTCTACCCCCACACCCCCCCGTGGTGGACGCTCGAAACGAGACCATCTGGTTCTGTCGTACCGGTCCGGTGCTCCCGGCTCCTCGTCCTCCGTACTGGTTCCGTCACTACGTGCCCCATCAGCTCATCCCCTACGAAACCAAACTTGTATGTCGTTGTAAAAATCTTTGGGTGTAACAGGTCTGTCCACTAACTTAAAGAAACGGAGGGGGAGCGTCCGTCGGTACTGGCTAGTTCTACCCCGCTCCGAACGGGCGCGCGCCGTGCGAACGAAGCGCGAAGGTTTATACGTTCGCCGCGGGTATAGGCCCGCATGAAACTGGACGGGTTCGCACTCGCTGCAACAACGAACGACCTCACACGCGAGGAGGAGGCGCGTGAGGTCGCCGACGTCCTCGAATTCCGAATGGACAGCGCGGAGGATCCGATCGGACAACTCTCCGAGTACGACGGCGTACTCCCGATAATCGCGACCAATCGAACGAAGTGGTTCGGCGGCGAGGCGAACGACACGGGCCGCCTCGACCGACTCTCCGCCGCGTCGCGCTTCGACGCGGTCGAACTCGTCGACATCGAACTGGAGACGGCGCGCGGGATGGGCTGGATCCTCGACGAGTTCCGCGCGAACGACGTCAAACTCATCGTCTCCCACCACGACTTCGACGAGACGCCCGAGCAGGACGTGCTCGACGCCATCTTCGAGCAGTGCGCCCAGTACGGCGACGTGGCGAAAGTCGCGACCTACCCCCAGAGCAACGACGACGTCCTCCGCCTGCTCCGCGCCATCGGCACCGCCACCGAGGAGGGCCGGGACGTCGCGGGCATCTCGATGGGCGGCATCGGCAGTCACAGCCGCGCCGTCGCCCCGCTCTACGGCTCGAAGCTCGGATACGCGCCGCTCGCGTCCGACGACAGCGAGTACGCGCCCGGACAGATCCCCCTGAAGAAGCTGTCGCCGCTCGTCGAAATCCTCCAGACGGCGAGCGAGGACGTCAGCGAACTCGACGCGCTCAGCGAGGAACTCGCCGAGCAGCAGACGCTCGCCTGAGCCCCCCGACCCGTCCACCGTCGCCCCGCCCGTCGTTCACTCTCCGTCCTCCGCGCCGCGCGCGAATCGCTGGGATTCTTATAACTGCACGCGTTGAGTCACTCGTAATGAGTGAGTGTCCCTATCACTGTGAGGGGGTGGGTCGCACGTGACCGATCCGCAGAGCGAGGCGAACGCCTACACCATCCGTCTGGAACTCGTCGACGAACCGGGCGAACTGCTGCGCGCGCTCGAACCCATCGGCGAGAACGGCGGGAACCTGCTCTCCATCTACCACGAGCGCGGGCACATCACGCCGCGCGGCCACATCCCCGTCGAAGTGGACCTGGAGGCGACGCCGGAGCGCTACGAGACCATCGTGGACGCGCTCCGCGAAGCGGGCATCAACGTCATCCAGGCGGGGACCGAGCGGTACAGCGAGTCGCTCACCATCCTGCTCTCCGGTGACCTCGTGGACACCGGCCTCTCGGATACGTTCACGCGCATCCGGGACAACACGAACGCGACCATCACCGACTTCGAACTCGCCGCGCCGCAGGGCTCGGCCGCCATCTCGAGCGGTCGGCTCCGCCTCGGCATCGAAGAGGGGGAGACGGAGCGCACGCTCGCGAAGATCCGGGAGATAGCGGCGGAGAAGGACCTCCGCGTCATCGAACCGCTCTCGGGGGTGTTCGCGTGAGGCTCGCGGTCCTCGGCGCGGGCGCCGTCGGGTCGTCCGTCGCGGAGCTCGCGGGCGAGTACGGACACAGCGTGGTCGCGCTCGCGGACTCGACGAGCGCCGCCGTCGACCCGGACGGCGTGGACGTCGAAGCGGCCCTCGCGGAGAAGCACGAGTCGGGCGCCGTCGGCGACGCGTCCGTGGACGACGCGCTCGCGGGCGAGTACGACGTGCTCGTGGAGGCGACGCCGACGACGCTCGGGGACGCACAGCCGGCGTACGATCACGTCCGCGCGGCGTTCGAGCGCGACAGGCACGTCGTGCTCGCGAACAAGGGTCCGGTCGCGGAGCGCTACGCGGACGTGCGCGCGCTCGAACGCGAGAGCGCGGGCGAACTGCGCTTCGAGGCCACCGTCGGGGGCGCGATGCCGGTGCTCTCCACCGTCGAAGACCACGGCCCGGATCACGTCAGCGGCCTGCGCGGCGTGCTGAACGGCACCGCGAACTTCATCCTCTCGCGGATGGCGGCCGAAGGCCTCGACTACGAGCACGTCTTAGCCGAGGCCCAGGACCTCGGCGTCGCGGAAGCCGACCCCTCGTTCGACGTCGAGGGGACGGACACCGCGCTGAAGTGCGTCATCGTCGCGAACGTGCTCGCCGAGGGCGAGCGCGAGTACACGCTCGATGACGCGGACGTGGACGGCATCGTCGGCATCGCCGGGAGCGCGCTCGAACTCGCGAACGACGACGGCCGGACGGTCCGCCTCGTCGGCGAAGTCGTGGACGGCGACATCCGCGTCGGCCCGCGCATCCTCCCGCAGCAGTCGCCGCTCGTCGTCTCCGGCACCGAGAACGTCGTGCAGCTCGCCACGTCGAACGCCGGCCTGCTGAACGTCTCGGGGCGCGGCGCGGGCGGCCCGGAGACGGCCGTCTCCATCATGACGGACATCCGCCGACTGGAGTAGCGCGCGGCGGAGCGGAACGCTTTTTGTCGCGTGAAACCATACCACGGGTGGAGAGGTATCTCCGTTCGACGAGAGAAGCCGTCGGGCGCGGCGTTCGAGCGACCCGGGTTTCCGGCGGCCTCAGGGCTGAACGAGGAAGCCGCCCTCGACGGGGAGACAGACGCCGGTGACGCGCGAGGCGAGGTCGGACCCGAGGAAGAGAACGACGTTCGCGAGTTCGCGCGGATCGGCGCGGCCCGGCATCGCCTCCTCGATCTCGTAGCGGTCGGTCGCGTCGGGCCGCTGGACGGCGACGCGGTCCTGCATCGACGTCGCGACGATGCCGGGGAGGACGGCGTTGACGCGGATGCCGTCCCGCGCGTACTCCATCGCGGCCGCGCGCGTCATCCCGTTGATACCCGCTTTCGAGGCGCTGTAGCCGGCGCGACCCATGATGCCGGTGGCGCTCGCGACGGAGGACGTGTTGATGATCGACCCGCCGCCGTCCTCGAGCATCGCTCGAATACCGTGTTTCATCCCGTAGAAGGCGCCGCGGAGGTTGACGCCGACGACGTCGTCGAAGTCCGCGCCCTCGTAGTCCGCGAAGTCGGCGAGCGCGCCCTCCGTCCCGGCGTTGTTGAACACGACGTCGAGGCCGCCGTAGCGCTCGACGGCCGTCGCGACGAGGCGTTCGACGTCCGCCTCCTCGGAGACGTCCGTCTCGACGAACGTCGCCTCACCGCCGGCGTCGGCGATTTCGTCGACGACCGCTTCGCCAGCCTCCGCGTCCACGTCGCCGACGACGACGGACGCGTCGTTCTCACAGTACGCCTCGACGGTCGCGCGTCCGATCCCGGATGCGCCACCGGTCACGACCGCGACTCTGTTATCTACTAACACCGTGCTCGGCGAGTCGTCGCGCGACCGCTTAAACCTATGTACGGCGGGGGGGCAGTAGGGGCGCTCACTCCTGCTCGACGAGCGAGACGACGGGACAGTGCGCGTTCAGCAGGACGGACTGCGCGACGCTCCCGAAGAGTATCTTCCCCGTCTGGGAGCGCCGGCGCGGACTGAGCACGACGTAGCGCGCGCTCTGCTCGTCGGCGTACTCGACGATCTCGCTCGCCGGGTCGCCGATGCGGCCGACCGGCGTCGTCTCGACGTCCGTCGGGTTCGCGTCCACGAGCGCGACCGCCGGTTTCGCGGCCTGCTCGCGGAGTTCGTCGGTGCTCGCGGGTTCGTCCCGGTTCGTGTCCTCCTCGACCTGGATGGCCTCGGAGCGCTTCATCACGTGCAGGACGTGCACCTCGTCGTCGAACTTCTCGGCCAGCGCGGTGGCCTCTTCGAGGATGTCCGTGGCTCGCTTCGAGTGGTCGATAGCCGCGACGATGACCATGGTCGGCGTACGAACGCACCGCTAATATAGGTTGGCGGGGACGCGGCGCTGCCGGCGGAACGCGGGGGGCGGTCGGCGGCGCAACGGTACGGTTTTGTTCGACGAGTCTGACGGTGGCAGTATATGTCGAACGTCGCGGAGGTCATAGTGACCGCTATCCTGCCGACTTTCCTCATCATCGGGGTCGGCGTCGCGCTGGAGTGGGCGGAGGGCGTGGACGCCGGGCCGCTGAACACGCTGACGATGTTCGTGCTGACGCCGGCGCTCACCGTGCACAGCATCGCGCTCACCGAACTCGACGCGAGCGCGCTCCTGAAGATATCGGGCGGCGTCGTCGCCTTCCTGGCGGCAGCGCTCGCGGCTAGCTGGGTGGTCGGGCGCGCGCTGGGGATGGAGGGCGCGTTCTTCAGGGCGTTCGAACTCGTCGCGGCGTTCGGGAACGCGGGGTCGCTCGGCATCCCGCTCTCCGCGTTCGCGTTCGGCGCCGTCGGCCGACAGACCGCGGTGCTGTTCGCGGCCGTGCACGGCGCGTTCGTCTTCACCGTCGGGATGGGCATCGCCGCGAGTTCCGGCGGGGAGTCGCGCCTCGCGAGCCTCCGGGAGGTGCTGCGCTACCCCATCGTGTACGCCGTGGTCGTCGCGGCGGCCGCGCGCGTCGCCGGGGTCGTGCCGCCGGCGGACTCGGCGGCGATGCAGACGCTCGGGATGGTCGGGGACGCCTCGATTCCGGTGATGCTCGTCATCCTCGGCGTCCAACTCGCCGGCACGAAGTACCGCCACGCGCTCTCCGGCGTCGTCGCGCCCACGGCCTTCCGGTTCGTCGTCTCGCCCGCCATCGGCCTCGCCGTCGCGCTCGCGCTCGGGTTCGCGAACTCGACCGTCGCGCGCGTCTTCGTCCTGCTCACCGCGATGCCCGTCGCCATCGCGCCGGTCATCTTCGTCGTGGAGTTCGCGAGCGACACGACCGTTCGCGGCGTCACCCTCCCCGAGTACGTCTCGGTGAACGTGCTCGTGACGACGCTCGTCTCGATTCCGGTCCTGACGGTGGTCGTGTACGCGCTGCAGTCGGGCGTGATCATCTAGAAGGGGCGCGCGCGGCCTACAGGAGGCCGAAGGCGCGCGGGACGGCGAGCGTCAACCGGGGGAAGAGGACGACGAGGAGGAGGACGAGGGCGAGCGGGAGGTAGTAGGGGACCATCGAGCGCATCACGTCGTCGAGGCTCTCGTCGGTGACGCGTTCGAGGACGAAGAGGATGAGGCCGAACGGCGGCGTGATGAGGCCGTACATCAGCGCGACGACCATCACGATGCCGAACTGGATGGGGTCGATGCCGAGTTCGGGGTAGAGCGGCACGAGCATCGGGACCATGATGAGGAGGACGGCGGTGCCCTCCATGAACGTCCCGAGGACGAGGAAGATACCGGTGAGGAGGAGCATCGTGACGAGGGGGCTCGCGGAGATGCTGACGAGGGTGTTCCCGATGAGGTCGGGGATGCCGGCGAGCGTCAGCCAGTACGCGTAGAGGTTCGCGAAGCCGAAGATGACGACGATGCTCACGGTGTCCTCGAACGTGTCCTTACTGACCTGGTAGAGGTCGTCGAGGCCGATGGACCGGTAATAGAGGACGCCGAGGGCGATGGCGTAGACGACGGCGACGAGCGCGGCCTCGGTGGCGGTGAAGATACCGCCGAGGATGCCGCCGATGATGATGACGGGCGTGACGAGGCCGGGGGCGGCGCGGAGGAAGGACTCGAAGAGCGCGGAGAGGTCGTAGCCGTCGCCCTTCGGCCAGCCGTCGCGGCGCGCGAGATAGTAGGCGGTGACGGACATCGCGAGCGCCATGAGGAGGCCGGGGACGATACCGGCGATGAAGAGCGTCCCGATGGACTGCTCGGCGAGCACGGCGTAGACGACGATGGGGATGCTCGGGGGGATGATGGGGCCGATGATGGCGGACGCGCCGGTGATGCCGACGGCGTCGTCGCCCTCGTAGCCGTTCGAGGTCATCGCCTCGTACTCGACGCTGCCGATGCCGGCGGCGTCGGCGACGGCGGACCCGCTCATCCCGGAGAAGATGAGGCTCACGACGACGTTGACCTGCGCGAGGCCGCCGCGGAGCGGACCGACGAGTTCGGTGGCGAAGTTGAACATGTCGTCGGTGATGCCGGTGATGTTCATCACGCGTCCCGCCATGAGGAAGAACGGGACGGCGAGGAGGACCCACGAGGTCATCCCGGCCCAGAAGCGCTGCGTGATGACCGTGAGGTTCAGCGGCGGGCCGAGGGGGAGCAGCATGATGAGGAGGACGGTCAGGCCGAGCGAGTAGCCGGCGGGGACGCCGACGGCGTAGAGGGCCATGAGGAGGCCGATGAACGCGGCGAGCAGGACGATGTCAGCCATCGAAACCACCCCGGATGGCCCGGATGCGATCACGGGTGTCGAGCGCGACCACGACGAGGAGGAGCGCGGCGCTCACGCCGAGCAGGCTGTACCCCCAGCCGACCTTGAACCAGTTGATCAGGGGGAGCGAGACGTCGCCGGAGACGATGGTCGCCTGGTACGCGGAGACGACGAGCGTGACCGCGAGGAACGCGACGAGGACGTTCCGGAGGAGGAGGAATCGGTCGGTCCGGTCCGTGATGCGTTCGAGGACCGGGAGGAAGGAGATGTCCGCCTCGTTCTTGAAGAGGTAGGGGATCGCGGCGATCGTCATGAGCGCGAGGAGCGTTCGCGCGACCTCGTACGTCCAGTAGAGTTCGATCGGGAAGCTGACGTAGCGTGTCAACACCTGCAGTAAGCCCACGATCAGCATCGCGTTCAGCGTGACCACGCCGATCGCGGTGGTGATTCTGTCGAGCCAGTCCAACGCCATAGAGTGACAGGCCCGCGGGAAGCGTAAAAGCGTTGTGCTTCCCCACGGGACGATGATGACAGACGGGCGCGAGAGCGCGTGACGGGGCGAAAACGGCCGACGAGCGCGGCTCGCTCGTCGAGTGGAACAGACGGGAAAAGCGGGAACGCGGACTCGGTCTCGACTCGCGGCCGTTACGCGAGGTCGAGGACGGCGTCGATGCTGACCGCCCACTTGCTCTCGGAGAGGTCCTGGAGCGCGGGCATGCCGGCGTCGACGAAGGCCTGCCGGTCGACTTCGTCGGCGGTGACGACGGTCGTGCCCTTGTCGCGGGCCTCCTGGTAGAGGCTCTCCTCGTTGCTCTTGATCTGGTCCGTCATCGCCTCGACGGCGTCGCTCGCGGTGGACGTGATGAGCTCCTGCTGGTCGTCGCTCAGGCCGCTCATGAACTCCTCGTTGTAGAGGAAGTGCTTCGTGTCGAGGAGGTGGTTGGTGACGCTGAAGTGCGACTGGACCTCGTAGAGGCTGACCGCGAGGAACTGCGAGATCGGGCCCTCGGAGGAGTCGACGACGCCCGTCTGGAGCGCCGAGTAGAGTTCGTCGTACGCGACCGGCGTGACGTCCGCGCCGATCTCGCCCCAGACCGTCGTCCACGTCTCGTACTGCGGGAGGCGCATCTTGACGCCCTGGATGTCCTCGGGCGTCTTGATCGGCTTGTTGCTGGTGGTACAGCGGTTGCCGACGTAGAACGCGTCGCCGAGGCGGACGCCGTTGTCCTTCAGGATGCCGTTGAGGCCGTCGTCGGGCTTGAGGAACTCCTCGGTGACGGCGTCGTAGTGGTCCATGTCCTTGATGACGAACGGGTCACCGGCGAAGGAGTACTCGGACGCCCAGCGCTGTGCGAGCGCGGTCGGGCTCTCGTGGAGGATGTCGACCGTCCCACTGGAGAGGGCGTCGAGGTTGTCCTCGGTGCCGCCGAGCGATCCGGCCTTCAGGTCGACGGTGATGGAACCGTTGGACTTCGATTCGAGCGGCTCGATGAAGTGCTTCTGCGCGGCCTGTACCGAGATGTTCTTCGGGGGCTGGGTCGTCGCGAACGTGATCGTCAGCTCCTCGCTCGACGAGGAGGAACTGGACGTCGCGCTGCTACTGGTGCCGTCGCCGCCACCGCCGCCGCCGTTACAGCCGGCGAGGCCGACCATGCCGATACCGAGGGCGGCGCCGCCCTTCTTGAGAACGCTCCGTCGCGAAGCTGGAATCTGGTCGCGAACCATACCGAGTCGAGTGTATTGATAGATAATAAAAATTGTGATGCGGACGGGAACGTTTCTCACACGAGTTCGACCCGGCCGAGCGGCCGGTTACGGCGCGAGCGACGCCGTCGACGGCTGAGGGACGCGGAAAATCGAGCGTGCGACGCGGGCGCTACTCGTAGTCGGGGCGCGGGTCCCACTCGCGCTCGACGAGGAAGTCGTCGAGCTTCTCCTTCGCGTCGCCGAAGACGTTCGACCCGTGGAAGACGAGGACGGTGTCGAAGTCGTACGCGAGGAGGTCGTAGAGGTTGATCTCGGCGGCCTCGTGGTCGTCGTTGAACAGCGCGGGCGGCGGCAGGAGGTAGCCTGCGGGGAGGCCGGCGCGGTCGGAGCCGTCGAGGGTGTCCCCGGAGATGAGGATTTTCCGGTCGCGGAGGAGGAGCGCGGACGTGGCCTGCGAGTGGCCGGGAACCTCGATGACTTCGATGTCGCCGTCGAGGACGTCACCGTCCTCGAAGCGGACGTCGGGTTCGTAGTCGATGGCCTCGTAGAACTTCTCCTCGTGGTCGTTCGCGAGGAGGTCGGGGTCGAACGCCTCCATGACGTGCGGGAGGCCGCCGTGGTGGCCGTGGTCGCCGTGCGTGATGATGACGCGGTCGACGCCGCCGAACTCCTCGCGGAGCGTCTCGACGAGTTCCTCGCCGTCCTCGTCGAATCCGGTGTCGACGAGGGTAGTCTGGCCCTCGGGGACGTCCTCGAGGACGTACACGCGGACGTGCTCGAACTGGATCTTGTAGATACCGTCGGTTACCTTCTCGGCGCTCATACCGGTTCGTACTCGGGCACCATCTCGGATAAAACTACCGGTAGACGGCGTGTAGGTGCCGTACACGGCGGTTCGTGCACGCGAACACGTTCGGCGCAGGGAGCACCGGCCGCTCCGATAGTGTTGAATTCAGTCGGATGAGTTAAGAGCGGGGCGGCCGTGGGTGGAGGTATGTCCGGTGGAGACGACGGCGGGGGGCGGCAGTTGCAGAGTGTCAGACGAGCCTTCGAGATCGTCGAGCACCTGCGGGCGTCGGGCCCGGCGACGCTCTCGGACGTCGCGGCGTCGCTCGACGTCCCGATGAGCACGGCGCACATCCACCTCTCGACGCTGGTGGAGACGGGCTATCTGGTCAAGGTAGACGGCGAGTACCGGTGTAGCCTGCGCTTCCTCGAGACGGGTGGCGACCTGCGGGACGGGATGCCGCTGTTCGAGGTAGCGAAAGCGGAGGTGGACGACCTCCAGGAGCAGTTGGGCGAGATCGCGAACCTCGGGACGAGGGAGAGCGGCTACCTCGTGAAGCTCTACAAGGCGGAGGACGAGACGTCCATCGACGACAACGCGCCGATCGGACACCACTTCTACCTGCACACGACGGCGATGGGGAAGGCGATGCTGGCGCAACTGCCGGGGGACGAGGTCGACGCCATCCTCGACCGGCGGGGG
>Ga0207755_100623_pt1 | contig 15053 bp, 14 predicted proteins | sample A23P2SouthBayCA_FD_187734 | JGI IMG/M metagenome (GOLD analysis project Ga0207755, IMG submission 187734) | Aerobic enrichment media microbial communities from Bioluminiscent Bay, La Parguera, Puerto Rico - A23 P2 (SPAdes) | ecosystem: Environmental > Aquatic > Marine > Unclassified ...
CGGCTCTGGGAACGGGGGTAGGGAGCCGAACGGCGGGGCGGACGACGAGTACGTCCGTCTGCCGTCCGCGTACCGCTCCCGGAACGGCGCCGACGCTCGTCGAGAACACCCCCGACACGGAGGGTGTGTTCCGAGGGATTCCTTCGACGAATCACCGGACGAACAGTCCAGTTCCCCAGATACGCCCTGCAAACGCTGTTTTCGCCTCCCGACTCTCCCGCTGTTCAACCTCGTTCAGGTAGATAGATTTCGTTATATGCTTACCTGAACCATGCCGTGGTACCGAACCATGAGTAGTGGAAATATTCTTCAGCTGTGCCACCTAACGGCCATCTATGTCAACAGAGACGGACAAACAGGGCCGCCTCTACATCCCCAAAGCGATACGGGAAAAGTACGGAGAGCGGTACCACATCGTGACCTACGAGGATAGAATTGAGCTCATTCCGGTCGCAGACGACCCGCTCGCGGCTGTCCGCGCAGCGGCAGGCGAACTCCGGGATGCTTCCGTCGAGGAGATACGAGAGGATATCGAGGACGAGGCGAAGGCGGAAGCTCGGAGTGAGGGCGGTAGATGACGGTGTACGTCGAAACGGACTTTCTTCTTGCCCTCGCGAAGGACACCGATTGGCTACAGGAGTCGGCAGAAGCTGCGCTCGACGAACACGAGGTCGAAACGTCGGCGTTCTCGTATCTCGAACTCGTCCTTGCCCGAGAACGCTACGAGTTCGATTACGTTCCGCTCGTAGCGAACTTGCTTGAACTGGTTCCTGTACGTGATGAGGAGGAGAAACAGGTTGTTCTGAAGGCCGTAAACTACTATGACGAGGGAATGACTCCGTTCGACGCGTTTCACGCAGCGACCGCAGAAACACGAAGACTAGATGTTCTCTCCTCGGAGAAAGATTACGAGGATATTGAAGTTTCGAGGGTCCCGTTGGAACCGACCGAGACCGGTGAGGAGTGATTCGACCGCACGGATTCTTTGGCGAGATGCGTAGCAACAACCCGAATCCACAAAGGGACGCAAGGCTCTGACTCAATTTGCACAGATGACTTGAGTACCGGGAGGATTCAAGATGCGCCCCAGCCGTTGTGAGTAGTATGGACTACAGAACGCCGAACGATGTTGCGTTAGATGTGGATTCTGATGAAGGTCGGCTTATTCCAAATCTTGATGAGCAACTTCCGCTGGAAGTGTGTTCATCCACAGAGGGCTGTTTCATCTACGATGCTCACGGAGCGGAGGTGGGTTATACCTACAAGCAGGACTGGGAAAATGACCCGAAGGGATACATCGTTTGGATGGCTGAGGAGCTTCGAAAAGTGTACGAAACCCCCGTTGAAGCGTTAAAACAAGCTGCCCAATACGAACCGATGTTTCTGTTCTATGACTCTGAATATCCTACCGACGATGTGTCTTGCAAGCAGACGAATGAAGCCACGCTTGGTAAAGGACAGGAGCTGCCGCCACTCAACGGCCGAGAACCTACTCACCCGAAGAAGTCCCCGTTTACGATAGTGACAGAGGACCACTATACAGAGGAACAGCCATCTGCTATCCGAATCGTCGACGGTGAAACAGTATACGAGGAATGGTTCGTCGAACACACCGAGGATGCCGCCAAAAACACGGAACTTGGAGCAGAGATAGCTTGGAACATCAGACTTGCCTATGAGCGACCGTGGGAACTCCGAGACTAAGCTGACTGGTTTAAACCATCCCCCAATTATCCTTCCGGGTCAAGGAGACCGAGAGAGTAGATGAAATACCCGATGCCGATTGTTGCAGTGATACCTACTGCAGTAATGTGGGGGATGTATGCCGTGAATTGGCTGAGAGCATCGAATGAAGATACGACGAGGTCTAAGCACGTTACGACTAGCAACCCTAGTGTAAGGTATCCTATTGCAGCATTCACCTCATTTTGGCGTGTCGTTTGACGTTCTTCGAATTCACGCTGATGCTCCATCATCTCCTCATTGTACTTACGCTGCGCTTCACGCGAGTGATGCTCGAATATCACCTCATAGCCTTTCTCGGATAAACTGATGACCGATAGCGTATCTGTATCCCCGATTGATTCGTTATAGTATCTCTCCTCCGTGACTTCTAGCAGACCGGCCTTGTTCAGGTCGGCTACTGTGCTTGCGAAGTCTATCCCCTCCAATTCAGGACGGTCGGGCTTGAAGGAGTGGACATATTCAGGGTCTCCAGTATACTCGAACCCAAGATTCTCTTCGTAGAACGCCTGTAGAACTATAAACCACTCAAACCGGTCCATCTCAAAATCATCAGGCATGGTGCTGTCAACGGGCGTGAGTGTGCTTAACCCCTATCAAATGGACTCGGCCTCCGCTTGCAAGGGCCTATGAGGTGTTGATGTAGTCTTTCTACAGGAGACTGACGTTAAACGAGAAAGACGGGGAGACATCGTTATTGTCGACCTCAACCCGACGGAAGGCTCGGAGCAGCGTGGAACGCGCCCATGTCTCGTCGTGCAAAACGACGTTGGGAACGAGAACGCCCCGACGACGATTGTCGTCCCATTCACGACATCCCGGGGAGAGCAGCTGTATCCCTTCGAAGTTCTAGTCTCGGCCGATGAATGCTCCTTGAGAGAAGACTCGGTTGCCCTCTGCAGTCAGATTCGTACCGTCTCTATCGAACACCGAATCACGGACAATATTGGTTCCATTCCCGACTCCCGTATGGAAGAAGTCGATGACGCACTCGAATACAGTCTCGGTCTGAAAGACCTCTAGCGGACCCGTCCTTGCTCCTCGCATTACGGATTTTACCTCGACGAGTACGAACCGAACGGTTGGCTAACAAATCTTAATATGCGTATTCAACAGACTGTATATCAAGATGGCTGAGGACTCATTTGAGGACATGAATGCTCGGTTCGATGAGCTCCACGAGGAGTTCTTTGCAGAGAATGTGCTGTCCGCGGAGGGCGAAGAAATCGAGTTTGGAACCTTCTCACCTGCATCAGCCCCTAATTCGTCGCTCTTCAGGGCTGAATTGGAATGCTCAACTGGAACGGTCCACGTCCACCCGGTATGGATTGAGAAGGATGGACAAATGGTCTCGATTCAGCAGCTAGGCGAGTCCGAGGACGGAGGGTGGGGTCAGAGGGCCACGATGGATGAGCGACACGATGTACTCCCCTCATCGACGGTTGGGTACGCTGTATACGTCTATTACGACACGTTTGCTAGTTGGGATACGTGGCTGGCAACCATCTCGAAGGATTACTCTTCCGCGCTCGCGGTCGCCGTTTGGCTGACTCACTCTCCGGGCAACAATTCTATCGAGGATACGTTCGAGGCAGTCACAGGTTCATCACATGACCCGATGAAGCCAGAGCGAGACCAGAATGACATCCTCGATATCTTCGGTTCTGTTGGTGACCAGTGCGCAATTACGGGAGAGACTGAGGAGCTCAAGGAGGCAACACTGCCGTTCTACGTCTTTCCGTATCTTACCAACGATACCGACAGCGTCGTGGAAGCGTATACTGGGGTCCCTCTGTTTCCGTTCGTTCTTCCGGAACTCAAAGTGTGGGTTAATTCTCAGCTCTACTATGAGTATGGCTGTCTACAGGACACGGCATCGTTGAAACGGAGAGAAGATGGTGTGTATGCGTTCGATGAAGACCTGAGAGAATTTGCGGAGGGCATCAAGCTCAGCGAGACAGAGGTCTCGTACGCTAACTGGATGTAACGTCACCATGGTTGGAGCCCATCGATAATGCCGTTCGTCGCACGTATCGATGGCAACCTCCGTACTCCCTTTGAGGCTGATGAGACGGACTCAGCCGTCTGCCCGGCCTGTGGAAACCCTCTCGGTATCCGAGAATCACATTATCGAAAGGGGGCCTTTGTTGCCCGGCACTTCTGGCATCCGACGACCCCTCCGGATGGATGCGCGGGAGGACCGGGGGGTGAATCAGCCGAACATCACCGGATGAAATCTATTGCCGCATCCAAGGCTGAGACCGTATTCCCTGACGCGACGGTTTCCCTCGAACAATCCATTCACGACCGACGAGCTGACGTGTTGGTCGAATTCGACCAACCCCATCCCCGGTTCGGAGACGGGCTTGCCATAGAGGTCCAACACAGACACCGTTCGAAGGACATTACGGCCGTAAACGACGACTTCCACACGGCTGGCTACAGCGTCTTGTGGCTCGATTCAGACCAGTACGAGGAGCGCGACGTGAGCTTCGAAGAGGGAGCGCTGGCTGCATGGTGGGCCACCCAAATTCCTGCATCTGATGAGTGGACGGGTTACCACGGAGTCATCCATTGGCTACGTCAGCACCTTCGCCCGAGCGTGGAGGTCTCTATTCCATTCCCCGACGAGTTGTACTCACCAGCGTATGCCGAACTATGGGCTGAGGCGCTTTACAGAGGGTATGATTCAGACACCAATGACTGGCTCACTATCTTCAGTGCCCCACTCTTCGATAGCGGTCGAACGCGAAGTGAGCTAGGACTCGCGATGAACGGTCACGGGGGGCCGACCGTTTTTCTTCGCAAAATACAGGGAGAGAACGTCGAGCTCCAAGACGACTCCAACCTATATCGCAAAGGACACGACCTCAAACGTATTACTAATATCCTCGCACACTGGGACGCCGAGCAGCGACGGGACTGGGCGGACCGGACGACTAACACACGATACGGCGACTGGGTGACCGTTGAGGATACGAAGACCCCGATTGCACACCTGAAGTTGCTCTGTCACGCCGAGAGTGGGAATCCAACGCTCACACTGGATGACCACTACGAAGGAGATGTCTCTGCGCGAGTAACTCCGGAAATAGCAAGCGAGAGTATTAGCCAAGTCGTACGTATTCAGAGGCGAATTCAAACGATTCGAGGCACCAAGTGGTGAAATCGGAAAGAGTCGTAACAAAGCGACACCTCACGAGTGATTATAGAGGTAGCGCACCAGCAGAGCTACAATGGAGCCCGTTGACAAGTTCGGCAATCAAATCTATTCGAACGTCTACGAGGAGCTCTGTGAGTATGGAGCGCGTTTGAAGGAGATTGGATACCGAGAATCCCGAAACAAGTCGAATCTCTTCTTTCACCAGCAGACCGGAGGCATCACGTTCTTCATGGATATGCGTGGGACACCGCAGGTGAAAATCTGGGAGGACACGAGACCGCTGTTCTACTGGAATATAGAGCTCACAATGGAAGATTGGGCGAAGCGCCGATTGCTGAAAGAGGAACGCGACCGACTGCTCGCCCATCAAGTTCCCCTGCGACTCAGCTTCTATGCTGGTCTGGGCCACGGAATGGGAGAGTCTGGTGCTTCGCTATCTGACCCGCTCGGGTGGCCGGATGGCTACTGTCGCGTATGTGATGCAGACCTCAAGGCGAACGAGAACTACTGCTCAAAAGAATGCGAACGCGAGGTGCTCCCGCAAAGATTCTGTGAGGCCTGCGACGAACGATTGGAGCGCGACAATACCATCGGCCACCACGTGAGCTACTTTCCAGAAGAGGTGGTCACGGTCTGTCGGTCGTGCCACAGCCGAATCCACATGGATGATTCGTTCTGTCCGGAACTCACACCGCCACAGGAGGAAATTGACCGGTTCTACGAATAGATTGCCTCTCTAAGGCGTGGGGGCGTACTCTCAGCGCAAGCTTTCTTCACAACGAAATCCGGAGTCCTCATATGGCAATCGTCCGCTGTCAAGACCATCCACCTCGAAACACGAATTATGCAATCGCGGTGAAGCCAGTCGGATACCCCGATACTGCGCTCATTTGCGGTCGCGGAGATAGCGACCACGAGGAAATTGGATGGGTGTACCTCCTGTCCGAAGAACACGAGGAATATCAGGCAGGCAAGCGGGTCTTCGGTCTTTGGGGGCCTGATTCATCATCCAGTGCTGCCAAAGTACGTGTTAGTGACGAGGTCGTTGAAGGGCTGAACAAGTGGAATCAAGAGGAGGAACCGTCATCGTCCGGTCTCCAATCTCAATCGAGCATCGACCGATACTGAGTCTTCCTCAATGTGGGCCGGTGTAAAGTAGCAGACAATGCTACGAAAGCGATTCGGCCCAGTATAGTCCCCGCCTTAGGTAGTCTCCAGCAACCACTACTTCACGTACCGTTCGTCAAGATGGTCAATTAATCGTTCTTCACGGGTTTTGATGAACTCTTTGGCGGTATGCGGCTCAAGGGAAATCTCTGGGTACTGATTCACTCGTTTGAGTTCTTCCGCTTCAGCGTCGCTAACTGTACCGAACCACTCCGTAGGCCACATCTCCTGTTTCTCTTCCCGATTGAGCGGTCGATAGAGTAGCTGGAGATTGCCAATGCGGTCAAGGTCCACCTCTTCTCCGACGGCCTCTTCAACTTTATGTGATTTGTCACGCGGGAAGATGTGGTCTACGTCATAATCGCCGATGTCTCGCGTTGAATGGGTAGTGTAGGCATCGTCGAGCAGGCCGAGGATAGCTGCAACGTTCTTGTTGGTGAATACAGGCTGCCCCGGCTCCCCCGTGTAATGCGCATTCTCAACGACGAGCCGAATATCCTCACGAGAGGGATTGAGGTTCTCGTGGGCGAGCAACTCGTCTCCCGGGAAGACTTCGTACTCACCCTGTCTATCGTGTAGATAGCGCATCCAACTACGTGCGCTTCCGATTGTGAACACGGAGTACGACTCATGGAGAAGTAAGCACTGAGCAATAAACCGGAAGAAAGCGTTCTTGTTCTCCGTGTCAACATCTGCATCTGGATTGTAGTAGTAGAAGACACCGAGAACAGCTACAATCGGCATATTGCTCATCACCTTCGGACGAAGACCAGCGTCGATGATGGTCTTGAAAGCATCCGCAAGCCTTGACCGGAACCACTCAAAGCGACCATACGTCGGAGCTGGGCTTCCATTGAGCCATTTCTCTCGAAGGAGGTCCATGTCATCCTCAGAGAACCGTCGAAGGTCGTCTCCCGCGAGGTCGCGTTTAATTAGATACGACGAGTACCTCATGAACAAGTCGCGGCTAATATGTTGTTCGTACTCCGGGAACTCCCGACAGAATTCATCAATCCACTTCTCCACTTGTTCGCGAGGATTAATCTGGAGGTCTTCCTCTTCTGCGTACGGCCAGTAGCTCATCAGCCTCGACATGAATATCTGGTAGGGCTTCGGGTCTGAGCCCTCCATATTCAGTCGTTGGAAGATTTCGGGGATGTCCGTCTGTGGGTGGTCAACGGAGTCGTTCTTGAGGTTTGTTGTGAGCACCCCGCTTCGGAGGTCACGAACTACAGTTGATGCAATTTCACGAAGGTCAAGTCGAGTGCTTTCGTCCACGGGCATCGGTGCGGCTTCGATATACTCACCTACCGTATCCCGTGCTTGACCTTGATTGACGAGGCCATCTTCCCAAAGAGCACCAACAGGCATCCAAAGATGATGCTTTTCGCCATCTTGCTCATAGCCAGTAGCCGGTTCTTTCCCAAACCCTTCGACACGTCTAAACTCGAACTTGTAATCTCCCCGTGCACTGACCTCGTTGAAGTCAGGGTGGCCAAACAGGTCAATACACAATTTCTTCCGTTCCCAGTTCTCCAATTCATCCCGAGGATATCCTCGGCCCCCACGATATTGAGCAATAGACCCACAGACACCGATATACAAGGAATTCAGTCGTTGCTGTCCATCGATAACCAGCACCTCCGGAGAAGCTGATTCTGGCATCGGGTCATTATGTCGGGTGAATCCAGCGTCACTCACCTCATATGGTGGATGGCCCTTGCTGGCGATGTATTGACCAAGGAATCGATATGCGTTGAAGTTCTCAACGTTGCTACTTCGCACATTCCATTCCGTAAGAATCCCAACAGGATAATCCCGGATAAGGGAGTCAAATAGATTGGCGATTTGAGGGGGTGACCAAACGAATTCCCGTTGGAGTCCGGGGAGGAAGATGTAGTCGTTAATTCCACTGAGATAGTCCTTTACGGCGCGAGTCATGACGAGAGCCTCGAATGTGATACACAAAATTCATGCGGTTATTTTGACCACAATCTCCCTATTGAGACTGCCAGATTCACGTAACAATTGTTGACAAGCTCGCTGGGGAATTTGATTCGGTATTTGGGGCCCGCATCAAGAGAAATAATATATTGGTCCCTTCAAATCCTGAAATATGGCTGATTCGTCCGGGGGCTCTATTTCCGGTTTACCGGAGAGCATCGGTAATTGGATTGGTTCTCACTACCCACAAATCGGGGCTACCGCAGGGATTGCTGGTTTAGCTATTTCTCTATTGAACGTAGTTTTTGGTGTCCGTTTGACCCCGTATGGGAACGCTTTCGCTGCGTTCGTAACTGCAGACTCATTTCGGACCTTTCTCCTGCTCAGTGTGCTAATCTCTCAGGTATTCCTATATCAACGCGTAGCATGGGTGGTAGAGAGCTTGGAGAATCAGGACCGGTCTGAGGAGACCTCTGAGGCCGACGAAAGTGAGGAACTCCTCGCTGATGGTGGCGACTCTAATCTACCACCCCGTGATAGGAAAGGTCGTTTCACTACGGATGATAGTGGAGGGTCCAATCTTCTATTGCTCGTATTGGCGGGTGCTGCAGGATACGTAATCGGTGGTCAATCAACCGCGATTGACCCCATCGCCGGTGCGCTGATTGGCATAACGGTCGTATCTATTCTCCAAGCAGTCGCTGGAAATTCCCAATAAATCCTCTGAAACGGCTACTGTATTTCAACACTACTTGTCTGCCGGAGAACACTTATGCGCCTCCCTTGCATCACCTAATGTTAAGCAAGGATGACCAAAATTCTCCACGTCAGTGACACTCACCTCGGTAACAGACAGTATCGGAGTAACACCAGACGCTCAGATTTCGCTGACGCCCTTGATGCCACAGTAGATATCGCGATTGATGAAGGGGTGGACGCAGTCATTCATACCGGCGACCTCTTTGACGACCCATCTCCGGACGTTCCGACGGTTAACCGATGTTTGGACTCTGTGTCTCGGCTAAATGAGGAAGAGATTCCGTTCTTGGCTATCGTGGGAAATCACGAGCGAAAGCGAGACGAGCAGTGGATGGATATCATCAAGCGGTTCGGAAACACCACGCGACTCTCCTCATCTCCAACGCGTATCTCAGACAAGAACGGGTCAAATCCCGTCGACCTGTATGGATTCGACGCAGTCCGGTCGCCCGCGTGGGATAACTATGATTTTACGATGGAGGTGCCCGAGGACGACGATGGCGTCTCACTACTCTGTATGCACGAACTCTTCGAGCCGTTGGTTCCGCCTCACCGAGGAGAACCCTATCATCTCGAAGAGTTCCTCGACCGACTGAACTTCCTTCCAGACGGTCTCGCGCTCGGGGACTATCACTCGACGTGCAACACAGAAGTGAACGGAGTCAAGGCGTTCTACCCGGGAGCAACGGAGCGCACGAAGGTTTCCGAAAGCCGTGCCCCGTGTATCTACGTGATAGAGGTGGTAGACGGCAACTTGTCACTCCGTACACGGACCATCGAGAGTGCTGGCCGGGAGAACGTTCCGCGGGACTTCCTCGTAGTGAACATCGAATTCGAGGACGGACACGGTATCGACCACGTGGAGCAACGAATCGAGGAAGAAGCACAGGGAGAACCCATCGGCGAAAAGGTGGTGGTAGTGAGATTGCGTGGTGTCGATGTCCCCGTTACGGTTAACGACGTGTACGAACTCCTCGCCCAGAAGGACGTTGCAGTCCCGCAGGTCGACGACAAACGACAGGTCAATGTCGAGTTCGATTTCGACTGGGAAGAAGGGGAAATCGACGACATCGACCAAATGCTCGACGACGAACTCGCCGAGCTAAGTTTGTCAAATCTGACGGCAGAGGCCGAGGACCTCGTCCGTGACGAATCTGCGGAAGACGACGAAATCCGAGTCGAGATGAATCACCGGATTCGGACGGCGCAGGAGGAACGGTGGGGAGAAGCGACGCTGGAGGAGCGATAGGGGGAGACAATGCATTTCAAATCACTCACGCTGGAAGGAATCCGAAGCTACGAACAAGAGACCGTGGAGTTTGCGACGGGAGAGAACCTCATCTTCGGCCCGAACGGGGCGGGGAAATCGACTATACTGCAGGGTCTGTTCGGAGGGCTCTTCCAGACGAACATTACGAAGAAAGAGGTGAACAACGACTTCAACCTCGCCGAGCTCGTCCGCAAGCAGGCGGAGTCCGGCCGTATCGAACTCACATTCCTAATCGGAGGAGAAGAGTTCTCTGTCGAATGGGAAATCAAGAAGCAATTCGATGACGAGGAGGAGGTCACGGGAGCCAAGACAAAGAACGGCTATCCGAAGCTCTCCTCACCTGCTCTTGACGAAACTATCTCGGGCTTCAACGACGTACAGGATGAGATTCAGCGAATCATCGGCATGGATGCCAAATCATTCGTTAACTCCGTGTACGTTCAGCAGGGCGACATCACCCGGCTGATTCACGCTGATACAGAAACCCGCCGTGAGATTCTGGACGGACTGCTCGGTCTCGACCGGATGGACGACCTCATTGGCAGGGTCGATAAAGCCCGGAAGGAGTACGGCAAGGCCGAACGTGATGCGAAGACCCGACTCGATGATACGCAGAAGCGAATCGACGACCTTCCGGAGACTGGTGCACTCGACAAAAAGATTCAGGAGCTACGTGAGGAGGAGTCCGAGCTGGAGGACGAAATCGAGAATCTCGAAGAGATAATCGACCGCTTGGAGGAGCGGAAGGGGGAGAACGAGGACCAGCTGGAGAGGATTGGTGACCTGCAGGGGAACCTCGATGAAGCCAAGGAGGAATTGAGCAAGGCAAAGAAGGAACATGAAGGCCACAAGGACGACCTCGACATTGAGAAGGCACAGAAATCGACCCGGGAAGACGAACTGAAGGAGAAGCGCGAGGCACTTACCCAAGCCCGAGATGCTGAAGTCGTTGATGATATCGACCTCTCAGACAAAGAGGTAGCCGAAAACGCATTGGAGCAAGCAGATTCAGCTGCCGAAGATGCACGGTCGGCCGTCCAATCTATTGAGGAAGGCGAACTTTCGAATCTGGAGACCGAACTGCAGTACCTTAATCGTGATATCACGGACAAGGTTGGCGAAATCCAAGAGAAGTGGTCAGAGATAACTGACCTAAAAACCGAGAAGGCTGACGCCGAGGCACGCTTAGAGGATGCCCAGAAGAGGGTACGAGAGCTGGAATCCAAACTCGATGAGGAGCGGGATGATATCCAAACAGCTGCCTCTGAACTCGGACTCCCCGCCAATGCTACCCTTGACGAGTTAGCGGAGACGCACATTCCGCAAAAACGTGAGTCACTGAGCAAACGACGTGAAGAGGTTCGCCAGAAGATTGGCCAGCTGGAGACGCTAGAAGAGCAGGTCGATGAACTGGCTGAGACCGGCCAGTGTCCCGTCTGCAATGCTACTGAGGAAGCCCACGATATCGATGCGGAGTCGGTCGCGGCGGAGCATCGTGAGGAGCTACGAGGAGCGAAGGACGAACTCTCGGCGCTCGACGATACCAAAGAGGCGTTGGAAGAGCTGGATGGCGCAGTCTCTGACGCACGTACACTCCGTGATGGAGAACTCGACGAGGCAGAGCAGAAGGTTAAAGAGCTCGATACCGCAGTAGCAGAAGCTGAAACGGGCATCAACGAGAAGTACGACGACCTCGAAACCCTAAGTGGGGAACTTGACTCGCTAAAATCCGAGGAAGAGGCGAAGGAGCAAGAGCGTGATGACGCTGAGGAGCGTTTGACAGAGGCTCGCGAGAAAGCGGAATCTGCCGAGGCAAAGGAGCAGGCCATCCAGACGGTCGTTGACCTCTACGGAGAGATTGACGAGATTCGGGGAGACATCGAGCAACACGAGAAGAATATCGAGAATCTTCGGAAGCTTCGCCGTCAGGCTCACAAGCGGGTTACCGAACTCGAAGATGAGGTCGACGAACTCGAAGAAGAACTGGGCGACCTCGACGCTGATGAACTCCGTAGTGAGATTGAAGAGATTGAGGGCTACATCGAGGAGTTCGAATCAGACAAAGAAGACGCAGAGGGGCGTCTGGAAGATGTGAAAGAGGAAATCGTCGAGCATCAGCAGACTAAGAAGCAGGTTCAACAGGAGAAGGAGCGGAAGGCAATGCTCCAAGAGCAGATTGCATGGGCTGGCGACCTCGTCGAGGAGGCAAAGGAAGTCAAGTCGACATACAAGGAGGTCCGCGGTAAGCTCCGGAAGCGGAACTTGGCGAAGCTCAACAAGTACACGAACGAGATGTTCTCGGACCTCTATCAGAGCCAGTCCTACCGCGGGGTCCAGATTGACAAAAAGTACAACATCCATCTCGTCGCCGCTGATGGTGAGTTACTCGAACCAGAACTCTCCAGCGGAGGAGAGTCGACCATCTTGAATCTCGCACTACGTGCAGGTGTTTACCGTATCATCGCGCAACGCGATGGGGTTGCTGGAGCTGCACTCCCCCCGTTCATTCTGGACGAGCCGACCACGTTCCTTGACGAGGACCACGTCGGAGAGCTCCAGACGATGATTGACACGATTAGCGACTGGGACGTACCGCAAGTGCTCGTTGTCAGCCACAACGAACACCTCATCGAAAACAGCGACAATGCGATACAGGTCGAGAAGAATCCTGCCACGGAAACGAGCCGTGTCATCCGCCCGGACCGAGAGGAGGTCGTGGCCTGAGACGATGGTCTGCAAGATTTCGCCGGGGGCTGGTGCTCGATGACCGATTTCGGAGCCTACGTGGCTCTTCAAGAAATGTTCACCGAGCTCAATCACGCGGTTGGGGAGTTTGAAGAAGACCCCCGTGTGACAGCAGAGGAGGCTCTCGCTCACTTCAGCCTCCCCGGAGGACATATTGAGCCACTTCTCCCTGATGACGAGGAGTTCGAAGTGGCTCACGAGCCAATCTCAGAAATATACGACTGGGACGACCCGTGGCCAATATCCTACGGCATCGATGGGTCGACCACTCGGTCATTACAGTTCAGCAACGGGCTACTGGTCGGAGCGAGCGTTGCAAAGCTTGGAGTTTCCGGGGAATCCGACCACGCCGACCTAGCCAATCAGGCGACTACGACGCTCGTCGCTCACCTGAACGAAGAGGAATTTTCGTTGAGCGACATCGATACCGCATCGCTCGACATCCCCGAGGGCATCGATGCACACCTCTTTCAATTCCCACCCTGCGAGCGGACCAGCCGACTGGAAGAGTACGTAGTGGAGGTTTCGCGGACCTACGCTGAAGGACGACATGCCTTCGAGATGGCGAGTGAAATCGATGGGCCATTATTCATCGACGGGCCGCTCTATCCGAATCCGGCGTTCGGCTGGATGCTTTTCGAGCAGGTTGGAGAAGGGCCCCGTCGTATGACCGAGATTTGGCCCGAGATGGTCTCCAATATCCTTCAGAATTACGTCAAGACGGTTGAGATGATGCATCGGAGAGACCTGCCAATCGTCGGTATCACAAAGACGAGCGGGTCCGCGGTCGCGCTCGACGCGTTAGAGACGAAGATTGAGGCGGCAGATGTAGACGGTTCTGTCCCACTGCCGTGGACCAATGACCACCAGCTGTTCAACGACGCGCTGTTCACGATGGAGGACAAGCACGGCAACCGCGGGTCGCTCATCAGCTACACACCGTGGCTCCTCCAAACAAAGCAGACGGTTCGAGGAACGCCAGTCGTTCCGTTCGAGACATTCGACATCGAACTCGAACACGGAGACGCTCGTGAGTACCAACGAGCGTTCTTCTACGCTCGTACTCCAATGACGGACAATGTGATGCGGATAGAGGCCCCGTATATGTTGGTTCGAGAAAAGCCGACACGAGACCGGATTCAGCGGAAACTCCTTGTCGAACTCGCCCAACAGCAGAAGGAGCCGCGCGCAATCACACACGCAGACGAGATGGCCCGCATAACCCGCGGTGACCGGAACAACCTCCGACGGCTCCTTGGCTCGGTTCGGGCGCTTGAGGACTACAACGAGAAACGAGGGTTCCGGGATATGGAGGCGGAGTAAATGAGCCGTCGAATTATGACTGAATCGCAGTCAGACACCCACAACAATCCACAACTAGCGGTGACACTCAACCTATGACCGACGATATCCTCGACGAAGTCAGGGAAGAACGGGAGCAAGAACAATCAGAATCAGAGCCTCTGGATGTCCCCGCACCTTTTGGTGATTACGAGGGGCATAGAGTAGGACACATAACGGCACAGGACGAGCCCATTGTCGTCGATAGAGGGGACTCACATATCCGTGCGTTCATCGACTCAACCTACCGTGACGACGTTCGTCTTGGAAACTATCTGCGTATCCCATACCCAGTGAGCGAGGAGCAAGACGAAGAGTTCTCGACATCCATGCTCGTCGGGGTCATTAACCGACTGGAGTATGCGACGGTCGCGAACATCACTGACAAGCAAGACGGGGGGTATCGTCACGAGCCCGGGGAACAGTCGTTCTCGTACGTCGCCGAAATAGAGCCAATCAGCACGGTAACGTTCGATACGGATGCTGGAGAAGATGACTCTCCCTTTGAGCAGGCGACAGTCGACAAACCGCCTAAACCCGGCTGCGACGTGTATCTCGTCGAGGACGAGGAATTCCTTCGAACGGCGCTCCGCATCCCTCACGAGGGAGCCTTCCTCGGCCACATGGCCGTAAGTGGTGACCGAATCCCGAGCGAGGACTCTCCACTGCCGTACTACCTGTTCAACCCGAACGCGACAGACGGGAACGAGGACCTCGGAGAGCCCGCGATTTTCCGACACGCGCAGGTCGCGGGTAGCACAGGTTCGGGCAAGACACACGCCTCGAAGAACATTCTCCGGCAGCTCGCTACAGAGAAGCGGTATACAATCGAGGTTCCACCGGAGGAACGGGAGCAGGACAACGTCGACGTACAGGATGAACGTGTTCGGGGCCTCAACGTCACCGTCATTGACCCCGAGG
>Ga0207755_100626_pt1 | contig 15011 bp, 19 predicted proteins | sample A23P2SouthBayCA_FD_187734 | JGI IMG/M metagenome (GOLD analysis project Ga0207755, IMG submission 187734) | Aerobic enrichment media microbial communities from Bioluminiscent Bay, La Parguera, Puerto Rico - A23 P2 (SPAdes) | ecosystem: Environmental > Aquatic > Marine > Unclassified ...
CCCGCCACTTCGGCGAGGCCGTCGAGGAGTCGATCATCGAGCAGTAAGCCACGCTGCGGGCGGACGACCCCTCACCACGCACCGCGACCCCCTCGTTACCGTTCGACGTACTCGAACTCCACCGCGCAGTACCAACAGAACCGCAGCGACAGGTCGACGCCGCGGCCGCACCGCGGGCACGTGAGGACGGCCCGCCGGCCCTCCCGTCGGGCGAGGACGTACGCATCGACCGCCGACAGCGCGATGACGGCCGCCACCGGGACGGCGAACGCCGTGAGGCCGGCCGGCGCGGTCGAGGACGCCGCAGTCGAGCCGCCCGCCGACGCCAGCCAGCGGCCGCTCCCGACCCCCGACAGCTCCGCGAACACGAGCGCCGATCCGACCAACAGCGACAGCCACGCGATCCCCCGGGTCCACCGCCGGAGGTACGCGTGCCCGAGCGCGGGTACCACCGCCAGCGCCGCCGCGACGACCGGTCGGCGTTGCATGCCCCCACACACCGAAGCGACCGATAAGAAGGCTCTCACGCCACGTCAGACGCCCGTCCGCCCCGCGGCGGTCCCGCGTCCGCGGCCCCTCGATGCCGCGTCCGGCCGACTCGATCCGCCGGATGCTCGCGGAGGGGGGGCTCCGACGACGCGCACGAGATCACGAGAGCTGGTCGACGAGCCGCCGCAGCGTCGCGAGGTCGTACTGGCCGGGCGCGGTCGCCTCGGTCGCGTCGACGGGGGCGTAGCCGAGCCGCGAACCGTACACCGGCGCGACGGCGCGCGTGTGGCTCCCGTGCTCGCCCATCGCCATCGTCGCCACGCGGTCGCCGCGGATCGTCGCCCGGTGGGTCGCAGTCAGCAGGTCGAGCGCCTCCCCCGTCGTCCGCGCGGTGACGGCCAGTTTCCCCACGTCGCCGGCGGCCGCGGCGGTCCGCAGGAGGCGGTCCAGCGTCGCCGGCGCGGGCGTCCCGCAGCTCACCGCCATCGACGACTGCGCCGACGCGGCCGACGAGTTGGGGATCCCGATCGTCGCCGACGGCGGCATCCGCTCGTCGGGCGACGCGGTCAAGGCGCTGATGGCCGGCGCCGACACGGTGATGATGGGGAGTCTCTTCGCCGGCACCGAGGAGACGCCGCCGGCTATCGTCGAGGTCGACGGCGAACGCTACAAGAAATCGCGCGGGATGGCGACGACTGCCGCCGCCGAGGAGCGCTCGGACAAGGACGAGGCCGGGGAGGAGGTCGACGCCGACGAGGGCGTCGAAGGGTTCACCGAGTACAAGGGGCCGCTCGGCGACGTAGTCGAGGAGTTCTGTGCGGGTATCAAATCCGGTCTCTCCTACTGCGGCGGCCACACGATCGAGGCGGCCCGCGAGAAGGCGACGTTCATCCGCGTCGAGCAGGCCGCCAAGGAACGCGAGGGCGCCCACGGCGACCACGACTGGGAGACGGTCGTCGTCGACGACTGACCGGCCATCGGAGCGTCGCTCGCTCACGAATACCCACGGGCGGGTCGGCGTGACCGGTTTCACCGAGGGAGTCGAACCGGTGGACATGAGCATCGCCGCGAGCGGTGAGCGGTCCGGCGAGATGACACTCGTCTTCGAACTGGACGCCATTCGCGCGTTCGACGACCCCGAAGCGGTGTTCGACGACGCCCGCGAGTGGAGCCGCTACGTCGGTATCGTCGCCCACGATACCGACGCCGTCGCGGCGTTCCTCGCCGACCGCGACGTCGAACAGGACTTCGACCTGGGCGACCGGGACATCTGGCTGATTATGGACGGGATCCGTGAGGACAGCGACGCGCCGCGGCACGTCTTCGTCGGTTCGACCCCGGAAGACCGTCGGATCGCCGACGCGACCGGCTGGGAGTACCGGACGCCCGCCGAGGTGGCCGACGCCGCCGGATGGTCGCTCGTCGGCGACGACGGAACGGACGGATCGGTCGAGTCGGGTCTGTTCACGCGGCTCTGGGCTCGAATCACGGACTGACGGACCGCTCGATCCCCGCCTCGGTTCAGTTCGCCGTCGAGACGATCTTGATCACGTCGCCCTCCTCGAGTTCCTGCTCGTCGCTGACTCGCATGGTCTTCCGGGCGTCGACGGCGTGGAGGTAGCCGTCGCCGATGTCGGAGTGGACGGCGTAGGCCAGGTCTTTTGGCGTCGAGCCCTCGCCGAGGAGGAAGGCGTCGGGGAGCGCGTTGCCCTGGCCGTCGGTCCAGTGGGTCTCGTCCTGGACGGGGTAGGCGGTGATCTGGTTCAACACATCGTAGACGGCGGTGTCGAGGGCCTGCTGGACGCCGGTCCCGCCGTGGTCGGCCATCACCTCGCGGATCTGTTCGAGCCCCTGTTCTTGCTGGTCACTCAGGTCGCCGACTATCTCGAAGTCCTCGTCGCCGGGGTCGTAGTCGACGACGCCCGCCTCGGCGGCCTTCCGGAGCGCCAGCTCGCCGTCGGCGGTCGTCGGGATCGTCGCCTCGTTGCGCTCTTTGAGCGCCTGAACGTTCTCCGGCGGCGCCACGTCGGCCTTGTTGGCGACGACGACGATCGGTTTCGTGCGCGCCCGGATCTCGCTCGCCAGTTCCTCGCGATGGGCGTCGGTCCACTGGATCGGGTCCGACGGGTAGTCCAGGTCCCGCAGGGTACGGGCCACGTCGAGTTCGGTCGCACCGACGCCGGTCAGCAGCTCCGTCAGCTCCTCGTCGATGTCGAAATCGGGCGAGCGGGAGGCTCGCTCGACGCTCTCCCAGTTGCGGTCGACGATACTCGCCAGCCACAGGTCCATCTCCTCCTCGACGAACGCCAGGTCCTCGACGGGGTCGTGTTCGCCGACTTCGATTGGTTCGCCCTCCTCGTCGGTTCCACCGGAGGCGTCGACGACGTGGAGGATCACGTCGGCGTTCGACAACTCGTCGAGGAACTGGTTGCCCAGCCCGCGCCCCTCGTGGGCGCCGGGGACGAGGCCGGCCACGTCGAGCAGTTCGACGGGGACGAACCGTTTGCCGTCGTGGCAGTTCTCCTGCCCGCAGCGCTCCTCGCGGTCGAGACAGGGGCAATCGGTGCGGACGTGGGTGACGCCGCGGTTGGCGTCGATGGTCGTGAACGGGTAGTTGCCGACGTCCACGTCGGCCATGGTCGCGGCCTTGTAGAAGGTCGACTTGCCGGCGTTGGGCTTGCCGGCGAGCGCGACAGAGAGCATGCGACCGAGTACCGTCGGCCGGGAGAAGCCGCTTTCGGTCCCCGCTATCCGCTCGACGGTCCCTCGGTGACCGTCCCCGAGTGACCCGCCCCCGACCACCAGCCCCCGAGAGCCCTACTCCGATCCGACATCCAGGACGACGTTGATCAGCGCCCAGGAACCGACTGCGACTACCAGGAGCGCGACGCCGACCCAGCCGGGAATCTGTGACTCGACGGTCGTTCGCGACGCCCGCCGCCCCATACCGAACGCTGCCAGTCCCATCAACATGAAAAACAGCGGTACTCTCTGTACGAGTCGTTCGACGTAACTCATAGAATGTCTGTCTTGCCAATATGTTATAAATCTATCTACTACTGGAGATCCTCGGACGGGTCGGTTCGGTAGAAGCGTCGACCGGACGTCGGCAGTGTGTCGGCGAGTCAATCCGCGTCGGGGACGACTTCGGCGTCGTCGTGACCGTTCTCGCTGTGACCCGTGTCGGACCCCATCATCGGAACGACGCCGTCGAGATCCGCCTCGACAGCCTCTCGGCTCTCGACCGCGGACGGGTCCTCGGCCCCCTCACCGTCGACGCTGTCCTCGGCCCCGTCGTCGGTCGCTTCGGCGTCGGTAGCCGTCGGCTCGTCGGTCGCTTCGGCGTCGGCCGACTCGGTCGGGTCGTCTTCCGTCTCGACCGCACCGTCGCCGTCGTGCTCCCCAGCGGGGTCGGGGCCGAGTGCGTCGCGGACCTGCGTGAGTTCGCCGCTGACGCGTATCTTCCCCTCGACGACGGCGTGTTCGTGGAGTTCGACGTCCGCGGCGGAGATGTCGCCCCAGACGGTCGCGCCCTTCGCGACGGACACGTCCCCGCCGCGGGTGGTCACGTCGCCTTTGATCTCGGTGTCCGGACCGACGACCACGTCGCCGCGGGCGCGGAGGCTGCCGAAGATCGTGTTGTCGCCGCCCACCTCCAGGGACTCGGCGCGGATGTTCCCGTGGAGGCGACAGTCGTCGCCGACGGTGGCCGGCGTGGAGACGCGCCAGGCGTCGTCGCTGACGCGGGCGCCCCGCGGGATCACGACCGGCTGGGCCTCGTCGTCCTCGGCGTCGACGAGTTCGCTCGCCAGGTCCTCGGCGGCCTCCTCCTCGCCGATGCGTAACAGCTGCGAGAGGTAGACGACGAGGAAGACGACCGTCGGCATCGGGTTGCGGATCTCGATGTGGCCGCTGGCCTCGAAGCTCTGCTCGATGTCCACGTCGTCGCCGATGTCGACGTTGCCGGCGACTTTGAGTTCGCCGCCGACGCGCGCCCGCTCGCCGAGGTAGGCGTCGCCGCCGACCAGTACGTCCTCCTCGACCTCGCTCCACATGTCCAGCCGGCAGTCGCCGGCGGCCTCGATGTGGCCGTCGAAGGTGACCCGCTCGCCCGCCATGACGTCGTCGCCGCGGACGCCGAACTCGACGGTGCTCTGTCCGCCGACGATCACGTCCCCGTCGGTCACCAGGTCGTGCTCTTCGACCGTAGTTCCGTCAGGGATCGCGAGTTCGTCGAGCGGGTCCGAGCGGATCGGCACACCCGATATAGCGATTTCGGTCGTAATAAAGCCTCACACAGCGCACGACGCGCGTCTGACGCGTGTCTGACGGTGGCGGTGTGGGCGGGGGTGGCCCGCTGCGGTCCAGCGCGGCGCGCGGATCTCCAGATATTTATCCGCCGGCGGTCTACGGGGGGGCATGACGGTACTTTCCTTCGACGAGCAGGGGGTCGACGTGGTGTACGAGGGTCACGACTTCCGCCTGGAGAAGTCGCTCATCGAGGACGCCACGGAGAAACCCTACCCCGAAGTCACCGACCACGAGGTGCTGCGACTGGTGGAGAAAGACGCCACCCCGTCGGGCGAAGCCCGCCGGATCGCCGACATCGTGGAGTGACCACGGTCCGTCTCAAGTCCCGGTCTCGACGTGGGTCTTCACGTTCGCCAGCGTCGTCCGGAGCTCCCGCTCGTTGTACCGCCGGACGAACGGCGCGGCGACGGCCGACAGCACTCGTCCGGGGACCTCGTACCGACCGGTGTACGTGAGCCGGGTCCGACCCTCGAGGGCCTCGAACGCGAGGTCGATCTCGCCGGTCAGCTGGCCGCGCATCTCGAAGACGATCCGCTCGTCCGGTTCGTGGGTCGTCTCGACGAGTTCTCCCTCGAGCGCGACCCCGGCCATCCGGAAGGTGTAGTCGAGGCGCTTGCCACCGTTGTCCAGCGGCTCGACGTTCCGGGCCTCGGCGAGACTCGGCGTCACCGTCACGTGGTTCCGCGGGTCGTCCATGAACGCGAACACTGCCTCGACGGGCGCGTCGACTGTCGTCGACTCGCTCACTTCGATCATAGCCGACCGTCGGGGGCCGGACATAAAAACCGACGGCCGACTCAGAGCGGTCCCGAGAACGCGAGAACGGGGAGGACGAACAGCAGCGCGAACAGGACCCCGAGGACCAGACCGTAGCTGACGAGCGTCGCCGCGGCCGTGACCCAGGCGGGGTCGTCGAAGCGGTCGAGCGCGTTCACGGTCGGACGACGGCACCCGCGGACTTAGGCGTTCGGCCGGGATCGAGTGAGATAGCACCCGATCGATCCCGTCGCTGTCATGCGATCGCAACCACGAGCCAAATTCTTTAGGCCTGCTCGGTAACCGACTGGAGCCAAAACGATCGGGTAATGAATGCACTCCGGGGCGCGACGCTCCCATCGGCGTTCGACGACCTGGACGTCGGGATCGCCCTCCACGACGCGGAGAACGGGGCGGTTCTCGACGCGAACGAGAGCCTGGAGCGACTGTACGGCTACTCGACGACGGAGCTCCGTGAGATGACCGTGGGGGAGTACACGGCGCCGTCGACGAAGTACACGCAGGCGGAGGCCACCGAGCGGATCCGGGCGGCCGCCGAAGGGGAGCGCCAGTCTTTCGAGTGGCAGGTCGAGCGCGCGACGGGGGAGCTGCTCTGGGTCCGCGTGCGGCTCAGTCCGACGACGATCGACGACCGGACGTGCGTCCTGGCGGAAGTCGACGATATCACGGAGTACCGGACCCGCGAGCGGCGATTGCGACTGCTCAGTCGGATCGTCCGGCACAACCTCCGCAACAGGATGAACCTCGTCCAGGGCCACGCCGCCCACGTCGAACAGGCCGTCGACGACGAGCGGCTGGCCGCCGAAGTGGCGACGATCGATCGAGTCGCAGAGGAGGTCGGCAGCCTCAGCGATTCGGTCACCCAGATCGAAGAGATGGCCGAACCAGACGCGACCGAGCGTGAACCGACCAACGTCCGCGCCGTCGTCGGGCCCGTCGTCCAGGCTGCCCGCGAGGCCTACTCCGATGCGGACCTCTCTCTCGCTATCGACGAGAACGCCTGGCTGATGGCCGACGACGGGTTGCGCTACGCGCTCGAACACGCCGTCGAGAACGCACTCGAACACAACGACCGTGACTCGCCGACGGTCGAGGTGAGCGTGACCGCGGACGACCACGGTCAGTGCGTGATCCGGATCGTCGACGACGGGCCACCGATCCCCGACGTGGAGACCGACGTGCTCGACGGGACCGTCGCGGCCAGCAGCACCTACCACGGCACCGGCGTCGGGCTCTGGGTGATGCAGTGGTGCGTGAACTCGCTGGGCGGCGAACTATCCTTCGCGGAGAAGCAATCGCGGGGGAACGTGGTCGAGATCGCGCTCCCGAGAGTCGACGAGACGGACGCGGGCCGCTGAGCATCACACCGGCAACCGGATTTCGCCGCTCCAGAGTCGTGACTGGGACGTCGAAACCGAGTGAGGAGAGGTGGACGTGGTGGCGGTCGTCTCAGGCGAAGGTACGCGAGACGTCCTCGTCTTCCTCCTCGGCCTGGATCTTGTCCCAGGCGTCGAGGAAGTCCTGCATGCGGACCTCGGTGCGGTCGTCGCGGATGGCGAACATCCCGGCCTCGGTACAGACGGCCTTCACGTCGGCGCCGGAGGCCTCGCCGGTCATGTCGGCCAGCTCCGCGAAGTCCAGCTCCTCGTCGAGGTTCATCGAGCGGGTGTGGATCTTGAAGATCTGCTCGCGGCCCACGACGTCCGGCTTGGGCACTTCGATCAGGCGGTCGAAGCGGCCGGGACGGAGGATAGCCCGGTCGAGCATGTCGAAGCGGTTGGTCGCGGCGATGATGCGGATCTCGCCGCGCTCCTCGAAGCCGTCCATCTCCGAGAGCAGCTGCATCATCGTGCGCTGGACCTCGGCGTCGCCCGACGTTTTGGAGTCGGTGCGCTTGGCCGCGATGGCGTCGATCTCGTCGATGAACAGGACCGACGGCTCGTGCTGGCGGGCGAGTTCGAACAGATCGCGGACGAGCTTGGCGCCCTCACCGATGAACTTGTGGACGAGTTCCGACCCGGCCATCTTGATGAAGGTGGCGTCGGTCTGGTTGGCGACGGCCTTGGCGAGCATGGTCTTGCCGGTGCCGGGCGGGCCGTGCAGGAGGACGCCGCTCGGCGGCTCGATGCCGACCTCCTCGAACATGTCGGGATTCTTCAACGGCATCTCGACGGTCTCGCGGACCTCTTCGAGCTGGTCCTCGATGCCACCGATGTCCTGATAGGTCACGTCTGGCGACTGCTCGACTTCCATAACGCGAGCGCGCACGTCGGTCTCGTCTTCGAGGCTCTTGACGATCGAGAGGGAGTTGTTGACCGCGACTCTCGAGTCGGGTTCGAGGTCGTCGCGCATCTCGTCGGTGACCTCGGTGATGGCCTCCTGATTGTTGCCGTGCTGTTTGATGATGACGCCGTCGTCGGTCAGCTCCTGCACCGTGGCGACGAACAGCGGCGACTGCTTGAGCTTCTTGTTCTCGTGGGTGAGCCGCTCCAGTTTCTGCTGGTACTTGTTGTTCTCCGCGTTGGCGTCCAGCAGCTTGTCCCGCATCTCCTCGTTCTGTGATTCGAGCACCTCGAGGCGCTCCTCCAGTGCCTCGATTTTGTCCTGTTGGGAGGCGTCGTCGTCGTACGGCAGGTCCACCTCGTCCACGGTGTCGGTCATTACACCCCTGCTAGCGGATGGGATAATAAGAGGTTTCGGGTCCGACGGGTCACTTGCCGATCGGAGAGATATCTCGAACGCCCGGCGCTATCCGTCGATTTTTTCTGTCTATCTGTGTGATATGCTACCGCGCCAGTCCACGGCCACGGCCGGTGTTGCACGGGTGGCGCGGTTATTGCCGATAGATTCACTGGGGTAATTATTCGAAACGGGAAATATTATTAGGCTGTATCCAGAAGCGGGAGACACGATGAGCACGTCCGAAACTGCGGAGGCGGAATCGGCGGCCGAAGAGGGTTGGGACGCCGTTCGCGACCTGCCGCCCAGCGCCAAACTCGTGGCCAAGACCCTGGAGTACAACGACGCGCTGACCCAGAGCCAGCTCGCCGAGGAGACGTTGCTGCCGCCGCGGACCGTCCGCTACGCCCTGAACCGGCTCGAAGACGTCGACGTGGTCAGTTCGCGCTTTTCCTTTGCCGACGCCCGCAAGCGCATCTACACGCTCGACATCGAATAGTCCCGACCCTCGTCCGGCCCGCACCCCTCACCTTCTCGCCGTCCGCAGATATCGAATTCGCCGTACTTTGGGAGTAGGTCGACCGTACCCGCCGGGAGTACTTTCACCGCGCTCGCGACACCTCTTTAGGTCGGGGTTTCGTACGCTGTCGTAGATGACGCGTGTGATACATACGGGGGACACTCACCTCGGCTACCGGCAGTATCACCGAGCGGAGCGCAAGCGGGACTATCTGGACGCGTTCCAGCAGGTGGCCGACGACGCCGTGGCCGAGGACGTCGACGCGGTCGTCCACGCCGGCGACCTGTTCCACGACCGGCGGCCGACCCTCGACGACATCATGGGGGCCCTCTCGGTCCTGCGGACGCTCGACGACGCCGGCGTGCCCTTCCTCGCCGTGGTCGGCAACCACGAGGCCAAACGCGAAGGCCAGTGGCTCGATCTCTTCGAATCGCTCGGTCTCGCCACCCGGCTCGGCCCCGAGCCCGTCGAGGTGGGCTCGACGGCGTTCTACGGACTGGATTTCGTCCCCCGTTCGAAGCGCGAGGGCTTCGAACTCGACCTCGAACCCCACGATTCCGACCACGCCGCGCTGGTCACCCACGGGCTGTTCGAGCCGTTCGACTTCGGCGAGTGGGACCCGGCGGAGATCTTCGCGACCACCGATATCGAGTTCGACGCGCTCCTGCTCGGGGACAACCACCACCCCGAGACCGCGCAGGTCGACGACACCTGGGTCACCTACTGCGGGTCGACCGAACGCACCAGTGCCAGCGAACGCGACGAACGGGGGTACAACGTCGTCGCCTTCGACGGCGACGTGGACGTGCGCCGGCGAGGCCTCGACACTCGCGAGTTCGTCTTCGTCGACCTCGAACTCGGGGCGGGCGAGGGCGTCGACCGCGTCCGCCAGCGCGTCGGCGAGTACGACCTCGAAGACGCGGTCGTCGTCGTCACCGTCGACGGCGAAGGCGAGCCGGTCACGCCGGCCGCCGTCGAGGAGTTCGGTCTCGACCACGGGGCACTGGTCGCCAGGGTCACCGACCGCCGGGAGACTCCCGACGAGCGCGAGCGGGAGGTGTCGTTCGCCGACCCCGACGACGCCGTCCGCGAACGGGTCCGCGAACTCGGCCTCAGCGACGCCGCCCGCTCGATCGACGAGACCGTCCGCGCCAGCAAGGTCGCCGACTCCAACGTCGACGACGTGGTCGAAGACCGCGTCGCCGCCCTCGTCGAGGAGGGCGACCCCGCGGCGTTCGAGGCGGGCGACCGGAGCGGCGACGGAACCGGAGACGAGGCGACCGACGACGGTGGAGACTCCGCCGACGGAGCATCCGCAGACGTAACGGCCGACGGCGGGCCCGGCGAGGACGCCTCCGGCGGCGACGACCAGGCGACCTGGGGTGAGTACCAGTGAGGTTCGAGCGCGTCAGCCTCTCGAACTTCAAGTGCTACGACGACGCGGACGTGCGTCTCGACCGCGGCGTGACGATCATCCACGGCCTCAACGGCAGTGGCAAGTCCTCGTTGCTCGAGGCCTGTTTTTTCGCCCTCTACGGCTCGAAGGCGCTGGACAACACCCTCGACGAGGTCGTCACCATCGGCGCCGACGACGCCGAAGTCGAGCTGTGGTTCACCCACGACGGCGACTCGTATCACGTCCAGCGCCGCGTGCGCGCGACCGGCGACCAGGCCCAGACGGCGAAATGCGTGCTGGAGGGGCCGAACGTGACCATCGAAGGCGCCCGTGACGTGCGGGCCCACGTCGAGGAACTGTTGCGCATGGACGCCGAGGCGTTCGTCAACTGCGCGTACGTCCGCCAGGGCGAGGTGAACAAGCTCATCAACGCGACGCCGGACGAGCGTCAGGACATGCTCGATTCGCTGCTCCAGCTGGGGAAGCTGGAGGACTACCGCGAGCGCGCCAGCGACGCCCGCGTCGGCGTCGACCGCGTCCGCCGGGACAAGCGCGGGTCGCTCTCCCAGCTCGACGACCAGATCGAGGCGAAAGAAGACGAGGACCTCCACGCGCGGCTCAACGACCATCGCACGGATCTGGAGTCGGTCTCCTCGGACATCGAGCGCTTCGAACAGCAGCGCGAGACGGCCGTCGAGACGCACGACCAGGCGGCGGCGGTCCTCGACAGCTACGAGGAGAAACGCGAGGAGCTCGACGATCTCGAAGCGGATATCGAGGAACTCCGGGAGACCATATCGGAGACCGAACGCGACCGCGAGGAGCTGGCCGAGGAGATCTCCGCCCACCGGGAGACCCGGGAGGACCACCGCGCAGAACTGGGCGACCTGCTCCCCGAGACCGAACTCGACGGAGGCGCTGAGGAGCCGCCCGAGCCGGCCGCCGTCGAATCGCTGCTGGACGACCTCGCCGAGCGCGACGACGAGCTACAGGACGCTCTGCAGGACGTGACAGCGGAGGTGTCCGAGCACAGTACGAAAGCCGAGAACCTCCGGGAGACGGCAGATGACCTGGAATCGCAGGCCGAGGCGAAGCGCGAGCAGGCCGCCGACCTCGAATCGGACGTGGCCGAGACCCGCGAGGCGCTGGTCGACCGCCGCGAGACGATCGAGGACCTTGCCGAGCGCGTCGAGACGCTGCAAGCCGAGTTCGACGACGCGCCCGCCGACTTCGGCGAGGCCGAGTCGTTTCGTGCGGAGGTCGGCGAGGAGCTGAGCGAGGTCCGCGAGTCCGTCGCCAGCCTCGAATCCGACGCGGCGAACCAGCGCGAGCGCATCGAGGAGGCCGAAGCGCTCATGGCGGAGGGCAAGTGCCCCGAGTGCGGCCAGGCCGTCGAGGGCTCGCCCCACGTCGAGTCGATCGACGACGACCGCGAGCGCCTCGCCGAGCTGGAGGACGACCTCGAAGACGCCCGGGAGCGCCGCGACTCACTCGAAGACCGGCTGGAGGAGGCCGAACGGCTCGTCGAGGTCGAATCGGAGGTCAGGGAGTGTCGCACGAACCGCTCGAACGTCGAGCAGCTGGTCGACCAGCGCGAGGAGACGCTCGAAGAGAAGGTCGAGCAGGCAGAACGGCTCCGCGAGGAGGCCGACGAGCTCGAATCGGGGGCCGAAGCGAAGCTGGAGGCTGCCGAGGAGCAGGCAGACGCCGCCCAGGACTCCCGCGAGCGGGTCGGCGAGATCAACGGCGAGCGCGGCACCATCCGCGAGCGCCGCGAGCGACTGGAGCGCGTCGACGAACTGCTCGAGGCGATCGCCGACGCGACCGACGCCGTCGAGCGCCTGCGTGACCGGCGCGAACAGCTCGAAGCGACCAACGACGAGCGCCGCGAACGTCTCGCCGAGAAGCGCGACCGGCGTTCCGAGTTACAGGAGGAGTTCGACGAGGACCGGATCGAGGGGGCTCGCGAGCAGCGCGACAACGCCGAGCAGTACATCGAGAAGGCCGACGCCAAGCTCGACGACTTGCGCGAGCGGCGCGACGAGCTACAGAGCGCTATCGGCGGCGTCGAGAACGAAATCGAGGAGCTCGAGTCGCTGCGCGAGCGCCGCGAGGAACTGGCCGACCGCGTCGAGCGCCTCGACTCGCTGTACGACGAGGCCGAGCGCCTCCAGCGGATGTACGGCGACCTTCGGGCCGACCTCCGTCGACGCAACGTCGAGAGTCTGGAGGCGATGCTCAACGAGATATTCGATCTGGTCTACCAGAACGACTCGTACGCTCGCATCGAGCTCTCCGGCGAGTACGAACTCACCGTCTACCAGAAGGACGGCGAGCCGCTCGACCCCGAGCAGCTCTCCGGGGGTGAGCGCGCCCTGTTCAACCTCAGTCTCCGCTGTGCCATCTACCGCCTGCTCGCCGAAGGCATCGAGGGCGCGGCGCCGATGCCGCCGCTCATCCTCGACGAACCGACCGTCTTCCTCGACTCGGGCCACGTCTCACAGCTCGTCGAACTCGTCGAGGCGATGCGCGAGTACGGCGTCGAGCAGATCCTCGTCGTCAGCCACGACGACGAACTCGTCGGCGCCGCCGACGACCTGGTCCGCGTCGAGAAGGACTCGACCACGAACCGCTCGTCGGTGCGGCGGGAGCGTCCGGAAGACCGGCTCGCCGAGGCCGTCGAGGCCGACGACTGAGGCCGGATAACACGTCGGACAGGTCCGGTTTCGGGCTATCCGTGTTTACCGAGCGGGGCGCGCGAGCGAGTCTCCAGGCGGCGTCAGGAGAGCGATCCCGAGCACATACCACACTGTCCCGACACCGAGCGTGTACGCGAGCGCCGGGCCGAGTATCTGACCGAAACTGGGTCCGGGCCCGACGTACGAGAACAACCGCCAGACGAACGCGAACATCGAGGGGAACACGCCCGCCCAGACGGTGACCAGCCCGCCGGACCACCGGAGCATCAGGTAAGTCAGCCCTGCGGCACCGAGGACGTAGGTGACGACGGTCACCACTGCGAATCCGCCGCCCGCCCCCAGTATCGCCAGGAAGAGTTCGAGCGCGACCGCGGCGGCGACGCCGACCGCGAACGCGACCGGGATCCGCGTCGGGCGCTCGCCGACGACGTGCGTCCGCAGTCGGTCCCAGCGCATATCCCTCGATGGTGAGCGCTGCAGTACATGTTTTGTCAGGACTCGCCGGTGGTCGGGTCGTCGGTCTCCGAGCCGTCCTCGCTTTCGCCGCCCGCACCGCGCATGGCGGCTAGCCCTTCGCTCGCCCGTTCGGTGGTCTCGTAGCCGCGGACGCCGGCCGCGTCGGTCTCTGCCACGAGACCGGCCGCCCGGAACTCCGAGAGCAGGCCGTGCAGGTCGCTTTCGCAGAGGTCCACCGCGCCCGTGAGCGTTCGCACGTCGACGGGCGAGCGGGCGTCGATCTCCAGCAGCAGGCCGAGCGAGCGGTCGTCGTGGACGGCGCTCGCCACGGCGCGGACCGGCTCGGGGACGGCGCGGCTGGCCGTCTCCAGCGGCGACTCGCCGTCGACGGGTTCGAGTTCGTCGTTGGCGACGTGGCGGCGCTCCCCGGTCTCGGGGTCGCGGACGAGTGACGAGTCGCTCGACTCCTTCAGCAGGATCAGGCGGCGACCGGCGTCGTCGTGGACCGTTCGCATGGCCGCCCGTAGCGGTCTCGCGGGGTTAGCGGTTCCGGTCGTCGTCGGTACCGGCCCCGTCGGCCACCCGCCGTTCGTCGGTGCCGGTGTCGGCGTCGACGGCCCCAGACTCACGCGACTCGTCGGGTTCGATCCCGTCGTCCGGTGCGGGTTCGGAGGAGTCCGGCGATTCTGACGCTCTGGAACGGCGGAACGCGCGGTACTCGCGGACGCCGTAGAGGAACGAGATCGCGCCGAGGGCGACCAGCGGGCCGCCGACGTTCCAGTCGCCCTCGAAGTAGATGAACATCGGTCCGAGCGCGAGCGCGAGGAAGGCCACGTCGAAGACGACGACCAGCCGCCAGAACGTCCGGCTTACCTCCGGGTCCACGTCGGTGTCGAACGCGTCGGCGTCGTCGACCGCGCCGTCGTCCACCCCGTCACCATCGGTGTCGTCGTCTTCGCCCGGGATCGAGACCGTCGGAACGTCGACCTCGGGCACGTCGGGCCCGAGCGAGTGCTCGAAGCGCTCGGGGTCGTCGAGTAGCCCGTTTTCGTCGTCCGCGCCGTCCTCGGACACACCGGCGAGTTACGCGCTGGCGGGCAAAAGGGTTCCCACTCGCCCGGAAACCGGGAGCGGCGGTCGGACGCCCTTCAGACCATCCGCCCGAGCGACAGGGCGTCGTCGGATTCGACCCAGGCGAGCGGGTTGTCGGTATCGAAGAGGACCACACCGCCGTCGACCTCGTAGGCGTCTGTGGCGGCGACGCCCTCGGGGTCGGCGGGTGCGACTCGCACGTCCGCGGACGACTGGCTCTCGACACTGTCCGCCTCGCCGCGTCGCGTCGCGTGGTCCGTCATGGCTTCACGCCGGGGTTTGGTACACCGTGGCATATATCTTCTGCCTGCACCGACACTGGCCGGTCCTGCAGTGTGACGAACGGCAAGTCCCACTGGGCGAGCACGGACTTCACGGCGTTCGGTAGAGAGGATGTACCGAGTGAGTGCGGTGGCGCGCGCTGTCGCGGCCGCGAGTCCACGTCGGACGAGCGGCCGTGACAGCACCGTGCGAGGTCCTCGTGAACAGAGTGAACGAGGGCTTGTCAGAGCGCGCTCTGACAGCGGATGAGCGAGTGAGCGGAGCGAACGAGCGAATCGGCTGGGGAGGTATGTGGGTGTCTGTGGTGCTG
>Ga0207755_100629_pt1 | contig 14955 bp, 17 predicted proteins | sample A23P2SouthBayCA_FD_187734 | JGI IMG/M metagenome (GOLD analysis project Ga0207755, IMG submission 187734) | Aerobic enrichment media microbial communities from Bioluminiscent Bay, La Parguera, Puerto Rico - A23 P2 (SPAdes) | ecosystem: Environmental > Aquatic > Marine > Unclassified ...
CCGAGGTCGGCCCGGAAGACCGGCTTGCAACGCTCTGGACGGAGGTTCAACAACAGTTATGACGTATCTCGAAGCGGCTATCGTGCTCGTGAAGGTGTTGACGCTGTTCGCCGGCGGAGCCATCGCGCACTTCTCCTACAAGGCGTACGTGAAGACGGACAACGCCGGTCTCGGCGCGCTCTGCGCCGGGTTCACGGCGATCACGGCGGGCGCGGTGTTCGGCGGGTTCATCGACGTGGGGCTCTCCCTCGACATCCGGTACGGCGTCCTCGTGCAGAGCGTTTTGACGTTCCTCGGGTTCGTCGTCATCCTCTACTCGCTCTTCCTCGACTGAGAAACGACGCGCGGCGACGCGACCGTCGACCGCCAATCGCGAACGGCGGGGTCAGGCGTGCCCGCCGCTCCGACCGACGGTTCCGTCGCGAGCAGAGGGGGCGTCCCCGGGTGGGGATTCCACGGGCGGTTTTCCGCGGCGGTTCGTGAACCGGTCGCGTTCCCAGTAGCCGAGGAGACCGGCGAGCGCGAGGAGTCCGGTGAGCGTCCCACTGACCGCGGCGACGCCGGTGCCGGAGAGCGTCGTTCGCGTGACGCCGCCATCCCCGACGACGACCGCGCCGTGCATCGTCGGGCCGTCTTCCGGCGTGCTCGCGTACTTGCTGATTCCGTCCCCGTCCAACGTGAGCGCGAACGCGCCCGTGGTCTGCACCTCGCTCTCGTAGGAGCCGTCGGCGGCGACGACCGCGTGTGCGGCGCTCCCGTCGGCCCACTGCCAGACGACGGTGGTGCCGGGGTCGACGCTGACGGCGGCGGGCGAGAACCCGTCGTCGCTCACGGTGACCGTCACCGTCCCCTCGCCGCGCTTGTCGATGGTGCCGGGGAAGCCGGGGACGCGGTCGAACCAGCCGTCGAAGTCGGGCGTCGGTCCCGCGGCCGTCGAGCCGCCGACGAGGATGTCGCCGACGACGATTGCGCCCTTCATCCCCATCGCCTCGTGCGGCGCGCAGGCGTAGTAGGAGACGCCTGCATCGTCGAACGTGTGCGTGAACGTTTCACCTGATTCGCTCGCGTACGCGCTCTCGAACGCGCCGTCCGACGCGACGACGTTGTGCGTCCCTCCCTTCCCGGTCCACCGCCAGGTGACGGTGGTGCCGGGGTCGACGCGGACGGCCGCGGGACCGAACGTGAACCCGCTCCCGCTCCCGACGGAGACGGTGACGTCGGTGCTGCCGGTCGCGTCGGTGACGCCGTCGTAGTTCGGGACGTTCTCGAACCACGCCGCGAACGCGTCACCGGGCGAGCCGGCCGCCGCCCGTCCGCTACCGGCGGCGACGACTGCGCCGGTCGCGGCGAGCGCGCTCGAGGTCTTGAGGAACGTCCGCCGATTCATCGCCTGGGGGGTGTCGGAAGTGGCCTGCATCGCGCTTCACGAGTAGACGTACACCCTCCGGGGAGTAGCGGTTCTCGATGAATATCAGGACGTGAGATTCAGCGTACCCCACCATCCCCCTACACCCCCTACACTCAGTCGGAGGACGAACTCATGACGCAGAAACTCTCTCGGCGGACCATGCTCGGCGCGTTCGGACTTGGCGGCGCTGCGGCGCTCGCCGGCTGCACGACGACTACGACCGCGAACGAACTTTCCATCGAACCCGCGAACGCGCCCGTTCAGCAGGCTGCCGACACCTCACTCGGGGCCGCTGAGACGGTGACTGCAGACCGCGTCGCGGCGGACCCCCGCGACATCCCGGCACCAATCACGCGAAAGAAGCCGGCGGTCGTCGAGGCGCTCCTCGAAACCGAGGAGGTCGTCGCGGAAGTCGAACCCGGCGTCACCTTCCGATACATGACGTTCAACGGCCAGATTCCGGGACCGCTCGTCCGCACGCGCGTGGGCGACACTGTGGACCTCACCATCCGGAACCCGGCGTCGAACACGATGGTTCACAACGTCGACTTCCACGCGGCACGCGGTCCCGGCGGCGGCGCGGAGGCGACCACAGTGGCACCCGGCGAGGAGAAACACCTCCGATTCAAGGTCACCTACCCCGGCGCGTTCGTCTACCACTGCGCGGTCGGGAACGTCGACTACCACATCTCCGCGGGCATGTTCGGCCTCATCCTCGTCGAACCCGAGGAGGGGCTCCCGCCGGTCGACCACGAGTTCTACCTCGGACAGCACGAACTCTACACGAACGGCGCGACCGGCCAGAAGGGCCACCACGAGTTCGACTTCGAGAAGATGGCCGCGGAGGACCCGACGTACGTCCTCATGAACGGCGAGAAGTTCGCGCTCGGCCCGCAGGGCTACGACGAACTGGTCGTCAAGACCACCGACTCCGTCCGCGTGTTCTTCGCGGTCGGCGGTCCGAACCTCCAGAGCCACTTCCACCCAATCGGTTCGGTGTGGGAGACGGTCTACCGCGACGGCGCGCTGGCGAGCGACCCCGACCGGTTCGTCCAGACAGTCCCTGTCGCGCCCGGGAGTTCGGCGGTGACGACCGCGGACTTCCGCGTGCCGGGTAACTACAAACTCGTCGACCACGCGCTCTCGCGCGTCGTCCGCAAGGGCTGCCTCGCGGTTCTCCGGTCGGAGGGCCCCGAGAACCCCACGCTCTTCGACCCGCAGTAGGCGGTCGACCGTCGACCGCCGTCTCCACCGCCAGCAGTAACGCCTAACAGGCCGGGCCTCGCGCCTCCACGTAGTGTACGCAACGCTCCCCGACCTCCTTCGACTCCTGTTCGTTCCGGCGCTCGCGTGGGCGGCTTACCACGACATCCGCGTGCGTCGGGTGCCGGACGAACTCTGGCTTCCGTTCGTCGGGTTGGCTGTCGTTCTGCTGGCGTGGGATTACGCGGTGGCGAGCAGAACCGCCTTGTTCCTCGTGCGGGTGGCGGTGAGCCTGCTCGTCTGCGTCCTCGCCTACGGATTCTGGTTCATCGGCGGGTTCGGCGGCGCGGACGTCAAGGCCTTCTGCGTCGTCGCCCTCCTGTTCCCGACGTACCCGACGTACGACCTCCTCGACACCGCGTTTCCTCTGATTCGCACGCGCCTCGGCGTGTTCTCCGTCACCGTCGTGACGAACGCGATGCTCGCGAGTCTCGCGTACCCGGTCGCGCTCGGCGTGCGGAACGCGCTCGCCGGCAGGTTCACGAAACGCATGTTCGTCGGGCTTTCAGTACCTGTCCGCGAGTTGAATCGCCGGCACGGCAGTCTCCTCGAAACCCGCGACGGCTTCTCCCGCGGCGGCCTCGACGTCGACGCCCTCCGCATGTACCTCCGGTGGCGCGGCCTCACCCTCGACCGCTTGCTCGACGCCCCCGAACGGTACCGCGACCCCGAAACGGTCGTCGGGACGTTCGACCCGACGGACGGCACGGTGGGCCTCGATACGCCGCGCGTCGAACAGACCGTCCCGGGAGGTGACGCCGACACAGACGGCGGCGACGCCCAGAACGACGCCGCGGACGATTGGGCGGCGGAACGCTTCCTCGACGACATCGACTCGTCTGCGTACGGCACGAGCGTCGAGGGGCTTCGCGAGGGCCTCGAAACTATCGCGTCCCGGGAGCGCGTGTGGATTACGCCCGGCATCCCGTTCATCGTCCCGCTCTTGGTCGGCCTCCTGCTCGCGCTCACCGCGGGCGACCTGTTGTTCGCCCTCCTCCGCGCCGTCGGTCTCTACTGACGGAAAACATATCCGTCGCTCCGCCGTGGACTCGCGTATGTCAGAACCGTTCGGCGTGCCGGTCGATTTCGGGGACGATGGCCTGGTCCCCGTGGTCGCACAGGACGCCGACACCGACGAGGTGTTGATGTTCGCGTACGCGAACCGCGAAGCCGTCGCGCAGTCCCAGGAGACGGGACGCGCACACTACTACAGTCGCTCCCGGGACGAACTCTGGGAGAAAGGCGCGACGAGCGGCCACACTCAGGATATCGAGGAGATTCGAGTGGACTGTGACGCGGACGCCCTCCTCTATCGCGTCCACCAGACCGGGGGCGCGTGCCACACGGGCTACGAGTCGTGTTTCTATCGAACGCTCGACGGCGAGACAGTCGGTGAGAAGGTGTTCGACCCCGATGACGTCTACGAGTAGCGTCGTCGAACTCGACGCGGCGGCCGACGCCCGCGAAGAGGCGGAAGCCGCGGTCGAGGAGGTCGGTGAGGACACGGCCGAGCGCGTCACCGACTGGCTGGAGCGGGCGGAGCGTTTGCTCTCCCAGTACGAGGATTCGGCGACGGGAACCGGGAACTTCGAACAGTACGTCGCGTTCCAAGGGGAGATCGAGGAACTCGTCTCTAACGTGCCCGACGACCTGCCCGCGCGCGAAGCGTTCGACGCGTACGACGACGTGCTCGACCAGCGACGCCTCTCCGAGTCCGACTTCGAGGCGGCGTACGACGCACTCTCGCCCGCTCGCGAGTATCGCACGCTCCTCGAAGAGCGCGAGGCCGCCCGCGACCAGCACCGGGAGGCCGTTCGGGACGTCCGCGAGCGGCTGGACGCGGTGGAATCACGTATCGCGGAGTACGACCGCCTCCTCGAACTGGGGCAGGCGGACCTCGCCGCACCCGTCTCCGACCTCCGCGACCCCATCGAGACGTACAACGCCGCCGTCCGCGCCGCGTTCCGCGAGTTCCGGTCGTCCGCGAGCGCCCGCGACGTCCTCGAATTCGCCGCGACCGCCGCGACCTATCCGCTCGTCGGCGTGCCCGAACCGCCGGACGACCTGCGCGCGTTCGTGGAACGCGAAGACGCGGGCGAGAAGTCGGTGAGCGAACTCCTCGAACTCGCCGAGTACTCGCTGTCGAAACTCGACCACTACGTCGACGACCCCCAGCGGTTCAAGCGCGTCGTCTCCGGGAATCGCACCTACCTCGACCGCCTCGACGCGGAACCGTTCGTCGTCGCGTGGCCGCCCCTCCCCGCGGACGAACTCCGGTATCGGGCGCGCGAACTCGTCACCGTGGTCGCCCGGTTCGCGGACGACGACGTGGTCGCGCTCGCGCGCGCCGTCCGCGACCTCGCGCTCCGCGACGACTACGACCGCCTCCGCACCGCCGCCGTCGCCAAAGCGGAACTCACCGACGAGGAACGCGAACGACTGGCGTCCGGCGAGGTGGAGCGCGAACTCGAACGCCTCCGTGACGAACGCGACGAGTTAGAGGCCGCGCTCTCCGAGCACGCCGACTAACCGTTCGGGCCGGCGGCGTGTCACATCGTGAACGCGACCCAGAGTATGCCGACGCCGAACCCGGCCAGAACCACGTCGAGCAGTTGCCACAGTCGCCTGCCGCGCTCGCTCAATTCTGGAGAATCCGCGGTCTGCCCTCGCTGTCGAATCGCGTACTGGCGCTCCGGGTAGCGCGCGCCGTACCCACCGGCGAGCACCACCAGCACTCCGGTGACGACGAGTACGAGGGAGGGCATCAGATGGGCCGTGTTCCCCGTGTCGTAAAAAAAGTCTAGATGCGGAGTACTCGACGCCCGCTCGGAGCGCGTCGGCGACGAGTCCGTGAGATTCGACCGTTTCTCCGTCCCGCCCGGGATAACGCTCTTGACAGTCCGCGTTCGGTCTTCGAGTATGCCCTCCGCTCGACAGTTCGTCCGTCGACCAGCCGGCCTCGCGGCGCTCGGCGCGCTCGCCGTCGCGAGCGCGCTCCTCACGTTCCGCGGCGCGTGCGCCCCGGTCGGCGGGTACACCGGTCCCTCCGGGGTCCGACACCTCGTCATCGACTGGGACGCGCTCGGCGTCGCGTACGGGAACGGCTGCGTGGCGACCGTCAGTCCGGTGCCCGTCGCAGTCGGTCTCACGCTCCTCGTCGTCGCCGCGTTCTCCCGGTGGGACGGACGATGAACTCGTCCGCGACGCTCGTCGCGCTCGCGGTCGACCGCCGCCGTCAGGTCACGCTTCGCGGAGCGCGTCGGCGAACGAGTCCGCGAGCTCGCGGGCCCGCTCCTCGCTCGTCGCTTCGGCGTAGACGCGGACGACGGGTTCGGTGCCGGAGGGGCGCGCGAGCACCCAGGCGTCGCCGTAGTCGAGGCGGAAGCCGTCGACGGTGGTGAGGTCGGCGCTCGCGTCTCGCGCGTACTCTTCGGCGGCCGCGAGCACGGCTTCGCGTTCGGCTTCGCTCTCGTAGCCGACGTTCACGCGGACGTTGTAGTAGCCGGCGTAGGGTTCGACGACGTCGCTCGCGGAGGCGTCGGCGACGAGTTCGAGGAATCGTGCGCCCGTGTACGCGCCGTCCCGCGTGAGTCGGTAGTTCGGGAAGATGATTCCTCCATTACCTTCGCCGGCGACGGGAACGGACGCGTCTTCGGCCTGCAGTTGGCGGATGCGCGTCATGATGCGCGTGCTCCCGACCGGCGTGAGGTCGAGGGTCGCGTCCGCCGCGCCGCAGGCGTCCACGAGGCGCTGGCTGACGTTCACCGCCGAGACGACCGTGTCGCCCGCGTCGATTTCGGCGGCGGCGAGCGCGGCGAGCGCGGCGTCCCCCTCCACGTAGGTACCAGATTCGTCGAAGAAGATGGCGCGGTCGGCGTCGCCGTCGTGCGCGATGCCGACGTCCGCGTCCGACGCGGCGACGAGGCGGCCGAGGTCGGTGAGGTTCTCCTCGACGGGTTCGGGGTTCCGGCCCGGGAACGCGCCGTCCGGCTGGCTGTTCACGGTGACGACGCGACAGCCGAGTTTCCGGTAGAACTCGGGGCTGGTGAGCGCGCCCGCGCCGTGCCCGGGGTCGAGTGCGACCGTGAGATCCGCGTCCCGGATTTTCTCGACGTCGACGGCGTCCATGAGTTGGTCGACGTACCGCCGTCGCGCGCTCTCGACCTGCCGGTCGTCGCCCGTCTCGTCCCACGGGACGGCTTCGTACTGGTCGCCGAGGAAGATGTTCTCCACGCGCTCTAACTCGTCGACGGCGAGTTCGACGCCCGCCCTCCCGATGAGTTTCACGCCGTTGTACTCGGGCGGGTTGTGCGACGCCGTAATCATCACCGCGGGCACGCCCTCGTCTTCGGCGTACGCCTGCGCGCCCGGGGTCGGTACGACGCCGAGGCGGTCGACGTCCGACCCGACGCTCGCGAGTCCGCTCGCGGCCGCGTTCGCGAGCATTCGCCCGGTCGCGCGCGTGTCTCGCGCGACCGCGACCCGGTCTGCCCCCCAGAACGTCCCGGCGGCCCGCGCGACGTTCATGACGAACGCGGGCGTGAGCTCGTCGTTCGCCACGCCCCGCGTTCCGCTCGACCCGAAGACCTTCATACGTACTTCTGCGCGCGCGCCGTCCTAAGTCGTTCCGTTAGCCGTCGTGGCTGTGACCGTGTCCCTCGTCGTTCGCGGGGTCCGTGTCGAGGAGGCTGACGAGGTAGGCGTCGCCGTCGTAGTGATAGACGCCGCGGATGTCGCCGCCGCAGAAGTCCGAGAGGTCGTTTCCGAGTTGGTTTCCCGTCTCGGTGTCGAGCGGCACTATCTGCCACTCGTCGTCGTTATCCGCGGCCGACGCGTACGCGAGGACTTTCTGGAGGTTCGGGTGCGCTTTCACGAACGGGTCGTTGAGCGTGCACTCCGTGTCCGTCGAGTTCACTACCTGCTCGCTCGCGGGCCGTGCGCGCAACCGCCACTCGGGCGAACTCGTCGAGAGGACGCCCTGACAGCCCGCGACACCGACCGAGACCCCGCTCGCGACCGTCGCGAGAAACGCGCGTCGCTCCATACACGAACGTTCGTGTGCAGGCGCATAGCCGCAACGCTTTCCCGCCGGACGACGTGGCCTCACGTATGCCGACGATAGACGAAAAACGCGTGTACGCCGACCGGTCGGGGAGCGAGGTGGTGCTCGTCGCGACCGACCTCGGGGTGGCGTCCGTCTCCGTCTCCGCGGACCAGATCGGGCGGTTCGGGCTCGCACACCGCTGCACCGCGCTGGACGCCGCCGCGCGGGCAGGAGAGGCCGCGGTCGCGACCGACGAGGGCGTGGTCGTCACGCGCGACGAGGACGAGTTCGAGGACGTCGGATACGAGAACGCCGTCGCGGTCGGGTACGGCGACGCGCTGTACGCCGCGGACGAGTCGGGGACCGTCGCCGCCTACGCGGACGGCGAGTGGACGGCCCTCGGAACGGTCGCGGGCGACGTGCGCGCCATCGACGGCGACCTCGTGGCCGCCGCGGACGGCGTCTACCGGATCACCGGCGACGACCTCACCACTGCCGGACTGGACGACGCGCGCGACGTGGCGGCCGCGGGGCCGTACGCCGCGACCGGCGACGGTCTCTACCGCCTCGGAAACGGCTGGATGGACGAGGTGCAGAGAGCGACCGACGCCGTCGCCGCCAGCGCCGACCGCGCGCACGCCGTCGTCGACGGGACGCTCCTCGAACGCGACGGGGACGCGTGGCGAGAACTCGACACGCCGGTTTCGGGGTTCGTGGACGCCGCTCACGGTCGGGACGCGGTGTACGCCGCGACCGATGACGGGACGCTCGCGGTGACCGTCGGCGACGGCTGGCGGTCCCGGGACGTGGGGTTGCGGGGCGTCCGCGCAATCGCCGTCCCCTAGCGCGCGTACTGCCAGACCGCGATGGAGAGGAGGACGACGAGGCCGCCGAGGAAGAACAGGAGGCCCGGCGGGAGCGACTGCGCTGTCGCGGCGGCCGCCTCGGTCGTCGCGTGCGTCGTCGCCGGCGTCGTCTGCGTCGCGTGCGTGGCGGCCGTGGACTCGTACGTCTGCGCGGTCGTCTGCGTGTAGGATACCACCGTCTCCGTCGCGTGCGTGACGGTCTGCGTCGCCTGCGTCGCGGTCTCCGTTCCGCCGCCACCGGAAACGGTCGTGTGCGTCGCCTCCGCTGTCGTCTGCGCCGTCGTCGGCGTGGAGGTCGCGGTCGTCGTTGTCGTCGTCTCCGCGACGGTCGTCGTGGCGTTCCCGGGTCCGCCGGTCTTGGGCGTCGGGGACGGCAGGAGGGTGTCGTGGGTGGCGAGTCGCTGGACGACGACGGACGCGAGACCCAACACGCCGACGCCGCCGACGAGGTTCTTCACCACCGACCAGACGGTGTCGCGGTCGTCGTCCTCGCCCGCGAACACGACGAGGCTGGTGTCCGTCGGCGCGTACACCTTCATCTCGGTGCCGCGTTCCGAGTACCACGTGTCCACGACCTCCACGAGGCCGGCGTCCTGGAGGTTGTCGAGGTGGTAGCGGACGTTCTGGAGGCTGGTGTCGGTGAGGTCCGCGAGGTCGGAGGCGGTGCGGGGGTCGTCGTGGAGGGCTTTGTACGCCGCGCGTGCGGTTCCCGAGGAGAGCGCGGCGAACACGTCGTCCGCCGCCTCCTCCGAGATGTCGACCAGTCGCGGCGCGTCGGCTTTGGATTCCGCGCTGGTACGAAACGGAAACAGCCGGCTCATCCGGTGGAAATGGTTCGTCGTCGGATAAGTGTCTTCCCCCGCGGACCGAAACGGCTACCCCGCGCCCGATACACGACTCGGGTATGATACTGAGCGGTTCGTCCTCGCAAGGGCTCGCGGCCGCGTTGGCCGCGGAACTCGGGGAGGACCTCGCGGACGTGGAGTACGAGACGTTCCCGGACGGCGAGCGCGTCGTCCGCGTGCCGCCGGTCGGGGGGCGGGCGGTCGTGGTGTGTTCGACCACCTCGGACGAGTCGCTGGTCGAACTCCTCCAGTTGCAGGACGCCGCGCGCGAGGCGGGCGCGGACGAGGTCGTGACCGTCCTTCCCTACATGGGGTACGCGCGACAGGACGACGCCTTCGAACCCGGCGAACCCGTCTCCGCGCGGGCGATGGCGCGCGCCGTCTCCACCGGCACCGACCGCGTGCTCACCGTGAACGTCCACGAGGCCGGCGTCTGCGACTTCTTCACCGTCCCGGCGACGGACGTGGACGCCGCGCCTCGACTCGCCGAACCGCTCCCCGACGACCTCCGCGACCCCGTGTTCGTTGCGCCCGACGAGGGCGCGATTCACCTCGCGCAGTCCGTGAGAGACGCCTACGGTCCCGGGGAAGCGGACTACTTCGAGAAGACCCGGCACTCCGGCACCGACGTCTCCATCGAACCGAGCGACACCGACGTTTCGGGGCGGGACGTCGTGGTGGTGGACGACATCATCAGCACGGGGTCGACGATGAGCGAGGCTATCAGCGTCCTCGACGACCCGAAGCGCGTGTTCGTGACGTGCGTCCACGCCATGCTCGCCGGGAGCGCGCGCACGAAACTCGCGAACGCGGGCGCGTACGACGTGTTCGGGACGGACACGATAGAGCGCGCCGTCAGCGAGGTCAGCGCCGCGGAAGCCATCGCCACCCACCTGTGAGCCGGCCGACGTTCATCGAAACCGACCGCCTCGAACTCACTCCGCCCGAGGAGGACGACATCGACTTCCTCCGCGAGGGCGTGAACCATCCCGACGTCCGGGAACACATCGGCGTGTTCCGAGAACCCTACACCGAGCAGCGCTACCGCGACGAACTCTGGGGCGTCGACACCGACAGTTCGACCCTCATCGCCGTCCCGAAATCGGGCGACTATGCGGGCGACCCGGTGGGCTCCGTCCAACTGTACCCCGTGAACGACGCGGACGGCTCCGCGAACTTCGGTGTCTGGTTTCACCCGGATGCGTGGGGGAACGGCTACGCTACGGAGGCGAGCGCGCACGTCATCGACTACGGTTTCCGCGAACTCCGTCTTCACCGGATTTCTGCGAGCGTGATGGCCGGTAACGACGCCTCTCGACGGCTCTGCGAGCGTCTCGGGTTCGTCCACGAAGGCACTACGAGAGAAGCGCAGTTCGCCGACGGCGACTACCGGGATACGGAGCGCTACGGTCTCCTCGAAAACGAGTGGGAGGGCCCCGACGCGATACTTTAGACCTTCTGCACGCCGAGGACCATCCGCACGCCTTCGACGTCGTCGTACTCCTCGACGACGGCGTTCGCGGTGTCTTCTTCGACTGCTTCGAGTTCGCGGGCGCGGACTTCTTCTGCGATGAGGTCTTCGCGCTCGTGGACGAGTTGGGCGACCCGGTCGTCGAACACGCGGACGTCGAGCCGTATCTCGTCGTCCATGTCGAGGTCGAGGTCCTTCCTGAGTTCCTGGACGCGCCGGATGACTTCGCGGGCGTATCCTTCGCTCTCCACGTCGTCGGTGAGCGCGGCGTCGATGTAGACGGTGCCGCCGTCGAAGTCCGTCGCGGCGACGTCGTCCGGCGTCTGTTCGACGAACTCCACCATCTCGGGGGTGAGGTCGACGTCCTCGCCGAGCGCGTCCGCGACGACGTCTTCGAGCGCGTCGAGCGAGCCGCTGGACACGCGCGCTTCGTTCAGCGCGTTCATCACGCGCCCGGCGTCGTCGCCGAACGCGGGTCCGAGCACGCTCATGTCGGCGCGCGCGGAGTACTCGACGTTTCCATATGTGTCCGCGGGGCCGACGACCGTTATCGTCCTCGCGTTCAGGCGGTCCGCGAGCAGACCCCGGTGGCTGTCCACGGCGTCCACGACGGCTTCGGAGTCCGCGTCGACGACGACTTCCGCGACGGGCCAGCGGAGCTTTCGTCCGGCCTGCTGGCGGGCGTTCCCGCCGGCTTCCTCGATGGCGCGCAGGACTTCGACGTCGTCTTCCAGCGCGGGCTGACGGTAGCGCTCGTCGACCGTGGGCCAGTCGCACATGTGGACGGTCGGGTGGCCGTCGTCGCCCGTGAGATGGCCGTAGATCTCCTCCGTGACGAAGGGCGCGTACGGCGCGAGCAGTTGGACGACTTCGAGGAGGACCTTGTAGAGGGTCGCGTACGCCGCGGTCTTCGCTTCGTTCGCCTCTTCCTCCCAGACGCGGTCGCGGACGAGTTGGACGTAGTATCGTGAGACGTCTTCGACGACGAACGAGAGGAGTTCGTCGAGCGCGCGGTGTTGCTCGAAGTCCTCCCAGTAGCCGTTCATCTCGTGTTTGACCTTCTGGAGGCGGGAGAGCAGCCACTCGTCCTCGACGAGCAGGGCCTCGTCGTCCACCGCGAGTTCGACGCCCGTGCCGCCGACCGACTCGGGGACCTCGGGGTCGAAGCCGTCCATCCGCATGTAGGGGAGGGGGAAGCGGAAGACGTTCCAGAGGATGTTGAGGTCGCGCGCCATGTTCTCCATCTCGTCCCACGAGAAGCGCATGTCGTCGCCCTGCGGCGTGACGGAGAGGAGGAACATCCGCATCGCGTCCGCGCCGTACCGCTCGATGGCCTCGCTCGGCTGGACGACGTTCCCGACCGATTTACTCATCTTCCGGCCGTTCTCGTCGTTCGCGAACCCGTGCATCAGCACCTCCTTGTAGGGGACTTCGTCCATCGCGGCCGTCCCCATCCCCAACTGCGACCAGAACCAGCCGCGGGTCTGGTCGTGGGCTTCCATGATGAGGTCGGCGGGCCAGAGGCGCTCGAAGTCCTCGTCCTCCTTCGGGTAGTTGACCGTGCCCCACGAAGCGACCGAGGAGTCGAGCCAGACGTCGAAGACGTCCGGAACGCGCTCGTACGTGGTGCCGTCCCGGGTGATGGTGACGTCGTCCACGGTGGGTTTGTGGATGTCCATCGAATCCGGGTCGAGGTCCTGGTCGGCGAGTTCCGCGAGCTCCTCGCGACTGCCGACGACGATGCGGTCCTCGGGGTCCTCGCCCTTCGTCCCCTCCGCGACCCAGATCGGTACCGGAATGCCCCAGTACCGCTGGCGGGAGACGTTCCAGTCCGGCGCGGACTCGATGAAATCTCTAAATCTGTTGTCGCGCGCCCACTGCGGATGCCACTCCGAGTCCTCCATGTTGTCGAGGAGGTCTTCTTTGACGTCGGTGATGGTGATGAACCACTGGTCGGTCGCCATCTGGAGGATGGGCGTGTCACAGCGCCAGCAGTGGCCGTAGGAGTGGGTGACGGTACCGGAGGCGAGCAGCAGTCCCTTCTCCTCCAGGTCGGCCGTTATCTCGTCGTCGGCGTCCTTGACGAACTGGCCCTCGTACGTCCCGCCCTGCTCGGTGTAGGTGCCGTCACCGGCGACCGGACAGAAGACAGGGAGGCCGAGTTCTTCGCCGCGCTCGAAGTCGACCTCACCGTGCCCGGGGGCGGAGTGCACGAGCCCCGTGTCCTCGGCCTCGACGTAGTCCGCGTGGTAGACGCGATGGGTGTCCTCAGTGTGGGGGTTGTCGGGCACTTCCTCTGCGAGCGGGTGCTCGTACTCCCAGCCCAGCATCTCCGCGCCCGACAGCGTCTCCTCGACCTCGTAGTCCTCGTAGCGTCCCTTCTTCAGGACGTTCTCCACGCAGTCCTCCGCGACGTACAGCACGTCGCTCTGCCCCTCTTTCTCGGCGCGCACCTTCTGGTAGCTGAGGTCCTCGTGGACCGCGACGAACTCGTTCGCGGGGATGGTCCACGGCGTCGTCGTGTAGATGACGAGACTGCCCTCGCGCTCTTTCAGGGGGAACTTGACGTAGACAGTCGGGTCCTCGACGTCCTCGTACTCGACTTCGTTGTTCGCGATGGCGGTCTCGCAGCGCGGACACTGACTGATGGAGCGTTTGCCCTGTTCGACGAGGTCGCGTTCCGCGGCGCGCGAGAACCCCCACCACGCAGCCTCCATGTAGGTCGGGTCGATGGTCTTGTAGGGGTTCTCCCAGTCCATCCACACGCCGAACGACTTGAAGTCGTCCTGCAGGCCCTGGAGCTGTGACTCGGCGAACTCCTTACACTCCTCGATGAAGCTCTCGATGCCGAACTCCTCGATGTCCTTCTTGTTCTCGAACCCGAGTTTCTCCTCCACCTTCGTCTCGATGGGGAGGCCGTGCATGTCGTAGCCCGGCCGATCGGTGACGTCGTACCCCTGCATCCGGTGGTAGCGGATGTACGCGTCCTTCAGGGTCTTGTTCCACGTCGTTCCCAGGTGGGCCGCACCGCTCGTGTACGGCGGGCCGTCCACGAAGAAGAAGTCCTCGCCGTCCGCGCGGTGCTGTTTCGTCCGCTCGTATGCGTCGACCTCGTCCCAGTAGTCGAAGACGCGCTCTCGCACGTCTTCCGGGTCGTACTGGTCCGGGACCGAAGCGAAGCGTTCCATACCCGTTTTTCTCACGCGCCCCGCTAAAAGGGTGTTCGGTCCTGCAGTCCGCGAGGGGAAGGCTTACACGGAGTGACGCGTACCCTCACTCATGGCTCGCAGCGGTACTGTCGATTACGGATGGCTCGCCACACGCACCACGCTCGCCTCGTTCGTCCTCGTCGTCCTCGGGTTCCTCGCGGCGACGCTCGTCACGGCCGCCCCCGGGTGGGAGCAGGCCGTGTTCTTCGACGCTGAAGTCCTCGGCACGCTCGGCATCGTCGTCTGCCCGTTCCTCTTCGGCATCGTCCTCCCGCTCCTCGAATAAGTCGGAGCCTTCACTTTCTTAGTGTCCCCTCGTCTACGTCCGCACATGGACGACTGCATATTCTGTCAAATCGTGGACGGCGATATTCCCGCACGCGTCGTGTACGAGGACGACGACGTACTCGCGTTCCTCGATGCGAACCCGCTCGCGCCCGGGCACACGCTCGTCATCCCGAAAGACCACTACGAGACGCTGGACGACGTGCCGCCCGAACCGGGCGAGATGATGTTCGCCGCCATCCACTACCTCACGCCAGTCGTGGAGGAGGCGGTGGACGCGGACGGGTCGAACATCGGGTTCAACAACGGCGAGGCGGCGGGCCAGGAGGTCCCGCACGTCCACGGCCACATCGTCCCCCGGTTCGAGGGTGACGGCGGCCGTCCCTTCCACGCCGTCGCGGGCGGCCGTCCCGACCTCACGGACGAGGAACTCGACGACATCGCCGCGGACATCGAAGCTGGCGCAGAATAATACGAAACGAAAGCGAGTGATTTTAACGGAGGGCGTAGCGAATACTAGTCGATGGATTCGCCACGCACCGCGGCGCTCGTCGGCACGGCGGG
>Ga0207755_100632_pt1 | contig 14933 bp, 14 predicted proteins | sample A23P2SouthBayCA_FD_187734 | JGI IMG/M metagenome (GOLD analysis project Ga0207755, IMG submission 187734) | Aerobic enrichment media microbial communities from Bioluminiscent Bay, La Parguera, Puerto Rico - A23 P2 (SPAdes) | ecosystem: Environmental > Aquatic > Marine > Unclassified ...
TCCGTCGTCCCCGGCGGCGGCACCGCGACCGGCGGCGTCGTCACCGGCGAGAGCCACGTCGGCGTCGGCGGCGCGCTCGACCTCTCCCCGCAGGTCCAGTTCGTCGTCGAGAGCCGGGAGCGTACCTACTGGCGCGTCGGCGCGTACGACCGCTACACGGGCGGCGGGTGGGTGCGGACCGGCGACGGCGGCACGCTCGACGGCACGCCCGGAAACGGGGAGCGACTCGTGCAGCGAGTCACCGCGAAACGCCCGCTCTCGACGATGCCCGCCGCCGCCGAACCCGTCGCCGCCACCGGCGTCGACTACGAGGCGACGAGCACCGGGACGCTGCGCCCGACCGAGACCATCGCGACGAACGAGAGCTATCGCGTCGTGAGCGAACGCCCGCCCGTGGACGGCTGGCGCGTCCGGAACGGCGGCACCGACTACCCCGCGAGCGTCACCGACCGCTACCTCCAACTCCCCGACACGACCGGGCCGGAGGTCGCCGCGCTCGCCGACCGCATCACCGCCGACGCCACCACCCCCTACGAGAAGTCCCGCGCCGTCACCCGGTGGCTGCAAGCGAACAAGAACTACTCGCTCGCCGGCCCCCGCGTGAACGCGAACGGCCACGTCGCCCGGACGTTCCTCCTCGACGCCGACCGAGGCTACTGCGTCCACTTCGCGAGCGCCATGGTCGTCCTCCTCCGCGAGGAGGGCGTGCCCGCGCGCTTCGTCACCGGCTACACCGCCGGCGAACGCGTCGGCGACGACACCTCCGTCGTCCGCGGCCTCGACGCGCACGCCTGGGTCGAAGTCTACGTCCCCGACGTCGGCTGGGTTCGCTTCGACCCGACGCCGAGCGACGATCGGCGCGCCGCCGAACAAGCCATCCTCGACGACGCGCGCGCGACCGGCGCGACCGGCGTCGACGCCGCCGGGAGCGGCACGACGACCACGACCACCACCGCGACCACCACGACGAACACCACGACCACCGCCGCGAACGCCACCACCAGCGCCGCCGCGACGACCAGCGCGGGCGGCGCGAACGACGGCGGGCCGTCTCTCCCGAGCGCGCGCGCCCTCGCCGTCTGGGCCGTCGTCGCCGCCGGCGCCGCCGTCCTCCTCCACCGACTCGGCGTCCTCTCGCGCGCCTATCGGATCGTCTGGCTCCGCTGGCTCCCGCGCGGCGACCCCGGCGCCGTCATCGACGGCGCCTACCGGCGCGCCGAATACGTCCTCGCGCGCGACAACCGCCCCCGACGGACCGGTGAGACCGTCCGCGAATACCTCGACGCCGTCGACGCGCCCGAACCCGCGCGCCGCGTCGCGCGCCTCCGAGAACGCGCACGCTACCGCGGCGACGCCACCGACGCCGACGCCGACGCGGCGCGCGACGCGCTCCGAACGCTCACTGACGGAAACGCCCGCCCGTAGCCCGTTCGGAGCGTCTGGCGACAGTATTTTGTATCCCGGCACCGAACCTAGACGCGTAATGTCGGACGTATGCTCGACGTGCGGATTGCCCGATGAACTCTGCGTCTGCGAGGACGTCGCCAAGGAGTCCCAGCAGATCACAATCCGCATCGACGAGCGTCGCTACGGGAAGGAAGTCACCGTCGTCGAAGGACTCGATCCGAAGGACGTGGACCTCGACAGTCTCTCCTCGGACCTCAAGTCCAAGTTCGCGTGCGGTGGCACCGTCGAGAACGGCGAAATCGAACTCCAAGGAAACCACTCCGGTCGCGTCGAGGACTTCCTCCGCGACAAGGGGTTCAACGTCGCCTAAGAACCTTTTACTCGGCGCGGCGAAGCCGCGCCGGTAAAAGCTTCACCAAAAGCCTTCGTCGAGGCCGTCGGCCTCTCCTCGGCCCGAGCGCGAGGCGCTCGGTGAACCGCGACCCGTCCGGGGTCTCCCGACCCGCTCGGGTCGCGGACGCTCCTCCCGTTCTTCGTTCGGTGAGCGACGCGTACGGCCGGGACTGCTATTCTAGAAGGGGGCTTCGGGCCCCTCGTCGGGGTCGGTGGTCTCGACGGTTTCGAGGTCCCACTCCCACGCGGTGAGGCCGCCCGCCATGCTCTCGACGGCCGCGTTCTCGGAGACGCCCTCGTAGGACGCGATGAGGTTCGCGGCCTGCACGCTCGCCTGGCCGTGCGGGCAGACGGTGACGACGCGCTCAGCGCCGTCGAAGCGCTCGACTGAAGTGGGGAGTCGCGAGAACGGGACGTTCTCGCTCCCCGGGATGTGCCCGGCACGGAAGGCGGGTTCGGGGCGGATGTCGACGACGCGAACCGGCGCATCGTCGTCGAGGAGCGCCTTCACGTCGCCGGGGGAGATTTCGCCGTCCATACCTCCGAGTACGCCCGTGCGCGGATAAGCCGCACGGTGAGGAGAGACGAACAGACCACGTACGGAGTGTCCGCGACCCGAGCGGGTCGGGAGACCCCGGACGGGTCGCGGTTCACTCGCCGAAGGCGAGGCGGCGACGCCCCCGACGGGGGCTGACGCCGCTTTTGGTCGAGCTTTTACCGAGCGCCGGCGAAGCCGGCGCGCAGAGTAAAAGGTCGTTCAGAGGTAGCCGTCTTCGCTGGCGAGGAGGAGGCCTTCGAGGGTGGCGTCGTTGGCGCGGCCGTCGCGGGCGGCGGCGATGGCGTCGTCGCGGGGGACGCGGACGGTCTCGATGAACTCGTTGTCGTCGAGGTCGCGCTGGCCGGGTTCGAGGTCGGTGGCGACGACGACGGCGCGGGTGTGGCGGAGGACGCCGGTGGTGCAGGCGACCTCTTGCAGGACGGTGACGTCGCCGGCGTCGTAGCCGGTCTCCTCGCGGAGTTCGCGTCGCGCGGCCGTCTCGTAGTCCTCGCCGTCTTCGACGATGCCGGCGACGAGTTCGCGGCAGTGTTCGCGGATGACGGGGCGGTACTGGTCGACGAGGACGACGTCGTCGCCGTCGATGGCGCAGACGACGACGGCGTCCGGGAGGTCGGCCCAGTAGTAGTCCTTCTCGGTGCCGTCGGGTTGGCGGACGCGGTCGTAGCCGCCGACGTACCAGCCGGTCTCGTACTCGGCGGCGGAGTCGACGACCGGCCACGGGTCGGTCTGCCAGTCCATGCGTACGCCCGCGCGCCCCGCGGGGAAAAACCTAGACGACGTCGCTGTAGTAGCGCCCGTGGACGATGCGTTGGAGGGTTGCGACGGCGGCGTCCGGTTCGTTCTCGAACGTGGTGGCGACGACGACGTCCTCGAACGGGACGACGTGCCACGCGACGCGCTCGACGTGCTCGCTCCCGTTCTCGCGGACGTCGAGGTCCGAGTGGTCGTCGCAGAACGCGTCGAACTCGTCGCGGGTGCCGACGGTGACGCGGAGGAGGGACGCGAAGAGCGCGTCGCGCGCGGTGGCGACGACGTCGCCGGTGACGCGCTCCTCGTACTCCTCGCGGTCGAACGCCATCGCCTTCGCGAGTTCGCGCGTCACCGTCTGCGCGGCCGGACCGAGGTCCTCGTACTGCGCGCTCGCCGCGTCGGGCGTCTCCGGTGAGAGAAGTCCACGCTCGTCCATGGTGGCGAGTCGGGCGCGCGCCCCTACTCGGTTTCGCCTTCGGCGTCGTTCGGCGACTCCCGCTGGTCGTCGCCCTGCTCGCGGGTCGCACCACTCCCCGCTCGCGCTTCCCGCGACGCCTCCGTTCCGTCGGCGTCGCCCTGCTCGCGGGTCGCACCACTCCCCGCTCGCGCTTCCCGCGACGCCTCCGTTCCGTCGGCGTCGCCCTGCTCGCGGGTCTCCTTCTCTCCCGCTCGCTCGGTCGGCGGTCCGTCGCTATCGCTCGGACCGCCCTGCATCTCCCTGGTCATCTCCGCCGCTTCCTCCAGGATGCGCTGCGCGTCGGCGTCGAGCGCACCGCCACCGCCGGCGCCGCCGCGGCCGTGCCCGTGCGCGTGGTCGTGCTCGACGGGTTCGGTGGCGACGTCGAACTCGACCTGTTCGGCGTGGTCGGTGACGCGCGGCGCGAGTTCGTCGGTGCCGCCCTCCTCCCAGCCGGGCGCGTGCTCGTCGAGCCAGTCGTCGTGGGCGTCGTCGCCGGTGACGGCGGCGAACGCGAGGTGGTCGGCGAGGTGGTCGGCGTCGGGGACGTGCTCGTCACAGACCGGACACGCGTAGCCCATGGCTGGTGCGAGGGCGCGGAGGAGGATAGCGGTGACGCCTCAGATGCGTGCGATCATCACGAACGCGTCCTCGCCGTCGGAGTAGTAGCGCGGGAGGGTGCGGAGGTACTCGAAGTCGAACTTCCGGTAGAGGGAGAGCGCGGGCGTGTTCGAACGGCGGACTTCGAGTTTCGCGCTCTGGACGCCCTGCGCGCGGAGGACGCCGAGGGCGCGCGTGAGGAGCGCGGAGCCGACGCCGTCGCCGCGCGCGTCGGGGGCGACGGCGAGGTCCTTCACGTGGCCGAGCGGGCGGCCGTGGTTCGGGATGGTGTCCGCGACGACGAACCCGGAGAGGCCGCCGGTGGCGTCGGCGACGAGGAAGCCGGGGCCGCCGAGCTGTCGCTCGAAGGCGGAGAACGGCCACGGCTGGGAGAAGGATGCCTGCTCGATGTTGTAGACGTCCAGCAGGTCCTCCCGGGCCGCCTGGCGGATGCCGGCGTGCTCGACGCGGTCGGCAGCCGTCGTCACGAGCGGAGCTACGCGCCGGAGCGATATGTAGGCTGTGGCTCCCGGCGGGGGACGTGGCGACGGCTGGTGGGACGGAAAAGACGAGAGGAGAGTTCGGAGGGGTTAGTCGTCGGCGGGCGCCGCGCCGGAGCCGTCTTCCTCGTACTGCTGCTTCGTGAGGGAGAGCTTACCGCCGGCGGCGAGGATGCGCCGCTCGCGCTCGGACGCGTCGAGCTGCGCCTCGGCCTCCCAGTCGTCGTTCACGCGGACCGTGAACGTCTCCTGGCCGGACTTGACGCCCTCTTCGACGTCGTCGACGATCTCGATGTCGTCGCCCTGCTCGATCTTGGCGTAGGTGTCCTCGTCGATGGTGAGCGGGACGAGGCCGAAGTTGAACAGGTTCGCCTTGTGGATGCGGGCGAAGGACTGCGCGAGGACGCCCTCGATGCCCAGGTACATCGGGCAGAGGGCGGCGTGCTCGCGCGAGCTACCCTGACCGTAGTTCTCGCCGGCGACGAGGAAGCCGCCGTCGGACTGCTTCGCGCGCTCGGCGAACGTGTCGTCGACGCGCGAGAGCGTGAACTCGGAGAGCTTCGGGACGTTGGAGCGGAACTTCAGGATGTCCGACGTCGCCGGGATGATGTGGTCCGTGGTGATGTTGTCCTCCATCTTCAGGAGGGCTTCACCTTCGAGGTGCGCGTCGAGCGGGTCCTTCAGCGGGACGTCGCCGATGTTCGGGCCCTTGATGAGTTCGTCGTCGACGGCCTCCTCGGGGCTGATGATGTCCGGGTCGTCCTGGCCCATGCCGGGACCGTAGGAGTCGCCCATCGTGAGACCGGGCGCTTCGAGGTCGCCGAGTTCGTCGGCGAGGTCGCGCGGGTCCACGATTTCGCCCTTGATCGCGGCGGCGGCCGCGACCTCCGGCGAGCAGAGGTAGACGGAGTCGTCCTCGATGCCGGAGCGACCCTCGAAGTTGCGGTTGAACGTCCGGAGGCTGACGGAGTCAGACGCCGGGACGTGACCGATGCCGATACAGGCACCGCAGGTCGCCTCGGAGAAGTTGACGCCGGCGGCCATCATCTCGGCCGTCCAGCCCTCGCGTGCGAGCATCTCGGACGCCTGCTTGGAGCCGGGCGCGACGATCATCTCGGTGTGCTTGGCGACCTCGCGGTCCTCGACCATCTTCGCGGCCGGGAGGATGTCCTCGTAGGCGCCGTTCGTGCAGGAGCCGACCATGACCTGCTCGACGTCCTCGCCCGCGACCTCGCGGACCGGGACGACGTTGTCCGGCATCGAGGGCTGCGCGATGAGCGGCTCGAGGTCGGAGAGGTCGATGGTGATCTCGTCGGCGTACTCGGCGTCCTCGTCGGCCGAGAGTTCGACGTACTCGTCCTCGCGGCCGATGCGCGAGAGCCAGTCCTTCGTCTTCTCGTCCGTCTCGAAGATGGAGGACGTCGCGCCGAGTTCGGTGCCGAGGTTCGTGATCGTGGTGCGCTCCGGGATGGTGAGCGACTCGGCGCCCGGGCCGGAGTACTCGAAGATCTTGCCGACGCCGCCCTTCACGGAGAGGCGGCGCAGCATCTCGAGCGCGATGTCCTTGGCCGTCGCCCACTCGGGGAGCTCGCCCTCGAGCTGGACGTTGACGACTTCCGGCACTTCGACGTAGTACGCGCCGCCGCCCATCGCGACGGCGATGTCGAGGCCACCCGCACCGATGGCGAGTTCGCCGAGACCGCCGGGAGTCGGCGTGTGGCTGTCGGACCCGAGGAGGGTCTTACCGGGTGCGGCGAAGTTCTCCTTGTGGACCTGGTGGCAGATGCCGTTCCCGGGCCGGGAGAAGTACGCGCCGTACGTGCCAGCCGCACTGCGAAGGAAGCGGTGGTCGTCGGTGTTCTTGAAGTCGAACTGGTACGTCTGGTGGTCACAGTACTGGGCCGCGAGCTCCGTCTGGACCTCGTCCAGTTCGAGCGCTTCGAACTGGAGCCAGACCATCGTCCCCGTCGTGTCCTGCGTGAGGACCTGGTCGATCTCGATACCGATTTCCTCGCCGGTCTCGAGTTCGCCTTCGACGAGGTGGTCGTCGAGGATTTTCTCCGTAAGCGTCTGTCCCATAGCATCCGAAAGTCGGGTACCGACGACTATAAATCCCGCGTGTTTGCCGATACCGTGGATTCGAGCGATAGCGCCGCGCTCGCCCGCGTCAACGCGTCCGGGCGAGGGCGAAAATCGGCCGCGAACGGGCCTGTCTATCCCAATATTCCGTGATAGTCGGAGGGTCAGAAGAGCGCGGTGACGGCGACGTACGCGAGCGCGCTCACGACGAGGAGGGTCGTGAGCGTCGTGGCGACGGGTCTGAGCCCGGCGTCGCGCATCTCGGCGAGTCGGATGTCGAAGCCGAGGCCGGCGAACGCGAGCGCGAACAGCCAGTCCGCGCTCCGGTCGAGGAGGCGGACGCCGGCGTCGGAGAGCAGGCCGGCGTTCGCGACGGCGGCGACGACGACGAAGCCGACGAGGAACTTCGGAAGCTGATTCCAGACGAACCGGAGGCGGGAGTCGCGGTCGGTCTCGGCCGCGTCCGCGTACGCGACGGAGTAGCCGACGGCGACGAGTCCGATGAGGCTGTTGCGGACGAGTTTCGTCAGCGTCGCCCACTGGCCCGCGACCGACCCGTAGCTGAACCCGGCGGCGGCCACCGGCCCCGTCGAGAACATCGAGAGCCCCGCCCAGACGCCGAACGACTTCTGACTCATGCCGAGCGCCCCGCCGAGGAGCGGGAAGGCGACGAGCGTCACGGCGTCGAAGAGGAGGATGGTGCCGGCGACGTACGCGAGACGGCTCTCCGAGAGGTCGACGCTCCCGGCGACGGCGGCGGCGGCGGACACGCCGCAGATGCTCGCGCCGCCCGCGAGCACGGACCCGGTCCTGCGGGAGAGGACGAAGACGTGACGCGTGAGGAGTTCGACGGTGAGGAGGCCGAGCGCGACGACGGCGACGGCGAGCGCGACGAGGACGGGCCCGCTGTCCGCGATCTGCGCGAGCGGCAGGCGGACGCCGAGCAGGACGATGCCGACTTCGAGGAGGAGGTTGTGCAGGCGGACGCCGGGGACCGCCCAGTCGGGGACGCCGACCGTGTTCGCGACGAGCGCGCCCGCGAGGATGGCGGCGGCGAGCGCGTTCAGCTTCGGGACGGCGCCCGCGACGGCGTGCGCGAGGAGGGCGACGGCGACGACGACGGCGAGCCCGGGGAGGCGGTCGCGGACGCGGACCATCTACGCGACGAGGTGGACGCCGGCGACGAGCGCGACACCGAGGGCCGTCGCCTGCCAGCCGCGGTCGAGGGACCGCCATCGGGACAGGAACGCGTCGTGAGTCGGGGCGAGTCTCGCTTCTTCGTCGTCGGCTGTGGCCATCTACACGCGTCCCTCACGCGCTCCGACGAAAAGCCGTCGTAGGTACGGGAGAGTGGTGCCGGTTCCTCGGTCGGCGGGGAGCGTAACGCCTAACGCGCCCGCCCGCGCTCCTCGAAGCGTGTTCGAGAGTGGCGCGTACGTCGCCGACGCGCTCGGCGACGTCACCCCGGAGCAAGTACAGCCGAACGGCGTCGACCTCACCCTCGGCGGCGTCGAAACACAGGTCGGCCCCGGCCGCATCACCACGGACGGGAAGACCGTCGGCGAGCGCGAACCCGTCGCGACCGTCGAACGAGACGGCCGCGACGTCTACGCGCTCGACCCCGGCTACTACGTCGCGCAATACGCGGAGACCGTCCGCGTCCCCGAGGCACACGTCGGCTACGTCTACCCCCGATCCAGCCTGATGCGCAACTCCTGCATGCTCCACACCGCCGTCTGGGACGCCGGCTACGAGGGGAAGGGCGAGGGCCTCCTCGAAGTCGGGCGCCCCATCGAAATCGAGGCCGGCGCGCGCTTCGCCCAGTTCGTCCTCGCCGCCGCCGACCACGAGGACGCCTACGACGGGAGCTATCAGGGCGAACGGATCGACTGACGAACCTTTTTTTCGCCCGACGGCGATAGTTCGGCCGTGTCATTTCCCGCGCTCGTGACGCAGGCGACGCTCCCCGGCGGCCTGACGCCAGACATGGTCGTCGTCCTGCTCGTCGTCCTCGCCGCCGTCGTCCTCTTCGTCACCGAGTGGGTCCCCATCGACGTCACCGCCATCGGCATCGTCGTCGCGCTCGTCGTCCTCGAACCGTGGACGCGGGTGTCGCCCGCGGAGGGCGTCTCCGGATTCTCCAGTCCCGCGACCATCACCGTCCTCGCGATGCTCATCCTCTCCACCGGCATCAGCCGCACCGGCGTCGTCCAGCGCCTCGGCCGCCGCATCGCGCGCTTCGCCGGCGACAGCCTCGACAGACAGCTCCTCGCGACCATCGGCGTCACCGGCCCCGTCTCCGGATTCATCAACAACACGCCCGTCGTCGCCATCCTCGTCCCCGTCATCAGCGACGTCGCGCACAAGGGCCGGACGTCGCCCTCGAAGCTCCTCATCCCGCTCTCCTTCGCCTCCCAACTCGGCGGGATGCTCACCCTCATCGGCACCTCCACGAACATCCTCGCGAGCGACACCGCCGCCCGCCTCGCCGCCGACTATCCCGCGCTGCACGCGTTCTCCTTCTTCGAGTTCAGCGCGCTCGGCCTGCTCGTCCTCCTCGTCGGCGCCGCCTACCTCCTCACCGTCGGCCACCGCCTCCTCCCCGAACGCGTCCCGCCCGAGGAGGACTACGTCGAGGAGTACGACATCCAGGACTACCTCACCGAAGTCGTCGTCCAGGAGGACTCCCCGCTCGCCGGCCGCACCGTCCGCGAAGCAGTCGACGGCGGCGAGTTCGACGCCGTCATCCTCCAACTCATCCGCGACGGCGAACAGTTCACCGAACCCCTCGCCCGCAAGGAGATACGGCCCGGGGACGTCCTCCTCGTGCGCGCGAGCGGCGACACGCTCGCCCGCCTCAGCGACGCCGAAGGCCTCGCCATCCGCAACACCCTCGACACCGACGCCGACCTCGAACCCGACGACGTCCCCGACCAGACCGTCGTCGAAGTCGTCGTCCCGTCCAGTTCGTTCCTCGTCGGCGAAACCCTCGAATCCTCCACGTTCCGCCAGCGCTACGACGCGAACGTCCTCGCCTTCCGCTCCCGCGGGGAGGTCGTCCGCGACCGCTTGCAGGACCTCGTCATCCGCGGCGGCGACACCCTCCTCGTGCAGGCCGACGCGGACAGCATCGACCGTCTCGCGCAGAACAACGACTTCATCCTCGCGCACGAGGCCGACCAACCGGACTACCGCACCGAGAAGATACCGCACGCCGTCGCCATCATGCTCGGCGTCGTCGGCTTCGTCGCCGTCCCGTGGCCCGCCATCGGCGCCTCGCTCGCCGACCTCACCGGCGTCGGCGCGCTCACCGCGCTCGGCCTCCTCCAACAGGACATCATGATCACCGCGCTCGCCGGCGTCGTCGCGATGGTCCTCACCGGCGTCCTCCACCCCGGCGAACTCTACGACTCCGTCGACTGGAACGTCATCTTCCTCCTCGCCGGCGTCATCCCCCTCGGCATCGCCCTCCAGCAGACCGGCGCCGCCCGCCTCCTCGGCCAGGCCGTCGCCGCCAGCGGCACCGTCCTCCCCGTCGTCGGCGTCCTCTGGCTCTTCTACGTCGTCACCGGCCTCGTCACCAGCGTCGTCTCCAACAACGCCAGCGTCGTCCTCATGTTCCCCATCGCCGCCGCCGCGGCCACCCGCCTCGACGCCAGCCCCTTCGCGTTCGTCCTCGCCGTCACCTTCGCCGCGTCCACCGCGTTCATCAGCCCCATCGGCTACCAGACCAACCTCTTCGTCTACGGGCCCGGCGGCTACCGCTTCTCCGACTACGCCCGCATCGGCGCCCCCCTCCAGCTACTCCTCTCGTTCGTCACCGTCGCCGGCATCGTCCTCCTCTGGGGCGTGTAGAGGCCGCGAGACGCGGCGAACTCGCCGACGAGACACCCCCGAGCGCTCGAACACGGTTTCGAGATAGCGTCACACCCATAGCCACCCCGGTCCGAGCGAGAGACGAGATGCGAGCAGGCACGCCCGCGACGCCGCCCGACGACCGCACGCCCCAGTTCGCCCGCCCCGAAACAGCGCGGCAGCGACCGCGAACAACGACGCCCGAGCGCCGACCGTGACGGCGGGCGACGCTCACGACGCACGCGCGAGAGTGCTGGACTCCACGCGGAGCTGGCTGCTCGTCGCGCTCGGCGTCTGCGTGCTCACCGTCGTCTGGGGCGCCATCTTCACCTTCACCGTCTACGCGAGCGAACTCGCCGCCGCGTTCGACCTCACCGGCCTGCAGGCGTCGTCCGTCTTCTCCATCACGACCGCCGTGTTCCTCGTCGCCGGCGGCGCCTTCGGCGTACTCGCCGCGCGCGTCCCCCTGCGACCCGTCGTCGCGGCGTCCGGCGTCGGCCTCGCCGTCGTCGCCGTCGCCCTCCACGCCGTCGACTCCTACGTCGGTCTCGTGGTCGTGTTCGCGCTCCTCGGAATGGCGGGCGGAACCGCGTTCGTCGTCGTCGTCTCGCTCGTCCCGCAGTGGTTCGACACCTACCAGGGCCGCGCGATGGGAATCACGATGACCGGGAACGGCCTCGGCGTCCTCTGCTTCCCGTTCGTCTGGCTCCAGTTGTTCGAACGCGTCTCGTTCCGCACCGCCTTCGGCGTCGTCGTCGGCACCGCCGCGCTCGTCGTCCTCGCCGCGAGCGCCGTCTACCGTCGCCCCCCGGGCGGCACGCGGGACGCCCCCACCGTCGACGTCGCGTGGCTCCGCGAGCGACTCGGCCACCGCCCGTTCCTCGCCGTCGTCGTCGGGTACGGCGTCCTCTGGGGCTGGTACTACGTCCTCTCCGCACACCTCGTCGACATCCTCACCGGGAACGGCATCCGCCTCGGCGTCGCCGCCACCGCGTTCAGCGTCGTCGGCGGCGTCAGCATCCTCGCGCGCGTCGGCAGCGGCGCCGTCGGCGACCGATTCGACCCGCGAGCCGTCTTCTCCGCCGCGGTCGTGCTCGCCGCCGCGGCCGTCGTCGCCCTCCCCGCCATCGGGTCGCGCCTCCCCCTCTACGTCGTCCTCGTCGGCTGCGGCATCGGAAACGGAACGCTCGCCGCGCTCTGGTCGCCGATCATCCTCTCGCGATTCGGCGCCGAGAACGCCACCGCGACCGTCGGCATCCTCAACTTCGCCATCGCCGCCGTCGCGTTCCTCGCCCCGCTCGCCGTCAGCGCACTCCGCGTCCGCACCGGCGACTACGCGCTCCCGCTCGTCGCGCTCGGCATCCTCACCGTCGTCGGCGTCGCGCTCTTCCACTGGGGGACCGCGCCGGAACACACCCGAGCTACTTAAACAGGGTCTCAGAATAGCATCGAAACAGCGGAGAACGGAGAGTAGAGGCGCTACCTCACCAGTAAGAGAGTATATCCGGAGAAGGGCGTCGGTGGACGGGCGCGAAGGGATTTGAACCACGGTCGGACGTGCTCGCTACGCTGTGCGCGTCCTCGCTGGTTCAGAATCCATCGGACCGTTGTCGGCTCGCTTCGCTCGCCAGAGAACGGGCGCGAAGGGATTTGAACCCTCGACATCTTGGTCCGGAACCAAGTGCTCTGTCCACTGAGCTACGCGCCCACACGTCCACGTAGCGCCACCGGCGATTTAACCGTTGTGAAGCGAACTCTCAAGTGCGATGCCGGGACCACCCCGGGGCGTGCGATAGCCAGCGCCGCGGGCCGCCCAGCGAGACGGCGGCGAACCGGCCCGCGAACGGGACGCCGCCTGTCCGCCACGAATCCGTAGCGCCTCGCTCACATCGTTCGCGTGACAGCGTGCTCGCGGGTCGCAGGCTCCCCGCTCGCTCGTTCGTGGCGCTCACTCCGTTCGCGCCACGGTAGGCCTCGCGGCTACCGCCGCTCGGCCAGTAACGTTGCCCTCACTCCGTTCGGGCAACGTCGTGCCGCCCGAAGCCGTACCGGAGCCGGTTGGCGAGCCGTCGGGAGAACTTCGCGTCCGTCCGCGAGTCGAAGCGTTCGGCGAGCGCCTCGTAGATGAGCGGGACGGCGACCTCCTGTTCGAGGGACTCCTGGACGGTCCACGTGCCCGTGGAGCCGCCGGCGACGTGGTCGGCGACGGTGCCGAGGTCACTGCCTTCCTCGCGGAACGCCTCCTCGCAGAGTTCGAGGAGCCACGAGCGGATGACCGCGCCGTTGTTCCACGTGCGTGCGACGGCTTCGAGGTCGAGGTCGTAGCGGCCCTCGTGCAGGAGTTCGAACCCCTCGCCGTAGGCCTGCATGAGCGCGTACTCGACGCCGTTGTGGATCATCTTCACGTAGTGGCCGCTCCCCGCGGGCCCCATTCGGTCGTGGCCGTCGGGGCCGGTGGCGACGGCGTCGAAGACGGGCGTGAGTTCCTCGTACGCCCACTCGGGGCCGCCGACCATCAGGCTGAACCCGAGTTCGGCGCCCGCGGGACCGCCTGACGTCCCGCAGTCGAGGTAGGCGGCGGCCGTCGCCTCGGCGCGACGCGTCGAGTCCTCGAAGTGCGAGTTCCCGCCGTCGACGACGACGTCGTCAGAATCGAGGTGGGGTTCGAGTTCGTCGAGCGCGGCGTCCACGGGGTCGCCGGCTGGGACCATCAGCCAGATGCGCTTCTCGTCGCCGAGTTCGTCGGCGACGGATTCGATGCTGTCCGCGGGGGTCGCGCCCGCCTCCGCCGCGTCCGCGACGGCGCCCTCGTCGATGTCGAACGCGACCACGTCGTGGCCCGCGTCGAGGACTCTGTCCACCACGATGCGTCCCATGCGGCCGAGGCCGATGACGCCGAGTTCCATACGCGTCGGTCCCGGGGCGCGACCGTAGGGGTTGCGGTTCGCGCGGTCGGCGACGGTCAGCCGTCGCTATCGGCGGCGCGGTAGAGCGTCCGGAACCCGCTCGCGACGAGGAGGAGTCCGGGGAGGGCGACGAGGAGGGCGGCACCGAGCGGCCGCTGCGCGAAGAGGAAGAGGCGGCCGACGTAGGGGACGTGGAAGGAGACTGTCCCGATGACCTGGGACTGGGCGACCGTCCACGGGTCGCGGTCGTCGTTCGCGTCCCCCTTCGTCTCGTAGGTGACGCCGTCGGCCGTGTGGTGTTTCTCGACGACGCGGTGGGTGACGCGGTCCCGGCCGGGGCCGCCGAAGGAGCCGTCGACGTAGAAGGAGATGACGTCGCCCTCGTGAATCTGCTCGGCGGCCGCGTCGTCGACGACGACGACGTCGCCCGGTTGAATCTGGGGGGCCATGCTCCCGGAGAGCACGACGTAGCTCGCTTTCGCGCCGACGACGCCGGGAACGGCGAGGACGCCGACGAGGGCGACGGCGGCGACGAGCAGGAGTGTGCCGGCGGTGCGTGCGAGTCGAGTGAGTCGATCGGACATGTGGGATCAGTGGACGCCGATGGTCGCGTCGGCGGGTATCGGGTCGCCGGCGCCGTCGGTGATTTTGATGCGGTCGTTCGCGCCGCCGACGTCGTCGACGTAGCGGAGGTAGCCGTTCGTGTAGCCGACGAAGACGAGTTCGGTCGCGCCGTCGCCGTCGAAGTCGCAGGCGCGGACGGGCGATTTCTTCGCGGTGCTGCCGCTGGTGAGCGACTTCTCCGCCCAGCCGTCGGGGCCGAGGAGGCCGAGTCCCGCGCTCCCGTTCACGGCGGGGACGACGGTGCCGTAGCCGTCGACGTGGGCGGGCGCGCCGGCGCCGTAGTTGTTGTTCGACCCGGGGCTCTTGCCGGTGGAGTCGATCTGTCGAGAGGCCGTGTCGTCGGCGGGGTCGACGTAGCGAACGGTCGCGGAGCTATCGACGAAGGCGAGTTCGGCCGTGCCGTCGCCGTCGAGGTCTCCCGCGCCGAGCACGGCGTTCGCGCCGTTCGAGGGGGACGCGACCGTCGTCGGCGAGCCACCCGGCGCAGTGCGGTAGATGTCGCTCCCGGTGGCGTAGTAGACGGAGAGCGGGTGTCCGTTCCACGCGGCGGTGGCGAGGCTGGATTTCGTCGCGCGCGGACTCGTCGAGCCGACGTCGAGCGTGCGCGTGGAGCCGTCGGCGGCGACGAGCAGGAGGTTCCCGTCGGTGTCGACGACGGGGACGTCGTAGTCGGTGCCGTCGAAGCCCGTCTCGACGGGGCCGAGGACGGCGGCGTCGCTCACGTCGTACGTGGTCGTGCCGTCGTCGGTGGCGGTGGCGAGCGAGCCATCGGAGACGTAGGTGAGGCGGGCGACGCTCCAGAC
>Ga0207755_100638_pt1 | contig 14793 bp, 12 predicted proteins | sample A23P2SouthBayCA_FD_187734 | JGI IMG/M metagenome (GOLD analysis project Ga0207755, IMG submission 187734) | Aerobic enrichment media microbial communities from Bioluminiscent Bay, La Parguera, Puerto Rico - A23 P2 (SPAdes) | ecosystem: Environmental > Aquatic > Marine > Unclassified ...
CTCGGGAAGATGGGGCTCCCGCTCGCCGCCGTCTACGCCGACGTCACCGGGAACGTCACCGGCGTCGACGTCGACCCCGACGTCGTCGACGCGGTGAACGACGGTGGGTGTCCGGTGGAGCGCGAACCCGGCCTCCCCGAACTCGTCGCGGACGTCGTCGAGCGCGGCGCACTCAGCGCGGTCACGGACGGCGCGGCGGCCGCGGCGGACGCGGACGTGCACGTCGTCATCGTGCCGACGCTCGTCGACGACGCGCAGCGCCCCGACCTCTCCGTCCTCGAATCGGTGGCGGACGACGTCGCCGCCGGCCTCGACCCCGGAGATATGGTGGTCGTGGAGTCGACGGTGCCGCCGGGGACGTGCGAGGACATCCTCCGGCCGCGCATCGCGTCGGAGTCCGGGGTGGACCGGGACGCGTTCGGGATGGCGTTCTGTCCGGAGCGCACGTCGTCGGGGCGCGCGCTCCGCGACGTCCGCGGGACGCACCCGAAAGTGGTCGGGGGCGTGGACGCGGAGAGCGGGCGCGTCGCCGAACTCGTCTACGGCGAAGTCGTCGACAACGACGTCGTCCCGGTGTCGGACGCGACGACGGCGGAGGCCGTGAAGGTCTTCGAGGGGCTGTACCGGGACGTCAACATCGCGCTCGCGAACGAGCTCGCGCGCTTCACGGACGAACTGGACGTCGACGTCCGGGAGGCCGTCGCGGTGGCGAACGGCCAGCCGTACTGCGACATCCACGACCCGGGGCCGGGCGTCGGCGGCCACTGCATCCCCTACTATCCGTACTTCGTGCTGAACTGGCTGTCCACGCCGGGGCCGCTGCTGCGGACGGCGCGCCACGTGAACGACGGGATGCCGGCGTTCGTCGCGGAGCGCGTCTGCGACGGCCTCGCCGTCCACGACACGGAACCCGGGGACGCGACGGTGCTGGTGCTCGGCCTGACGTATCGGGCGGGCGTGCGGGAGACGCGCGCGAGCCCCGCGCGCGGCGTCTGTCGGTCGCTCTCGGAGTACGGCGCGGACGTCGCCGCGGTCGACCCGCTCGTGGACGCCGAGGGCTTCGACGCGCGGGACGTCGCGCTCGCGGACGCGACGGACGTGGACGCGGACGCGGCGGTGCTCGTCACCGCGCACGAGGAGTTCGCGGCCCTCGACTGGTCGGCGTTCGACGCGCCGCTCGCCGTCGTGGACACGCGCGACGTCCTCGCGGACGCGCTCGCGGACACCGACCACGACTGCTATACGATCGGGAGAGGGTGTCTGTGAGCGACTTCGGGTTCGACGACTACGAGCGCCTGCTCGACGCCATCGAGGCGGGCGGGCACGAGATACTGCGCGTGCGCGACTACGTCCGCCGGGACCTCCCGCGGCGCTTCGTCGTGCTCCGCCACGACGTGGACCGGCGCGCGGGCCACGCAGACCGGATGGCGGAACTCGAAGCGCGCAAGGGGATCACCAGCACGTACTACCTCCGGACGTCGACGTTCACGCGCGAGCGCGCGGAGCGCCTGCGCGAACTCGGCCACGAGGTCGGCTACCACTACGAGGACTACGTGGACGCGAACGGCGACCTGGAGCGCGCGCACGCGCTCTTCGGCGCGAACCTCCGCGAGTTCCGCCGGGTCGTCCCCGTGGAGACGGTCTGCATGCACGGGAACCCGCTCTCGCCGCACGACAACCGCGAGATGTGGACGGCCAACGGCGCGCCCGGACTGGACGAGTACGACCTGCTCGCGGAGGCGTACCTCTCCATGGACTTCGGGGACGTGACGTACTTCTCCGATACCGGCCGGACGTGGCGCGACGGCCCGCTGAAGATCAAGGACCACACGATGGGGGAGGGCGAGAAGTCCGTCTCGGCGGACGCGACGTCCGACCTCGTCGAACTGTTCCGCGACGGCGACGTCGAACGGGCGTGCGTGCTCGCGCACCCCGAGCGGTGGGCGGACTCGCTCTCCGGGCGCGTCGTCTCGGTCACGACCGACCGCGCGGTCAACCTCGTGAAGCGCGGGATGCGACTACTATGACGACGCTCACCATCGGACTCGACGGCGCGAACTGGGACCTGATCGGCGACTGGCTCGACGCGGGCCGCCTGCCGAACCTGCAACGACTCGTCGACGACGGCGTCGCGGGGACGTCTCGGAGCTGTCTCCCGCCGCTCACGGTGCCGAACTGGAAGTGTTACGCGACCGGGAAGAACCCGGGGCGATTAGACGTCTTCCGCTTCGACCGCATCGACACCCGAACCCGCGAGCACGTCTTCCACGACGCGACGGACTTCAAGAGCGCGGAGCTCTGGGACTACCTGAACGACGAGGGGATGACGGCGGGCGTCATCAACAAGCCGTCGACGTATCCGCCGAAAGAGCTGGACGGCTTCGTCGTCGCGGGCGGCCCGGACGCCTCGGAGACGGCGTATCGCTCGCTCGAACGCGGGTTCGCGACGCCGGACGACGTGGAGGACTTCCTCCGGGACGAACTCGACTATCGCGTCCACCCGGACCCGATGATTTCGCCGACGGAGAAGGGCGAGGCGGAGGTGGAGGCGGTCCTCGACCTCATCGAGTTGCGCTTCGACGCGCTCGAACGCCTGCTCGAACGCGAGGACCCGGACTTCTGCCACCTCACCGTCTTCTACAGCATGGCGCTCCAGCACTACTTCTGGGACGGGGAGCCGGTTCGGCGCGCGTGGGAGCGCATCGACGACCGACTCGGCGCGTTCCTCGACGAGGGTCACGACATCCTCGTGATGAGCGATCACGGCACCTGGCACGTGGACACCGTCTTCTACGTGAACGCGTGGCTCGAATCGCGGGGCTACCTCGCGACGACGACGGGCGTCGACGACGCCCTGCAGGCGCTCGGCATCACGCGAGAGCGCGCGCTCGCGGCTGCGAAACGCCTCGGGATGGTGGACCCGCTCCGGCGCGCCGTCCCGGAGTCCATCCAGCGCGTCATCCCGTGGGAGGAGGGCGTGAAGCGCGACAGGGTGCTCTCCGTGCTGGACTGGGACGAGACGCGCGCCGTCGCGTCGAACCAGGGGCCCATCTATCTCGCGCTCCATCCGAGCGACCCCGGCTACGAGGACTTGCGCAGCGAACTCATCGCCGAACTCGAAGCGCTGCGCCACCCGGAGACGGGCGCGCCCATCGTGAAAGCTGTCTACCGGGGCGAGGAGTACTACGACGGCCCGTACGCGGAGAACGCCCCGGACCTCATCCTGGATCAGGGGGAGAACGTCCACACGAGCGACGCCGTCGGCCCGGATAGCTGGTGGAGCGACGAGGGCGTCTGGGTCGGCGGGAACATGCCCGAGGGCATCTTCTGCTTCTCCGGGCCGAGTTTCCGCTCGCTCGGCCTCGATCAGTCCCGCGAGGCGTCCATCACCGACCTCGCGCCGACGCTCCTGCACGCGATGGGGGGCGCGATACCGACGGACATGGACGGGGAGGTCATCGACGTGTTCTCCACGGAGAGCGAGGCGGGGTCCCGCGCGGTGGAGACCCGCCGGCCGCTCGACGGCCGCCGCGGCGACGAGGGCGCGGAGGACGCGGACGTCGAACAGCGCCTCGCGGACCTCGGCTACCTCGAATGAGAGTCCTCGTCGACGTCACCCATCCGGCGCACGTGCACCTGTTCCGGCACGCCGTCGACGCGCTTCGGGCGCGCGGGCACGCCGTCGCCGTCGCCAGTCGCGAGAAGGACGTCACGACCGACCTCCTGGACGCGTTCGGCGTCGAGCACCGCGTCCTCTCGCGAAAGCGCGGCGGACGCGCGGGCGCGGCGCGCGAGTGGCTGGGTCGGGAGGCGCGCCTCTATCGCTTCGCGCGCCGGTTCGACCCGGACGTCGTCCTCAGCCGCCTGAACCCGGCGTCGGCGCACGTCTCGTGGCTGCTCGGCGTCCCGAACGTCGTCTTCCACGACACGGAGGCCGCGTCGACGCTCGCCGCCGTCACCACGCCGTTCGCGGGCGTCGTCTGCACGCCGTCGACGTTCGAGGGGGGCGTGCGCGGCGAGCACGTCACCTACGAGGGCTACCACGAACTCGCCTACCTCCACCCGGCGCGATTCGAGCGCGACCCCGCGACCCTCCGCGACGCCGGCATCGAGCCCGAGGAACCCTATTCCGTCCTGCGATTCATCTCGGCTGACGCCCACCACGACGCCGACGACGACGGCTTCTCGCTCGACGCGAAGCGCGAGCTCGTCGCCGGCCTCGAACCGCACGGCGACGTCCACGTCGTCAGCGAAGGAGCGCTCCCCGCGGACCTCGAACCGTACGCGGCGCGCGTCCCGCCCGAGTCCGTCCACCAACTGCTCGCGCACGCGAACGTCTACGCGGGCGACTCCTCCACGATGGCGACGGAAGCCGGCGTCCTCGGCACCCCGACCGTCCGCCTCGACACGTTCGACGGCGGCCTCGGGAACTTCGACGAACTGGAGGAGCGCTACGGCCTCGTGCACTCCACGACGGACGAACGCGAAGTCGTCGAGCGAACGCTCGCGCTCGCGGCCGACGACGACGCGGGCGCGCGCTGGCGGCGCCGCCGGCGCGACCTGCTCGCGGAGAAGATAGACGTCACGGCGTTCGCCGTCGAACTCGTCGAGGAGGTCGGGTCGGCGTGAGCGCCCGCGCGTCGGCGTTCGCGCCGAAGCGCCCCGTATACGGCGACTAATCGCGCGTACACCGGTCGTAACAATACGTCGAGAGGTAATCCCGTCGGTCATGGCGGCGACGGCGAACACCGGGAGGGCGAACAGATGACGACCGCTGAGCGGCACGCGACGGCGAGCGACGCCCTCGCGTACACCTTCGACGCGTACCGCGACGTGCTCACGGGCCTCGCCGAGCGCGGATACGACTTCGTCGGCTTCGACGGCGACGTCGGGGACGGCGAGGTGCTGTTGCGCCACGACGTCGACCTGTCGCTCGACCGGGCGCTCGAGATGGCGCGCGTCGAGGCCGGCCTGGGCGTGCGGAGCACCTACTACGTGCTCGTGACCGCGCCCGTCTACGACGTCATCAGCCCGCACGGCCGACACGTCCTCCGACAGATCGCCGACCTCGGACACGACGTCGGCCTGCACTTCAACGCCCACGGCCGGTGGACGTGCGCGCCCGCCGACGACGTGCTCGCACACCACGTCGACAACGAGCGCGGCGTCCTCGAACGGTGGGTGAACGGCATCGTCGAACCGTTCTCCTTCCACCGGCCGCCCGACTGGGCGCTCGGCCGGCGCTTCGACGGTCTCACGCACACCTATCAGCCCCGCTACTTCAGCGACGTCGCGTACGTCTCCGACTCGAACCAGAAGTGGCGGACCGACCCGCCGTTCCCGGACGGCCCGCCGGAGGCGATGCAGATACTCGTCCACCCCGGCCTCTGGGGGCCGGAGGACCGCTCGCTCGACGCCGTCTTCGAGCGGACGAAGCGCGAGGCGTACGCGGACGTGGACGCGTACGTCGACCCGATGGGGAAGTGGCTCCACCGGCGATGAGACGCGGGAACGCCCCCGGGGCGCGCGACGTCACGGGCGCGGACGAGACGCCGATTCCGGACGGCCACGAGTTCGCGCTCCTGCTCACGCACGACGTCGACCGGCCGTACAAGACGTACCAGTCGCTCTACTACGCGCTCACCGACCCCGAGGACCGATACTACCACCTCTCGACGGCGCTCCCCGGGATGGAGCCGTACTGGCAGTTCGAGACGGTCGCCGCCGTCGAGGAGGACCTCGGCGTCCGATCGGCGTTCTACGTCCTCGACGAGCAGCGCCTCTTCCGCGACCGGCCCGCGCGCGAATGGGTCACGAAGGCGGGCTGGCAGCTCTACGCGGGCCGCTACGACCCCGCGGACCCCGCCGTCGCCGGGGCGCTCCGCGACCTCGCCGCGCGCGGGTGGGAGCTCGGCCTGCACGGCTCGTACGCGTCCTTCGACGACCGCGAGCGCCTGCGCGCGGAGAAGGCGACGGTGGAGGACGCCGTCGGGCGCGCGGTGCGGGGCGGCCGCCAGCACTACCTGAACCTCGACGTCCCCGATAGCTGGCGCCACCACCGCGCCATCGGCCTGGACTACGACGCCAGCCTCGGCTCGAACGCCGAGTACGGCTTCCCGCACGGGTACGGCGTCCTCCGCCCGTTCGACGACTCGTTCGTCGTCTTCCCGCTCACCCTCATGGAGCAGGCGCTCCCCGACCCCGGGACGGACCCCGAGGCGGCGTGGCGGGTCTGCGAGGACCTGCTCGCGGAGGCGCGCGCGAACGACGCGGTGATGAGCGTCCTCTGGCATCCCCGGCACTTCAGCGTCGAGGACTTCCCCGGCCACCTCGCGCTCTACCGGCGCCTCGTCGCGCGCGCCCTCGACATGGGCGCGTGGGTCGGCGCCCCCGGCGACTTCTACGAGACCACGGGCCTCGCCGACCCGCCGTAGCCGGGCTATAACAATCCCGTCACGCGCGGCGTCGCTAGGCACATGGACATCGAACGGTTGTCGCTCGACGAGTGGGCGGACGCGCTCCCCGCGAGCGGGTTCGAGGTGTTCCACGCGCCGGGCGCGCTCCGCGCACTCGACGAGCACGCCGACGGCGAACTGCGACTCTACGGCGGCTTCAAGGGCGACCGGCCGGTCGGGCTCTTCCCGGCGGTCGTCCAGGAGCGCCGCGCGGGACGGGCCGTCCTCTCCCCGCCACCCGGGTTCGGGATCCCACGGCTCGGCCCGCTCGTGATGCCGGCGAGTCCGAAGCGCCGCAAGCAGGAGAAGGTGAACGCGGCGTTCGCGGAGGGCGTGCTGGACGCGATGGACGTCGACGGCGCGCTCACGCTCTTCCGCGCCGTCTGCCCGACGTCCTATCCGGACCCGCGGCCGTACGTCTGGTCCGACCTCGACCTCGACACCTCGTTCACCTACCACCTCCCGGTCGACGCGGACACGGACGACCTCCTCTCGTCGTTCTCGAAGAGCCTGCGCCGCGAGATACGGGACGGCCGCGAGGCGGACGTGACCGTGGAGGCGACGGCGGACGCGGACGCCGTTCGAACCGTCTACGAGCAGACGCAGGCGCGCTACGACGAACAGGAACGCGGGTTCACCATCCCGTGGCCGTACGTCCGCGACCTCACGCGGAACCTCCGGGCGGAGGAGCGCTGTCGGACCTACCTCGCGCGCGACCCGGACGGCGAGGTGTTGAGCGGCGTCGTCGCGCTCTACTCGAACGACGCGGCGTACTACTGGTTGGGCGGTGCGCGCACGACGTACGAGGGGACGAGCGTCAACAGCCTCCTGCACTGGCGTCTCGTCGAGGACATCGCCGCCGGCGAACTGCGCGACTCCGTGGACACGTACGACCTGATGGGCGCGAACACGGAGCGCCTCTGCCGGTACAAGAGCAAGTTCGGCGCGGACCTCGCGCCCTACTACACGCTCGAATCGAGCGGGACGGGGATGGCGGCGGCGAAGTCGCTCTACCGGCTGGTGAACCGCTGAGATGCGCGTGTGCAACCTCGTGACGAACGAGCGCGCGCGCTTCTTCGAACAGCAAGTCTCGGGGCTCGCGACCCGCGGCGTCGAAGAGACGACGCTCGCCGTGCCGAACGGGAAGCACTACGACCTGGAGGGCACGAGCGAGCGCACGCCCCGCGACTACGCGCGCTTCTACCCGCAGGTCCTGCGGGAGACCCTGACCGGCGACTACGACCTCGTGCACGCGAACTACGGCCTCACCGCCCCGCACGCCCTCGCACAGCCCGTTCGTCCGGTCGTCGTCTCCCTCTGGGGGACGGACCTGATGGGCGAGTACGGCCCCGTCTCGCGGCTCTGCGCGCGCTACGCGGACGCCGTCGTCGTGATGAGCGACGAGATGGCCGCCGCGCTCGACGGCGACTGTCGCGTGATCCCGCACGGCGTCGACCTCGACAGGTTCCGCCCCGAACCCACCGCCGCCGCGCGCGACGAACTTGGATGGGACCGAGACGCCCGTCACGTCCTCTTCCCCTACCCGCCCGACCGCGGCGTGAAAGACCACCCGCGGGCGGAGCGCGTCGTCTCGCGCGCCCGCGAGCGACTCGACGTCGCCGTGGAACTGCACACGGTGACCGGCGTCCCGCACCGCGAGATGCCGGGCTACGTGAACGCCGCCGACTGCCTGCTCGTGACGTCGAAGCGCGAGGGCTCCCCGAACGCCGTCAAGGAAGCGCTCGCGTGTAACTGTCCGGTGGTCTCGACGGACGTCGGGGACGTCCGAACGCGCCTCGCCGGCGTAGAGCCGTCGACGGTCGCCGACGCGGACGACGGCCTCGTCGACGGCCTCGTCGACGTGCTGCGCGACCCCGCGCGCTCGAACGGCCGCGAGGCCGCGCGCGAGATCAGCGTGGAGCGAACGAGCGAGCGTCTCCACGGCGTCTACCGGGACGTCCTCGCCGACCGATAGCGGCGCGTCACGCGGTCTGACGGTGGTATGCGCTGGATAACAATCCCCCGCGGCGACGGAGGTCGGACGACTCCCGGACACTCATGGCCACGTCACATCGATACTCGAAGGGCGCGCTCCTCGCCGGCTACCTCGCACTGCTCGGAGCCGTCGTCGCCGCCCACCGGACCCCCGCGACGGGCTACGAACTCTCCATCTATCGGGCGACCCCGCTCGCGTTCTGGGCGGGCGTCGCCGTCGCGCTCCTCGCGGGCGTCGCCGTCGCGTTCGCCGTCGACCGGCGCTCGCGCGTCCACGGCGGCGCGCTCCTCCTGCTCGCGAGCGCGATGCTGAGCGTGATGGCGCTCCCGATACTGCGCGGCTACGCGTTCTACGGCGCGGGCGACTCGCTCAGCCACCTCGGCTGGGCGAGCGAGATAGCGGCGGGGCGGCTCTCCGCGCTGAACCTGCTCTATCCCGGAATCCACGTCACGAGCGTCGCGACCGCACGAGTCGCGGGCGTCCCCCTCCGACTCGCCCTCCTCTACGTCGCGCTCGTCGTCTTCCCCGTCGTCTTCACGCTCTTCGTCCCCCTGCTCGTGCAGTTCGTCGGGGACACGCGGCGGGCGTTCGCGCTCGGCGTCTTCGCCGCCGTCTGCTTCCTCCCGCTGAACAACATCGCGCTCTACCCCGTCCCCCACCCCGCCTCGCAGGCCATCCTCTTCTTCCCGGTCGTCGCCTACCTCGCGTTCGCGTACGCCGTCCGGTACGCCCGCGGCCGCGCGGACGGCGCGGACGCCCCCCTCAGAGTCGGCGCGCACCGCCTGACCGGGATCGGCGCGCTCCTCGCGCTCGCCTCGTCCGCGCTCGTCCTCGTCCACCCCCAGCAGGCGCTGAACGCCGCGCTCTTCCTCGCCGCCGTCGCCGGCGTCCAACTCGTCGCGCGACGCGTGCGGCCCGAGCGCGCGCTCGCCGGTCAGCGCGCGCTCGCCCTGCAAGCGGGCGTGCTCGCGGCCGCGTTCGCCGTCTGGTCGCCGCGCTTCCAGCGCGTGCAGGGCGCGACGCTCGCCACCGTCATCGACCTCGTTCGCGCCGGCCCGACCGCCGGCGAAGTCGTCGGGTCGAAGTCCGTCTCGCTCACCGCCATCGGCGGGAGCCTCCCCGTCCTGTTCGTGAAGCTCTTCGGCGTCGCCGCCGTCCTCTCACTGCTCGCGGGCGTCCTCCTCCTCCGCGGCACCACCGGGCGGTTCGACCGGGAGACGAACGCGCTCGTGCGCGCGTTCGGCGTCGGCCTCGTACCCCTCTTCGGGGTGTTCCTCGTCGTCCTCGCCGCGTCGAGCGGCGACATGTACTTCCGCTACGAGGGGTTCATCATGGCGCTCGTCGCCGTCCTCGGCGCGGCGGCGCTCGCCAGGGGGGTGCGCGCGCTCGGCGGCGTCGCCTCGCGCCCCACCGCCACCGTCGCCGTCGTCGTCCTCGTGCTCGCCTGCCTCCCCGTCGCCGTGATGGGGATGCACTCCTCGCCCTACATGTACCAGCCGTCGAAGGAGGTGCCGAACAGCTACGTCACCGGCTACTCCATGGGGTTCGAGCACCGCGCGCCCGGCGTCGAGTGGCTGGGACTGCGCGGCGGCCCGCAGCGCTACGTCGACGTCCACTACGGCACCGAGTACTCGCTGAACGAACTCGACTTCCCCGGCTACAAGTACGGCATCGTCCCACCGGGGGTGTTCCGGGCGGGGAACTACTCGGACGCGTTCGACGGGCCGAAGTACCTCTCGACGACCAGCGCGGGATACGAGACGGAAGTCGGCCTCTACCGGGGGTATCGCTATCCGTCGCGCGGCTACTGGCGACTGACGACGACGCCGGGGGTGAACCGCGTCGTCGCGGGCGGCGGCTTCCGACTCTACTACGTCGCGAACGAGACGCAGGGAGCGTAGATGGCGCTCACGGACCGTCTCGCGCGCGGCGTGACGGCGACGTTCGGCGCGAACGTCGTGGACGCGCTCTCGAACGCCCTGCTCGTCATCGTCCTCACGCGCTTCCTCCTGACGCCGGAGGGATACGGGCGGCTGAACTTCGTGCTGTCCGCCATCGGCGTCGTGAGCATCTTCGCGACGCTCGGCCTGCACAAGTCCGCGGCGCGCTACGTCACCGAGTTCGTGGAGACGGCACCGGGACAGGTCCCGCACGTCCTGCGCTACTCGTTCGTCTTCGTCGCCGTGCTCGTCGCCCTCGTCGCCGGCGGCACGGCCGCGTTCGGCGGCGACGTCGCCCGCTTCGTCGGCGCGCCGTCGCTCGCGCCGTTCGTCCTCGTCGGGAGCGTCTACGTCGCCGCGCGCGCGTTCTCCGGCTACTGTAGCGCGCTCTTCCAGGGGTTCAATCGCGTGACGTGGAGCGCCGTCGTCGGCGTCGTCTCCGGCGTCGGACGGTTCGCGTTCGTCGTCGCGTTCGTCGCGCTCGGCTACGGCGTCGCGGGCGCGCTCGCCGGGTACGCCGTCGCGGCCGTCGCCGCGGCCGTCGTCGGCGGCGTCGTCCTCTACCGGCGGTTCTACGCGGCCTACGAGGCCGCCGAGGAGGCCGCGGAGGGGCTCGCGCGGCGCATCCTCGAGTACAGCGTCCCGCTCACCACGTCGCTCAGCGCGAACGTCCTCGACAAGAAGGTGGACGTCCTGCTCGTCGGCGCGCTCCTGAACATGCCCGCCGTCGGCTTCTACACCATCGCGAAACAGGTCTCGGACGTCGTCGCGATGCCCGCGACGTCGCTCGGGTTCACCGTCTCGCCCGCCATCGGCGAGCAGAAGCGCGGCGACACCCACGAGCGCGCCGCGCGCCTCTACGAGCGCTCGCTCGAGTACGTCCTCCTGCTCTACGTCCCCGGCGTCGTCGGCCTCGTCCTCGTCGCCGGCCCGATGGTCCGCTACGTCTTCGGCACGGACTACCTCCCCGCCGTCCCCGTCGTCCAGGTCTACAGCGGGTTCATCTTCGTGAACGCCGTGAACAAGGTGACGAGCGACGCGCTCGACTACCTCGGTCGCGCGCGCTCGCGCGCCATCGTCCGCACGACGATGGCCGTCGGGAACTTCGGCCTGAACCTCGTCCTCATCCCGTGGATGGGCGTCGTCGGCGCCGCCGTCGCCACCGTCGCCACCTACACCGTCTACGTCGCCGCGAACCTCCACTTCATCCGGGACGAACTCCCGCTCGACGGGACGCGCGTGCTCACCGTCCTCGGGATCACCTGCCTCGTCACCGGCGGGATGGCGGCCGTCGTCGCGTTCGCGCTCCCGTACGTCTCGGGGCTCGCGACCCTGTTCGCCGTCGTCGGCCTCGGCGTCGCGACGTGGGCGACCCTGTCCGTCGTCGGCGGCCTCCTCGACGTGCGGGACGTGCGACGCCTGCTCGGCTGACTACTCGCGTCACTCGACGACGGCGAAGGCGTGCCGGTGCGTGTCGAAGAGTTCGCCGACGCGCACCCAGAGCGGAACGAGCGCCTCCAGGTAGCGCGCGGCGGTGACGTCCCCCGCGTCGATGACGCCGGGCCAGCCGAAGTCGACGACGATGGATTCCGCGCGGTCCTTCGCGTCCGGGTCGTCCCCGCAGACGAACAGGGGCGGCGTCGCCGCCGAGAAGTACGGATCGACCATCTGGACGTGCGAGACGGTGTTGAAGCACTTCACGACGGCCGCGTCCGGGAGCGCGTCCTGGACGCGTTCGCCGAGCGAGTCCGTCCCGCCGAAACTGAGCGCGGGCGGGCCGTCCCCGTCGACGGCGAGCGGGTTCGTCGTGTCGAGAACGAGCGTCCCCGCGAAGCGCTCGGGCCCGGCGAGTTCGAGGACGTCGAGCGCGGCGTCGCCCTGGACCGCGAGCACCGCGACGTCGCCGTGCGCGGCCGCGGACGCGAACGAGCCGACGCCGACGTCGCCCTCGACGGCCGCGACCCACTCGGCGAGCGACTCGGGGTGGCGGGTGCCGACCTCGACGTCCCAGCCGCGGTCGGCGAACCCGCGCGCGAGCGTTCGCCCGACGTCGCCGCTCCCCAGCACACCGACCTCGTCCGTCGCGTCGTCGACCATACGCGCTGGTGGCGCCGCGTCGGCTTCGTTACCCGGTGCGTGCGCCGACCCGCGGCGACCCTACGAGGAGTCCTGTGGGCGCTGCTCCACCGCGTCCTCGACCGGGTGCGGGTCGTGTCGGTCCCGGTCGTCGCGCGCGGCGTCCCGAATCTCCTGCATCAGCCGCATCGTCCAGCGCGACTCGGAGAGCGGGACGGGCATCATGTCGGGGTCGCCGGCTTCGAGCGCGCGCGACTCCGCGTCGTTCTGATAGTAGTGCGCGTTCAACTGCCGCGCGGTCTCCCAGGAGTCGTCGCGCTTGCGTTCGAGGACGGAGCGGACGTTCTGGATCGTGCCCGCCGTCCGGTCGACGATCTGATCGACGTTGTTCAGCGCGCGCGCGACCGACGACGACTTGTAGTCGCGGTCGTGCTCGATCAGCGTCTGCGAGGTCAGGTCCGCCGTGAGCGACGTCTCCTCGCCGTGGATGATCAGCTGTCGCACCGGGATCGTATCGGAGAGGATGGTCGCGGAGCAGAGCGCGCCGTCGTCGGAGACGTACTGGACCTGCGTGCCGTCGTAGTCGAAGTCGGCGTCGTAGTCACCGACGAGGGAGGTCTGGGCGCTGACGTCGTCCTCGCTGCGCGGGTAGCCGCCCGCGCGCAGCAGGACGTAGAGGGGGTGCGGGAGGCCCTCCTCGAACTCGCCGCCCGCGAGTTCGAAGCTCCACGGGCCGCGGCGCTTCGCGTCCGGCGCCGTCTCGCCCGTGTAGAGCAGGTCGACGCCGCGCACGCGCCCGAGTTCGCCGTCTCGCACCTTCTCCATCGCCGCGCGCATCACCGGGTCGAAGTCGTGGTTGTGCTTCTCGGAGACGATCACGCCGCGCTCCTCCGCGTACGCCGCGAGCTCCTCGAACTCCGCGTACGTCTCCGTGATCGGTTTCTCGATCATCACCGGAATCCCGTGGTCGATGACGGTCTTCGCGACGGGGAGATGGGTCTGGACGGGCGTGCAGACGTGCACCCAGTCGAGTTCGAGCTCGTCCAGCATCTCCTCGACGTCGAAGAACGCGCGGATGCCGTGCTCGCGCGCGATGCGGCGCGCGACGTCCTCGTCCAGGTCGCAGATGGCGACGAGTTCGGTGCGCGGGTTGCGTTCCAGCCCGGAGAGGTGGACGCCGGAGACGACGCCACCGCCGACGACGGCAGTTCGGAGTGTCATCGTGGGCTCCTCGCCCGTTCGCGGCATTGTTAGTCGGCGGATAGCGGGCTACGCGCGCACGAGCGAGCGGAGCGCGCCGAACCCGGGCGCGCCGTCGCCGACCCAGCGCGCGAGCGCCCAGCCGAGCAGTCCGACCTCGAAGAGGAGGTAGGCGACGCCGAGCGGGGTATCGAGGAACGCGCGGAAGTCCCCGAGGAGCGCGCGGACGTGCGCGAGGAGCGCGACGCCGCCGGACGGGTCGGCGGGCGCGGGGACGAGCGGCCACAGGAGGAAGCCGGCGCGGAGCGCGCCGTCGGTGAGGAGGGGGTAGGCGACGTCCCCGGCGAGGTGGCTCGCGTACGCGAGCGCGAACGCGACACCGACCCGGCGGCGGCCGAACCGGGCGGCGAGCGCGACGGCGAGCGCGGTGAGCGGCGCGGCGACGAGGAGCGAGTGCGCGAGCGACCGGCCGGACGGGAGGACGCCCAGCCCCCACGCGAGCGGTTTGTCGATCAGATCGGGGAGCTGGGTCGCGAGCGCGAGCGCGAACGTCGCGTCCGCCGCGGGGGCGACCCGCCAGCGCCGGCGCGCGTACGCGGCGTAGCAGAGGTAGCCGACGGCGAGGTGCTCCCACGGCCACATCTCAGGACGCCCCGCCGCGGCGCACGTTCAGCCAGAGGTAGAGGCGCTGGTCGGCGTTCGACGGCGTCGGGTCGGCGGGCGGGTCGCCGCGGTAGAGGAGGACGGAGAGGCGCAGGTCGTCGCCGAGCGATCCCGGTTCGACGCTGAGCGCGCGCGTCCGCGTCTCGCTCGCGGGGACGGCGAGCGTCGCGCGCGTTCGTTCGTCGCGTTCGAGGACGGTGCCGTTTCGGACGCGCTCGACGGACACGACGGCGGTGTAGGACGCATCAGTACCCTCGTGGTTCGCGACGGCGAGCGTGACGTTCGCGGGTTCGTCGGGTGCGAGCGCGGTGGTGTAGTTCGCGGCGACGAGTTCGTCGCCCTGCTGGTCGAGGAGCGCGGCCTGCGTGTACGACTCGCCGTCCTGGGGTGCGGCGAGGCCGTACGCGAGGCCGGACATCGCGAGGACGACGGCGCAGACGAGCGCGACGTTCAGCGCGGCGTC
>Ga0207755_100639_pt1 | contig 14771 bp, 15 predicted proteins | sample A23P2SouthBayCA_FD_187734 | JGI IMG/M metagenome (GOLD analysis project Ga0207755, IMG submission 187734) | Aerobic enrichment media microbial communities from Bioluminiscent Bay, La Parguera, Puerto Rico - A23 P2 (SPAdes) | ecosystem: Environmental > Aquatic > Marine > Unclassified ...
CCCCAGAGGTCCCGCCGACCCGCCGGGTCCACGCCCGTCGTCGGTTCGTCCACGAACAACACGTCCGGTGAGTTCACGAGCGCGCACGCGACCGCTGTCCGGCGCTGCTCGCCGCCGGAGAGGTCGCCGTACCAGGTTTCGGAGTCGGGGTCCATCCCGACCTCGCGCAGGGCGTCCGCGGGGTCCTTCGCGTCCTCGTACAGGCCGGCGTAGTAGGAGACGAGTTCGCGCGGCGTCAACCGGTCCGGCGGGTCGAACGACTGCGGCAGCAGACCGAGGCGCTCGCGTCCCGACTCGCGGGGCGACTCCCCGAGCAGGCTGACGGTGCCGCCGCCCGGCGTCGTCGTGCCCGTGAGACAGCGCACGAGCGTGGTCTTGCCCGCGCCGTTCGGCCCGATGAGTGCGAACACCTCACCGGACGAGACAGAGAGCGAGACCCCGCGCAGCGCCGGAGTCCCGTCGTACGACTTCGACACGTCGTCCGCCACGACGACCTGTTCCATACCGGAGGTCAGGAAGAGAGCGCACTAAGAGTTGCGATTACTGCACGCTCCGCGCGTCCAGCGCGTACGAGACGCCGACGACGACGGCGTAGAGGAGTGCAGTGAGGAGGCTCGTGTAGAACACGACCGTGCCGAGGGACGCGCCAATGTGGTGCCACGGGCCGAGATTGATGTCTCCTTGGTCGTCGAGTACCAGGCGGAGGAGTCCGCGACCGAATACGCCGAGGAGGAGGATTCCGGCGATTGTCAATGCGTTCTCGAACAGCCAATTCACAGGAGGTTTAAGTTCTTTCATGGGTTATAGCGAATCTCATTGCATAAAATTATTTTGATTTTGTGAAGTTTTTTAGACTGAAATATTTTATGTTTACTAGAAGAATCCAAATTCGATAGTTTTGTTACCGTGATTGGTATCGTAACCAATATTATATGAGGAAAACCAAGCATCAAGTTCGATAGTGCAATAGAGTTGTGACCCAGATATAACGTCACCCAGACGAGTTCCAGAAGTCACGGCAGCTTGATTCACACGCACGGTATTATCTTCTAAACCCCCATTTATATCATAGCTATGGTCTACGTGATACGCATCAGTATCGCTGTGGTTTGAGACTACTAAATCAGGACTAGTGATGGAAGTAGACGCACCAACTTCCACAGCATTACCTGTGAATCCTAGAGTGTACGAGGTCGTCTCACTTGTGATTGTGTTGGGCGGGCCATAGTCAGCAATTTCGTCTATCTTTGCTTCATTAAATTCGGAACGGATACTGCAATCGTTATTCGTCCATGGATAGAGACCGTCAGTGTATGGACGAACCGTCAATTCTGAATTAATACCCTGCTGCGTTGTATCGTTTGGGTTGTATTTCCACTTTGATTCTCAGCTCATATCATTGCCATCTGAAGTGACAATAAGATTGTCGCTTTCAGTGTCGATATCCCAGGACGACCAGTCTGCAACTGACGACGTAGAATAGGAAGTGGTGGACGCAGTTGTCACTGAGGTCGTTGAGGAGGTGTGTCGTTCGTCGCGTTTCTCCACATCCTCTTTGGCAGCCGCAAATATTCGGCCGACTGGATCGCCTGCAGTTCCTAAGTCGGCAGTCGATGTTGTAGCTGTGGATTCGTTATCTGTTGCCGTACTTTCACCTCCACTATTCTTATAGATCCCCGACCACTCAGTTGCGACGCCATCAATGATGTCGAAATTGTAAGCTAATACCTTGTAGTCACTCGATGGGAGGTTGTTTCGAGCGATGGGGATATTAGAACGACTGGCATATACGTCAGAATCTTCGAGTAGGGATTTCTTTTCGCCCCAGATTTGAGAGTACGATAGCGGATTGGACTTGTCACCCCGAAGTCGGATTTTCTTAGTGTTAGTCGCGGTCTGTGCTGCAGACGCAGTGCCCGAAGCAAGCAAAGCGCCAGTGGTTATACCCGTTGCCTTGAGGAAGCCCCTCTTAGTGAATTTCTCCACATACAATAATAATAGTCATACTATATGTATGATCCGGGGCGTTTCTAATATTATAATAAATAGAAAAATCGGTCGGAAATCAAAATTTAAAAGGCACTATTGAGCTCAGTGTGTTTTATTAGTTTAAACTTGGATAATTACCCAGATTATTTTATGGCAGTTTCAAAGTAGCTAATCGGAAGTGACCAGCGTGGGCAGAGCTCAGAATGCAAGCAGGCCGTCGGCGACGATGGCGACGAGCACCGCGCCGAGGTAGGCGTTCGAGGCGTGAAAGGCGCGGAAGGCCGCGGAGCGGTCGCGTTCGCGGTGGAGGCGGACGACCGCCCAGAGGAAGAGCGCGCCGAGGCCGAGACTCGTCACCGCGAAGAGCGCACTGAGCCGTGACACCCACGCGAGCGCCGCGGCGGCCATCAGGGTCGCGGCGAGGTAGTAGACGATGTGTTTCCGGGTGAGTGCTTCGCCGCGGACGACGGGCATCATCGGGAAGCCGCCGGCGGCGTAGTCGTCCTTGTATGCGAGCGCGAGGTTGTAGAAGTGCGCGGGCGTCCAGAGGAAGATGAGGCCCGCGAGCGCGAGCGCCGGAACCCCGATAGCGTTCGTCACGGCCGCCCAGCCGATGAGCGCGGGGAGCGAGCCCGCGACGCCGCCGATGACCGTATTCTGCACCGTGTTCGGCTTGAGGACGAGCGTGTAGACGACGGAGTAGAAGATGATAGCGGCGACGCCCAACCCGGCGGCGAGGAGGTTGAGGTGGAGGAACGCCCACACCGAGGCGGCGGCGAGGAAGACGCCCCACGCGACTGCGTTCCGGAGCGGAATCTCGTGAGTGGCGACCGGCCGGTCGTTGGTGCGCGCCATCTTCTTGTCGATGTCGCGTTCGAGGACGTGGTTGAACGTCCCGCTCGCGCCGATGGAGAGGACGCCGCCGAGGAACGTCCAGAAGACGGTGTCGATACCGAGGTCGGGGCCAGCGGCGAGCGCCATCCCGGCCGCGGCGACCAGACAGAGCAACCACATCAGCCGCGGCTTCATCAGTCGGAAGTACGCGTACGCGGTCGCGACCGGGCCCGACACTTCGATGGCGGCGGGCTCGTCCGCGTCACCCGAGCGCGGTTCCGACTCGCGCGAGGGGAGTCGGGCGGTCTGGGCTTCGAGCGTCCACGCGAGCGCGAGTGCGAGGCCGACGAAGATGGCGAGGCCGACGACGAGGTGGAGCGCCGACACCGCCGCGGGCGTGTCACCGATAGCCGCGAACGCGCCGATGGCGACCTGCACGGGGTAGAGAAGGGCGGACCCGGCGATAGCGGCCGTGACGCGGCGGGGTTCGTGCGTACGTATCGCGAACGCGAGCACGGCGAGGACGAGGATGCCGACGACGACGGCGGTGAGGCGGTGACCCCAAACGACCGCGAGGTCCGTCGAAGACACTCGCACCCACCGACCGTCGCACGCTGGCCACGTCGGACACGCGCGAGCGGCGTCGGTTATCGCCGTGGTTGCGCCGACGATGACGAGCGCGTACACGCCCATCGTCGCGACGGCGAGCAGGCGCGTGAACCAGTCGCGCGCGGCCGTCTCCGGTGTTGCGTTCTGTGACACGTGTCTCAGGGGAAGTTGTGCGTCCGAATACTTGTACTGTCCGCTTCCCGCCCCGCCTGAATCCTCGAAGAAGACAGCAGGTTAATAATGGCGCTCTACAAAGGAGCCACTAGCAATGAGAGGCAAGCGGTACGCGTTCCTGACGGCGATGGGGGTTGCGTTCCTCGCGCTCGCTGCGGGTCCCGCGGCGGCGGCCCCGTCGGACTCACTGCGCGAGATAAACGGCGTGAGCAACATCTTGCTCGCCGCCGCGCTCCCCATCACGCTCCTCGTAGAGGGCGTGCTGTTCTACACCGTCTGGAAGTTCCGGAAATCGGACGAAGCGAAACCCACGAAGGAGAACCGCCGGCTGGAAATCACGTGGACTGCTGCGACGGCCATCGTCCTCCTGTTCGTCGGCGTCGCCGCGTACGGCGGGATGGCGCACCCGTCCGTCACGACGACGCAGGACACGGTGAACGACACCCTCGCGGACGAGGACCCGGTCGTCGTCGAAGTCATCGCCTACCAGTGGGGCTGGCGGTTCCACTACCCCGACCAGACCGTGACGGTCGACGGCACCGAGCGTGATATCCAGAACTTCACGGTGAACAACCAACTGGTGTTGCCCGACGACCGGACGGTCGTGATGAAACTCCACTCGCAGGACGTGTTGCACGCGGTCCACGTCCCCGCGCTCGGCCTGAAGAAGGACGTCATCCCCGGTCAGACGAACTACATCCAGACGACGTTCACCGACGCCCAGCGCGACCAGCCCTACATCCTCTACTGTGCGGAGTTCTGTGGTGCGGGGCACTCCCGGATGATCGGGAGCGTGAACGTCACGAGCCAGTCGAACTACGAACAGTTCCTCGTCTCGAACGGCACCCCGGAGCCGGCGCAGGACGGTAGTTCGAACAACTCGACGACTACTGCGTAGAACGAAGCCGTCGACACTCCCCTTCCGTCACCGCTACTTCTCCCGACGCAGTTTCGACGACGAGCGCGCCCGTCTCGGTGACGCGCACCGCGACGCCTTCTACCGACTCTCCCGCCCTCCGGTCGACGCGCACGCGTTCGCCGAGCGTTCGCGAGCGCTCGCGCCACGCGTCCAGTACGGACGCGAACCCCGCCGCCGTCTCGACGTCGCTCGCTCGGTCGAGCAGGCGGTCGTGAAGCGCCGCCGCGACCTCGGTCGGGTCCACCGACCCGACGACTTCCCGCATCGTCGCCACCTCGCGGTCCGCGTCTATCCGCGCGGGGTCGAAGTCCGCGTTCAGTCCCACGCCGAGCACGACGAACGAGAGGTCGGCGTTCGCGGGGTCGGTGCCCGGTAACACCTCGTCCACGGGCTTCCCCGCCACCGGAATGTCGTCCACCACCGCCTCCGTCAACACGCCCGCTAGCTTTCCCGCCCCACTCGTTCCGCCCGCGGGACCATCATCAGACAGGTGGTCTGACTTGCCCTCCTTCGCTTCGCTCACGAGAACTCCGTCAGACTCTGCGCCTGACTTGCCCTCCTTCGCTTCGCTCACGAGGACGTCGTTCGGCCACTTGATATCGGTATCGACGCCGAACTGTTCGACGGTCTCGGCGACGGCGACGCCGGCCGCGAAGGTGAGGCGCCCGACGTGCGCGGCCGAAACGTCGGGACGGAGGACGACGCTCAGCCAGACGCCCCCAGCGGGTGCGGCCCACGCGCTCCCGTTACGCCCGCGACTCGCGGTCTGTTCGTCGGCGATGACCACAGCGCCGTGTGGCGCGTCCTCGTGACCGAGCCGGCGCGCGCGGTCGTTCGTACTCGGCGTCGAATCGAGGTGCGTGACGGGTGCGTCGATGCGTTCGCGGAGACGAGACTCGTCCATACGGGGACGAGTGGAACCGGAGAGAAGAGGGTTACTACAGGTGGATACCGAGTTCGGTGCCGATCTGTGCGCCGACGTAGATGACCAGCACGAGGAAGATCCAGACGGCGTCGACGAAGTGCCAGTACCAGGAGACGGTGGTGACGGCGGCGTGCCGGTCGCTGGAGAACTGGCCGCGCGCCGCGCGCACGAGCAGCGTGAAGATGAGTATCGCGCCAAGGGTCACGTGGAGGCCGTGGAGGCCGGTGAGGCCGAAGAACGCGCTCCCGTAGATACCCGACGTGAGGGTGAAGCCCTCGTGGACGATGAACTCGGTGTACTCGAACACCTGCCCGCCGAGGAAGAGCACGCCGAGGAGGAAGGTGACGAGGAGGCCGCCGACGAACCCGCGGCGGTTGTCCTTCGCGAGCTGGACTTCGGCCCAGTGGAAGGTGAAACTGGATGCCACCAGTAGGATGGTGTTCGCGATGACGAGCGCCCCGAGAATGCCGCCTTCGGGGAGCGTCCCTTCACCCCACGCGCCCGAGCGAATGAAGAAGTAGTAGGTGAAGCCCGCTGCGAAGGTGGCGATGTCGGTCCCGAGGAACAACACCATCCCCCAGCGGAGGCTCTTTCCGGCGTTGTGCGACTCGTTCGATAGCCACTGGAAGGCGAACGCGTGGTACATCCACCCGAACAGCCCGAAGACGAACAGGACCGCGGACACGCCGAATACGGCGAGGCCGGGCGTGGTGCTCCCGAGGAGGTCGTTGCCACCGTGCGCGAAGAGGTATAGCATCGCGCCGAGGTACAGCCCGCTCGCGCCTATTGCGGCGATGAATGGCCACCAGCTCGCCTCACCGTACCCGCGGGGGAAGTCGCGGACGGCGGGCAGGAAGCCGTGTTCGCCTGACTCGTCTGCCGTCATATAGCGGAGCGTTATTCGGCGAACACCAAAAAGCCTCCCAACCGCGATTCGAAACCCGGCGAAATTCCGAAACCCACAGTACCCGGGAACACCGAGTCGGCGTATGGTCGACCGCAGGCGTGGCGCTCGCTCCGCCGCCCGCACGGACGGACGCAAGCGCGGCCTTCGAGTCGCGGCGTGGACGGTGGTCGCGGCTGCCGCGCTCGCCGTCGGAACCAGCGGTGTCCTCGCGCACGCTGGCGGACTGTCGAACGCCGCTCCCGACCGCCTCTCGGTGCCGGCGTGGCTGTTCTTGTTCACGGGTGGGGGTGTCGTCGGCGCGTCCTTCCTGCTCGCGAGTTTCGTCACCGACCGCGAGTTCATCGAGTACGTCCACAACTACGCGCGACCGGTCAGCCTCCCACGTCGCGCGCTCACGTGGCTGGGGCGACTCGTCGGACTCGGCGGCCTCCTGCTCGTCGTCGTAAGCGGGTTCCTCGGACCGCGCGCACCCCTCGAATCCGCCGCGATTCTCGTCGTCTGGGTGGGCTGGTGGGCGGGGTACGCGATGACGACGTACCTCGTCGGGAACACGTGGCCGGCCGTCGACCCGTTCCGCACGCTCACCCTGCCGCTCGGCAGCGGCCTGCGCGACTATCCCGCGAAACTGGGCGCGTGGCCGAGCGTCGTCTTCCTGCTCGCGCTCGTGTACGTCGAGGTGACGAGCGCCGTCGCTGACGAACCGAGAGCGCTCGCGACGCTCGTCGTCGCGTACGTCGCCGTCACCGCGATCGGCGTGGGTCTCTTCGGGTCCGCGACGTGGTTCGAACGCGTGGACCCGCTCGCACGGATTTTCCGACTCTACGGCGCGGTCGCGCCCGTCCGCCGTACCGACGACGGCTACCGCGTCGGTCTCCCCGGAACCGGTCTCCGCGAGGACTTACTCGGCGACACCTCGGAAGTCGGGTTCGTCGTCGCGCTCGTGTGGGCGACCACGTTCGACGGCCTCACCAGCACGCCGCTCTGGACGGACGCGGCGGACCTCGTCGTCCCGGCCGGCGTGCCGGCGCACGTGTTCTACGCGCTCGTCCTCGTCGCGGGCTACGCCGTCTTCCTCGGCGTGTTCTACGCGGCCGCCGCGTTCTCCCGTCGGACCGCGCCCACCTACCTCACGGTGGATTCGATAATGATGTTGTTCGCGCCGTCCCTGCTCGCCATCGCGGCGGCGTACCACCTCGCCCACTACTTCACGTACTTCCTCGGGCTCTCGCCGCTCGTCGTCGAAGCCGCGGTGACGCCGTTCTCGGGCGGCGTCGCGAACTCGCTCGTCGTCCCCGGGTGGCTGCAGGCGGTGCCGGTCGTGTCCGTCCTCCTCGGGCACGTCGTCGCCATCTGGGTCGCGCACAGCATCGCGTTCGAGACGTTCCCGAGTCGGATTCAGGCGCTCCGCAGCCAGTACGCCGTCACGGTAGTGATGATACTGTACACGATGACGAGCCTGTGGATCGTCACGCAACCGGAACTCCCCACCCCATACGTATGACAGAGAGACGCGCACCCCCGGACGCGACGCCCGCGACGTGCCCGCACTGCGACGCGCCGTTCCCGACCGACCGCCTCCGCGACCTCCACGTCGGGCACAGTCACTTCGCCGACGCGACCGACCGCGAACGGACGGCGTACGAGGACGCGCTCGACGCGGACGAAGACGACCTCCGAATGTTCCAGTACGTCGCGCTCGCCGCGCTCGTGCTCGTCTACTTCTTCTTCCTGATGACGTACGCCGCGGTCACGTGACCGGCACGTAGAGCGATGGGTTTCTAATCCCGGACTGCCAACGTCCAGTATGGAAGAACAACCGGGACTCAGCGACCAGTATCGGCGGTCGAGTCCGTGGCCGATGTTCGTCGCACTCGGGTTCGTCCTCTCGGAGTTAGGCGTGTTGTTCGGCGGCGCGTTCATCCCCGTCGCCGTCGCCGGCGTCGTCCTCCTCGAAGCCAGCGTCGTCGGCATCCTCCGTGAGTCCGAGTACGCGTCGACTCTCTGGACGCCGGCGCTGGGTGTCGGCGTGCTGTTCACTGCGGCGGGCGGCGCGCTGTTCTACTGGGGGCTCCGCATCCGCGCGATAGCCGTGACCGGCGCGGGCGTCATCGCCCTCATGGCCGGCGTCGTCATCTGGGCGCGCGAGTCCGACAGGTTCTGAAAAGATATTTCCGTCGTCGGCGCGCACACCCCGACAATGGCCGCCAGCATCTTCGATAAAGACACGCTCCTCGACCTCACGGTCAACATCGTGCCGCTCGTCATCATGACGTTCTTCGCGGTGCTGTTCCTCGTGTACAATCCGTGGCCCGGTTCAACGCTCGGACTCGTCCTCCAGTTCGCGCTCATCGCGGCGCCGTTCATCGCGCTCGCGATACTCACGTACGCGTCGGCAAAACGCATTGAAGGATAGGGGGACGAGCGGAACCTAACCTTTCTTTACGCTTCGGTCCAGACAATCAGACATGGAACTCACCCCGCAACTGGTGCTGACCGTGTTGATGGGGGTGCTCCTCGTGGCGGTGGCCGGGTGGCTCACTCGCCTCGAAGATTGGCGCTCCTACTCTCCCGTCGGCGGCGGCGGATACGGTGACGGTACCGCACACGGGCACGAAGAGAAACCCGGTGGGCTGACACGCTGGCTCACCACGGTCGACCACAAGGACATCGGCATCCTCTACCTCATCTACAGCATCACGACGCTGCTCTGGGGCGGCGTCACGGTGATGTTGATGCGGATAGAGCTGATTACGCCGAAGATGGACTTCCTGAACACCGTCGGGGACGCGCTCGGCGGTATCGGCGGGGCCGCACTCTACAACGGCCTGCTCACGTCGCACGGTATCACGATGCTGTTCCTGTTCGCCGCACCGATGGCCGCGGCGTTCGCGAACTACGTCGTGCCGTTGCTCGTGGACGCGGACGACATGGCGTTCCCGCGCGTGAACGCCATCGCGTTCTGGATTCTGCCGTTCGCGACGTTCCTCATCTGGGCGGGCTTCTTCCTGAAGCCGCTCGGCATCGACGTCACGCCCGCGGCGACGAGCTGGACGATGTACCCGCCCATCACGGGGAAGACGGCGGTCGGCGGTGCGCTCCACCTCCCGAACCCCGGCGTCGACCTGATGTTGCTCGGCCTCCACCTCTCCGGTATCGCGACGACGATGGCCGGTATCAACTTCATCGCGACCATCGTCGCCGAACGCAACATCTCGTGGAAGAAACTCGACATCTTCAGCTGGACCGTGCTCACGCAGTCGGGCATCATCCTGTTCGCGTTCCCGCTGCTCGGCGCGGCCATCATCATGCTCCTTCTCGACCGGAACTTCGGCACCACCTTCTTCACCGTCGGCGGCGGCGGGACGATGCTGTGGCAACACCTGTTCTGGTTCTTCGGACACCCCGAAGTGTACATCCTCGTCCTCCCGCCGATGGGGATACTCAGCCTCCTCATCCCGAAGTTCTCGGGCCGCGAACTCTTCGGGTTCAAGTTCGTCGTCTACTCCACGCTCGCCATCGGCGTCCTCTCCTTCGGCGTCTGGGCCCACCACATGTTCACCACGGGCCTCGACCCGCGCCTCCGCGCGAGCTTCATGGCCGTCTCACTCGCCATCGCGATACCGAGCGCGGTCAAGACGTTCAACTGGATCACGACGATGTGGAACGGGAAGATTCGCCTCACCGCCCCGATGCTGTTCGCCATCGGCGCGCTCCAGAACTTCATCCTCGGCGGCGTCACGGGCGTCTTCCTCGCCGCCATCCCGTTCGACCTCCTGATGCACGACACGTACTACGTCGTCGGGCACTTCCACTTCATCGTCTTCGGGATGATCGGGTTCGCGCTGTTCGCCGCGGCGTACTACTACTTCCCGCTTCTCACGGGCCGGATGTACCAGAAGAAGCTCGCGCAGTGGCACTTCTGGCTCTCCATCATCGGCGCGAACGTCACGTTCATCGCGATGCTCATCCTCGGATACGGGGGGATGCCGCGGCGGTACGCGACCTTCGACCTGAGCTCGATATCCGGCACGCACACCGCGACCCAGCAGTTGTTCGTCACCGGCCACGACATCGCGACGCTCGGCGCGGTCATCATCGCGGTCGGGCAGGTCATCTGGCTGTGGAACATGATTCAGTCGTGGCGCGAGGGCCCCAAGGTCGAGGACGGCGACCCGTGGAACCTCAAGGAAGTCGGTCAGTTCACGAACGAGTGGAAGTGGTTCGAAGCGAAGCAGGAGACGAAGCTCACCGACGGCGGCGAAGAAGACGACGCGGAGAACGCGGAGTCGGCGTAGCGCGGAATTCGTTTTTCTACGAGTTCAGTACGAGGACGAAACCCGTCGCGAACATCAGCAGCGCGACTGCGACGAGCGTGAGGAACAATATCTCTTTTTCCTCCATACCTGAACGTTGGAGTGAGAGCGCAAAAGCCTACTCACTGCACGCCGTAGCGCGACTGTGAACGAGAACGCTCGCTCCGGCCGGCGGATCATCGGGTTGATGTACGTCGTGACGATGGTCGTCATCGGTGTGTTTGGCTACCTCGTCGGCATCGCCATGCAGCCGCGGCTCCGGGAGCTCGGCATCTCGCACGTCGGCGTCGGTCCGTTGATGCTCCCGATGTCGCCGTTGAATCTCGCGATAATCGGGATGGTGTTGGTCGGAACGGCGTTAGCCGTGCTGTTCGGACTCGTGGTCGTGGTGTCTCGGTACGACCGCTAGAGGGACGCGGGGAGGTCGGCGAGCGTTTCGATTTCGACGGTAGGCGTCCCCACCGACGCGTACGGGTGACGCTCGACGTGTTGCAGAGCGTGCCGCACGTGTCGGAACAGAGCGCGCCCCTGCCCGACAGTTCGGATGGGCGACGTACCGTGAGGGCCCACGCAAGTTATGTGCCGTGTTGTCTTATACCATAGTATGGAGTTGCGCGAAGCCACCGACGCGGACCTGAACGCCATTCGGCGAGTCGCCGAAGCATCACTCGACGCGTCCTACAGCGACGACCTCGGCGAGGACGCGGTCTACAGACTCACCGAAGAGTGGTACGCCCGCGAACGGGTCGCGGACCGCCTCGACGACGACAACGTCGTCTACGTGGTCGCGGAAGACCGCAACGACGGTATCGTGGGGTTCTCGGAGGTCGAAATCACGGACCCGACGCACGCGGTCGGCGAAATCCAGTGGCTTCACGTGGACCCCGCCCACCGCGGGCGCGGAGTCGGGCACGAACTCCTCGAATACACGGAAGAACGCATCACGGAACGCGGTATCACGCAGGTGGACAGCGTCGTTCTCGACGCGAACGAGGGCGGAAACACGTTCTACCGCGAGAACGGCTACGTGCGCGTCGGCGAGCAGTCGGTCGAAATCGGCGGCCGTAACTACACGGAGAACACGTACAGCAAACACTGGGACGCAGACGGTCCCGTGAACGCCACCGAAGCGCGCGACGACGACGGCCGAGAAGTGTTCGTCGCGTTCGACGAACGCGAACGCGGAAGCCTCGCGCCGTTCTACGTCGTCTACGCGGACGAAGCGCGCGAGACCCCATACGGCTACTACTGCGGGAACTGCGACAGCCTGGACAACGCGATGAACGCGATGGAACGCATCGAGTGCAACGAGTGCGGGAACCACCGGAAGCCGAGTCGGTGGGACGCCGCGTACCTCTGAAGTTCGAAGCGCCTAAGAGCGCGAAACCGCAGTCCTGCGGTAGTGTCCGAACCCCGTGACGACCCCGACGCCCGACTCGCCGACGCGCTCGAACGCGTCGCACACGGCGCGGTCGTCTCCGTTCCGAGTATCCTCGGAGAGCGCGCGCTCACGCTCGCGTTCACCGCCGTGCTGACCAACGGGTTCTCCGCGGGCGCGTACGGCGTGTTCGCGCTCTCCCGCCGCCTCCAGCGATTCCTCCTCCGACTCTCGCTCGGGTTTCGGAGCGGCCTCAGTCGCTTCCTCCCGAACACCGACTCCCGGGAGGACCGGGACGTCATCGCGACGTTCGCCGCGCTCCTCATCTTCGTCACCGCCGGCGTGTTCGGTCTCGCGCTCTTCTTCGCCGCACCCGTGCTCGCCGACGCGACCGGCCAAGGCCACGACTTCGGCGTCTTCCTCCGCTTGTTCGCGCTCGGCCTCCCCGCCGCGGTGTGGTTGCGGACCGCGGGCGAACTCCTGCGCGCGTTCGAGGAAGTCGGCCCGCTCAACCTCGCGGTCCGCGTCGCGTACCCGCTCGCCCAACTTCTCGTCGGCGTCGTGGGCGTGTTCTACCTCGACCTCGCCGCCGTCGCGGTCGGCGTCTGGGTCGTCATGGGACTGGTGGGGGTCGTCGCGGTCGCGTGGGTCGCGTTCGTTCACGACCTCCGCCCGCGGATTCGCGCGCCGAACGCCACCGAATTGCGCGAGAAATACCTCCGGTTCACCGCACCCCTGTTCGTGGGTGGGTTCGCCACCACGACCCAGCGCCTCGGCTTCTACCCGCTCATCGCCGTCTTCCTCTCCGGCACCGCGGGCGGCGTGTTCGCCGTCGGCGTCCTCCTCGGCGGCCTCGTCCGCCTCCCCCTCATGGGCATCAATCAGTTCATCCCGCCCATCGCCGCCGCGCTCAACGACGAAGGCCACCGCGAAGCCCTCAAACGCCTCTACCACGTCACCAGTCGCCTCGTCCTCGTCTGCGTGACCGCGCTCTCGGTACCAGTGGTCGTCTACCGCGAACCCGTCATGCGCGTGTTCGGCCCCGCGTTCGTCCCGTACGCGTACCTCCTCCCGGGGTTCGTGCTCGCGCAGTTCGCCGCGTGCGCCGCCGGCAGCGTCGGCATCCTCCTCACGATGACGGACAACCAGCGCGCGCTCCTCGTGACGAACACCGCGCTCACGCTCGTCCTCGCCGTCGTCTCCGTCCCCCTGACCGCGCTCTACGGCCTCCCCGGACTCGTGTTCGCCTACCTCCTCATGCTCACCCTGAACAACGGCATGGAAGTCGTCGTCCTCTACTACCTGGAGGGGCTTCAGCCGTTCACGCGCGCACACACACGACCGATCGTTGCCGCCGTGCCCTTCGTCGCCGTCGCACTCGCCGTCCAGTTCGTCCTCCCGAGTCCGCTCGCACCCGTCGTCGGGACGCTCCTCGGACTCGCCGCGTACACGGGCACACTACTCGTCCTCGGATTCGACCCCGCGGAACGCGAACTCGTCGCCGCGCTCACCGCACGCTACCGGAACGCGCTCGGCTAAAAAAGTGGACGCGTGAGCGGCGTCAGTTCTGGACTTTCGACCGGATCTCCTCGACGATTTCGGGGTTCCGCAGCGTCGAGGTGTCTCCGAGCGTGTCTTCGTTCGCGATGTCTTCGAGGAGACGGCGCATGATCTTGCCCGACCGCGTCTTCGGGAGTTCGGGCGTGAAGATGACGGCTTCGGGCCGCGCGATGGGGCCGATGGCGTCCTCGACGCCCGCGACGATCTGTTGGCGGAGGTCGTCGGTCTCCTCGTAGCCGTCCTCGGTGATGACGTACGCGTAGACGGCTTCGCCCTTGATGTCGTGTTCGCCGCCGACGACCGCGGCTTCCGCGACGCCCTCGACGCCGACGATGGCGGATTCGATCTCCATCGTCCCAAGCCGGTGGCCGGAGACGTTGATGACGTCGTCCACGCGCCCCAGGACGGTGATGTAGCCGTCGTCGTCTATCTTCGCGCCGTCCTCGGGGAAGTACACCCAGTCGTCGGGGTCGCTCGACTCGGTGTTCGAGTACTCGGCCCAGTACTCGTCGATGAAGCGCTCGTCGTTCCGATACAGGGTGCGGAGCATGCCCGGCCACGGCTTGTGGACGGTGAGGTAGCCGGCGCGCCCGGGTTCCACCTCGTCACCGTTCGTATCCACGATTTCCACGTCGAGACCGGGGAGCGGTTTCCCGGCGGACCCGGGTTTCATCGTGGAGATGCCGGGGAGGCCGGTGATCATCATGCCGCCGGTTTCGGTCTGCCACCACGTGTCCACGATGGGGCACTCCTCGTTCCCAATGTGCTTGTAGTACCACTTCCACGCGCGGGGATTGATGGGTTCGCCCACGGTCCCGAGCAAGCGGAGACTGGAGAGGTCGTGTTTCTCCGGGAACTCCTTGCCCCACTTCATGAACGAGCGGATGGCGGTCGGGGCGGTGTAGAACTGGTTCGCCTCGTACTCCTCGACGATGTCCCACATGCGGTCGCGTTCGGGGTAGTCGGGCGTCCCCTCGTACATCATCGTCGTCGTGCCGAGCGCGAGCGGTCCGTAGACGATGTAGGAATGGCCCGTAATCCAGCCGATGTCGGCGGGACAGAAGTAGGTGTCCTCGGGTTTCACGTCGAGGACGGCCTGACTCGTCCACGACACCCACGAGAGATACCCGCCCGTGGTGTGTTTGACGCCCTTCGGTTGGCCG
>Ga0207755_100640_pt1 | contig 14757 bp, 15 predicted proteins | sample A23P2SouthBayCA_FD_187734 | JGI IMG/M metagenome (GOLD analysis project Ga0207755, IMG submission 187734) | Aerobic enrichment media microbial communities from Bioluminiscent Bay, La Parguera, Puerto Rico - A23 P2 (SPAdes) | ecosystem: Environmental > Aquatic > Marine > Unclassified ...
GTCGCTCCGAGGGGTCGGCCGAGACGCCGTCGTGTCATGCCGTACGTTTCGAACTGCTGACGCCTAACTCTGTCCGTCCAAGCGGCGTCCCGTCGGTACGCTATCGGCCGGTGCGGGTCGTGTCGATCTGCGCCACCTTCTTGGTCGCAGCCGCGTCCTGCCCGCCGTTCTCTCCCATCGTGACACCGCTGGTGACGATGGATCGCAGTCCTTCCTCGACGGTCATGTCGACCTCGTGGACGCGGTCGACCGAGACGTGGATCACGAAGCCGCCCATCACCGGGTTCGGTGCCATCGGCATGAACAGCGTCACCATCTCCGGCGAATCGACGGCCTCTGCGACGTGGTCGGGCGTGTCGGCCGTCAGAAACGCGAGCGTGTACGAGCCTTCGACCGGGTACTCCACGAGGTACACCTCCTGAAAGCTCTCGGAGTCGGTCGACAGCAGGATGTCACTCATCTCGTTGACGCTGGTGTAGACCGACCCGACCGCCGGGATCCGGGCCATCGCCGCGTCGAACGTCTGCTCGATGCGCTGGCCCGACGTCGACTCCGCGACGAGGCCGATACACAGGATGAAGCCGATCATCGTCACGACTGTCAACAGCTCCAGAACGACGACGTGGTACCCGGTACCGAGCCCCAGCGCGCCACTGAGAACCCGCGCCACCGGCGTCAGGAAGTTCCCGAGGAAGTTGGCGAAAAAGAGCATGACGATCACCGTGACGATCAACGGCACCGTCAGACCGATCCCGGTCAGCATCGCTTCCCTGAGCCGTCGCCGAACCCCGTTCCGTTTCCCCGGCATCTGCGGGGACTCCGTCCGTGGCATGGTGGGTCCTTGTCGCCCCGGTGTCAAAAACCCGACCGGTACAATTATACTTTCGTACTGGCTATGTCTGGTAGTGAGCGTCAACGTCGAATCGCGGGTCGTCGACCGCGGGAGCGACGATCACGTCGATGCAGCGTGGGAGCTGAAAGAGCGGATTCGGAAGGAAGACGGCGTCCTCAGGCAACGCCGTGGCTTCTTCAGCGACGCCTATCGCCGGTCCCGGGTCTACCTCTATATCGACGGCTCCCGCAACCGTCTGATCGGCTTCGCGGCGGTCCGGAGTGACGGATACATCCTGTTTCTGGCGGTCGACGAACAGTACCGGGGGCACGGTCTGGGCAAGCGACTCATCGCCCGCGTCTCGGAGGACTACGGTAGCGTCACGTGCCACGCCCGGGCGACCAACCACGAGGCCATCTCCTTCTACGAGCACCTCGGTTTCGAACGGAAACGAGAGATCGACAACTACTACGAGGACGGCGGCGACGCGTTCTACCTCAAACTCGGCGACGACACGATCCGAGAGAAGCTGTCGAACCTCTTGCGCGGGTGACGGTTCCGTATCGGCCCGCGATTCTCGCCCGTCGCTCGATGGTGTTCGGATAAGCGATGCAGAAGGCTGAGGTTCGTGCACTGAAAAGTCGAGCGCCACTCGCCCTTTCGGTGTCTGCACTTCTCCACGTAAGACCGCTCATCTGAACAGTACCCGACCGAGAGGCGCAACGCATTTGATGGCGGTCTGCAAAGCACTGTGCAGATGGAAGAGCGGACGCGAGCGTACCTGCGGGGGCGCTTCGGCGACCACTATCGCCGGGTCGAGTTCACGCCGCCGCCGGACGCCAACGAGCGCGAGTGGGGTTTCATCCCGTGGACTGACGGGCCGGGCGAGACGATGGTCCGTCACCGGTCACTGCTGGATCTGGGCGAACTCGGTGACTTCCTCCAGCGCAAGCGCCCCAAGCACGTCTACTTCTCTGCGGGGCGCTATCGCGACCCAAGCGCCTCCTCGATGAGCGCGAAGGACTGGCGCTCCTCCGACCTCGTCTTCGACCTCGACGCCGACCACCTGCCGTCGGTGGAACTGGGCGAGGACAGCTACGCTCAGATGCTCGCAAAGTGCAAGGACGCTTTGCTGCGCCTGCTGGACTTCCTCGAAAGCGACTTCGGCTTCGAGGACCTGACGGTCGTCTTTTCGGGCGGGCGGGGCTATCACGTCCACGTCCGGGACGCGGGCATCCAGACGCTCGAACGCGACGCGCGCCGCGAGATCGTCGACTACGTGCGCGGGATCGGGCTGGAGTTCGACCAGTTGGTCGACGAGGAGGCCGTCGCCGGCACGGCCGGTCGGTCTTCGCCGGCACAGAAGCGGACGCTCGCGACCGAGGGCGGCTGGAGCGGGCGCGCACACCGACACATCATGAGCTTTGTCGACGACCTGCTGGAACTGGACGACGAGGCCGCTGTCGAGCGCCTCCGCGAGTACGAGGGCATCGGCGAGGGCAAAGCCACGGCGGCGGTCAACGCGGCCCGGTCGAACTACGATCAACTCGCCGCCGGTAACATCGACGTCCATCCGGCCTTCTTCCAGATCGCGAAGCTGCTGATGACCGAGGTCGTCGCCGAGGACAACGCGCCCATCGACGAGCCAGTGACGACGGACACGAACCGGCTCATCAGGCTGCCGGGGAGCCTCCACGGCGGGAGCGGGCTCTCCGTCGAACGCATCGAGCGCGACGAACTGGCCGACTTCGATCCCCTGGTCGACGCCGTCCCCGAGACCTTTCGGAGCCACGACATCACGATCGAAGTGACCGACGGCGGAACGGTCGAACTCGGGGGCGACAGCTTTACATTGGAACCGGGCATTGGAACCTATCCAGAGCACGTGGGTATCTTCGCGATGGCCCGCGGGCGCGCCGAGAAAGGTCCAGAATGAATCTCGACGAACTCCAGTCCGTCCAGTCCCGCGAGCGACAGACCGACAGCCTCCAGCAACTGCGGGAGTCGTTCTACGGCGACGCGGGCGAGTTCATCCAGCAACTGCGTGAGGAGCGGGAGGCCGCCGCCGAGCGCGCAGACGACCCCTTCGACGCGCCCGAAGTCAACCGTCTCAGCGACGACATCAACACGGCCGAGCAGACCGTCGAGGCGATCTACGAGCGGCGCGTCGGCAAGATCGTCAAGATGGCGTCGCTCGCCGCCGCCGACATGCCGGCCGAAGAGGAGGGGCTCACCCGCGAGGAGCGGGACCTCTTCGAGACGCTCGTCGGAGCCATCGAGGACAACCGCGACCACGTCCTCGACGTCCTCGCCGGAGAGGCTTCGCCGGGAGCCGTCTCTAGCGGGGCCGGGACGAGCGCGGAGCAGTCCTCCGACATGTCCCAACCAGCCGGCGGTGACGACGACCCGACGCCGGCACCGTCGGACGACGCTCCTGCCCCGACGGATCCCGAGGCAGAGACGGCGACCGAGGACAGCGCCGTCGACGCCGCGGACGTGATGGGATCGGGCGACGACGGCAGCGCCGACCTGCCGCCGGAGATCCCGCCGGACGAACCGCCGACCGAGCAGGGGTTCGAACCCGGCGAGTCGCTCGCGAGCGACCCCGACCAACCGGCGTCGGACGGCGGAACGGTGCCCTCGCCCCCGACGGACTCGTCGACGGGGACGGCGGAGACTGCGTCGCCCGAGACGCCGGAGACGAGCGAGTCGACGGCGGGCGTCGAGCGGAGGACGGTCCGGATCACCGACGACGTGGGCGAGATCTTCGGGATCGACCAGCGCGAGTACGATCTCTCGACCGACGACGTGGTGACACTGCCGGAACAGAACGCGACGCCGCTCGTCGAACGTGACGCCGCCGAACCGATCGAGTGAGGACTGGGACGCTTCTGTCGACAGCCGAAACGACGAGCCGTGGCGCTGTTAGGACTCGGCCGGGGGCCGTTCACCGAGTTGCAGATCGACGGTCCGGACCTCGCCGTCGCGGATCAGTTCGACCGAGATGGTATCGCCCGGTGAGGTCTCCAGTGCGAGGAACGACGAGAGCTGTTGGCGAGAGGGCGTCGGCGTGTCGTCCATCCGGACGACGACGTCGCCGCCGACCGGCGTCTCGACGTCGTTGACCAGTTCCTCGTCGGTCGATCCCCGTAGAACGCCGTCCGATGGTTCGTCGGGGACGACCTCGTCGATGTAGACCCCTTCGGACGTGTCGAGGTCGTTCGCCTCCATGAGCAACGGTGTCAGGTCGGTCAACCGGACGCCCATGTACGAGTGGTCGTAGTCCCCCGAGTCGGCGAGTGCGGAGACGACGCGCCGAGTGAGCGCCGCCGAGATCCCGAAACCGATGTTGTCGCCACCGCCGGAGTTGATGACTCCGACAACCTCGCCGTCGAGATCGACGAGCGGGCCTCCGCTGTTGCCCGGATTGACCGCGGCGTCGGTCTGGATCGCGTCCGAGATGGAGAAGCCGTTCGCCGCCGGCAGCGTCCGGTCGACGCCGGAGACGATCCCGGCCGAGACGGATCCGGAGAGGCCGAACGGGTTCCCGATGGCGACGACTTCGGTCCCGACGCCGGGCTCGGTGTCGACGAACGAGAGCGGTGCGGCGCTGTCCGGTTTCCGCGTGATTCCCAGGACGGCGAGATCGCTGTACACGTCGGTCGCGACGATCGAACTCTCGATCCAGCCCGTGTCCCGGTATCTGACGTACACTTCGTCGGCATCGGCGACGACGTGTTCGTTCGTCACGAGGTACTGGTCGTCGTAGACGAACGCGCTCCCCTGCCCACCCCGCCCGGAACTCGTGTAGGTGCGAACCGTCGCGACCGAGTCGGCGACCGCTCCGTAGGCGTCTCGGTAGCGGCTACTGAGCGACGAGGGCGCTGCTGAATCGGGAGCCGCGGTCGAGGCACCGGTCTCGGCCCCGCTCTCGGTCGACTGTCCGGATCCGGACTGAAGCGGGTTCGACGGGGCCTGACAACCTGCGACGCTCGCGCCGACGGCGGTCGCCATCGCCCCCAGCAACGTTCGGCGTGACGGGTGATCGTCCATAGGGACGTTACTGTCGGCGGCCGAATAAACCCAGTGCCAACCGACTTCGGCGGGCGCAACTTTGAGGTAGACCGTCAGCGAACGTGTTGCTATGTCACAATCGGACGAGTCGACGTCGGTGCCACATCCCCCGTTCCTGATGGTGAGCATCCGCACCGCACTGGAGATGGCACTGGTCGGCATCACGATCGGCCTCGTCGGTCTCCCGGCGGAGAATCCGCTGTACCTCGCCGTGATCGTGTTGCTGGCGCTCGTCGCGATGGTCGTCGTACTGTTCTGGAGTCTGAACCAGCACATCGACCGTTGGATCAAGCACGCACAGGGCAAACCGACCTTCGAACGGGAGGGGTGGTTCTGATCGACGGCGTCGTCGGTGGCGTCGCCACCGGGGCAACGGTCGGTGACGTCTCGGCGACGACGCTGGACAGCGAAACGCCGCCGGACGACCCCTCACCAGTATATATTTGAGGCCGCACGGAGGATGGGTCAACAATGGCCGACCGTGACGACGTCTGCGTGCTCATCCCGACGTACAACGAGGCGGCGACCATCGGCGACGTCGTCGAGTCGTTCGTCGCCGATGGGTTCGAGCACGTGCTCGTGATCGACGGCGACTCCGACGACAGCACGCGGGAACTCGCGTCGGAGGCGGGTGCCCGCGTCGTCGAACAGTCGGGCACCGGACAGGGGTCCGGGAAGGGGCAGGCCGTTCGGGAAGCGCTCGATCGGTACGTCGAACAGCCGTACGTGCTCATGCTCGACGGCGACGCGACCTATCGCCCCGACGAGGCCGACCGACTCCTCGAACCGCTGCTCGACGGCCGGGCCGAGCACGTGATCGGGAACCGCTTCGCCGACATGGAAGACGGAGCGATGACCCGACTCAACCGGATCGGCAACAGCGTCATCAACACGTCGTTCTCGCTCATCCACGGCCGGAACCTCACGGACATCCTCTCTGGGTATCGGGCGTTCACGCTGGAGTCGGTCCAGCGGTTCAATCTGACGGCCGACGGGTTCGGCATCGAGACCGAGATGGCCGTCGAGTGCGTCAAACACGGCGTGACGACGAGCGTCGTCCCTATCACCTACCAGGCGCGCCCGGACGACTCCGAGACGAACCTCCACCCGTTCCGTGACGGCGCGGTCATCATCCTCACGCTGTACCGGATGGCCAAGACCAACAATCCGCTCTTCTACTTCGGCAGCGTCGGCGTCGCGAGTTCGCTCGTCGGGATCGGGTTGGCGATCTACGTCGGCTACGAGTGGTTCGTCAGGAGCATCTCGCACGAGGTGATCGCTCTCGTCGCCGCTTCGGGCATCCTCTTCGGCGTCCAGTTGCTGATATTCGGCGTCCTCTCGGACATGATCGTCGCGCTCAACCGCGAACAGACCCGGCAGCTGGGTGAGATCGCACGACAGTTGAGCGACGACACGGTCGCGCCACCGGCGGCTGCCGGGTCGGACGAACCGACCGAGGAGGACGACAAGACGGACGAAGTGGACGGCGAGGCGGGCAGCGAGCCGGCCAGTTCGGGACTGGGCGACTAGAACGGGACGAGCGCTCGAAGCTGAGCGAGCAGGCTGTTGCGCGTGGCCTCTCTGCGCGCTTCGAACACCGGGTGAAGCGTGTTCAGGAGTTCCTGTTCGTTGTCGAACTCCTGTTTCGGTATCTCGTCGAGCGCCTCCGCGACGGTCATCGAGTTCCCCGTCGCGTCGAACGGGACCGATCTGTGTCCGATCTTCGTCCGGAGCGTGCTCGAATCGGTCGGATACTCGATCTCGGCGTCGCTCAGTGTCGCGTCGAGCGCGGCGATGCCGAACTCGATCGCGTCCGGTTCGTCGCCGTCGTCTGCGGGTGGCCGGACTCCCATCGTCTCTGGAATCGAGGGCAGGGGTGGAAAAAGCTACGCTGTCGTTCGTCCGTCGGTCGTTAGCTCGGCGTCGCGACGGCGTCGTCGAGCCACTCGTCGGCCCAGTCGCCGATCTCTTCGAACACCGACTTCAGCGCCTCGCCCTTCTCGGTCAGCGTGTAGTACGTCGCGACCGGGGAGGCCTCCTCGACGCGCCGGTCGACGAACTCACGTTCTTGCAGGTCGTCGAGGACCCGGGAAAGGGTGCGCGAACTCGTACCGGTCTGGCGCTTGAGTTCGTTGAAGCGGAGTTCTCCTTCCTGCAGTTCGTAGAGCACGGCCAGTCGCCACTTCGAGCCGATCAGATCGAACGATTCGACGACCTGGCACGTCGCGTCGGGGTCGGGGGTGAACGTCGAGGACATTGTCGTTGTCCTTCCTTGTTCTTGGATCGATATATAGGTTCGGTTACGAACCAGGTATCAGAGCGACACCTGCTGACGGACGGAAACCGCTGCACCACTGATAAGCCGTCGCCGTCCAAGGCAGTGTACATGATGCAGGCACCGTTGCCCTCGTTCCCCGCGTGGGTCCCCGTCAGGACGCTCGCTGTCGTCGTCGCAGTGCTCCTGTCTACCGCGTTGCTCCTGCTGCTCAGTGACCGGACGGAGCGACTCGTCGCTCGACTCCGCAGTCGACTCGTGCTCGGGGTCCCGTGGGGGGCGCTCCTCACGATCACCGGCGTGTTGCTGGTGTATCTGCTCGTACAGGGTGCGATCGACGGCATCCGCGATCCGCTGGTGATCCCGTTCCGGTCGTGGTCCTACTACTACCCGCTGGGAATGGTGACGGCCGCCTTCTCTCATTCGAGCCTCGGACACATCACCGGGAACCTCGTGGGGACGGCGATGTTCGCACCGATCGCCGAGTACGCGTGGGGGCACTATCCGCGGCGACGCGGGACGCAGACGTTCACGTCGCCGCTGACGAACCCCATCGCCCGGATCCTGCTCGTCCCCCTCGCGGTGCTGGTCGTCGGTCTCTTCACGGCGCTGTTCGCGCTCGGGCCGGTCGTCGGGTTCTCGGGCGTCGTGTTCGCGTTCGCCGGGTTCGCGCTGGTCCAGCGACCGACGGCGGCGGCGCTCGCGATCCTCGCAGACCGGGTGTTGGGGCTGGTCGTGACGGCGATCCAGAACCCCCGCGTCGTCGCGATACCGCGCCCGCGGGTCATCACGCCGTGGTGGGCAAACATCGCGATCCAGGGCCACGCGATCGGCCTGTTCGCCGGGATCTTGCTCGGGTTCGGGCTGGCGTACTACCGCGACCGGTGGCCGGAGCCGACGCGCCTGTGGTTCGGGCTGCTCGCCTTCGCCGCCGTGCAGGGACTGTGGGCGCTGTTCGTGCCACAGGGCGGCGGCCGGTACGTCATGTTCCGCTGGCTCGGGACGGCGGTCGTGTTCGTCCTCGCTGCAGTGGTCGTGCTGGCCGTCAGCGGCGAGTACGATCTCGGCCCGGTCGCCGATCTGTCGGTGGCCGGTGTACTGTCCCGAGAGACCGGGCGGGTCGATCTGACCGGGGCGCTCAGCGTCGTCTCGCTGGTCGGCGTCCTCGTCCTCACGACCGCACTCAGCGCGGTTGCGATCCCCTACAACGTCGCACCGGTCGGGCAGGCCGACGCACCCGGAGACGGGGCCGATGTTCGGGACTACACGGTCACGTACGCGGAGGACGTCCCCGACGGCTACGTCGGCAGTGTCTCGATTCCGTTGTTCGAAAGTGCGACCGCGGTCAACACCAGCGGCGTCATCGTCACCAGCGAACGTCGTCACATCTGGCAGACCGTGGTGCTCGATTCACAACTGAAGAACCGCGGCTTCGCGACGGTCGAAGTCGGTGGTCTCGGCTGGCGACGGGACGTGTACGTCAATCGAACCGGGTGGAAGCCCACCGGTAACGACAGCGTCTACAACGTCTACGTCCGTCCCAGCAGAGGGAACCGGACCCTCGCGTTCACCAGCGCGCCCCGGCGAGCGGAGCCGGTCATCGGTGGGCGCAACGTGACAGTTCGAGCAACAGGTGAGGGGTTCTGGTTCCGCGTCTCGATGGCGAACAGAACCCTCGGAACGGCCCCACTGCCGGGTCCCGGTCGTACCACTACCGCTGGCGGGATCACGTTCGTCAGGAACGCCTCGAACGTCGTCGCGACCTACAACCGGACGCGACTCCGGATCGTGACCCGGACTGGCTCCGGTACCGGTCGGTAGCTCACCATTCGATCCGGTACACTTCGGCGGTGACGGCCCGCGACTCGTCCTCGTGGAAGTCGAACTGCCGCGGAATATCGAACTCGGTCTGGTAGGAGTCCGTGACCGTCCCGGCGTTGTCCTCGGCGAACGAGCCGACGAACTCCTGGCTCCCCTCGTTGTGGATCGAATACGACACGCTGGCGATCTCCGCCGTCGTCGACAGAAACTCGCGATCGGCGTGTTCGTTGCCCGACTGGGCACCGAACGGCGGATTCATCACGACCGTCGTCCCATCGCGATCCGTCGCCAGCGGCGCTTGCCCGGCGTCACCCTGAATCCAGGACACCGACGTCGCGGAGGCGACCTTCCGTTCGTTCTCCCGGGCGGTCGCCAGCGGCGCACGGTCGAGATCCAGCCCGACGGCGCGCTCGGGACCGCGCAGGGCGGCACCGAGCGCCAGCATCCCCGTCCCACAGCCGAGGTCGACGATCGTTCGGTCCTCGATGTCCCCGCGGAGATCCGCCAGATGGATCAGGTGAGCCGCGAGTTCGGGCGGGGTACGGTACTGTTCGAGCGGTGCTCGCGGATCGTCGAACCCCGCCACCACGCCGAGTTGCTGGGCCAGTGCCCGCTTGGTCGACATCGAGTACCTCTACTTCGGATAGCGTCAAAAGCCTAGTGACTCTCGGAGCCGGTCGCGTCCGGTTCGAACAGTTCGACGACGAAACGCGCACCCCCCGCGTCGCTGGCCTCGACCCACACGTCGCCGCCGTAGGACTCGACCATCGAGTCGACGAAGTAGAGCCCGAAACCGGACCCGCCGGAGTTGGAGCCCTGCTCGCCCCGCTGAAAGATCCGTTCACGGTCGGCCTCGTCGACTCCGGGGCCGTCGTCCGCGATGGTGATGCGGACGCGCTGGTCCCAGACGGTGACCGACACGGAGACTTCGACGGGACCGTCCGTGTGTTCGATGGCGTTGGTCAGCAGGTTCCCGATCACGTCACCCAGCAACTCGTCCGCCATCGCCCGCTGACCGTCGGGACAGTCGACGCTGATCGACGAGTCCCGATCGATCTGTCTGGCGCGGTCTGCCTCCGCCTCGATCACCGGCGAAAGTTCGATCGGCACCAGTTCGCCACTACTCTCGTCCGTCAGCGTCGTCAGCGTCGACCGGACCTTCCGCGTCAGGTCGGTCACGTTGTCGCTCCAGTCGACGATGGTCTCGGCCCACTCGCCCTGTTCCCCGTCGAGTTCGTTCGCGAGCAGCTCGCCGCGGCTCTGGATCACGTTCATCCCGTTGAGGATGTCGTGGCGCAGGATGCTGTTGAAAAAGTCCATCTGCTCGTTCTGGCGCTGGAGTTGCCGCTGCTGGCGGCTCCTGACGACGGCATAGCGCAGCGACCGGACGAGTCGGTCGCCGTCGAGTTCGTCTTTCGGGAGGTAGTCCTGTGCACCGCGTTCGATCGCCTCCATCGCCGATTCGCGGTCGTCCATCCCGGTCAGGACGATGATCGGGATCGCCTCGGTGATCCCTCTGGCCCGGTCCAGCGTCGCCAACCCGGTGCTCTGTTGCAACCCCAGATCGAGCAACAACACGTCGAACGCCCCGTCCGAGAGTGCCTCCTCGGCGGCGGCCAGTGACTCGACGTGTGTCAGTGTCACGTCGTCGACGAAGTGAGCGACGGAGGGCGACGCGAGGTGATGCTCGACGAGCGTGGCGTCGCCGGGGTTGTCCTCGACCAGTAACGCGTCTAGGTTCGTGGTCTCGTCTGCCATCGTCACTCGCGAGGTCGTTTCACGACCGTGAGCCAGAAGTCCTCGATCCGGCTCACGATGTCGATGAAGCCGTCGAACTCGACCGGCTTCTTCAGGTAGGCGTTGGCGTGCAGGTCGTAGGACTCGACGATGTCCTCCTCGGCCTCTGAACTCGTGAGGACGACGACTGGGATGCGCCGCAGATCCGGATCGGATTTGACGTCTCTGAGCACCTCCTTGCCGTCCTTCTGGGGCATGTTCAGATCGAGCAAGAGGAGGTCCGGGCGAGGGCTGTCAGCGTACTCGCCCTCCTGTTTGAGGTACTTCATCGCTTCGACGCCGTTCTCGACGACGTGGAGGTTGTTCAGGACTTTCCCACGTTCCAGTGCCTTCTCGGTCAGTTTCACGTCGCCGGGGTTGTCTTCGGCGAGCAGTATCTCTACAGGTCGTCCGTCAGTGTTCTCAGACATGTGATTCGTCCTCCGTCGTGACTGCTGGCACGGTGAACGCGAACGTCGCGCCTTCGCCGGGCGTCGACTCCACCCAGATCTCGCCCCCGTGCCGGTGGACGATCCGTTCACAGATCGGGAGCCCGATGCCGGTGCCCTCGGTGTCGTGGGCTCCGCCTCGGGTGAACACGTCGAAGATGTCCTCCTGAACCGATTCGGGGATGCCGGGGCCGTTGTCACTGACCCGGAACGTGGCCATCTCGCCGTCGGTTTCGGCCTCGATCTGGACTCGCGGTTCACGGTCGCCCTCGGCCGCGTACGTGACCGCGTTCTTCAGGAGGTTCTGGAACACCTGTCCGAACTGGTTCGGGTCGGCTTCCACGTCCGGAAGGGGGCCGACAGTCACCTCGGCGTCGGCGTCGTCGACGTGCATCCGCAACGCACTGATCGTCTCCTCGACCACGGCCTCGGTGTCGGTCTCCTCGAACTCCTCGGCCGCCGTCTGGACCCGCGAGTACGCGAGGAGGCCGTCGATCATGTCCTGCATCCGGTTCGCGCCGTCGACGGCGAAGTCCATGTACTCCCGGGCCTGCTCGTCGAACTGGTCGCCGTACTCGGTATCGAGCAGATCGATGAAACTCGACACCATTCGGAGGGGCTCCTGGAGGTCGTGGGAGGCCACGTAGGCGAACTGCTGGAGGCTCTCGTTGGAGCGTTCGAGTTCCTCGCGGTGCTCCCGTAGCTCTCGGCTCCGCTCGGCCCGTTCTAGCGCCGCGGTGGCCGTGCTGGCCAGGATCTCCAGCAGGTGTCGCTCCGTGTCGTCGAACGCCATCACCTCCGGGCTGCCGACGAACAGGATACCGTACTCACCCAGTGGGAGACAGAGCACCGACCGTAACGGGATGTCGGGATGTGACGGGGCCTCGAGTTCGGAGTAGTCCTCGATGTAGGCCGTCTCGCCGCGCTCGTAGATCGCCATCTCGTCGGTCCCGTGGTCGATCGGCCCGAACCCACTCCCGCGCTCGGTCACGAACGCTTCCGCCGGTTCGCTCGCGCTCTCGGGGGACAGCCGATCCGCTTCCTCGTCGTACGTCCACAGAGCGACCATCAGGTGGTCGACGATGTCCTCAGCGATGTCTGTGATGGAGTCGGCGACCTCTCCCGGGGTCTCCGCGTACAGGAGGTCCGTGGTGGCCTCGTTGAGTTGCTCGACGCGTTCCTGTCGGCGTTTCAGCTCTGAGATGTCGCGCGCGACGCCGACGACGTTCGTCAGGTCGCCGCTCTCGTCGTAGACCGGCTGATACCACGTCTCGAAAGTGAGGTCGCCGATCTCCTGTGTCGCCCTGACCTCGGTGCCGTTCAGTGCCGTCTCCGCGGCGTCGACGATGTCGTCGTGCTCCGCGTACGCGTCGTAGATCGAGACGCCTTCGAGTTCACCCGGTTCGAGTCCGAGCGTGGCCAGCCCCCGGCCGGCAGAGTGAGTGAACACCCCGTCGGGATCGAGTGTGAACACGACGACAGGGAGGTTGTCGACGAGCGCTCGTAGCTGCTCGTTGCGCTCTTTGCGTCTGAGCTCACGCTGCCGCCGCTCTGTAATGTCGGTGAGGCTGACCACGATTCGATCGAGGTCGCCGTCGTCGTACAGCGGCATCGCACTCACCGCGACGACGACACGTTCGTCGTCGTTACGGCGGATCGCTAGCTCCACGTCTTGAATCGCCTCGCCGGTCCGTCGGACCTGCGCGGCGGGCGTGTCCTCGGCCGACAGTTCCTCACCGTCGACGGTGCGGAGCTGCAACTGCTCGGGGGCGACACCATCCCCGACCAGTTCCGATCGGTCGACGCCGAGAATCGACTCGGCCTGCTCGTTCGTGCGCTGGATGCGACCCTCGGCATCGTGGATGACGATACCGACCGGGCTCACGTCGAGCAGCCGATCTAGCAGATTCCGCTCGGTCCGGTGTTTGCGTTCCGCAGCCCGGTACTCGGTCACGTCCTTCGCGTACGCTACGACGCGGTCGTTGCCGCCGAACGTGGCCGACCGCAGTTCCACGTCCGTCCAGCGGGTCTCGCCGTCCGGTCCCTCGACCCGCCACTCGACGTGTGACTGGCCCGTCTCGTGGGCCCTCCGGATCAGATCGTTGGCATCGGCCGTCGAGTAGTCGGGCGGGCTGAACTCACCGACGTGCATCCCCTCGATCGCGTCGGGATCGACGCCGAGCAGCCCGCCGGCGGCAGGGTTCGCAGTCGTCACTCGCCCGGTCTCGGGGTCGTGGACGAAGATCGGGTCCGGTGCCGTCGCGAACACCGCCCCGTGTAGTTGGCCTTCGCTATTAGTCGATCCCATACGTCCACAGGGACGTACCCACATAAGTCAGTGCCTGCCCGATTATCAGATGCTGTTCTAACGACTCGTCACGTGGCGGTTGGGTGACGGACGGCCGAAGACGGACGGGTCAGTGACCGTCCGACCAGTTCACCAGGTGCCGTGGAAGGTGTCGAAGGCCAGTTCTTCCAGGTCTTCCTCGCCGATTGCGATGCGGTACTCCTGTGGCGTGAGCATCGGCTTCTTGAACTGCGGGCCGTCGTCGGTCGTGATCCGGGGACAGCCGGTGTTGACGTAGGCGTCCATCCCGAAGTTCGTGAGTCGGTCCGGCGTCACCTCGTCCATGGTGATCAGATAGGCGTTCTCGTTGTTCTCGACGATTTCCGTGGCCTGATCCCAGCGACCCTGTCCGATCTTTGTACAGAAGATGACGCCCCACCGCTCGGCGTCCATCGCCTTGTGGACGGCGGCGTAGCGCTGCTTCATGAACTTCTCCGTGTCGGCGACGTGGACGGCGTTGTTGACGGGGTCGGCGATGACGACCTTCTTGTCAGGGTGCTCCATCGCGAGGCCGAGGGGGTGGAACTTGCCGCCACCGACGTACAGCATCTGGTCGGCGTCGACGTCGGCGCTGGCGTAGTTGCAACCCAGCACCTGCCCCTCGTGTGTCAGCCGCTCGTCACCCTTCCGGGTGTGGACCTCATAGCCCCGTTCTTCGAGCCAGCTACGCATCTCGTCGAACTTGTTCATGTGCTGGGCGGTGGTGACGAGACCGACCTCCGGGTCCTCCTCGGCCGGTGCGAGTTCCTCCTCGCGGGCCTGCTCCATGATCGGGAACACGTCGACGTTCGAGAACAGCGGCACGTAGATGATCTTGTCCGACTCCTTCATCGGCGAGTGACCGAAGTGGACGAACACGTCGGTCCGACGCATCAGATAGGTGTCTAGATCGCAGGCCCCGTAACACGGCTGGCCCGAGATCATCACGTTCACCTCGTCCGGTAGTTCCGCACGGAGGTCGTCCGCCACCGCGGGGCCGCGGCGCTTCAGCCCCTCGGGGAACTGCAGGCCGACGGTCTCGGCGTCGCGGTCGGCGACCTCTTCGACGATCCGGTCGAGTTCGTAGTCCCACTCGCGGTCGTGCTTGAGTGCGAGTCCTGTCGTGCGGAGGTCCCCCTCGCTTCGGTCCTGGCTCATTGGACCGGCCTAACGGCTCGCGGCGTATAACAATCGCGCTTCGGTC
>Ga0207755_100641_pt1 | contig 14725 bp, 16 predicted proteins | sample A23P2SouthBayCA_FD_187734 | JGI IMG/M metagenome (GOLD analysis project Ga0207755, IMG submission 187734) | Aerobic enrichment media microbial communities from Bioluminiscent Bay, La Parguera, Puerto Rico - A23 P2 (SPAdes) | ecosystem: Environmental > Aquatic > Marine > Unclassified ...
CCGCCGATCCCGGCCCGGACGTCGGGATCGTTTCGGACTTCGGCGACGAACGCCGCGTCGTCCGACTCCATCGGTCGAAGCGTGACTGTCTCACCGTCCAGGAACGGTGCTGTCGGCATACCAGCGACCACAGCAGCCCCGCCAATCAGCGTTTCCCCGGCGCGCGACACACCCTCACACCACCCTTCTTGAGAACGGCACCCCACCGGTCCGGTATGCTCGACGCTGGCGACCCCGCCCCCGACTTCGACCTCCCGCGACCGCTCGCCGACGGCGACCAGACCTATCGACTCTCGGCGGCCGCCCACGAGGCCCCGGTCGTCGTCGCCTTCTTCGGTCTCGACGACCGCGCTGCCGGGACCGCGCTGCTCGACGCCCTCGCAGCGGTCGACTGGGCGCGGGTGCTCGATCGGCTCTCGGTGTTCGGAATCGGCGTCGGCCCGATGGACGACGTGGAACGGCTCGCGGCGGAGCGCGACCTCCCCTTTCCCCTGCTGGCCGATCCGGACGGCTTCTTCGCAGACCGCTACGGCGTGCTGGACGAGACGCCCGAGGGACGGCGTGCCGCTCGGGCGCTGTTCGCGGTGGACCAGCAGTGCCGAGTTCGCTTCGCGTGGTCCGACTCCGACGACCAATCGATCCCGCTCGACGGTCTGACCGGGACACTCGGATCGCTCTGAGAGAGACAGCGGAGAGGATTTCGAGACGTGTTCCCGGAGAACCAGAAAGCCCCACCCACGTAGACTGGCCAGCCGATACGGATGGGACTGAAAGGGGCTGGCACGCTCGACGTGCCCGGACGAAGCAAGCACTGGAACGAGCGAAGCGCGCAGCGAGTCCCGACCGGCGAGCGTGCCAGGGGCTTTCTGGTTGTTCACAGTGCCGTCAGTTGCAGTCGCTCGACCGACCGACGAAGCAGCCGTCTCGTTTGCTAGAGTCGAATCGCTCAAGCCCCAGCGCCCGTACGCAGGGATATGGGAACGATGCTGGAGACGCGTGAGGCGCAGGCCGAGACAGTGATCGAGCGACTCCACGAGGAGTACCCCGACTCGACCATCTCGCTGAACTACAGCAGTCGGCTCGAACTGCTCGTCGCCGTGGTCCTCTCGGCGCAGTGTACCGACGAGCGGGTCAACGAAGTGACCGAAGAATTGTTCGAAAAGTACCAGAGCGCCGCCGACTACGCCGCGGCCGACGAGGAGCAACTGGCCGAGGACATCTACGGCATCACGTTCCACAACAACAAGGCCGGCTACCTCACGGAGGCAGGCCAGATCATGGTCGACGAGTACGACGGCGAGGTACCGGATACGATGGACGGGCTCACCGAGTTGCCGGGCGTCGGTCGCAAGACCGCCAACGTCGTCCTCCAGCACGGCCACGACGTCGTCGAGGGGATCGTCGTCGACACGCACGTCCAGCGGCTCACCCGTCGACTCGGCATCACCGAAGAAGAGCGCCCGGAGGCCATCGAACAGGAGCTGCTGCCCGTCGTCCCCGAGTCGGAGTGGCAGCAGTTCACCCACCTGCTAATCGACCACGGGCGCGCCGTCTGCGACGCGCGCAACCCCGACTGTGGGGAGTGCGTGCTTGCAGACGTCTGTCCGTCGGAGAAGGGCGACGGCGACGTGGATCTGGCCAGCGGCGAGCCGTGGGAGTGAGGAACGCGAACCCTAGTCGTCGGCGGCCGCGGGCGACGTCGTCGGCTCCGGAGTCGCGGTGGCTTCGTCCTCGACGGGCGTCCACTCCAGTGCGCCGTCGTAGTCGAACGCGCGGTGCTCTTGCTCGGGGTCGACGACGGTCAGCGAGAGCCAGTCGTTGTCCAGCAGTTCCGTCACCGCCGCGTTCTCGGCCAGCACCTCGGTGACGCGTTCGACCGGCGCGTGGATCACCGTCGAGAGGCGCATCGGCTGGTGGTAGGGCACCTCGTCGGCGGCCATCAGGGACTGCAGCGGGAGGCCGGTCATCAGGTCGCCGCCGTTGCCCTGGTAGACGCCGACGTTGCCGACGGGGTTGTGAGTCACTTTCGAACCGCTGCCGTAGGCCGCGTTGTCGACCGTCGCGAAGTAGTACTGCGTGTTGATCCACTGGGTGACGACCATCGGCCCGGCGACGATCGCTTCGAGCGCGTCGCCCTCGGGGTCGGTCGTCCAGTCGTAGGAGTGGAGGAACGCGCGGCCGTCCAGATCGAGGTCGTCGGTTAGCTCGCGCGGCCCGACGACGAAGCCGGCGTTGCCCGCGAGTCCCCACTCGGGACGGGTCTCGGCCCAGTCGGCGGCGCGGCGTTCGGTCTCGCGAACGCCCGCTTCGGAGTCTCCACCCATGTTCTCGGCGCGTTCGGCGGTCGCGCCTGCGCGGGCGGTTTCGAGGTCCGAGCGTAGCTGTGCGATGTCCTCGGCGTGGCTCTCGGGCACGTCGGTATCGTACAGTTCGATCTCGTCGGTCGTCGTGTTGTGCTCGCCGGCGACGAAGACGGTGTCGTCGGGCACGTCGTGGCCGCGCTCGCGAAGGGCGGCCTGTACCGCTTCGTCGTTGCAGATGGTCGCGAGGACGCGCGCGCTCGGGCCGCCGGGGTTGCCGGCGCAGGCCCCGCAGTCGAGGCTCGAATCGAACGGGTTGTTCGCCGTCTCGCTGGCGTGGCCGGTGAAGACGACGAGGCGGCCGAACTGCTCCCACCCCATCAGTTCGAAGGCCGTCGCGGCGTACTCGACTTTCTCGTCGTGGGTGAGTCCGACCGGGAGGTCGTCGGCGTAGGTGTGCTGGTGGTCGACGATGGGCTCGCTGAACTCGTGGGTGTCGGGCACCGCGTCGTCGGCGGTGTCGAACAGATCGTGGACGCGGCCGGGGACGAGCGTGCGGGCCGCGAGCGCCAGCCCGTACCCGCTGCCGGCCTTCTCCACGAAGCTGAATGCGGTGCTGGGGTTCGTCTCCAGCGTCTCGACGAGCGCACTGGCGGCCTCGGAGACGCTCGACCAGCGTTCGTGAGTGTCCTGCGTGTCCCTGTCGGCCGGGAGTTCGGTGATGCGGTGCTCCGGTTCGAGGATCGGCGGACAGGCGTCGACCGAGACGTCGTCGTCGTACCCCTGATACTCCATCGGGACGCCGAAGAAGCCGGCGTAGCCGTGGGTCTCGTAGTTCCCGGCGGCCTCGATGTGGCGGCGCACGATCTCCGAGCGCGTGTCGATGCAGAACACTAGCTGGGCGTCCGGGCGCTCGCCGTCGCCGCTCGCTTCGATCGAGGCGCTGGCGTCGGTGAGTGATTCGACCAGTTCGCCGCGATATGTCGCCTCCCACGCGGAGAGCCAGACCTCGGGGAGCGGCACGTCACCGTCGTCGGCACCCGTCGGCTCGCGCTCGTCTCCGGGCGCTTCGTCCGGGGACATCGGCGCGTCGAACTGGTCGGCGAGCGTCAGGCGCACCGCGAGGTAGCCGGCCAGCGTGATCGGGTACGTCGACTGCCACGCGTCCCCGTCGCTCGCACGCTGCTTGACGAACCCCGTCCACCCCGGCAGGGCGGCCAGCTGGAACTCGAAGACGTCCTGCCACTGCCCCACGTCGTAGTCAGTGAGGGCCTCGCGGATGGTGTCGACCGGTTCGTCGGGGAGCGCCGCAATCTCTCCCTCGTCCGGGATCTCGCCGTCGTGGACACCCACGGTGCGGAACGCCTCGTAGAACCCCTGTTCGCGGTCGGGCATGGGCCACTCGGCCTGACCCTGGTCGAGGAAGGCAGACAGCCACTTGGTCAGGACCGCGTCGACGCGATCCGTGGCCGTGCTGGTCGGGGACTGGGCAGGCGTGGCCTGGGCCGCCAGTCGTTCGAGCGACGCCTCGGGATCGGCGTCGTAGCCGTGCGCCGACAGCTCCGAACGCAGGACTTCGGTGTCGATCCTGCCGGCCTCCAGGGCGCGACCGAACACGTCGGCGCTCGGGTAGCCGTCCCCGCCGAGCACGTCTTCGGCGTCTTCGACGGCCTCGTGGAACGGCCGGTCCTCGAACCCGGACAGGGGGTTGGCGGTCACGAACGAGTGGAGCGGCCAGACGGAACCGACCGTCTCGGCGGCAGTGTCGATACTCTCCTCGATTGCGGGTTCAGTACTCATTGTAGTCCTCCGTGGAAGTCAGCAGCGTGTCGGTCGGTGCGGTGGTAGCGTTCAGCAGCGCCACGTAGAGGCGCTGGCTGTGCTGGTAGACGCCGCTCTCGACGGCGAGGTACGCCGCGAGGAAGCCCACGGCGACGAGGGCGTGGATCGGCGTCAACTCGGCGGTGTACCCGACGGCGGGAAGGTCTGCGACGAGCCCTTCGATCACTCTGTAGACCGCCGCGTAGACCGCGACTGCCGGCAGGGCGATCAGCGGAACAGCGGCGTAGCGGAGCGTCGCCGGAAGTTGGGTGCGCGTGACGACTTCGCGAGCAGCGTGCAGGACCGTCAGGACGACGAGGCCGACGAGCAGGAGGCCGCCCCCCAGTTTCGTCCCCTTCCCGGTCAGGACCGCGAAGAGACCACCGGCGGCGAGTGCAGTGAGCGCGATCACGGCGACGCCCGCGAGACCGGGTGCGGCGGTCGTCTCCGTCTCAGTCGGGCTCTCGTGGGCGACTCGGCTCCCCGACGAGAGGAACTGGTAGGCCTTGTAGCAGCCGTGCAGGATCAGGTGGGTGATGGCGGCCCCGAAAAAGCCCAGTCCGGCCTGCATGATCATGAAGCCCATCTGCCCGACCGTCGAGCACCCGAGCGTCCCCTTGACGTCGGTCTGGACGGACTTCAGGAGCTTCCCCAGCAGGGCGCTCGTCGCGCCGACGAGCACGATCACCAGCATCACGCCCGGTTCGACGGTGACGACCGGAGCGAAACGCACCAGCAGGATGCCGCCGGCGTTGACGAAGCCGGCGTGCATCAGCGCGGAGGCCGGCGTCGGCGCGGTCATCGACGAGAGCAGCCACGTGTGGAAGGGGACGAGCGCCGACTGGAGCATCGCCGAAAGCAGGAGCGCGCCGGCGGCGAACACGACGGCCGGCGTCGAGAGCGTCCCGACGGCCCCGGCGACGCCCGATACCGTCGTCGCGCCCGTCGTCCACCACAGCGTCCCGAGCGCGACGGCGAGGAGTGCGGAGCTGGCGAGGAAGTAGCGGCGCGCGACCGCCGCCGCGGCCTGTGCCTGGGGCCAGCCGTCGACGTGGCCGATGAGGCTGGCCATCACGAGGCCCATCGCGAGCCACGCGATCCCGAACAGGACGAGGCTGTCGGCTGCGACGAGGACCATCACGACCAGCGTGAACGCGAACACGCGGGCGAAGAACTGGTCGACGGTCTCGTTGCCGGCCATGTAGCGTTTCGAGTAGCTGTGGACGATGCCGCTGAAGAACGTGACCGCGGTCCACATGACGACCGTCAGGCCGTCGACGGCCACCAGACCGGCCAGCTTCCAGCCGGACCCCGTCCAGAGCCGGACGGCGAGCGCGCCGAGGCTCGTGGCCCACAGGAGCCAGACGAGCCGCGTCAGTGTCGTCGCAACGCGCGATTTCGTGCTAGTCGGCGTCGGAAGCTGTCCAACGGTCGTCGCCTGCTCGTTTCCTGACATCGTTTGGTCCACCACGACCGGCCACTGTCACGACGGAACGGAACACCGTCGTGACGAAATTCGGTCGTCTTCACCCACTGCTACGAACAGACTGCCTATTAAATCTATTCATTCGACCAATCTGTTCGTAGAATAGCCATTATAGAACATTATGTTTACCACAGTGTGTGGGACACACACGCAGCCGGAAGTGTGCCGGACGCACGGGTTCAGCACGGGAATACCTCGACATCGTCGCTCTCGAGACGCTCCCGATCCGCTCCCCGTCGCCCGGCCGAGGACCGTTCGAGATATACGCATGCGTGACCGAATCGTTCGCGAGAGCTGCACTCATCATGGACACGTTCGAAGGAACGATTCTGACAGGAACTGCGTTCGAACCGGTCCGGGGTCGCGTCGTCGTCGAAGACGGTCGTATCTCGGCCGTCGAGGAGACCGAGACGTCGTCGACGGACATCGTGCTCCCCGCGTTCGTCAACGCCCACACGCACCTGGGCGACTCCGTCGCGAAAGACGCAGCCGTCGGACTGGACCTCGACGACGCGGTCGCACCGCCAGACAGCCTGAAACACCGCCGGCTCTCGGCCGCCGACCGGACCCAGCTCGTGACCGCCATGCGACGGACGCTCCGGTTCATGCAACGGACCGGGACGGTCTCGTGTCTCGACTTCCGCGAGTTCGGCGTCTCCGGTGCCCGTGCGCTCCGCGAGGCCGCGGAACCGCTGGACATCGACCCGTTCGTCTTCGGAAGTGACGACGCGGCCGTCCTCGACGTGGCCGACGGGTTCGGAGCGAGCGGAGCCAACGACAACGACTTCACCCGACAGCGCGCGGCGGCGAGGGAGCGAGGCGTCCCCTTCGCCATCCACGCTGGCGAACCGGACGCGACGGACATCCACCCCGCGCTGGACCTCGAACCGGAACTGCTGGTCCACATGGTCCACGCCCAACAGGAACACCTCGACCGCGTCGCCGACCAGTCGGTCCCGATCGCCGTCTGTCCTCGCGCCAACGCCGTCCTCGAAGTCGGCCGCCCGCCGCTCCGCGACCTGCTCGATCACACGACTGTCGCGCTCGGGACGGACAACGTCATGCTGAACCAGCCGTCGATGTTCCGCGAGATGGCGTTCACTGCCAAACAGTTCGACGTGAGCGCACGCGAGGTACTGCGGATGGCGACGGCGGCGGGTGCCGAGATCGCCGGCCTCGACTGCGGCGTCGTCGCGCCGGGCAAGCGGGCGGCACTGCTCGTCCTCGACGGGGACACGGACAACCTCGCCGGGACGGAAGATCCGGTCGAAGCGGTCGTCCGGCGCGCGACCGCGCTGGACGTCGAGCGCGTCGTGCTCTAATCGTCCCGTTGCTCGTGGTGCTCCGGGTCGAACTTCCCGAACGGCGTCGTCTCGTGGCTCCGGACGAGCACCTCGTCGGCGACGGTCAGCCCCATGTCGAGCAGTTGCTGGGCGACCGGCGTGATGTCGTCGTCGGACTCGCCGACGGCGGTCACCAGAAGGTTCTGTTCGCCAGTGACCAGTTCCTGAACCGAGACGACCCCTTCGATGCCGAGGATCTCTGGGATGATGTCGCCCCGTTCGGGGATCGAGGCCGTACAGAAGAGCAACATCCGAAGCGGGTACCCCGAGCGCTGGTAGTCGACCTCGGCGCTGTACCCCTTGACGACGTCCTCCGATTCGAGGCGCTGGATGCGCTTGCGCACGGTGCTGTCCGACGTCCCCGTTCGCTCCGCGATGTCCCCCGACGACAGGTTTCGTGCGTCCTCCTGGAGCGCGTACAGGATCGCCTTGTCAACGTCGTCGATCTCGGAATCTCCCATACGAAACCGTCGCAGTAGAGCCACTTTATCTTTCGTTCGCCGATCCCACTCACACACCGACGGGGGCACGACCGGTCACAGCACGTACCGGATCGCGAAGCGAACCACGCCGACGACGTACGCGAGGATCCAGAAGATCACGTAGCCGAAGACGCCGATTCGGAGGCGACTGCGCCAGTGGTCCATGCGCTCGCCGCCGATCTCGTCGAGCAGCACGTCCTCGTCGTAGTCGTGGTAGAGATCGTGCTCGTACTTACCCCTGAAGATACGGACGATCCCGGTCCCGCCGAAGAGGAGCATCGCGTAGGCCTGCAGCCCCAGCACGGCGTGCAGCGCCGAGAGCCCGCCGAACTGGTCGGGCAGGCGCGGGAGCATCCAGAACAGCATCGGCACCGTCGTCAACACCAGTCCCGTGACGACGAACTTCAGGTGATGGATCAGGACGCTCCAGGTGACTGGCTCGGTCTCGATGATGTAGTACGCGCCGTACAGGAAACACGGCAAACTCAGAGTCACGGCGACGAACACGACCGTGGCGACGAGGGCGTCGGAGACCATACCGAATCTAGGGAAAGGAGTCGCTAAAACGTGCCGAAGGCGTCGAGACGCTGCCGACGGGGGTGAGGTCAGAAAGCACAAGAGCGTTCGCGCTCTAGAGTCGACAAATGGCCGACCCAGATTCGACGCCGCCGGCCGACGCCAGCGAGCAGGGATCGTCGAACGCCGACGACCAGCAGGGTGCGACGGCCGGCCGCGGGATCGACCCCGAACGGGATCGGTCCGCAGAGAGCGACGGGGACGAGCAATCGGTCGAGGCGCTGCGTGAGGAAGTCGAAGCCAAGTACGACTTCGACAACTTCGGCCCCGAAGAGATGGCGAAGATGACCGCCGAGGAGTGGGAGGCCGTCTTCGACGAGGAGAGCTGGATCACCGATTCGGCGCTGCTGGACCGGGTGGCCGACGACCTCCGCGCTCGCGTGGCCAACCGGGAGGTGTTCGCTCGGATCGAGCGCCACGACGACCCGAACCGCGTGCTGGCCTACTCCGACGAGGGGTACGCGCTCGTCTTCCCGGACGGTACCGTCGAGGGTCACGGAACCGTCCTGCGGGACGTCAAACCGACCGTCGCGCTGTGCTCGATGGACGACTACGACGTGCCCGAGCCACCGAGCGACGATCCGCTCCCCTCGCCCGACGAGATTCCCGAGGGCGGCAGCGAACTCGGCAACTGGATGCTCCAGGCCATCGCCGGGACGCAACTGCTCGCCGGTCTCGTCCTGCTCGGCGGTGGGGGTCTCGCCGCCGCGGGGGTCTTCGGCGGCGTCGGTGCGGGCCCGGTCGTCCTGATCGTGGCTGGCCTCGCTTTCGTCGCGATCGCGGTCGTGCTCTTCCTCGTGGTGGCCAACGCTCGCCTCTCGGACAAGTTCCGGTCCGAGGAGTACCGCGACAGACTCCGGGCCGTCGGGCTCGAAGACGACGAGCGCCCGGACTTCGTTCCCGCGCTCGAACCGACGGGAGACGGCAGCGGCGACGAGAGGCAAGGAGAGGCATAACGGAGCCTGCTGGCGGTATTCGGTGGGTTTATACAAACTCAGTCCTGACTTTCGGACGTCTATGAATAGGCGGGAGTTTGTCCGGACTGCCGGGGGTGTCGCTGGCGGTACAGCGGCCCTCAGCGCCACCGGGTCAGCCGCTGCCCAGGAAGAGGGCGGCGGTGACGGTGGCGGCGGCGGACCACCGGATTACGGCAGCTGGTTCGCGAGCACGGGGAACTACAACGGCGAGACGAAAGACGCGACCGGACAGGACACGGCGACTGTCGAGGTCGGCGCACAGGGCAACGGTGGCAACCTCGCCTACGGCCCGCCGGCGATTCACGTCGACAACGGGGCGACCGTCCAGTTCGAGTGGACCGGCGAAGGCGGGACCCACAACGTCGTCTCGGACGGCGACGGCCCGCTCGATTCGGGCAGCGCCGTCGACACGACCGGCGTCGAGTACGAGTACACCTTCGAAGAGGACGGCATCTACAAGTACTACTGCGTGCCCCACGAAGGCCTCGGCATGAAAGGGGCCATTGTCGTCGGTTCCGACTACCAGACCAGAGAGACGGAGTCCGGTGGGGAGGTCGAGACGCTCAATCCCGAGGAAGCGGGCGTCCCGATCCAGCCACACTTCGTCGGCATCGGTGCCGGTCTCGTGATGATCCTCTCGTCGATCTTTACGTTCTACGTGCTGAAGTACGGTGAATCGGCCAACACCAAGGGAGGCAACAACTAATGTCCTCGACAGGTTCGAACTACGGCGACATCCACCGGTACGAACAGCCACGGGAGAGTACGGCCGCCGCGCTGGCGATCGTGCTACTGACGATCATCGAGGTCGTCTTCGTCGGCCTCTTTACCTACGGGATCCTCGCCGGTTGGGCGTCGGGCGTCGGCACGTCGCTGACCCACCGACTGATCAACGCCAACATGTTCCTCGGCGGTGTGCTGACGGTGATCTTCGTCGATCTCGCGTTCATCATGCTGCTGTACCGCAAGGAGTTCCTCCCGGACGTGATGATCGTCAAGAAGCGCCGTCGCAAGTGGGAAGACCTCTACATCCGTGAAGAAGACGTCGACGGGACCGGCTTCGCGGGCGGCGACGATCCATGGGAGAGCGTCAAACGAGCAGTGTATCCATACTACAAGAAATAACAATGCCACTAGACGAAGACAAGTATCCGGCCGAATCCGGCCGTCGGCGGTTCGTCAAGGGAGTCGTCGGGAGTGCCGCACTGTCGAGTGTCGGCGCGAGCGGCGCCGCGGCACTCGACACGACGACCTCCTCGGCGGGTGTCGGAGGCGGATCGACGCCCTACGTCGCGATCGAGAACGTCGCTGGTCCGGCACCACGTGGAATGCCACTCGTTCCACTGACGATCGAGGACGGTGAGCTACAAGGAGTCTGGCCGGAGTACGACTCGAATCGCGGTATCGCGATCAACGACGACTTCGGCGGGAGCGGCATCCCGTACTCCTCGCAGATGCTCCAGTACTGCGGCCTGCAGACCGCCGAGGGCGTCCAGCCCCAGGCCGACCAGAACAACACGTTCGTCACGTCGACCGGGACCTACGACTGGCAGTCCGAGTACTCCAACGGCGATCCGCTCACCGTGGATATGTTCGAAGACTACGAGGAGTGGGGCAACGGGATCGGTGACGCCGGTCTCGGGAAGCCCGCGACCGCCAACTGGCGCTCTGAGGGTGACGTCAAGAACATCCCCGTACAGGTGCTTCGGAGTCCCGAAATTCCCAAGATCGTGAACGGCGAAGGCGAGTACTCCGCGATCCCCGGTCCCGTTCGCTCGTACTTCGAAGCCGCGACCGAACAGGACTTCATGGCCTGGGCCAACAAGTGCACGCACTTCTGCTGTGTCCCCGGCTTCAAGCACCTGTCCGGCAGCGCGAACTTCGACGCGGAGAACCAGGTGTACTGCCAGTGCCACCAGTCGGTGTACGACCCGTTCAACCCAGTGCAGAAAACGATGGTCGCGCTCCCGCGACCCCCACAGTAACCCATGAGTCTGGAACGAAAAGACGACCACGATCACAAGGGCTGGATGGAGTCCAGAGAGCTGACGACACTGGAGTCCATCTACCTGACGACGCTCATGTGGCTCGACAAGCGACTGCGTATCGTCGACTACCTGGAACTGCTCGAAGACCTGTACTACAAGGTCAACATGCAGATGCCCAAGAGCCACACCGAACAGTACAACCTCGACAACAAGTTCTGGTACTGGTACCCCCTCTACGCGCTGGGGTCGTTCTCGACGATCTCGTACATCGTCGCGGCGATCTCCGGCGCGCTGCTGGGGTTCTACTACGCGCCCGCGGCCGCCGCCTCCGACGGGACGGCGACGGTCGCCTACGAGTCGGTCCAGCTCATCATGGGCCAGCTCAACCTGGGCTACCTGCTGCGGTCGATCCACCGCTGGGCCGCACAGGTGATGGTGGCCGCAGTCTTCCTCCACATGCTCCGCGTGTACTTCACGGGCGCGTACAAGGAACCCCGCGAGGTCAACTGGATCATCGGGATCGTCCTGATCTCGCTGACGCTCGTGTTCGGGTACACGGGCTACCTGCTCCCCTGGAGTCAGCTCTCCTTCTGGGCAGGCCAGATCGGCGTCGAGATGGCGCTGTCGATCCCGCTCATCGGCGAGTGGGTCGCACAGCTCATGTTCGGAGGGTTCTCGTTGAGCCAGAGCACGCTGCAACGGATGTACATCCTGCACGTGTTCTTCCTCCCGTTCATTACGACTGCGATCATCGCGGTCCACATCGGCATCGTCTGGATGCAGGGCATCGCTGAACCACACTAACAATGACAGACAACGACACCAACGAGGAAGTTCGCACGGACGGTTCCGGCACCGGTATCGTCGCGCCGGACGACGAGACCCCGACGTGGCGCGAGCGCAAGGAGCGCACGGAAGGGCTCTCCCGGCTGACCTACGAGTACTTCGAGCGGTCCCGCCGCGAAGATCAGGACCTGCGCCAGCAGTCCGACTACGTCGAGCGTGACGTGCTCGCGTTCCCGGCCTGGCCCCACGAGATGATGCGCAACCTCGCGCTCACCTCCTTCTTCGTGGGCATGATCCTGTTCCTCTCGGCGGCGCTGCCCCCGGAGATGCCCCTGCCGGCCAACGCGAACAAGACGCCGGCGATCATCCTGCCCGACTGGTACCTCTACTGGTCGTTCGGCCTGCTGAAGCTGGGTGACCTCAATCCCGCGCTGAGTGTGCTGGAAGGCCAGAAGTTGATGGGCGACCGTATGTACGGCGTGCTCGCCAACGTCGTCGTCGTCGGCTTCGTCGCGATCGTTCCCTTCCTCAACAAGGGATCGGCCCGACGCCCGGTAGAGCAACCCTTCTGGGCCGCCGTCGGGATGGCCGGCGTCGTGTTCAGTCTCACGATCGCCGCGCTGTCGATCAAGAACCTGATTCCGATGGGATCGAAGGTCCTGCTGGACCTGGCCTTCCTGTTCCCGATCGTCTGCGGGGTCATCACCTACGTCGTCCTGCGGACGATGCGCGAGGGGTACATGTTCAACCTCAACCGTCGGTACTACCGACTCCGGCCACCGAAGTAACCCTCGAGACCCTTTTCGATCGCTGTTTCTCCGGCCGTCGCGTCGTCCAGCGACGCCGCTCGTCTCGGCCGATATAAGTAGCTCGCTCCCCTAGACGTGCCAATGACGGACGAACAGTCGACCGACGCTGGCGACGAGGGCAGTCGCGACGTGGTCGTCCCTCTGCGAGTGTACAAGACCGTCACCGTGTTCTCGACGCTGTTTGCTGTCGTCAGCGTCGTCGGCGGCTTCGTGCTCGTCGACCGCGCGACCGAACGGGCGACGCTCCCGGCATCGGAGATCGACCCGATCGCCGCACTGGCCGGGATCGGCCTGATCCTGTTCGGGGCGGCGGTGTACGCCTTCGCGACACGGTTCCGGACCGAAGAAATGGGAAAGTCTAAAGACGACGCTGCCGAAGATTTCGGTAATGGCTGACGAATTCATCAAAGGTCTGGGAGCCCTCATCGGCGGTGGACTCGGCTGGATGACGATCGCCGGCTGGTATCGGACACCCAGCTTCGAAGGGGCACAGCTCACCGGCCCGCTCCCGACGGAGGGGCTGAGCGTCTACGACCAGATTGCACTGCTCATGATGGACGCGTTCTTCTGGTTCGCCGTCCTCGGCGCACTCACGTTCTGGATCCTGCTCCCGCTGCTGGAGGAGGCTCGGACGGCGTGGGCCGAGCGGAGCGACTGATACGGACCGTCGGAGACGTTCTCCGGTCGACCGCAGGCCGTCGTGTGGTCGATCCGGTACAGACCACGACTGCCCGTACGACGAACTGATCCTTTCTCCGGCTGTTCAGAGCCGTTGTGCTGCGACGCGCGTGAGCGGCGGCGCTGTCGCCCGGCACGGAACGCAGTCGCGACATCGTCGGTGAGACGACGGTGAGAGACGAGTACGTCGTCGCTCACTCGCGAGGAAAGAAAACGATGGACGGTTCAGATGGCCGCTGTCGACTACGACGACCGTACCGCGTTCGCGGGGGATTACCCGACGACCGTCTCGATCGTGCCCGTGAACAGCATCTGGTAGCCCAGATACAGCAGGGAGAGCGCCCAGAGGCTCAGTGCGCCCTTCGGTCGGTCGAGCGCGAGGTCGCGGCGGGCCTCGACCTTCCGGGACTCGAACTCGAAGAGATCGGTCACCAGCAGGCCGGCGACGAACATCGAGAGGATGAGGCCACCGTGGTGGTTGACCGTCACGTAGTAGAAGGAGGCCAGCATGAGCAGGACGTTAGTGAGTTCGTGAGGAACGAAGCGGCTGATCGCGTCGGCACCGCCGTCCTCGTACTGTGCGACGTGACGGTTGTGGGCGAGGAATCGTGTCACCATATTAGCGAGCACGAGCGCGAGCAGGACAGGCTCGATAAAGTTGTGAAGCGTGTCCAGTTGCCCGAAGATGTTCACGAACGGCTCCATGGAAGGAACTCTGTGCGACGCCCATTAGTGTCTTTCCAATTTGGCGTGGCCGTCGCGGGGTGGATCGATCGAACGCGAGCATCAGGGTGGTGGGACCGTCACGACCGAGGGAAGCGAGGGCGGCTCTGGTCGAGCACCGCGAGGGTGATCGACCGATCGGTCGTGAGCGTCACGGGTTCGTCGACCGCGACCGCGCCGATCCCGCGGTCGTCGGCGAACAGTCTCACTTCCGCTTCGTCACGTTCGACGGTCAGCCGAACGCGGTCGTCGCCGACGATCCAGTGATCCGGGTTCGTCGCGAAGGGGGCGATCGGGGCGACGGTGACGATACCCGTACCGGCGGCGGCGATCGGCGTCCCGACGCGATGAGCGTAGCCAGCGGTGCCCGCCGGCGTCGCGACGACGACGCCGTCGGCACGGAACTGGCCGACGTGGTCTCCCCGGGCGGTGACCGAGAACTCGGAGATGCGGGCGGCCTCTGCCGTCACGAGCGTCACGTCGGTCAGGGCACGGGCGACCGTCTCGCCGTCGTACTCGACGCGAACCAGCGGATGTCGCTCGGTCGTCCACCCGTCGGAGAGAAGTGCGTCGACGGCCGCGACCGCGCCGTCGGCCGGGACGGAGCGGAGGCCGCGACCGGCGTCGACCGGGAGGAGCGGGCACGACGGCCGCTCGCGGGCGACGGCGAACGTCCGTGACTCGCCGACCGCGACGATCACGTCCGGGTCGGCCGCGACGACGCGGGCCGGCTCACCGACGCGCGTCCGTCCACCG
>Ga0207755_100643_pt1 | contig 14709 bp, 14 predicted proteins | sample A23P2SouthBayCA_FD_187734 | JGI IMG/M metagenome (GOLD analysis project Ga0207755, IMG submission 187734) | Aerobic enrichment media microbial communities from Bioluminiscent Bay, La Parguera, Puerto Rico - A23 P2 (SPAdes) | ecosystem: Environmental > Aquatic > Marine > Unclassified ...
CCCCCCGCCGTGAAGCCGGCGTCGACGTTCACCACGCTCAGCGCGGTGCAGGACTGGAGCATGCCGAGGAGGGCGGCCTCGCCCTCGCCGCCCTGGCCGTACCCCGTGCTCACCGGGAGGCCGATGACCGGGACGTCGACGAGGCCCGCGACGACGGTCGGGAGCGCCCCCTCGCGCCCCGCCGCCACGATCAGGACGTCCTGGTCGCGCAGTTCGTCGAGCCGGTCGGTCAGCCGCACGAGCGCGGCCACGCCGACGTCCTCGAGTTGTTCGACTGTCGCGCCCATCTCCTCGACGACGACCGCCGCCTCGCGGGCCGGCACTGCGTCAGCGGTCCCGGCCGTGACGACGCCCACCCTCGCGTCCAGCGATGGGCCCTCGAAGTCCGGCGCGTGGGCCACCAGGAGCCCCGCCCGGTCGTCGACGCGCAGGTCCGCCGTCGGGTGGGCCTCGTCGACGGCCTGTCGAAGCGCTGCGCGGTCGTGGTCGTCGAGTCGCGTCACGATGGCCCGGCCGGTCGTCTCCAGGCTGGTCGTCGCGAGGTCCGCGACCTCTCCGGTCGTCTTCCCGGCAGCCAGCACGGCCTCGGGCACGCCGCTCCGGTTTACCCGGGCGGCGTCGAAGCGACCGGCGTCGCCGGTGGCGTACCCCCGGAGTTCCGCCTCGGCCGCGGCCGGGCTGAGGTCACCCGCCGCGACCGCGTCCAGGATGTCGCGCATGCCCGTTCCTGGGCCGCCGGACACCTGTTCCTGTCGGTTCTGCACCCGCCGGCCCCCACTCCGGTCGCGTCCGACCCCCCGAGAACCGCTGAAACCCCCGTGAATTCCGGCGAGAGCACGTGGGAACGGGAAAGCTTATAAACTCCCCTCTGGAAACGACCCCCTGTATGGCAGACCTGATCGTCAAAGCCGCCGTGAAGGAAGCGCTCGATGACATGAACGTGGCCTCCGACTTCTACGGAGCCCTCGACGACGAGGTTGCGGAGCTGCTCGAGGACGCCGCCGACCGCGCCGAATCGAACGACCGGAAGACCGTCCAGCCGCGCGACCTGTAAGCGTCGCGATTTCACTTCTCTTCGACCCGACCGACCAGCGGCGTCTCCGCGGGCCGCTCCCTTCTCGGCGCCGCCCCCTCAGACCGTCCGTTCCTCGACGCCGTCTCCCGTGCCGACGTAGACGACGTCGGCCAGGTCCACGAAGATGCCGTGGGCGACGACGCCGGGAACGCCGTCCAGGTCGGCTGCGAGCCCCGCTGGCTCCTCGATCGCACCGAAGCCACAGTCGAGGACGAGGTTCCCGTTGTCGGTGACGACCGGCCCGTCCTTGCGCTCGGCGTCGCGACGGACCGGTTCGCCCCCGAGGCCTTCGACGGCGTCACGGACCGTCGGGACGGCGTCGGGGAGGACCTCGACCGGGACGGGGCCGTCGAGGACGGCCACCGCCTTGCGCTCGTCGGCGACGACTAGGAACCGGTCGGCCGCGGCGTCGACGACCTTCTCCCGTGCGTGCGCAGCGCCGCCGCCCTTGAGGAGGGCCCCTGCGGCCACCTGATCGGCCCCGTCGATGGCGACGTCCGGCGTCGCGTCGGCCAGGGTACAGCGCGGAATCCCCACCTCCCGTGCCAGGTCCGCCGCCTGGTAGGAGGTCGGGATCCCCCGGACGTCCAGGCCGGCGTCGACGCGGTCGCCGATCGCCCGGATCGCGAAGGCGGCCGTACTCCCCGTCCCGAGGCCGACGACGTCGCCGTCCGTGACGGCCTCGGCGGCCCGCTCGCCCGCCCGGCGCTTCGCGGCCTCGATCGCCCCGTCGTCCATGTCGAGCACCTCCGCACGCCCCGGCAAAAGCCTTCCCACACGTGTTCTGCGCGGCGGCCACGGGCCGCGGGATGCGATCGCGTCCCTCCCGTGGTGCGGACGTCGACACCCACGAATCGATCGCCGTGTCCGAGGACGACGCGGCTGCCCCCCGGGGTGCAGCCCCCGCCTGGGAGCCCGGAGAGACGACATAACCAAGGGGCCTCCATCGGTCGGTAGCCCCATGTTCGGAACGAGCGGCATCCGGGGCCCGGTGGGGGAGACGGTCACCGCGGACCTGGCGCTGTCCGTCGGCCGGGCGCTGGGCGTCGACGCCGACCGCGTCGTCGTCGGCCGCGACCCGCGCGAGAGCGGCGACCTGCTGACCGACGCCCTCGCCGCCGGCCTCCGGGAGTCCGGTACCGACGTCGTGGACCTCGGCCTCGCGGCGACGCCGACCGTCGCCCGCGCCGTCGCCTGGGAGGGCGCCGACGCCGGCGCCTCGATCACCGCCTCGCACAACCCCCCGCAGGACAACGGCATCAAGCTCTGGCAGCCCTCCGGCCAGGCCTTCGACGCCGACCGCCGCGCCACCGTCGCCGAGCGCGTCCGCGAGGGAGCGTCCGCGCTCGTCGCCTGGGACGCCCTCGGCGACCGCGAGGCCGCGTCGGCGACCGATCGTCACCGCGCGGCCGTCGTCGACGCCGTGACGGTCGCGGACCCCCTCGACGTCGTCGTCGACGTGGGCAACGGCGCCGGCGGCGTGACCGCCGACGCCCTCGCCGACCTGGGCTGTTCGGTCGAGACGCTCAACGCCCAGCCCGACGGCGCGTTCCCGGGTCGGCCGAGCGAGCCGACGGCCGAGCACTGCGAATCGCTCGCGACCCTCGTGGGCACCTCCGGCGCCGACCTCGGCATCGCCCACGACGGGGACGCCGACCGACTCCGGGCCGTGACTGCCGACGGCCAGTTCCTCTCCGGCGACGCCCTCCTGGCCATCTTCGCCGGTGCGGCCGCGGGGGCGGGCGACCAGGTCGCGCTCCCGGTCGACACGAGCCTCGCCGTGGCCGACGCCCTCGCCGAGCAGGACGTCGACGTGACCCGGACGCCCGTGGGTGACGTCTACGTTGCCGAGGCCGCCGCAGCGCCGGGCGTCGCCTTCGGCGGCGAGCCCAGCGGCGCGTGGATCTGGCCCGGGGAGACCCTCTGCCCGGACGGCCCGCTGGCGGCCTGCAAACTGGTCGAACTCGCCGCCGAGCGCCCGCTGGCAGCCCGCGCCGCCGACTTCGCGGCCTACCCCATCCGGCGGACCAGCGTCGAGTGCGACGACAAGACCGCCGTCCTCGATCGCGTCGGCGAGCGCGTCCGCGCCGCGCACGACGACGTCTCGACACTGGACGGCCTGCGGGTCGACCTCGGCGACGCCTGGTTCCTCGTCCGAGCCTCGGGCACCCAGCCGCTCGTCCGCATTACTGCCGAAGCCCGCGACGAGGCCCGCGCCGACGAGGTCTTCGAGACTGCCCGGTCCTACGTCGAGGCGGCGCGGGAGGCCCACGGAACGAACTCGTCAATCGACCGATCCGGCAGCAGCTAACTCACGGGCCCGGTGGGCCCAGGCGAGCGAGAAGAGTGCGTCGACTCCGTCTGTCCGTCGGTCCGGCAGCGTCTAGCCGCGGCGCGTCGAGCGGGCCTGGCGCACGTCGGCACCGTCGCGAATCTTGTCCTCACAGCGGGGACAGACCCGCGGTTTCTCGACCCCGTTCGGCGTGAATACCCGCGCGTAGTCAGCCGTAACGAATGCACCGCAGTTCTGGCATTCCGGCATACAGGTCCGAGAAGGAACCCACCGGTCTTAATGGTTGGTGGTGTGGTAGTACGTCGTCACCACCACGGTGGCCACAGACCGGGGCGTGAGAACGCCTCCGACCCGAACGCGACCCGCTGCGGCGGGGCGGTCGACCGGTCGGTCGCCAAACCACTCAATTCGCCGAAACGACTCGCTACCGGAGCCGGTCCGGCGCCCCCTCAGAAGTCGGCGTCGACGGTCCCGTCGTCGTCGAGTTCTACCACACCGACGAACGCCGGCCGGAGGTCGTCGATGGCGTCGTCGTGGACGCCGCTCGCGAGGTGAAAGAGGCCGACCGCGTCGTGTGTCTCCAGCAGGTCGAGGACGTCCCCGACCGCCTCACCGACCTGCTCGGCGTCGGCGTAGTAGATCAGTTCCGTGATCGTGTCGAGCGTGACCCGGGCCGGCCCGTCCTGGCGAGCCAGGAAGTCCTCGACGTGTGCGACGAGCCCCGCCAGGTCGTCCGGCGCGGTCAGGTAGGCGACGTCGTCCTTCGGCCGTCGGGTGTACCCACGCTCGACTGAAATGGCGTCCAGGATCTCGACGCGGTCCCGGTCGATGCCCCAGTGATCGAGTTTCTGTCCGACCTCGCGGGCCGCCGAGTGCGTCGAGACGACGAGGACCGGCTCGTCGCTGCCCTCGAGAAACGCCGTGTCGACGTCGTCTGCCGCCGCAGTGCTCGGGTGCACGACGAGGATCCCGCTGCCCCCCGGGACGGTCTCCGGTGCCCCCTCGATACCCAGCGCGTACTCCATGTACCCCAACGCGCGGCGGGCGCGCCCTTAAGCCTGCGGGCCCTGCCACTTCCTGCACGCCACCGCCGGCCCATCCCTCGGTCGGCCGCCCCGGAACAGTTTACCACCTGGCCCGAGAGGGGCCTGACGTGCTTCAGCGCCGCCACGTGCTGGCAGGACTGCTCGTCACCGTGAGCCTCCTCGCGGCGCTTCTCCTGCACCGCGTGCTCGCGACGGCCTTCTTCGCCGTCACGGTCGCCTACGTCCTCTATCCCCTCCGGCAGTGGCTCGGCCGCCGGGGTCTCCCGCCGCGGGTCGCAGCGGGGGTCTGCACCGCCCTGGCGATGCTCGTCGTCTTCGCGCTCGTCACCCCGCTCGCGGCCGTCCTCTACCTGCGCCGCGGCGACCTGTTTGCCTTCTTCCGACAGCTTCCCCCCGAGATCGCCCTGGAGGTGGGCGAATTCGCGTTCACGATCGACGTCTACGACGGCCTGGCGACGGCCCGGGACGAACTGACGGCCTTCGCCGTCGACCTCGCGACGGCCGCGCCGGTCATCGCCCTCCAGGCCTTCCTGTTCGTCCTCCTCCTGTACGGCCTCCTCGTCTGGCCCGACCGCCTCCGCGGTGCCGTCCTCCGGCCCGTTCCTCGCGGCTATCACGACGTCGTCATCCGGTACCACGAGCGCACGCGCGAGACGCTCTATGCCCTGTACGTCCTCCAGGCGGCGACGGCCCTCGGGACCTTCGCCGTCGCCTGGGCCCTCTTTGCCGCGCTCGGCTACCCGCAGGCCTTTACCCTCGCCGCGCTCGCCGGGCTCCTCCAGTTCATCCCCGTCCTCGGCCCGAGCGTCCTCGTGGTCGGCCTCGCCGCCGTGGAGTTCGTCGCCGACGAGGTGGCCCGTGCCGTCCTGGTGGCGGTGCTGGGCCTGGTCCTCGTGGGGTTCGCCCCGGACGCCCTCATCCGTCCCCGTCTCGCCAGGCTGACGACCGGGATGCCCGCGAGCTTGTACTTCGTCGGCTTCGTCGGGGGCGTCCTCACCGTCGGCGTCGTCGGCGTGATCGCGGGCCCGCTCGTGGTCGCTTTCGTCTCCGAGACGGTCGACCTGCTCGCGTCGGCCAACCACGCTCACCAGCAGCGACTCGACTGAGTCCTCACTCGCGTCCGGTCTCGAGGGGTCGCCCGGCGGCCTTCCACTCCGTCAGACTCCCCTCGTAGAATGCCAAATCCGGGTAGCCGAGGTGGCGCAGGACGAGGTACGTGTGGCTGATGCGTCGCGCCGTGTTGCAGTACAGGAGGACGCGACGGTCGGGATCGACGCCTCGCTCCGTCAGGACCGTTCGCAGCTCCGACTCGGGCTTGAGCCCCCGCGTCTCGTCGTCGACGAGCTCCCGCCAGTCCAGCCGGACCGCTCCGGGAATGTGACCCTCCTCGTACTCCTGGTCCTCGCGCGTGTCGACGACGACAGTCTCCGGGTCGTCGGTGGCCGCCGCGACGGCGTCGATGCCGACGAGCGGCGTCTCGTCGGGTTCGCGGACCTCGTAGGTGGTCGCCGCCACCTCCGGCGTTTCGGTACTGGTCGGGTGGCCACGTTGCCAGGCAGAGAAGTCGCCGTCGAGGAGGTGGAGTCGCTCGCGCGGATGGCCGTACAGTTCCGCGGTCACGAGCAGGCGCGCCGCGAAGACCCCGTGATGGTCGTCGTAGGCCACGACGTCGTCGTCGCGAGTGATTCCAGCCACCCCCATCAGGTCGGCGAACACGTCCGCGCCCGGCAGCATGCCCTCCGTCCCGGAGTCGTCCCCCTCTCGCTGCGCCCCGTGCTCGTCGGCCCGGATGCTGTCGTAGGGGACGTTCACCGCGCCGGGGACGTGGCCGATGCCGTCGTACTCCCAGGCGTCCCGGACGTCGACGACGTGGACGGCGTCCGCCCGATCGACCACCCAGTCCGCGGAGACGACGAGGTCGCTCATTGGCGGGCGTTCGCGGCGCCCGGGTTTGAAGGTGACTGCCGGCGTCGCTCGCGCCGGGGCTCGAAGACGACGGCATATATTGCCGACAACAGCGCGGCAGGGCGTGGGCCGGTTCCCAGGGGTGCCCGCCGATGGAACGGCGCTTCGGTATCAGTCGAAAGATTCCGGCCAGTTCTGCCGGAACGGGGGAGGAGTGGTCGGTCATGCCGTGAGAACCACGGCTTTATGGGTGGTAGCCGTACCCCGTAGTGCACCATGAGTACATCCGGCTACGCCAAGGACGTCCTCGTTTCCCCCGACTGGGCCGAGGACCACCTGGACGAGTTCCAGAGCGACGACTCCGACTACCGACTGGTCGAGGTCGACGTCGATACGGAACTCTACGACGAGAGCCACGCACCGGGCGCCATCGGCTTCAACTGGGAGACGCAACTGCAGGACCAGACCACCCGCGACATCCTGACGAAGGAGGACTTCGAGGATCTGCTGGGCAGCCACGGCATCAGCGAGGACTCGACGGTCGTGCTGTACGGCGACAACGCCAACTGGTTCGCCGCCTACACCTACTGGCAGTTCAAGTACTACGGCCACGACGACGTGCGCCTGCTCGACGGCGGCCGCGACTACTGGGTCGAGAACGACTACCCGCTCACCGACGAGGTCCCGGACTTCTCCGAAGTCGACTACGAGGCCTCCGGCCCCCGCGAGAGCATCCGCGCGTACCGCGAGGACGTCGAGAACGCCATCGACCGCGGCCTCCCGCTGGTCGACGTGCGCTCGCCCGAGGAGTTCAGCGGCGAGGTCCTCGCCCCGCCGGGACTCCAGGAGACTGCCCAGCGCGGCGGCCACATCCCGGGCGCCTCGAACATCTCCTGGGCCGACGTCACGAACGACGACGGCCGCTTCAAGGACGCCGACGAGATTCGCGACCTCTACGCCGCCGAGGGCATCGACGGCGACAGCACCGTCGTCGCCTACTGCCGCATCGGCGAGCGCTCCTCGGTCGCCTGGTTCGCCCTGCACGAACTGCTGGGCTACGACGACGCCATCAACTACGACGGCTCCTGGACCGAGTGGGGCAACCTGGTCGGTGCGCCCATCGAGAAGGGCGAGGCTGAGTGAGCAACGCGAACGAAGCCTCGGAAAGAGCGAGCGGGCCGAAGGCCCGCGAGCAGGGCGAGGCCGAGTGAACGCAGTGAACGAGGCCTCGTAGCGGAGCGGGGAGACCGACGGTCGAGCCGTGGAGCAGGGCGAGGCTGAGTGAGCAACGCGAACGAAGCCTCGGAAAGAGCGAGCGGGCCGAAGGCCCGGGAGCAGGGCGAGGCCGACGACTGACGCGAGATTCGAGCGAAGCGAGAATCTCGATTTGCGCGAGCGGGTCGGCGTAGCCGGCCCGCGAGCGGCGAAGCGAAGGAGGAGGCCTCGAACCGGAACGGCGAGCGCGAAGCGCGAGCCGTGGAGCAGGGCAACTCGAGCGAACGCTTCCTCCGTTTTTCGCTGGCGTGCAGTGACAACCGTCGTAGCCCCACGTACCGGGCTCGTGGAGCCGTACTCGCACTGATTCGAGATAGTCGCGGACGACCGGCAGGTCGTGTTGCAGGACCGAAGACGTCCACGTCGCTCGACACCTGGCGTCCCACGCGCGTGCGATGCATACAAGCCTGCGGCAACCGCAGACCCGGACATGACCGTCACCGACCTCCTCGAGGACGTGCGCGACGAGCTGAACACCGAGCTCTCCCGGCTCGGCTCGTCGAAGTCACTCTACGCCGACACGGACGGGGAGATGGAACCGGACGCCGTGCTCGCGGCGATGGCCGACTCGGCCTTCTACGCTGCCGAGACGACCGAGGGCTGGGCCGAGGCTGACGACGGGTACGCCGACCTCTACGCCACGGTCGCCGAGACGGTCCGCGCGCAGTACGACGCTATCGTCGGCGAACTCGACGCCCACGACCCCGACCAACGACCGGCCGCACTGGCGGTCCTCCGCGGCTTCGACGACCCGCTGGCCCGCCTCGGCGGCCTCCTCGGCTGGACGCTCGTCGCCGACGAGAAGGCCTCCCAGGCAACCGGTTTCTTCACCGGTCAGGCAGACCCCAACACGGCAGGCCGCTTCCGCGACTTCCGGGGCGAGTACGAGGAGCTCCAGGGCGCGGTATTCGACGCGCTGGACGAGGCGGCCGGAGACGCCGACGCGCTCGCCGAGGTCCGGAGCGCCGCCGAGCAGGTCGTCGGGGCCGCGTACGACGAGTACGTCGAGCGCCTGGAGGCCCAGGGCGTCAATCCCAAGCCCGTCTGCTGAGGGGCGGATGCCGACCGTGGGATCGACCACTGGCGAAAGCCGCTGGCTGACGGCGTCCACGGTAGACGGTGAGGACTGCTAGCGTGTCGAGCGCTCGGCCACTTCCCTGACCGAAAGGCGCGCCGCCGATTACGTCGAACACTGTGGCATCCTCGTCTCCGTGCTGCGTCGGCTGTTGACCGAGGACCGAGTCGGTGACTGTCTGTCCGACCGCTCTTTCTGCATTCCCGGTCGCCGAGCCGGCTATACGGGAGTACTCACTGTCGTCCACAGCTGACCACCCCTTCATAGGCCCAGCCAACCAGATTTAATATAGCGACATACGATATAGTATATAAATACGCTGGCCGTCGAAGCTCCTTTGGCCACTCGGCGACGCCGGACTGCTATCTTCGATCGTCGGTCTCCTCGACGACCCGCGACCCGGTTAGATCGGCCTGCTCGAAGCTGTAGTCCACCAGTTCGTGGGCGACGGGCGAGGACTCGATTCGCGAGCGGTGATCCTCGCGCAGGTCGGTCAGTTCGACTCCACAGTCGTGGCAGCGAGGACCTGCTCGGCTATGCGTCGAGAACGAAGGTGGGAAACTCCGCCCGGGCTCTCTCCTGGCTGACTGCGAATAGTCGTTTTCGGAACTCCCAGATGTTCTCCCCGAAAGCACACCGAGAGGTCGGGGAACGGGCCCGGTAACAGGCCGGCGTCGTAGAGCTGCACCATCAGCAGGAGTCGGCTCGCGCCGGCCGTTATTGTCGCGGAACGAGTGGTTAACCTCGAACTGGTAGTGACACATCGGCACGTCGCCGACCGGGGGATACCGGCCCCGGTGGACGGACGAGCAGAGTTGCTGGAGGAGGGCGTCGATCACGGTCCGGACTCGCCGTGGGCCAGCGGGCGCGGTATACGCCACGTCCGCGACGACCATCGATCCACGTTCTGGACCCTCAGCCGCGGCACCGCGACGCAGCGCTCTGTGCCGCGTCGTCGTTTGGGACCGACCGTCGTGTCGAGGCCGTCAGTGCTCGACGTTTCGATTAGCCATCCGTGAGGAACTGTGTTCCAGAATCCCAACCGCCAGCAACGCCTCTGGCTTCGGTGACTGAGGCTGGGGGCGCTACCTGGTCCCCACCGTCGCCGCGTACAAACCTCCGTTGTTGTCCGTGGACCGTCTCGTTGGAAACACCACTGTGTGGAACTATAAATTGCCGACGTGGGTAGCAACATTCCAGAAGCCCGCGGACCTCTCGGTGGTCATTGCTACTTGGTCGTCTCCGACGCCCACTAAATTGCACTCGAAATCGACAGACGTCGGACCTATGGGCCGTGGCGAGCTTTTCCTTCACTAGGAATCGTAATTAATACCTATGTGGGCAGAAACCTCGTTTTCGCGAACCTTGGGCACGTTATTTGGGTATCCTGGATAGTCACTTTGTCGACGTCCGACTGGCGCCCCGAATGAGCGACTGATCTGAGATGGCGCGTACCGAGATGTTTGCGTAGACGGCGCCATCGGAGCGTACGAACTCTTGGTGATACTACCACCCGACGGCACGGGCAACGCAGTTTGTATTACGCCACTTGCCCAACCATGACTACGGCGTTAGCCAGCTAGGTTCGATCGATGCGTTTCCATTGACCTTGCCATCTTTCCATCGATAACGCACGTGTTCGCGCCGTTGGGCCAGACCTGTCTTGGTCCTCGCCGTTCTCCTGGTGGGTCCGTTGTGAAACGGGTGGGTGCACGACGACCAGCCTGGCCGGGTCGCTGGCCACCATTTGTCGATCCTGCTTCCTTCCACCTCGTCGCTTCTGGCCGTTAACGGATGGATATTGGAGGCTTTGGGAATGTGGGCATCAATTGTCGGTCTGGGCACCCGCTTTGCGTAAGTGGGTTTGAGCCCGGATGACGAGGGCCCGACCCACCCAAATGTGGTGGTACCAGAACGACATATATCGTATGTCGCGATATGGAATGCCGTCGGTGCCGCCCAAGCGCACGTCTCAAGGTTGTCGAACCCCCACGTCCCCCTAATGAGTCAGAGCGGTGGCCCACTCTCACCGGACCGACCGGACGTCGACCGGGACTTCCGGGTGGAGGCACCATTCGAGCCAGCCGGCGACCAGCCCGACGCCATCGATCAACTCGCGTCGGGCTTCCAGCAGGGGCTCGACCGCCAGACGCTGCTCGGCGTGACGGGATCCGGGAAGACGAACACCGTCTCCTGGGTGATCGAGGAGATTCAGCAGCCGACGCTCGTCATCGCCCACAACAAGACGCTCGCGGCACAGCTCTACGAGGAGTTCCGGACCCTCTTCCCCGACAACGCCGTCGAGTACTTCGTCTCGTACTACGACTACTACCAGCCCGAGGCCTACGTCGAGCAGACGGACACCTACATCGACAAGGACGCCTCGATCAACGACGAGATCGACCGCTTGCGCCACTCGGCGACCCGCTCGCTCCTGACCCGGGACGACGTGATCGTCGTGGCGTCGGTGTCTGCCATCTACGGGCTCGGGGACCCGCGCAACTACGTGGACATGTCCCTCCGCCTGGAACAGGGCCAGACGATCGACCGTGACGAACTCTTGGGGCGACTGGTCGACCTCAACTACGAACGCAACGACGTCGACTTGACGCAGGGCACCTTCCGCGTGCGGGGTGACACCGTCGAGGTGTTCCCGATGTACGGGCGGTACGCCGTACGCGTCGAATTCTGGGGCGACGAAGTCGAGCGCCTCCGGAAGCTCGATCCCCTGGAGGGCGAGGTCAAAAGCGAGGAACCCGCGGTCCTGTTTCACCCGGCGGAGCACTACTCGATCCCCGACGAGCGCCTCCAGCGCGCCATCGAGGAGATCGAGGAGCGCATGGAGGACCGCGTGCGCTACTTCGAGCGCAAGGGCGACCTCGTCGCCGCCCAGCGCATCGAGGAGCGGACGACCTTCGACCTCGAGATGATGAAGGAGACGGGCTACTGCTCGGGCATCGAGAACTACTCGGTGCACCTCTCTGACCGCGAGTCGGGCGACCCGCCGTACTGCCTGCTCGATTACTTCCCCGACGATTTCCTCACCGTCGTCGACGAGTCCCACCAGACCATTCCCCAGATCAAGGGCCAGTTCGAGGGCGACCGGAGCCGCAAGGAGTCCCTCGTCGAGAACGGCTTTCGCCTCCCGACGGCCTTCGACAACCGGCCCCTCACCTTCGAGGAGTTCGAGGCAAAGACCGACCAGACGCTGTACGTCTCCGCGACGCCCGGTGACTACGAGCGGGAGGTCTCCGGCCGGATCGCAGAACAGATCGTCCGTCCCACCTACCTCGTCGACCCCGAGATCGAGGTCTCGCCCGCCCAGGGCCAGGTCGACGACCTCATGGACCGGATCGAACAGGTGCCCGACGACGAGCGCGTGCTCGTGACGACGCTGACCAAGCGCATGGCCGAGGACCTGACGGAGTTCCTCGAGGAGGCCGGCGTCGCCGTCGAGTACATGCACGACGAGACGGACACGCTGGAGCGCCACGAACTCGTCCGCGGCCTGCGCCTCGGCGAGTTCGACGTCCTCGTGGGCATCAACCTCCTTCGGGAGGGCCTGGACATCCCCGAGGTCTCGCTCGTGGCCATCCTCGACGCCGACCAGGAGGGATTCCTCCGCTCGGAGACCACGCTCGTCCAGACGATGGGCCGCGCCGCCCGGAACGTCAACGGCAAAGTGGTCCTCTACGCCGACGACCCCAGTGAGGCGATGCGCTCCGCGATCGAGGAGACACAGCGGCGTCGCCGCATCCAGCAGCAGTTCAACGAGGAGCACGGCCACGAACCGACGACCATCGAGAAGGAGGTCGGCGAGACGAATCTCCCTGGGAGCAAGACCGACACCGGCGGCACGGCCGGCCTCGAACCAGACGACGCCGACGAGGCCGCCCGGCTGGTCGAGGACCTCGAAGACCGCATGGGGGCGGCCGCGGACAACCTCGAGTTCGAACTCGCGGCGGACATCCGCGACCGCATTCTGGACCTGCGCGAGGAATTCGACCTCGGCGGCGCCGACGAGGACGACGGCGTTCCCGCCCCAGCCCCGGACTTCGACGGCTGACCGGACCCGAATGATCGCCGGGATTCTTCCGTATACCGGCCGAGTACTTCGCCATGGCTCAGACCAGCGGTCCTCCCTCCACCACGGCGGCCGGCCTCGAAGGGTTTCGCGAGGAGACGGTGCGGGCGATGGGCGACCGGATTCACTACCTCGTCGGGGCCAAATCCGGCGCCGATCGAGCAATCGTCTTGCTACATGGCGGTATCATCGACGCCGCACACGTCACCTGGCGCCCGGTACTGGAGTCCCTGGCCGAGGACGCGACCGTCGTCGCGCCCCACCTCCCCGGATACGGGCCGAGTCCGCTGCCCGAGGCCCCGTTGAACATCGGTCGACACGTCGAATCCACGGCCGCGCTGCTCGACGAACTGGACCTCACAGACCCGGTCGTCGCCGGTCTCTCCATGGGCGGGGGTATCGGGATCGGCCTCGGTCTGACCTATCCCGACCGCGTCGACGGACTCGTAGCCCTCGACGCCATGGCGCTCGGTGACGACCTGGCGAGCGGGCCGCTCACCTGGCTCCTCGCGACGGTCCAGGTCACGAACAACCTCTCGGTCGAACTCATGCGTCGCAGTCGCGGCTACGTCCGGTTTGGCCTGGAGCAACTCGTCGCCGACGCGAACCCCGTCCCCGAACCGCTCGTCGACCTCGTCCACGCGGAGGTCAAGCGACCTGGCGCTGGCGCAGCCTTTCGGAGCCTCCGGGCGAGCGAGGTTACGTGGGGCGGCTACCGCACGAACTACGCGGACCGGCTCCCCGACCTGTCAGTCCCGACGCGGATCGTCCACGGCCGGGACGACCACGTCTTTCCGACACACTGGTCGAAACGTGCGGCGGACCGGATTCCGGACGCCTCGCTCACTGTCCTCGAAGATTGCGGCCACCTCCCGACGTGGGAACGCACTGACGACGTCGCCGACGTCGTTCGCAGTGCCCTCTGAGGGCATCGCCGGTCGCATCGAGCCCCGAACCTGTTACTGCGGCGTGCCCCCTTCTGCGACGATGCCCACCTGCAGAGACACGAACTCGCCGTTTCTGCCGACGTTCGCAGATATCGCATCTGGCGTAGTGTGGATACGCCCGATGGATTTGGTATAGTGGTATACACTATAATATATGAAGGGGGCCTCAATTCTGCGTCCCGTCAGGCACTGTCTCGTGACGGCTCCGCTTCTGCAACTGGTCTCCGGCGGTCGGGGGTAGGAGCCGCGCCGTCAGTAATTCGGGCACGAGGTCTCGCAGCCGAGTGGCAGGTTAGTGGTGCTGCCGACGTTGGAAATTCACTCTCGGAGCGTGGGTTCGCTAGATGGGCCTGGCACCGCGCTGCATTCTGCGAGCCTGGCGGAGGGGCACTCGTCCGTTCCTCGCAGCACTCGGCCAGTTCGCTTTGGGTGCTCGCGGGCTCGATCCTGGTCCGAGCCATCGGCTGGTCGCCTCGAACGCTGCCCGGGCGATATCGATTGTTCGTCGCGCGCGAGTTCGCGTTCCTACTGTGGAAACGCCGGACTGTGTCGATTCTGCACGAGCGGTGTCTGGCAATCTCTCCCAGTACTCGACCTGGTCGCATGAGTCCAGGGAGATCGGCTGCGACGGCGTACCTCGGGGCCGTAGACTCCTCGGGAAGCTGCCCGACTCCGATTTCGTATAGTGGTGCGGCATTCATCGATGGCCGAAACCGAGATTTCGACCAGGTGGTGCCGCGTTTGGACTGGCTGACAACTATCGCGGAGTTGGGTGACGCTCGCGATGTCGAGCGCTCGCTACGAATCCGCCGGCCTGCGTGGGATGCTGAAACCGCGTGGGCTACCGGACCGTGCCGGGTTCCCGATCGAAGTTCCGAAGCGAAATATGGGGGAGGGGTCACGTCGGCCCAGGCGACTGAGATAGCCGTCTCATCGATCGGTCCAGACTCCACTGCCGTTGCGTTGGCTTCCCACACCCCATCTGGGGGACACGGCCGGCCTGGGGGGT